>Ga0326727_10008140_pt1 | contig 26890 bp, 17 predicted proteins | sample MB2enrmetagenome_FD_207643 | JGI IMG/M metagenome (GOLD analysis project Ga0326727, IMG submission 207643) | Lab enriched peat soil microbial communities from McLean, Ithaca, NY, United States - MB29MY | ecosystem: Environmental > Terrestrial > Soil > Wetlands > Peat | place: USA: New York...
TGCCAAGTCCGACGGAGCCAAGGAAGCAGCAGCAGCCAAGTAACTGCGTCCTGGCAACCGGCACGCACCATTGGGCCTCCGCCATGGCGGAGGCCCTTTTCGCTCTGCTTTTGTGCGAAAATGGCCTTATGGCAGCCGTGCAAGTCCAACACTTCTTAAGTCGAGCAAGAGACTTCCTGAAAGGGATGGACCTGTTGAAGGACGGCCTGGCCGAGTACGGATATTCCTCTGCGTTGCTTGGTATTCACGGCGCGATTTCGTATAGCGATGCCTTGAGAACTGGCATGGGATGTGCGGATGTGTCTTCGGACGATCATCGTAACGCGGCAAGTGATTTGAAACAGCGACTTGCCGATCGAAAGTTTGAAAAGACTCAAGGCGCCGTTCGATTTGAAAGGCTGCTCTCCAAAAAGAACAGGGTTGAGTATGATCCTGTAACGGTAAGAGAAAACGAGGTCGAAGATATTGTAATACAAGCCCTGCGTTTCGCAGATTGGGCAGAGGAAACGGGCAAAGCATTGAAGATTGAGGGGTGGTGAGATGAATGAACTTCAGGAACTTCAGATTGAGCACTATTGCGGCAGAGCGAAGAACGCTTTGCAGAATTACCTAATTCACAAACTACTTTATCCAAAGGTTTATTTTGATGCCGATTGGGGCGGGTGGAAATTGGACGTTCTCGCAATTGATCGGGCTGGCGTGGGAGATGTTCACGGAATAAGACTTGTATTCTGGGAACCCGGCCATACCGACGACCATGGCTATTCAGCTTTTCTCGAAAAGGCCGTCGCCGCAGCCGTGACGGATTTTGTTGGCTTTCCTGGGCATTTTCGGTATCTGGCAGTCGTTTGTACCGAGCCGGATAAGCAGCAGTGGATTCCGAGCAAGGGATTAAAAAATCAGTGTCTTGCTGCCGATGGCGTCGGGCGGTTGGGGATACTCTATGTGGATGTGACGGAAGAAAATGCAGAAGAGGAAGTTCTACTCAAGGCAGAGCGCTTCCGTTCGTCGAAAGAAATCGTCGAACTTTCCGACCGCTTCGTCGCCGAGCACACGGCCAACTGGGAATACCGCGAGGAACTTTGAATCGCTGACAATTCATAACTAACAGTTGAACCCATCGCCGGTGAACTGTTCGCTGTCGGCTGTCTGCTGACAGATCGGAAGGCATTCATGGCCGGTAAGGGCTTTACCGTGAAGAAGAACTGGGACAACCCCAGGGAGCACGCCATGCCCGCCGAGGCGCGCGTGCCCGCACAGGTGCGCCTGGGGAATGTTCTGGTAACTCCTGCCACGGTGCTGGCGCCCATGGCGGGTGTCACGGACACCGTCTTCCGCCGCTTCATTCGCCACGCCAGTTTGTTTTCCAGGGAACAGGGAACAGGGAACAGGGAACAGGAGAGCTTAGACTCCGCACTGACCAACGCGCAATCCGGCTGCGGGCTGCTGATGACCGAGTTCACCTCCGCCGACGGCCTCGCCCGGATGCGAGAGACGAAGCGCCGGCGCTATCTGACCTTCTACGACGACGAGCACCCCATTGGCGCGCAACTCTTCGGGGCCAATCCGGAGACGCTGGCCGAGGCGGCGCGCATTGTGGAAGAAACAGGCTTCGACCTGGTGGATTTGAACCTGGGCTGCCCAGCGAAGAAGGTCGTCGGCTCCAACGGCGGCTCGGGACTGTTGCGCGACCTGCCGCGCATCGGCGAAATCTTTCGCGCTGTGCGCAAAGCCGTGACCATTCCCTTTACGGTGAAGTTTCGAATGGGCTGGAACGACAACGAGATTATTTGCCTGGAGCTGGCGCGGATGGCCGAGGCCGAGGGACTGAACGGGCTGGCCCTGCACGCCCGGACACGCGAGCAGGGCTACAGCGGCCAAGCGCGCTGGGAGTGGATTGCGCGGGTCAAGCAGGCGGTGAAGATTCCGGTGATTGGCAACGGCGACATTCACAGCCCGGAAGCCGCGGTGGCCATGGTGGCTCAAACCGGCTGCGACGCGGTGATGATCGGCCGCGCCGCGCCGTCGAACCCCTGGATATTCCGGCAAATCGCGCAGTATACGGCCACCGGCAGCTACCAGCGACCCACGGTGGAAGACCGCTACCGCATGATCCGGGCATATTTCCAAATGCTGCTGGACGAGGCTGAAGCCACCAAGGATCTGCCCAGGGCCGCGCGGCTGGGCGAGACCTCCGGCAAGATGAAGCAGTTTGCCACCTGGTTTACGCACGGCGTGGCGGGCGGGGCTAAACTGCGGGCTGCCATCTACCAGGCGCGGACCGGGACCGAGGTGCTGGACCAGGTAGACTCCTTCTTCACGGCCCAGCTTGCGGCCCAGGCGGAGTCGGGAGCGGAGCCGGAGCCAGGGACGGAAAACACGCCGGCTGATTTTCCGATCGACATGGCAGTCTGCGATTAGCCTCGCTCGACGAACCGTGCCCCGACGCTACCGCCGCCCTGGTACAGCCTGTTAGTTGTTCCAAAAGACTAAATAGGCTAACACGCAGAAGACAGCGAATGTCATCACGAACACCGTCAGTACGATCCAGAGTATGGTGCGGTGGTTGATGGCATAGGGGTTGTGCTGAGGAATCTCAACTATGGGAGGTCCCACCAGACGTGTCATTTCGATGCTGATGTTATCTTTGCCGCCTGCCGTCAGGGCCAGTTCGAGCAGGCCATGGGCGGAAGATTCCAGCGTACGGCCGGGAGCGTCCACCATCTTCTGTATATCCAGTTCGGAGACAAAACCCCACAGGCCGTCAGAACAGAGCAGCAGCGTGTCACCGTAAGCCAGCGGGTGCTCCTCGATGTCGATCTCCACCTCTGGCTGATGGCCCAGGCTGCGGGTCAGCACCGAAGCGTCGGGATGGTTTTGAGCCTCTTCCGGTGTAATCATGTTGCGGCTGAGCAGTGCCTGCACGGCGGAGTGATCGATGGTGAGCCGGTAAAGGCGGCCGGCGCGCATCAGGTAGGCGCGGCTATCGCCGATGTGGCCGATCCAGGCGAAGGTTCCGTCGGCTTTCTGTTGCACTACGGCCACCACCACCGTGGAGCCCATATGCTGGAAGGGCGAGCCGGGCGCGTTGGCCTCTGCCACAATCTGCGCATTGGCGCGCGCTGCGGCGCCGCGGATGGCGTTGTCGACCGGGTAATCATCCGGCAGTGCCGCCAGGTGTGCGTAGAAATTCTCCACTACCAGCCGCGATGCGGTGGACCCTCCGGCGTATCCGCCCATGCCGTCGGCGACTATCATCAGATCGCCCAGGGCAATGCGCACATGGAGAACAGAGTCCTGATTCTCTTCGCGCGTGATACCGCGGTCGCATTCCTCGGCGAATACAATGGAAGGCTGTCCTGAGACTGATTTCTTGCTCATGCCTCAACCTCATTTATAGAACGGAACGAGTGCTTAATAATGCAGCGCGAAACCATGCAGAAACTACACCAGCCTCCTATGAAAAGGTTATCTCTACTCCGTCGGAAAGTTTGCCGTAATTGGCTGGCCTGGTTCATGCCATAAATGTTTACGCAGGACCCTGCGGACCGTGACCCGGCTTGTGCCATGCTTCTTTCTACGAATTGTTCACCAACCAGCCGGCCGCACTCTTTCCGGGGGGAAGGGAAAGATATAGAAAGAGCTAACTCACTGTAACACGGAAATTTCCTTCCTGTGGAGGGGATAATCGGTCTTCTCCCGGGTTAGCCCCAGACGCCGCGCTGCCCGAGAGTCTCGCCCTAGTGCCTATCCCTGCCGCGGCACTAAGCGAGCAACCTTTGCGCGTTAGAGTGGCTGCCGGAAAAGCAACAATTCCGTCTTTAGTGAATCGCGCTTTTCGTTGACTTGTGTGCTACCAAATTGGGACTGCCGAACGGCTCGCTTCATTTTTTCCGTGCTCAGAGTCGATAGAATAGAGTGTCTATCCAGGGATTGTGACCATGCGGCTGTTTCACAGGACTTTTCCGCTGCTTCTGGCTCCGGGGCTGCTTATGCTGGCCGGTTGCAGCAACGTGCCGGTCACGGCAACCTCCATGAATACAGCCTTTTCCGTCACTCCCCGCGCTGGTTCCATCGACACCAACTGCACCGGCTGCAACGCGGCCAACGTGCAGGGTGGCCCGGTATTGCAATTCACGGCCACGATGGCCGGTGGCGGCGCTGCGGGGGTCATCTGGTCGGTTTCCGGTGGGGACGCGGTGAGTGGACCGGGGAGTATCAACGCCAACGGCCAGTACACGCCGCCACGTTACCTGACGGCCGACCACGCCGAAGTGGTAGTAACCGCGACTTTGGCTGCAAATCCCAGACTTCGGGCCAACTCCGTGCTGGCCGTGACGCCCGGATTCCTGCAACCGCTAACGCCGGAGAATGCGGCGCTGGGCGCCAATGGCACGGTAACCGTCACGGGCGTTCTGTCTGAGGCGGGCGGCTCGACCGGCATCCACTTCGAATTGGCTGGTTCGGCAACTGGCCAGGACCCAGTTTCGTCCAACATTCAGGGTTCGCTGGGCGCGGTGAGTTGCCTGCGCGATAGCCAGATCTTCACCTCTTGCACGGTCTCCTATTCGGCGCCGCCTTCGGTGCAGGCTACCGGCGCGACGTATGTCGTGGCCACTGTGGGCGGGGCTTCGTTTGGGCCAGGGTCCAGGACTGCAACCATGGTGCTGGTAAATTCGTCCGGAGTGACAAGCAACCCCACCACGCATCAGGCCACGTCGCCGGCGGCAGTTTTCCTGGGCAGCTCGGGCGGCAACAACACGAACTACGACACGCGCGGCAGCCAGATTGTGGACTGCTGCAGCGGCACGTTAGGCGCGCTCATCGAGGATGCGAGCCAGCGCCAATACATCCTGAGCAACAATCACGTGCTGGCCAATAGCGACCACGCCGTCGCAGGCGACACCATTATCCAGCCGGGGCTGATCGACAACAACTGCACTCCGCTGGACAACGGCGCGGGCGTTCAGCCGGTTGCGTTTCTCACCGGCTGGCTTCCGCTCAATTCAAAGCAGACCAACGCGGACGCCGCGATTGCTCAAGTTACTTCGCGAGCCGTGGACCCCAGCGGCAACATTCTGGAGCTGGGCGGCAGGCAGTTCGACGGCACCCTGGCCGCCGCGCCTCCCGGCATCAGCTCCACCGGCGGGCGGGGCGAGACGGCAACTCTCGATTTGCAGGTGGCCAAGAGCGGGCGGACGACGGGGCTGACCTGTGGCGGCATTTCCGCCATCGATCTGGACGTGACGGTAGATTATTACCTGGACTGCGCGGAAACCCGGCCCTACCTGACCAAGACCTTCACTCATCAACTGGGTCTGAGCGGTAACCAGTTCAGCGACGCGGGCGATTCGGGGGCGCTGGTGGTGGATACGGCAAATGCCGAGCCGGTGGGACTTTACTTTGCGGGGGGGACAGACAGCCTGGGAGTCAGCCAGGGCGTGGCCACCCCGGCGGCAGAAGTGCTCGCCGAGTTAGGAGCGCAGACAGGCGGGAGTTATACCTTCGTGGGCGCGGCCGACCATGAGGTCAGTTGCCTGAGCTACGGCAACAACACCATTCCATCAGCGCAGGGCCGCGCACTCAACGATACAGAGACGGCGCGCGTTCAACACGCCCTCGGGCAGGCTCGCATGCTGGTAAGCTCGGCGGCTGGCATCCTCGGCGTGGCCACCGGCAAAAGCAGCGACCACCCCGGCGAGGCCGCGGTCATTCTTTACACCGACGAGAACAGGACAGTGAACGTGCCTTCCACCGTGGACGGCGTGCGCACCATTGCGATTCCCACTACGGCCCGCGCGGTAGCTTACGGCTCGGCGCCACAGAATCCGTTCGAAAGCAGCGTTCCATCACTCAATGCATCAGCACTCGCGCAAGCCGTGGCCATCAAGAATCAAGCAGCCGCCAACCTGGTGCGGCAGAACCCGGCCTTCTTCGGCATGGGAGTGGGCCAGAGCCTGGACAATCCGCGCGAGGCGGCGCTGGTCATTTACGTGGACCGCAATCGCCTGCCCGCCCTGTTGCCCGCGTCCGTGAACGGCCTGCGCACCCGCTTTGTGGTGATGGACCGGCTGCACGTGACGCGCTCCTATGCGACTGCGGCGCCGTCTGGGCCGCATTGCGGAGCCCACATGCCAGCGCGCTTCGATCTGCCCCATGCAGCCAGGTCGTGGAGCATGAAACTGAACTGAACCAACACGCCCAGCTCTCACTTGCGCATAAGCGCGGCGACAATCTGTTCGCCGTGGAAGCGGCCGTTCTCGATAAAAATCTCGTTGGTGCGCGCGCCGGCCACGATGACTCCGGCCAGATAGATGCCTGGCACGTTGCTTTCCAGGGTCTCAGAATTGCACAGAGGGCGGCGTTCTTCTCCGTGAAAACGAATGCCCATGGACTCCAGGAACTGGAAGTCCGGATGATAGCCGGTCATGGCGAAGACGAAGTCGTTCTTGAGAATTTCGCGTCCCTGTGGCGTCTCGATGATCACCGTGTCCGCCGTGATTTCAACCAGTTGGGAATTGAAGTACGCGTGAATCTGCGCATCCGCGATGCGTTTTTCGATGTCCGGCTTGATCCAGTACTTCACCTGGTAGCTGATCTCGGCTTCGCGATGAACCAGCGTGACCCGCGCGCCGCCGCGCCACAGCTCCAGCGCGGCGATAGCTGCCGAGTTCTTACCGCCGACAACCACCACATCCGTCTCGAAGAAAGGGTGTGGATCAAAGTAGTAGTGATGAACCTTGCTCAGATTCTCGCCGGGAATGCGCAGGTAGTTGGGCAGGTCGTAGTAGCCGGTGGCAATCACCAGTTTGCGGGCCTGAAGCGTGCCCGCGCGGCCGAAACGGTCCACGGTGTGCACGGTGAAAGCGCCGTCGTGGCCTCCAACCCGCTCCACGCGGTGATACTGGCGGATGTCCAATTGATAAAGGGCCGCCACGCGCCGGTAATACTGAAGCGCCTCGTTGCGATTGGGCTTGGTGTTCGTGCTGGGAAAGGGGACGCCACCGATCTCCAGCAATTCAGGCGTGGTGAAGAAGATCATGTGCGCGGGATAGTGAAAGAGCGAGTTGCAGACGCATCCCTTGTCCACCACTACGGCGCGCAGGCCGGCCTTCTGCGCCTCAATAGCGCAGGCCAGACCAGTGGGACCGGCGCCCACCACCAGGAGATCGAAGACTGTATCTAGCGCTGCAGGCGTTTCCAGCTTGGAGTCGCTCATGGCTCTAGATTAGGTCATCGAGGCGCGGATTTGGGTAAGGAAACCAACACTTTCGGGCTGGGTAACACTTTTATGGTAGAATGGTGTAACGTAGTGGTGGAAAGGTGGAAATATATGGCCCTGAATATCAAAGACGAGGAAACCAGCCGCATGGTCCGGGAACTGGCTGCCCTCAAAGGGGTCAGCCTGGTTGTTGCAGTATCCCAAGCCGTTCAGGAGAAGTTGGAAAGGGAAAAGGTCAGCCAAACACCCCGACCGAGCAGGTCAGAGATTTTGCAAGCCTTCGCCCGTGAGTACTCCAAGCGGGTAAAGAACCCGATCCATTCCTGGGAGATCGACGGATTGCTGTATGACGAGAATGGTTTACCCAAATGATTGTCGATTCATCAGCTATGATCGCCATCCTCACCGATGAACCCGACAGCCTGGCGTTGTCGCAGGTTTTGGACCGCCCGGAGATTGTTCGCCTGTCGGCGGCATCCTATTTGGAAACTTCTATTGTTCTGGATAAGCACCACGATCCGGTCCTCAGTGCGAAGTTGGACGGATTGATCCTCGATTCGGAGATCGTCATCGAGCCGGTGACGGAGACTCAGGCCAAGATCGCCCGCAAGGCCTACTACGACTTCGGCAAAGGCAGCGGCCACCCGGCCAACTTGAACTACGGCGACTGCTTCACTTATGCGCTGGCGCGGGAAAAACGCGAGCCGGTGCTGTGGAAGGGCGACGATTTTGGGCATACGGATTTGAGGGCGGCGGAGTGAGAACGGTAGGCCATATTCTCTTCTCAGATGTAGTAGATTCCTAATAGGCGAAAAATCACCTGGAACAATGATAAAGACTTGTTTTGCAGGCCAAAGCCCACAGCAGGAGCATCCATGACTGACATGCATGAGTCTCTAGTCTCGCTTTCTGTTAAGCATCGGAAGACTACGCCTGGACTATGTTTTGTCGGGATTCTTGTAATCGGGCTGCTATGCCGGGCTGCGATTGGACAAAATGAACACCCTATCACCCAAGCTGACGTCGCAGCGTTACTCAGCGTAATTGAGAACGCTGATCGTGTGGCTGTGTTCAGTGTGAACGAGACCGAGGCCGAGCGACAAATATACACCTCAACCAGCCCAAAGGATCTCCAAGCTCTAAGAACATCCATCAGTATCGAATCCCCACCACAATGGTTTCGTTGCGCCTGTGACCCTTCGACTGTTATCCGTCTCTTCCGTAGAAACAAAGAAATCGGCGAAATCGACCTCTTCGATGGCACAACCATTCGCTTCACAAACTGGTCAAGTGACGCGGAAATCTCAAATAAGACTGAATGGTTTGAGTGGTTAGATCGGAGGGGCATCAAGACCCCTAGGATGGAGTTTGAGCAGAGAGTTGTTCAAGACCGTAAATATCGCGCAGCGGAAGAGCGGTGGATCAAGGCAATGCCAAGTTCCCTGGTGCCACTGTGGCCTCCGGTTGCAAAGGTTATCCCGATGGGCGAATACGAGACAGGTCCCTTGGACTCTGCACTCTCCAGCGAATTCCCCGACAAGCAGGCGCGGATACTCAAGCTTATGGCCTGGTTCGGTAACGGCACAGGCCCATGGTCTGGCTATCCAGTCTACGAAAGCGTTCCTGAGCAGATGCTCCTCGAATACTCAACTCCGGAACTGCTCGCTGCTGTGTCAGGCGAACAGCTCAATGAAGATGAGACTGAAGGGGCTGCTCGCCTGTTTGCGGGATGGAACTTTAACCATTCTCGCCCCCAAGACAACGCTTTGTTGCCCGCAGATCTTAAACGCCACCTTCTAGAACACTCGCTCAAAAGCACGGACGAGGACAAGCGCGGGCGGGCAGAGCATTGGTTAGCGGCCAAAGTGCGAGAGTGACGCCTAGCAGTTTTTTCGTTTTACGAGTGCGGCATTTGCGGACTGAAGCCGCGAGGGTAAAATCACTTCGCTTTCTCGGATTGTTGGCATGTCACCGGCGATTCGAACACTGCTCAATTGAGAATCCGATACTGCCATTAATCCCTTGCATCCATTACCCTAGAGAGGTCGAGGAGATTCCCCATGACCATCATCCGGCAGGAAGATTTTATTGAGAGTGTTGCGGCGGCGTTGCAGTACATCAGCTACTACCACCCGGTGGATTACATCACGAGTCTGGCGAAGGCCTACGAACGGGAGGAGTCGCCAGCGGCCAAGGATGCAATGGCGCAGATTCTCATCAACAGCCGGATGTGCGCCGAGGGACACAGGCCCATCTGCCAGGACACGGGGATCGTGAACGCGTTTATCAAAGTCGGGATGGACGTGAAGTTCGAGCGTCCTGCGGACGGCAGCCCTTTGGTCGATCTCCAGACAATGGTAGACGAAGGCGTGAGGCGCGCGTACCTGGACCCGGAGAACAAGTTGCGGGCCTCGATTCAGGCCGATCCGGCGGGCAAGCGGACCAACACCAAAGACAACACTCCAGCGGTGGTGAATGTGGAGCTGGTGATGGGCGCGACGGTGGAGGTGACGGTGGCGGCCAAGGGCGGAGGGTCGGAGGCCAAGTCCAAGTTCGCGATGCTGGACCCCGGCGATTCCATTGTCGATTGGGTGCTGAAGACAGTGCCGACGATGGGCGCGGGATGGTGTCCGCCGGGTATGTTGGGGATTGGGATTGGCGGGACGGCGGAGAAGGCGATGCTGCTGGCCAAAGTCTCCCTCATGGAGCCAATTAACATTCAAGAACTGAAAGCACGCGGGGCAAAGACGCGCACGGAGGAGTTGCGGCTGGAGATCTTCGAGAAGGTGAACCGGCTGGGAATTGGCGCACAGGGGCTGGGCGGGCTGACGACGGTGCTGGACGTGAAGGTGCTGGATTATCCGGCGCACGCGGCCAACCTGCCAGTGGCGATGATTCCCAACTGCGCGGCGACGCGGCACGCGCACTTTGTGCTGGACGGGAGCGGACCGGTGTATCTGAACCCGCCGAATCTGGACGACTGGCCGAAGCTGACCTATGATGTGTCGGCGTCGCGGCACGTGAGTCTCGACACGGTGACACGCGCGGAGGCGGCACGATGGAAGCCGGGAGAAGTGCTGCTGTTGACCGGCAAGCTGCTGACAGGCCGCGATGCCGCGCATAAGCGCATGACGGAGATGCTGGACCGGGGAGAAAAACTGCCGGTGGATTTCCGCGGGCGGTTCATCTACTATGTGGGACCTGTGGATCCGGTGCGGGACGAGGTGGTTGGTCCGGCGGGGCCGACGACGGCGACGCGCATGGACAAGTACACGCGGCAGATGCTGACTGAGACGGGCTTGCTGGGAATGGTGGGCAAGAGCGAACGCGGGCCGGCGGCGATTGAAGCAATCAGGGAATTTGGCGCGGTGTACCTGATCGCGATTGGCGGCGCGGCTTATCTCGTGTCGAAGGCGATTCGCGGGGCACGGGTGCTAGCCTTCGCCGATTTGGGGATGGAGGCGATTTACGAATTCGACGTGCGCGATATGCCGGTGACAGTGGCCGTGGACTCGAAGGGCGCGAGCGTTCACCAGACAGGACCTGCGGAGTGGCAGAAGCGGATTGCGGGGATTCCGATCATACAGTGAACAAGTGAACAAGTGAATAAGTGAATGAGTGAACGAGTGAATTAGTGATCAGCGGCAGGCGAAAAGCCGTTCTTCCAAAGCTGAGGTGTAGCGTTCCGATTCAAATGTACTGGCAGAACAAAATCTTTCCTTCATCGGGGCAAAGGGTTGCAGCGTTGTGTGCTGGTACGCGAGTTGAGAGTTGCCGGCGGCGCGGGAACGCTCGGCAGTATGGCGAAGAGCGGCGAGTTGCTGGTCATTGCTTGTGTCGGGAAACATCATGTTGGCCATCTCCTGGTACTCGATGGTCAATCCATCAGTCACCGTGCGCAAGATTACAAAGGATTACGTTGTCCACAATTCAGACAAACTGAGGAAAGAATTTGTTCCACGGCCTGTACTGGAGATAGCTTGTCGACGGGAATGGTGACGTGAGCCATGCGATAGAGCGGCAAGCGGCGCTGATAGCGAGCAGCGAGGTTGGCGTGGTCGGCAAGGATGGGACGCGTCTGCTCGGTTCCCTGGCAGCGTTCGAGCGTGGTGGCCAACTCCACTTCGAGATGAACGAGCAGCGTGCCGGAAGTGGTGAGCAGCAGCGCGCGCGTGGCTTCGTGCTCGATGGCGCCTCCGCCGAGAGCAAGCACCAGTGAGTCGCCAGCGGCAAGGCGCGCGATCGTCTCTCGCTCGCGCTCGCGGAAGGCTGCCTCGCCGTGGCGGGCGAAGAGCTCGGCGATGGTCACGCCAGCCTCAGCCTCAATCACGTCGTCCACATCGATGAAGCTCCAGCCCAGGCGCGCGGCAATCAGCGGGCCGAGCGTGGTTTTGCCCGAGCCCATGAATCCGGTGAGGACGATGCGGCGCGGCTTGGCGGAATTTGAAGAGGCTTCCACAGACTTAGTGTACCGGCGCAAAACGAACTGCGGAAAAGGGCAGTTCAGGTATGTCGGCAATTTAGCAGGTTGGCGAGTAAGCAGTTTGGCGTGCGCTTTGCGCACATTCGCAAGTTAGCGAGTCAGCGAAAAAGCATCGGAGCGATGAGTTGGGGCTGTTTGGGGGTGAAAAACCGGATATTTTCGTTGATATTCAGAGGCCAAATCTCACGATGCGGGATATTTTGTGGCAAAATCTTTTCCACACGCGTTGATTTCAAACGGGTTAAAAATAATCTGCAAGGTTTCAGAGGAAATTTATACCCCAGGATGGTATAGGGGGATGGGGGGTACCCCTTGGGGTATGGACCGGGCGGATGTCCGACATATTGGACCGGTCGCATTCGCCAGAGTTTTCCCGTTCCCGCGTGACATCTTTCGGTGCTTGGCCACAGTTTGACCTCATTGCCTTCTCGGACCTCCAATTGAGATTGTGCGCCGATGGAAGGTAATTGTCTGCAAGGACTTGCCCCTTCGACTACGCTCAGGGCAGGCCATCCAGGCGGACCTGCGGCGGGGCAGGCGGCCTTCGGCAAAACAGATGACGGAGTGCGATCATGTCCAGGTCCGAGAATCTGGATCAGGGGCACCCTCGTGTTGTGGTGAATTGATCCCTCTAGGACCTGTGCCACCTGACAGGGAGGGAAGCGAGGAATTTCCATGAATATTTGCGCGGAGCCGTCATTGATCGTTGATACTGGTGGACGTACGATTTTCCAGCAAGGAGCCGTCGCATGTCCCATCATACGCGTTTTACTACTCTGCTTGTTCTTCCATTTCTATTCAGCTGGGAGGCAATTTCGCTGGCGCAACATCCCGCCAACAGTAATGCCGTATACCAACAGTTGCGCGGCTTGTTGCCGGGCGGCGATGTCATTGCGGTCAACAACCTGGAACTTCGCCGGGATGCTGGCGTCTTTACGTTTGGTCATGGCAGCTTCGCCTTCTTTGGTGAAGTCAATGGCAAGGTAACGGGCGCGGTCTTCAAGGGCGAGGGCCACTTCCGTCTGACGCCGCCCACAACCCAGGAGCGCCACAACCTGTCCATCCTCAACCACTCCGAGGAGTTCGACGAGAACTTCGACCACGCTGTGTTGCGTTTTACGGATGCGACAGCGGCGGAGTTGCGCAAGGCATCTGCGAGCAAAGGGGAGTCCGATTCTGTTTACACCTCGGAAGCGCGCGCTCTGCATGATTTCTTTCGCGAGAAACTCAAGGACAATCTAGATCTGCGGCTGCTGGAAGACGTCCTGAGTCCAGCGCAGGGAGGGTTTTTCATGGCCGCAATGCACGGCAACAAGAATCCGCATCTCATCTATACATTCGATCCACACGGTGCGAGTAATGTGAAGCCCGATGAGATTTTTCTGTTGAACTGGAGCGATTCGAACGCAATTTATCTCAGCGCCTTTCGCGCGGCATCGGATGCGGTCCGCGGCGGAAGTAATGGCGCCGAGCATAATGAAACCAGTACCATTGATAAAGAGGATCTGGATGTATCCATCGAGAAGAGCGGCTTTTTGACCGGGAAGGCAACGGTTCATCTGGTAGCCAGGCAGGATGGGGTTGCGGTTGTTCCGCTGGCTCTTTATTCCACGCTGCGCGTGAGCCGCGTAGAGACAGAGAGGGGCGACGCGTTGGATTTTGTGCAGGAGAAAAAGGACGAAGACGCTGACTTTGGAGTCGTACTGGCGCAGCCGCTAAAAAAGGGCGAAAGCACGACGATTCGCATCAGTTACAGCGGCAAGGACGTGGTGAAGAACGAGGGCGGCCAGAACTACTATCCCATCGCACGCCATAGCTGGTATCCCAATGAGTCTAGCGGACTGGGCGAATATGCCACCTACCATATGCTTTTTCATGTCCCCAAGGGTCTTCAATTAATTGCCACGGGAACCAAGGTGAGCGAGAACTCTGATGGCAAGAATACGACGACCGAGTGGAAGACCGATGTGCCGCTCGCAGTGGTGGGATTCAACCTGGGCAGCTTTACCATGAAAGAAGCAAAAGTGGAAGATAAGTCTGGCGGCACTCTGACGATCGATGCCTACGCCAACACTACGCCGCCGGACGAGTTGTCCGATCTTGGGAAGGGTCTTGGTTCTTTCAGCCCGCAATCGATGCTTCCAGTGGCATTGAGTCAAGGTGAAGTAGCGGCAAGGATTTATTCCTCCTACTTTGGTCCACTGCCTTTTGCACACGTGGCGTTAACTCAGCAGTATGCCTGCAACTACGGGCAAAGTTGGCCGATGCTGGTCTATCTGCCGATCTGCGGATTTTTAGATTCAACTCAGCAGCACTTTATGGGACTGCATCCGGAGGATATGTACTGGAAGGTCGTGACCCCGCATGAAGTCGCGCACCAGTGGTGGGGGCAGACAGTGGGATTCCGCGGCTATCGCGACCAGTGGATGAGCGAAGGATTCGCGGACGCCTCGGCCTCCATCTTCCTGCAGCTTACGCGACCCAAGCCAAACGATTTTCTCGATTTTTGGAAACAACAGCGGAAATTGATCACCGAAAAGAATGCCATGGGCTTCCGTCCGATCGACGTTGGCCCTGTGACTATGGGTTTCCGCCTCAGTACCGAAAAAACAGGATTTGCCGTCTACCGGGATCTTGTTTATCCCAAAGGCGCATATATCCTGCACATGATACGCATGATGATGTGGACACCCAAAGAAGGGGACAGCCGATTCATCGCCACAATGCGTGACTTTGTTGATACTTATCGCTTGAAGGCAGCCACCACCGAGGATTTCAAGGCCGTGGTGGAGAAACATATGAGCCCGGCAATGGATCTGGATGGCAATCAGCGCATGGATTGGTTCTTTAATGAGTATGTATATGGAACCGATCTGCCGAACTATCACCTGGAAAGCCAGGTGACACAGAATGGCGATGCGACAAGCCTGCACTTTATACTGACGCAATCGGGAGTTCCGGCCGGCTTTAAGATGCTAGTGCCGATTTATCTGGAAATGGAGGACGGAAAGATTCTGCACCTGGGAAAGATCTCGATTCTGGGAGATACTACCGTTGATAAGACCGTACCACTTCCAAAATTCCCCTCTTCGGTCAAGCGTGTGTCGATCAACTATTACTACGATGTACTGGCCATCGAGAAATGATCTGTTTGGCGAGTTTATTTCATTGCGTAAATGCATAGAACGCGGACATTACAGTCCGCGTTCTATGTGTTTGAGGCTTTAATCGAGTTACGCCGTGGCTGGAGCTGTCGCAACCATCCGCTCCTTGATGAGTTCATGGCCACGAGTTAGATACTCTTCCAGCGGGAGCTTGCCCGCGTCGACTTCGGCTAGGAGGTCGCGCTGGGCGGCGTACTCCTTGTTCACGATGCCTGCCTTGGATTGCAACATGCGCCATGCCTTGCGGCGCTCCACGCAGAACATGACTAACTGGCGGCTAAGTGCGTAGTAAGTTGTCTTGCCGGCGTCTTCGACAGTGATATAGGTGCCGAAGTCGGGGATGAAGGCGCGGTGCGAGGGGTCAAGATAGCGGCGATAGACCACGTCTTGTTGAGTTATGCGGACCAGCATGTTATCGAGCGGGATGAGCTTGGCCGCGGCCTCTGGCTTGATCTTCTTCAGATGATTCCGGAAGCGAGCTTCGGTGACGCACCAGTGTGCGACGGTGTAGCGGCGGGTCTCGCCGGTGACCTTGTCTTTGGTCTCGTACCAGTCAAGATCGATGGACGGATTGCCTTTGAGGTCCAGAGCTTCGGCGTACGTTTCGCCGAGGCGGGGGTTGAAGACGAACTCCGGCACGCCGCGCGAGTCGCGCACGCGCTGGGCCTGGATGAGCGCCATGTCGTCGGCGACGCCGTGCTCCGGCTGGCAAGTGGTGAAGGCCTGGAGGAACATGGTCCCGCGATACTCCAGTCCGTCGAGGATGGCGCGGTAGAGCTTGGGCGCGTTGGCCATGGAGACCTGGGCAACGAAGGGCGAACCATGGCCGGCGAGGAAGGTCTCGGCGACAGTTTTCTTCTCGGTGTTCTTGCCTTGAGAGGCCGCGCCAAAGGTGTTCATGTCGCCGCCGCCCAGCATCGGCGTCGAGTCGGAGTTCTGACCACCGGTGTTGGAGTAGACCTGCGTGTCGAGCATCAGCACCTTGACGTTGGGGCGGTTCTGCAGCATAACTTTGGATACATTTTGATAGCCGATGTCGCCCATGCCGCCATCGCCACCGACGGCCCAGACCTTGGGCAACTCAACAACTTCCTGATCGGTCATCAGCGCATCGGTGAAGTGACTGAGGTGGTAGTACTCCTGGGCGTCGATTACGTTTTCGTCGCGCGTGAGCAGCATGTCGGTTAGCCGCTCGGGAATGACGGAGCGGCGGGCATGATCGACGATGAAGCTTTCGCCCATGAGCCAGCCAACGGTCACGCCGTCCTGAAAGAGCGAGTTCATCCACGGGTAGGGGTGGGGATTGTTGGGCGCTGTTGAGCCGTAAACGGTGTTGCAGCCTGTGTGGGCAGCCATGGCCATGACGCTCATGCCGTTGGCGAGGCGGCCATCGACGGCTTGAAGGTTCTTGTGGTTGAAGGCCTCGGTGAGCAGTACGGCGGCGATGGCCTCGACCAACTGGGCGTCGCTGATAGGTCCGTTAGTGGCTTCGTAAGCTGTGATGCGCGCCTTGGTATCCTTTTCGTCTTCGCCGCCAAGGCCGAGGATCAGATGGGCGATGGCCTGGCGGAGCAGATCGTACTCTGCCTGGTTGCGCGCCTTGAGAGCGGCGAGGCGAGCGACGCCAACCTTTTCAAGTTCGCCGGCCTTGGTCAGGAAGCGGTCGCTCTTCAAGTGGAAGACGGGGCGCATGTAGGCTTCAGTGACCGCGGCGATGGAGCGCAGCACGCTTTTTTCACCGCAGCCGGCGCAGGCGCCGTCGCCCGAAACCAGCGCGTCATAGGTGGAGCGCACCATGAGCATATTGCGCAGCGTGGCGGTCTTGGAGTCGGCGGGATTGGCGGCGTTGTAGAGGCCGAGGAACTTCTGCGATGTGTCGGGCAGCAGATCGAGGAAGCCGGTGCCGGTCATGTGCATGGCGTTTACTTCCTCGGTCTCCGCAACCATCTTGAGGGCGTTGTGATCGCCACAGGCGGTGACGCAGGCGGCGCATCCCTTGCAGAGATCGGAGACAAAGATGGAGAAGATGCCGCCCGTGCCGGGAGCCTTACGCTCGGGCGACGAGAAGATGGCGGTCACCTTTTGATAGGCCATGGGGACTTTGTCGAGTATGGCGAAGAACTGCTCCTTCGACTTAGCGGAGAAGCCATCGAGCGAGTTAGTAACTTCACGCAGGATGGTCGGGAGCGGGGTGCCGGTTTTAATGTCGGCCGTCATGCGCGGACGGGCTTGGCGCTCGATCTCCGGCAGCGCGGCCAAGAGCTGGGCACGGTCATTCGCGTCGGCTATGTAATGGGAGACCGCGGTTCGCAGCAGCGTGCTCAGGTCCTGCGCAGTGTTGGGTAGGGCCGTATCCGGGCAGACCGAGATGCAATCCATGCACTGGGTGCAGTTCTCGGGGATGAAGAGCGGGGTTTCGCGACGAGCCACGTACTTCGATGCCGTGTCACCGGTAGCGGCGGCTATCAAGCCCATGGCGGAGAGCGGCGTGGAGGGTTGGTTATATCCAAAGTGCGCGCGGAACTCGGCGTCGAAGGTTGCGACACTGGCCAGCGGCGTGCGCGCGGCCTGACCGGCGGGCAGCGCATGGGAGCGGCAACCTGAGCCGCAAGCGCCGCCGGCGGCGACCGTCTCAAGAATCGGCATCAAGGCCGCGCCGCGCAGGCTGGAGTGGTCAGTCGCCGAAAGCGCGCCGATGTTAATCTCCTTCACCTGGTCGTAGCCTTGCATCATGACTTCCATGTTGGACTCGACGACAGCCTCGCCCAGCTTTCCGAACTTGCTTACATACTGCTTGCGAACCACGGCGCGATACTGCTCCTGCGTGATGCCGAACTCCTTGAGCAGCGTGCTGACACGGAAGAACGCGCCCAGAAACGCGTTGCCCTGCATGCGCAGTTGCAGGTCGGCACGGTCGGTGGCCTTCTTGGCAATTTCGAAACCGGGGAGGGTGAAGACGCGAATGTGCTTCTCGATGATCTGCTTGCGCGCCCACAGCGGCAACTGCTCCCAGGCCTGTTCGCCTTGCTGATCAGACTCCCAAACCAGCGAGCCGCCCTCGGCCATGCCGTCCAGCGGATTGCAGTGCGTGAAGGCCTTGGGGTCGCAGCACAGAACCACCGTCACGTGGCGCAGATCGCAGTTGACGCGGATGCGGTCCTTGGCGGCAACCATGAAGTACGCCGTCGGCGCGCCTTTCTTCTCCGAGCCGTATTTTGGATTTGCGCTGACGTGGATGACTTCCTTGGGATTGCCGAGGGCGTCGCGCTCTCCATCGCGTTCAAAGATCAGATCGTTGAGGTCGCCCAGGATCGCGCCCAGATTTTTGCCGGTGGTGATGGCGCCCCAGCCGCCAATGGAGTGGAAGCGCACTGCGACCGCGCCCTCGGGCAGCAGCGATGGGGTCTCGTCGCCGATGACCGCATAGGGATGGTCAACGCCCAAAACAAAAAAGGAAACGCCGTCAGCGGCGCGCTTGCCATCCTTGCGGGCGCGGTTGGCGGTGGCAAACTCGTAGGCGCCGATAATGTGCTCGGGGCGAAAGTCGCGCGAACCGAGGCCATAACTTCCGCCGTAAAAATTCGGAACTTCCGCAAGAGAAATCGCGGGCAGCCCAGCGACACCCTGCACGGCCTTGGAAAACGCGGTGCGAATGTCGCGGCCCAGCGGGTTGTCGCCGGACATTGCTTCATCCGTCCGCTCCAGGATGATGACCTGCTTCTTACCCTTGAGCGCGGCGACGATGGCGGCTTCGGGGAAGGGACGAATCACGTTGACGTGGATGGAGCCTACGCTCGAGTTGCGTGTCTGGCGCAGATAATCGACCGCGGCCTCGATGTTTTCTGCCGCCGAGCCGAGGGAGACAAAGACCGTCTCCGCGTCATCAGTTTTGTACTTGCTGATAAGCCCGTAGCTGCGGCCAGTGAGCTGAGCAAATTGCGCGTAGGCGTCTTCTAAGAATTGCAGAATCGGCTCGGTAAAATTATTCCTCCGCGCCACCACGCCCTGCATGTAGTGTTCCTGATTCTGCACCGGGCCGAGCAGAATGGGGTTGGCCAGGTCCATCATCTTGGGCACGCGGCGGCGCGTGGGGCCGAAGAGAGTGCGCTGCGCCTCGGTGGGGCACTCGATGATGTCGTCGGGCGCGCCGAGATACTCGCGAATCAGGCCGGACTCGTGCTTGTAGAAGGTGCGCTCCAGATGCGTGGTCAGAAAGCCGTCCATGATATTCATGCCGGGGGTGAGCGAGAGTTCGGTCACGCGGCGCAGGATCAGCGCCTGGTCGGCGGCCTGCTGCGCGTCTTTGCCGAAGAGCATGATCCAGCCGGTGTCGAGCGCGCCGTAGATGTCGTCGTGGCCGCAATGCACGTTGAGGGCTTGCTTGGTCAACGCGCGCGCGCCCACCTCCAGCACCATCGTCGAGCCTTTGCCCGGCGCGTGGTAGTACTGCTCCACGCCATAAACCACGCCCTGGCCAGAGGTGAAGTTGACCACGCGCTTGCCGCAGACGGAATGAGCGATCGCGCCGCCCTGGGCCGCGTGTTCGCCCTCGGTCTCGATGGCGATGGTGTTGTGCCCGAAGACGTTCAGATGGCCTTCAGCATAGGCCTGCTGGAAGAGCTCGCCGCCCTCCGTGGAAGGCGTAATCGGATAGAAGACGCCGGCGTCGGCGATGCGCGTCTCGGTGTGGTACGAGACAAGCTGATTTCCATTAGCAGTAACCCGAATGCCGGGAAAACGAGCAGCAGCGGTCATGAATACCTCTCTGTGAGTCCAGTTCTTGTGACATCAATATCTTTTGCGCATGGTGGGAGGCCTGCTCGACGGACGAGCTTCTGGCTGGGTGATCTCCTAAGGCCACACAACGGTCCTGTAATCCGTTGGGGAAAGCAGCCTAATCTCTAGTATGCACTCTGAGTAGGGAGTCATCGTACCGCATTATGACATGTGGTCTTTATATAGTGTATGAATTACTTCTGCTCATTCGAGAACCAAGAGAGGATTGAGGAGTTGGCAGGTTTTACCATGTCGGAGAGGACTTCTTTGCGATGAACTCGATTTTTAAGTTTCGATTTGTTTGTTTTGCCTGCTTGGCCGCCGCTGCCGTCGCGTTGTTCGCCGGGCCGGACGGAATCGAGGCCCAGACTGCTGCTCAGGCCGCCCAGATTGCCGCCACGTTGCCCGCCGAGTCGCGGGTGGTGATCGAGCGGCTCTCCAGCCTGCGCGAGTTGCCCGACGGAGTCTGGAAGCTCCATGCCGGCGACCTGGCGCATGGCGAGCAAGTGAACCTGGACGAGAGCGACTGGCAGCCCATCGCCAATGGCTCCAAGGCCCCCAAGGATGCGGTCTGGTTTCGCCAGACGTACCAAGTTCCAGCCACGTTGAACGGCTACGACCTTAGCGGCGCGCGCATCTGGTTCCAATTTCACGCCGAAGCCAACGGCCCCATGCCGGAGATCCTTTACTTCAACGGCCGCCGCATGGCCATGGGCGACGACTTGGAGCCGGTGGTGTTGTTCGACAATGCAAAGCCCGGCGACAAGGTGACGGTGGCCGTCAAGCTATTGCACACGGTGGACGACAAAAACTTCAAGGGCGCCACGCTGAAGATCGACTTTGCTGAAAATCGTCCCAATCCAGAAGACCTGCGCGAGGAGTTCTTGTCGGCGACGCTGCTCCTGCCCAGCCTTGCGCCCGGTGATGCGGGGAAGATGGATACGCTGGCCTCGCTGAATGAGGCGATCCGCGCAGTCGATATCGCGGCGCTCGATCACGCCGAATCGGGCAGTTTGATCACTAAATCAGAGTCGCAGTTCGAATTCGACACATCGCTCAAGGCTGCACACACCCGTCTCGAAGCCCTGAAGCCACTGCTTCAGCAGGCAACGTATCACCTGACCGGCAACTCGCACATCGACGCGGCCTGGCTGTGGCCGTGGACCGAGACCGTGGACGTAGTCAAGCGCACCTTTGGCACCGCTCTGCAACTGATGTACGAGTATCCCGAATACACCTACACGCAATCGGCCGCGGCTTACAATGAGTGGATCGCCGACAAGTATCCCGAGATGAACGCGGAGATTGCCCGGCGCATCAAGGAAGGCCGCTGGGAGATTGTAGGCGGCATGTGGGTCGAGCCGGACCTGAATATGCCCGACGGCGAATCGCTGGTGCGCCAGTTGCTCGTCGGCAAGCGCTGGTTCAAGCAGCAGTACGGAGTGGACACGCGCATCGGCTGGAACCCGGATAGCTTTGGTTACACCTGGCAGTTGCCGCAGATCTACAAGAAGAGCGGCATCGATTATTTTGTGACGCAGAAGATGGCCTGGTGCGACACCAACCAGTTGCCCTTCAAGTTTTTCTGGTGGGAGTCGCCGGATGGGTCGAAGGTGCTCACCTACTTCCCGCACGACTACGCCAACGACAACCTGAACCTGGTGCGGCTGGCGCGCGACTTCACCATCGCGCAGAAGCAGGCCACCGGGCTGCCGGGCATCATGGACCTCTACGGAGTCGGCGACCACGGCGGCGGACCGACGCGGGCGATTCTCGACGAAGGGTTCCATTGGACAGCGCCGGGGCACGTTACGCCGAAGATTGAGTTCGGCACGGCGCAGAGTTATTTCTCGTTACTCGAATATCAGATTGCCCCCGACAGCCCGGAGTGGAACTACCAGTCGATTACCAAGGGATATACGCCTCCGCCGGCAGTTCCCGGCAAGGTGAACATTCCCACATGGAAGAGCGAGCTGTACTTCGAATATCACCGCGGAGTGATGACCACACAAGCCAACCACAAGCGCAATATGCGCGAGGCCGAGGTCGAGGTGCTCAACGCCGAAAAGTGGGCATCACTGGCGTGGATCGATGGCCGCGCGTATCCGGGGAAAGAACTGACCGAAGACTGGAAGAAAGTGCTCTTCAACCAGTTCCATGATTTAGCGGCAGGCTCCGGCATCGGGCAAATCTACAAGGACGCGCAAAAGGACTACGACGTGGTGCGCTGGTCGACGAATGAGATATCTTCCGACTCGATCGAGAAAGTCGCAGAGGGTATCGACACGCTACCTAAGGACCTCAGACCCATCCCAGTCATTGTCTTCAATCCGCTCGGATGGAACAGATCAGGAGACGTGTCGGTGAAGGTTCAGTTCAAGAGCGGGACAGTTCCAGACGTGAAGGTTCTAGATGGAACTACCGGAAAGGTGATTCATATACTCACTGCAGCACCCGTCGACAAGAAGAGCGGCATCACCGAACTTACTTTCAACGTGCCAGATGTGCCTGCCCTCGGCTACAAAGTTATTCAAATCGAGCAGGAAAGGGCGGTCGATTCTTTCGATTTCTTGGATTCGTGGGTCAAAAGGGTCGATCATACTTTGATTATGGCAAATAAATCACTGCAAATTGCAGTCGATGAGACAAGTGGCTGCATCACCAGTATGTACGACAGCCGCTCCGATTTTGAAGCTGTCGCTTCCAGTGCGTGCGGAAACCAACTTCAGTTCTTCAAGGACACGCCGAAGGACTACGACGCCTGGAACATCGATCCCGGCACGTTCGACGCTGCGCCCAGCGTCGTTGAAAAGGCCGACTTGGTGGAACTGATTGGCCAGGGCATGGCACATCCGGCCATTCGTGTAACTCGCCACTGGCAAAACTCGAAGTTCGTGCAGACGATTCGACTGGAAGGCGACCTAGTCGACATCGACAACGAGATCGACTGGCACGAGTCGCACGTGCTGCTCAAGGCGGCCTTTCCGCTGGCGGCATCGGGGCCGTTTGCCACCTACGAGATTCCTTACGGAACCATCGACCGGGCAACCACGCGCAACAACAGTTGGGAGCAGGCGCAATTCGAAGTTCCGGCAATGCGCTGGGCCGACTTGGGCGGAATCGGGGCTGACGGCAAGCAGCATGGCCTGAGCATTCTCAACCAGTCGAAGTACGGCTACGATGCGGTGGGCAACGTGCTGCGGCTGACGCTGCTGCGCTCGCCTAAATGGCCCGACGCCGAGGCCGACATGGGCCATCACCACTTCCACTACGCGCTCTATCCCCACGCCGGCACGTGGAAGGATGCGCTCACCGTCCGCCACGGCTACGAGTACAACTATCCGCTCACCGCCGTTGTCACCACGGCGCATCCCGGTTCGCTGCCCGCCTCGCACTCCTTCGCCTCGGTCGCGCCGGAAAATGTTGTGCTGACCGCCGTGAAGAAGGCCGAAGACGCGAACGGGCTGATCTTCCGCGTCTACGAGTGGGCCGGCAAGGAGACGACTGCCGAGTTCCACGTGCCGCCGGGAGCGACGGGCGCCACTGTGACCAATCTAATGGAGACGCCGGAGGGCGAGCCGCTCGCCGTGGTTGACGACGTGGTGAAGGCGCCAATTCATCCCTACGAGATACTGACCATTCGCGTGGATTACCCTAACGGCGGACCGAAGCAGTAGGGAACATTTCCCCCGATACAGGCGTATAACAGGATGGAGGGCGATTGACATGTTATTGAACTCGACGCGCGCAGCGGCAACTTTGGTAGTGAGCCTGGCATTGGCGGCCGGAATGGCGGGATGCAGGATTCAAACGGAAAAGGGCCCCAATGGAGAGGACAAAAAAGTTCAGATAGATACGCCGTTCGGCGGCATCCATGTGAATACCGATCAGACTACGGCCGCGGACCTGGGGTTGCCGGTTTATCCGGGCGCCTCGATCACGAAGAGCAACGACAACCACAAGTCAGCCGACGTGCAGATGGGCTTTGGCGAGTGGCAGTTGCGGGTGAAGGCGGTCTCTTACCAGACGCCTGATTCCGAGGAGAAGGTAACCGCTTTCTATAAGAAGGCGCTGGGCCGCTACGGGAATGTGATTACGTGCCAGGGCAACGCGCCTGTGGGCACGCCGGCAATTACTACCGAGGGGCTGAGCTGCGCCGACGACGGAAATCATGCCAAGGTGCATATTGACCAGGGGGATTACCACTTCGGCAAGGGGAACCTGGAGTTGAAGGCCGGCTCGAAACGCCACCAGCACATTGTGGGCTTTGAAAGTTCCAAGGACAGCCAGACTCGCTTTGCCCTGGTGGCGCTGGATTTGCCCGCCGTGGCAGATTCTGATTCTGAAAAGAGCGATTAGTGTCAGTTGCCGCTGCCTCGAACCAACAAGGATCTCTCGCCCGCCACGGTCTCTTGTTCTGGTTGAGTGCCTGGCTCCCGGTTGCCGTGTGCATCGGCATCATCATGCTGGAATCCACGGAACTGTTTGGCTCCGATCATACCAGCCATCCACTGCGCTGGCTCTTCCAGGCCATCTTCGGACAGATCAGTGATACAAGCTGGGATGTAATTCATCACTTCATCCGCAAGAGCGGTCACTTTTTCGGCTACGGGGCGCTTGGATTGGTGTGGCTGCGCGCCTGGTGGATGACGCTGCCGCGCTCACGCTTTCTCCAGGACGCTTTTCTGGCGCTGCTGGGGAGCTCTCTGGTGGCCAGTTTGGATGAGTGGCACCAGAGTTATCTTCCCAACCGCACCGGTTCAGTCTGGGATGTACTGCTGGACTGCATAGGCGCCTTCGTGCTGCTATTGGCGGTCTATTTATATTTGCGTATTTTGATGCCTCAGAGGCTGAGCAGGGCGGAGTAACGATCCGCATCTGCCAGTATGATCACCGAGAACTAAGGCCGCGATCATCTGTGTCTTGTTTCAAATCGGGATGAAATCCTTGACCAGCTCTTCCTGCGTCCCGCGTTTGCACTGATCGACACGATAATCTTTCGCACGCATTCCCCACACTCTAAACTGTTCCTGGGGGAGGCCAATGCAAATGACCAGAATGACCACCGGAGACGGAACACAGGGCGTCATTGTTCGGGTTCAATGGTGGTTTCGCGGCGCAATCGCGCTTTGCGCGCTGATCCTCTGTTGGATCAGCAGATTCAGGATGAATCCCGACGGCGTCTCCTATCTGGACATGGGCGACCTGTACTGGAAGGGAAACTGGCACGCGGCGCTGAACACCTATTGGTCGCCGCTCTATGGCTGGCTGACAGGATTGATGCTTATGCTGACCAAACCCGCCATGCGCTGGGAATATCCAGAAGTGCATCTGCTGACTTTCGCGATCCTGGTGGCGACGCTTTTTTGTTTTGAGTTCTTCTGGCGCGAGTTGCTGGCATCGAAAGCCAACACCACCTGGGTCGGGCCGTTGCTGCCCTATGCCTGGGTGCTGGGATACCTGCTATTTGCCTACATCCAGTTAGGCGTGCATTGGTTATGGCTGTCGTCGCCAGATCTGCTGGTGGCCGCGCTGGTTTACCTGGCGTTGGGAATGATTTTGCAATTTGCGCGCGGAGGCATGGGCATGGCTTCCGCGATTCTATTGGGTGTTATTCTGGGCGCTGGATATCTGGCAAAGGCCGCGATGTTGCCCTTTGCCGTCGTATTAATGATGACGATGCTGGCAGTCGCGTGGAGATACAAACAAAGAAAGGCTCTGGTCGCCGCTGTTCTGCTGGTTTTTCTGCTAACTAGCTTTCCCTATATTGCGGCTCTCTCGTGGAATGTTCACCGCTTCACATGCGGCGACTCAGCGAAAATCAATCAGGCATGGTTCGTGAATCATGTGAGCCCGCGCTTTTGTCATTGGCAAGGAGACCGTCCGGGACGCGAGGACGCGCTGCATCCGACAAGAAAGATATTAGCCTGGCCGGAGGTATACGAGTTTGCCGCGCCCATCGCGGGCACTTATCCCGTATGGTATGACCCAAGTTACTGGTATGCGGGCGCCGACTCACGCATGCATCCCAGACTGGAGATACAGGCTTTCAAGCACAATTTGATTCACATCACCGAACTTGCATTTTTGGAAACTGGATTCCTTATTATGGTTGCGCTGCTGTTTGTCCTGGGCGGCTGGGCCAGGGATTCGTGGCGGACCTGGATGGCGTTTTGGCCGATCCTGGCGCCGGCGGCTGCAGTGTTTTTAATGTACATGATGGTGTGCTGGGAGCAGCGATTTACCTCTGCGATCCTGTTGGCGGCATGGGGCGCGGCAATAGTCGCCATCAGGATTAAAGACGCAGAGCGGAAGTCCAGGGTATTTTGGACGGTAACTTTGTTACTGTGCGCGTTGATCGTGGCCAGGATTACATATACACAGATCAGGGATCATCAAACAAACACAGCTTCGGCGCAGTCGGTTCTTGTTGCGGAACGCCTGCGCTCGATGGGGATTGATCCTGGCACTCCCATTGCCCTGATCGGTGACGGAGCTGATGCGTCCGATTGGGCGCGGCTGGGAAGGTTGAGGATTATCGCTGAGGTACCGCACAATCACAATCCGGATATTCGCGACTCGGCAACTACCTTTTGGAACTCTAGCCCGGAAGACGAAAAGACTGTGCTCAACGTGCTGAAGAGTACTGGGGCAAAGGCGGTTGTCGCTGACGCCATTCCGCAGGCTCTGCCGCCGGGATGGCTGCCGCTGGGCAGCACTGGGCGTGCGGTCAATTTCTTCCAATAACAACGCTGAAAGAGTATAACGGCCAATTCATGAATACGGGCGCATCCCGCGATGAAATGCGCCCGATTGCAATGAAGCAAGAAAGGAATGCCTGGACGGCAAGTCCTACGCGGCCTCTTCTTTGACTTCTTCCTTGCCTTCTTCCTTCTTCGCTTCTTCCATTTGCTTTTCCAGTTCGGCGCGCTTTTTGGCCTTGATCTCGTCGCGCTTCTGGCGCTTCAAGTCGAGCTGCTTTTCGGCGTCGAGCAGTTCAATGAAGGCCTTTTCTGCCCCGTCGCCCTGCTGGAAACCCGTCCGGACGATGCGCAGATAGCCGCCCTGGCGGTCTTTGTAGCGTGGCGCCACGGTATCGAAGAGCCGCTCGACGGACGCGTCGGTCATGAGAAAGCTGAGGGCCTGGCGGCGCGAGTGCAGATCGGCCTTCTTGCCCAGTGTGATCATTTTTTCAATCAGCGGACGGACAGCCTTGGCCTTGGCCACGGTGGTTTGTACGCGATC
>Ga0326727_10008143_pt1 | contig 26888 bp, 25 predicted proteins | sample MB2enrmetagenome_FD_207643 | JGI IMG/M metagenome (GOLD analysis project Ga0326727, IMG submission 207643) | Lab enriched peat soil microbial communities from McLean, Ithaca, NY, United States - MB29MY | ecosystem: Environmental > Terrestrial > Soil > Wetlands > Peat | place: USA: New York...
CGCCGTCGGCCTGCGCGCTCAGCGAGCAGCCCGCCCCGCCCCCGGACAGCGGAATAATTGCGCCGCCGGGCGACAAGGTCGAGCCCGCGTCGGTCAGAAAGACATAGTTTCCGCTCACATAGATCGACGTCAGGTTGACCGCGTTGGTGTAGTATCTGGAGTTCGCCTCGACCGTCAATTGGCCGGAGTTGCCGATGCCATACGGGAAGATGGTCTGGTCGCCGGAGTCGAGGGTGAACACGCACTGGCCCCCGGCACGCAGCATCGTGGGCGCAGGGCCAACCTCGAAGTAATTCAACTGCTGTCCCGCGGCATTCTTGATCTGCTGGTTCGGCACAATCTGCAACCGGCCCGTGTTCGGGTCGATCGCGAAGACCGTGATGTCGCCGTTGAGGTCGAGGACCCCGTTGGTGGTCGTCCCGTAAGCCGGGGAGCGCGAATCCAGAACATAGAGAAAACTGCCGGTGATATCCGTCGCCGCCCACACCGGCGTGTTGCCGGCGGTGGGGTAGGTCCCCTCAGGGGTGAGAATACCATCCTCGCCCACGGCGAACACCGCGACGTTGCCGTCGCCGTTACTGACCCCGTGGGAGTTGAACGTGCCTTTGTTCACCACAAAGACAAAGTTGCCGCCCACCTTCACCGCGATCGACACCGGGTTGGAGCCCCCCGAGGAATACGGGGAGTTCACCATATTGGTCAGGTTCCCGGTGTAGTCGTCAATCTTGAAGCCGGCGATCTGGTTGTACTGCGTGCCCGTAACCCACATGAATCCGACCGTGTAGCCACCGCACGCCGACATGCCCAGCACTACCGCCATGGATACTACGAAGGCCCGTGAAATCCGGCCAATCCCGCTCAACGTCATGTGCTTCCTTAATCCTCGCTGGCGGTCTGGCTGCGACACGCCCTGTGCTGCGAGCAACTCTCTGGGGATACAAATCCTCCCCTCATTGTAGAAGCTGTGGCGAGTTTGTGCCACTTTCGCCGGGAAACAGTTCCAAAGGACGGTCGTCGGTTGCAGGTCGTTAGTTGTTGGTTCCCAGCCGGCTACCTGAGACCGCCGTCCTTACCTGACAACTCACAACTAACAACTGTTTCTAAAAGATCCTTACGTGGAAGGTCAGATACTTCTTCGGGTCCTGCCGGATAGTAGTCACCAGCTTGGTGCTCTGGGTCAGCAGATCATTCAAGTTGCTATACGCGGCATCGTCGGTCATCAACTTGCCCACCGTCCCTTTGCCCTGGTTGATACCCGTCACCAGTTCGTCAGCCTGGCTAACCGCGTCGTTCAGCTTCTTTGCGAAGGTGGGGTCCTTCAGCAGCATGCCCGCGCTGCCTTTGCCCGCCTGCGCGTCCGCCAGAATCGATTTGAGGTCCGCAATCGCCTGGTTGGCATTGTTGTACATCACCTCGTCCTTCAACACCTTGCCCGCGGTTCCCTTGCCGTTCTGCAGGTCCTTGGAGATATTGTCAACATTGGTCAATATGCCGTTGGCGTGCTCGAACATCTGTCCATGATCGTTCAGCATCTTGCCGATCGAGTTATCGCTGCTGTTCGCCCTGGTCACCAGCGAATTGATCTGGTCGGCGGTAGCGATGAACTTGTTGTACAGCTCGGGATTGGTCAGCAACTGGCCAAACGATCCCTTGCCCGACTCCAAATTGTCGACCACGGTATTCAACTTCGCCAGAATCACGTTCAGGCTCTCGATGGTCCCCTGGCTGGCCTTCACCACATCCTGCAGGCTGGGCGTCTCCAGCGTCTTCAGCTCATCGCCATCGCGCAGCGGCGGTCCGGTGGCCACCTGGCTGTTGATGTCCACCACCGTGTCGCCCAGCACACCCACCGTGGTCAGCGCCGCCGTGGAGTCGCTGTGCAGGCTGGACTGGTACTTGCTGTCCAGCTTCATCACCACCTGCACCGGAGTCAGCTTGCGCTCCGGCGAGGTCACCACGGTGATGGTCTTCACCGTCCCGATGGTGACCCCTTCAAGGTTCACCGCCGCACCCTCCTTCAGCCCGGCGGAGTTCTCAAAGTAGGTGGTCACCGTCAGCTTGTGGGTGAACATTCCCATCCCCGACGAGCTGGTCATCAGAAACAGCAGGGTCGTCAAAATCACGACCGACACCAGCACGATCACCCCGACCTTCAGTTGCGACCATCGGACCTCCTGCTGGCTGGGCATAAACCTCCTCAATCCTGCTGACTTACCGCGCGTTCATCGCACCCGCTGCGTGACGCACGCGCTTGATGAGAGGGTACCATTCCCGGCCCACCGTTCGCACCCTGCAATCGTGCGCGGCGTATGAGACCGTATAAGAATGGATGCAGAAGTTTGCTCCCGCGTATTGGAAAGATCGCAATGATTCTGGGCATCGGCACCGACCTGATCGAGATCGCACGCGTCGCCGGGAGCATTCGGCGGTACGGCGACCGCTTTCTGCACCGCATCTTCACCCCACGCGAGATCGAATACTGCCAGCGCAAGAAGAACGCCGCAGAGAGTTTTGCCGCGCGCTTCGCCGCCAAGGAAGCCGGCGCCAAGGCCCTGGGCACCGGAATCAGTCGCGGCGTGGGCTGGCTCGAGCTCGAAGTCACCCGCGAGCCCAGCGGAAAGCCCGGCCTCCTTCTCTCCGGCCGCGCCGCCGAACGGGCCGCGGACCTCGGCGTGGCCCGAATGTCCCTCTCGCTAACCCACAGCGGCGAGCTGGCCCTGGCCGTGGTGGTAATGGAAGACTGAGCAAGGTTCCAGGTGCCTGGGACAAGGCGCAAGCAGGGGATACCTTGCACCTTGAGCCTGGGCCCTCGCGACTCACCCGTCACGTGACCCTTGTAATCCGGCGGTCGCGTGGCGCGGTCTTGGCTCCGATGAACACGGTAGCGGCAAACCACCTTCAAGCCGCAGCGGACAACCAACCCATGCAGTCGCTCGACATCCAGGGCTTTACCTACGAACAGCGCCACGGCCTGCTTCCCGGCCTGACGGTTGCCTTCAGCAGCTGCGGCGGATGGGTCCTCGAGCGCAATACGCTTTCCTCCACCACCATGGAGTTCCGCATTGAGATCCAACTGCGCGCGATCCTCGATCTCTACGCCGCCATCGTCGCCACGGGAGTCGAACTCACCCGCGCAGGCCACGAAGCCCTGACCGAACTCTGCACCCGGCGCAAACATCTGCGCCTCTCCGCGGAGCTCGGCCAGATCGTCACCATCCGCCTGGAGATCAGGTTCCTCGATGACCTCACCCTGCACTCCCTGCTCGCCAGCGGCTGCGGCCTGGCGTGATATTGAGTTCTCAGTTGTTGGCCACCGCCGAAGGATTGGCCCAGGCAGCCCGCAACTGGCAACTGATAACTGACAACTGTTCTCCTTGACCCCGCCGCTGTGAAGACTGAGAATCAAAGCTGACAGGTTTTCTCTTATCCGCGCGATTTTCGCGCCTGCTCTCCATAAGTCTAGTGAGGTCCCCATGCTTGCCTATCTTGTTCTTCTGCTCGCCGTTCTCAGCCGCATCCTTCCCCACGCCTTCCACGCGGTCAGTTGGAACTTCACCGCGGTGGGCGGCGGCCTGCTCTTCTTTGGTTCCAGAATGCACGCGCAATCCGGCCGTCCCTCCTGGTCCACCGCCGCCAAGCTCGCGTCCGCGGTGGCCGTGCTGGCCGCCACCGACTACTACCTCACTGTCTTTGCGTATCAGTATCCCTTCCAGATTCGCTGGTACCTGGTCACCTGGATCTGGTACGCCGCGGTCTGCCTGATCGGCATGGAGATCCTGCAGAAGCCCAGCGTGCTGCGGGTCGGCGCGGGCGTGTTGGCCTCGTCCACCTCATTCTTCCTGCTCAGCAACTTCATGGTCTGGGTCGGCGGGACGATGTATCCACGCACGCTCGCCGGCCTTGGTGCCTGCTACACCGCCGCCATTCCGTTCTACCGCAACGACGTGGTCTCGACCGCGATCACCGCCGGCGCTCTATTCGGTCTGCCCGTGCTGGCCGCGAAGATCGCCGAGTCGCTGCAAGCCGCACAGCCGAATCGGCTGGCGTAAGCGCTGGTCGTTGCACGTTCTTCGTTGTCGTTTGCAAAACGCCCCGCAGGAACTCTCAGCCTGCGTTTGAACGAACAACGTAACACGAACAACTGACAACTGCCTCTACGTGATCAGCGTCGAGTCCTCATCCTCACTTGACGCGTTCGAATCAGCCGAATCGTCAGCAGGAAGCTGCGGAGCGCGCCGGTCGAACAGCTTGCGCATGATGTAGATCGTGATCCCCACCACGGCGACACCCACAATCCCCAGCATGATCCCCGGATGCTCGCGCATCCCCAGTCGGATGGTGTGCGCGATCTCCGGCCCGTAAAAGACCGTAATCAGCGCGCATACCAGGAACTGGATGAACTTGCCGCTGAACACCGCCGCCGCGAACAGCAGCGGCTTCATCTCAAACACGCCCGCGCCGAACTCAAACAGCTTGACCGGCGTCGGCGGCGGCATCATCGACGGGACCATGATGGCCAGGAACTCCTGGTTGGCGAAACGGTCGCGCATCTGCTCGTAGCGCGCCCGGTTGATGCGCTTCAGCAGGAACAACTCGCCCCCCGCGCGGCCCACGTAATACGGCACCAGGCTGCCAATCACCGAGGCGCCCGCGGCCATCAGGCAATAGAGCAGGAACTTCCGGTGGTCGCTCGCCACGTACCCGATCAGCACCCCATCCATCGATACCGGAATGGGGAAGAATCCGGCGTCGATCACGGCCAGGGCGCCCAGCCCCCAAATGCCCAGCGGTTTGAGCGTAGCCAGAAGAACGGCGCTGAACTTGTGCAGGACGGCGACAGGGTGGATAGTCACGGCAACCTGATTCTACGGGTTCACTCTGTGGGTTGTCAGTTACAGAACCAGGTTCGAGGTTCAAGGTTCAGGGTTCCAGGGCTCGGAACTCCAAGCTCAATAGCGCTTTGCGCACAGCTTTATACATTCGGGGCTGCCCCGCGGTCCGAGATGCTCTTCCTTGAACCTGGCACCTTGAACCTCGAACCTGCCTTCAATGTCCCGTCCGGCCGGCCAGCAGATCAAGCGCATGGGGAAGCACGGGAAGAATCGCCGCCAGCGACGTTGTTGCCCCGGCCGTCGATCCCGGCAGATTCACAATCAGCGCCTTACCCCCGGTCGTTGCCTTTGACGAACAGACCCCGCAGATGCCCCGGCTCAGTGCAGCCAGCGGAGTATGGCGCAGCCCCTCCGCGCGCATCCGCTCTGCCAGGCCCTCCACCAGCCGCTCGCATACCATGCGCGTCGCCTCCGGAGTTACATCCCGCGCAGCCAGCCCCGTCCCGCCCGTAGTGACAATCAACTCCGCATTCGCGGCATGGCGGCGCAACGCCGCAACAATCAGCTCCAGCTCATCGGGAAGCGTCTCCGTCACCACGACCACCGCACCCATGGACTCCAGCAATGCCACCACTGCCGGCCCCGAGCGGTCCACCTGCGCGCCGCGCGCACAGCTATCGCTGATCGTCAGTACCACCACACGCGCGTCCGCACCGAACCGCGCCCCAATCGTCGACCCTTCTTTCGCTTCCGCCATCACTCGGCTAGTGTACGGCCAGCTCCTCAAGCGTGACGCGCGGGGCTGGCGGGACAAGCGGCTTCGTCACCGCCCATAGCAAATTCTTCCCCAGCACCACCGACGCGCTGACCACTCCACCGAACAGCGCGCCCACCACGCCCAGGCTGGCCGCGTCCTGCCCTGTGAGATAGAGGCCCGGGATCGGCGTTCGCGCTCCCAGCTCGCGCAGCAGATAGCGCTCCGGTGTCGCGGCATACCCATAAATCTCCCCCCGCCCGTAGTTCATGAAGTGGCGCGTCGTCACCGGCGTGGACAGCTCCGCGCAGGCGATGTTGCCCGCTACCTGCGGGACTTGCCGCTCCAGCTCGGCCAGCAGCCGGGCGGACAACCGCTGCTTCAGCGCCTCATACTCTTCGCCGCGCCGCTTCCAGCGCGTCTGCTCCCAGCCGGCGAAGGCCGCGTAGGGAAGCATCGTAATCGCCTCCACCGTGCTTCTGCCCGGATGCTGCCTCTGGAACTCCGGGTCCTTGGCCGAAGGAAAGGAGAGATAGACGCCTGGAAACGGCGCCTCGATGTCGCGCGCGGACCGCGCCACATTGGCGTCGTGATCGAACGATGGATACAACCAGAGGTTGGTCCCATTCAGCCCCAACTCCGCGTCGCTCTTCGCCAACCCAACATACAGGCTGATGTGCGCGGTGGAGGGCTCCAGCCGCCGCAGTTGTCCGTGCAGCGAGGCCAGCGCCGGCAGGTCCGGGGGCAGCAGGCGCTCAAACGTGTTGGCCGCGCCCGCATCGCTGATCACCTGCGCCGCGCGAAACTCACGCCCATCGGCCATGCGCACCCCAACCGCCTTTGCGCCGCGCAGCAGGATGCCGATCACCTCGGCGCTGGTGATTGCCGATCCGCCGTGCTCCTCGATCTGCGGCACCATGGCCGCTGCAATCGACCCCGCTCCACCGGCCGGATAACTCGCCCCACCCCAATAGTGCTCCACGATGGTGGCATGGATGGCGAAGCTGCTCTTTGCCGGCGGCAGGCCATAGTCGCCCCACTGCGCGGTCAGCACGCCAATCAACTCCTGATTGCCGGTCAAGTCCTCCAGCACCTCGCGCGTGGTGCGCCGCGCCCAGCGCATGTATGGCGCGCGCATCAGGCCGCCGGCCAGCGAGGCGATCGGCCCGGGGATCGCCTTCTCCGCGTAATAAAGACTGCTTGCCCGATTGCACGCCTGCACCGCCGCAATGTACCGGTCGATCGCCCCCGCCTCGCCGGGGAACGACTGCTTCAGCCCTTCGCGGAAGCGCTCCAACCCGGCGGCAAACTCGAACTGCTGCCCGGCGATGAAGAAGCGGTCGTACACCTCCGGCATGGCGTTCCAGTCCACCTTGCCTGCGGTCACGTGGTCGAACGCCCGCCGCACGTCGGACGACCTGTCCTGCATCTGCCCGATATAGTGCAGACCCACGTCCCACTGATACCCTGGGCGGCGAAACGTATGGGTAAAGCCGCCGGCTTCATAGTGGCGCTCCAGCACCAGCACGCGCTTGCGCCCATGGACTCCCAGCAGCACCGCAGCGGTCAGCCCGCCTATCCCCGAACCGATCACGATTGCATCCCACTGCTCCGCCAGCTTCGCCTGCTTGTATGCAGTTCCTATCGCCATCTCACCCTCCCACTCTTCTTCTTGTACCTCGAACCTTGAACCTCGAACCTTGCACATGTTGACATCGACAACATCAGCCTAGAACACGAAGTTGCTACTGTCAACATTCTCTGATAAAAATTGACCGTGCCTCGTTCCGCGTCCAGCTCCCGGCCCTATCATCACGCCAACCTTCGCCAGACGCTGCTGGATGCCGCCGTCGCCCTGATCGGCGAGGTTGGTCCGCGCGCGTTTACCCTGCGCGAGGTCGCGCGCCGCGCCGGCGTCTCCCACAACGCGCCCTATCGCCACTTCGCCGGCAAGGATGAGCTGCTTGCCATCGTTGCCGCGGAGGGCTTCGACCGGCTCACCGTGTCCATGCAGAATGCGATGGCGCCCGCGGAATCGGCGCGTGAGCGGCTGGTGCTCTGCGGATGCGGCTATGTGGAGTTCGCGCTGCGCTGGCCGCAGCACTTCCTGGTGATGTTCGACCTGCCCCATCCGCCCATCGAATGCGAAGAAGCCAAAGTCGCGGGCGGAACTGCCTTCCAGGTGCTGCTCGATAGCGTCAAGGCCGCGCAGGAATCGGGCGATCTGCCAACCGGCGAGCTGATGCCCCTGGCGTGGACCGCGTGGTCGCTGGTCCATGGCATCGCCAAGCTGGCCATCAGCGGGAACCTTCCGCTCAGCGCCGGCGAGACCGTCGCGTTCACCCGTAGTGCAGCGAACGCCCTGTTTGGCCGCCTGAACGACGACCGGCCCGAGCGGGATAGCGGGCCGCGGGCCAGTCGCAAAAGGTGAGAAAATAGGTATGACCGCGAAGCTCGCGGCGTGGCATGGGGTCTAACCCACGCAAGGGCGGATTTTTTCGCCGTGCCCTACGTCACATCCAAGATTGCCGATGCCCATCCTGCAACTTCCATCCAACCCGTCCCGCACCCCATCCCCCGCATCGGATGGGGCCAATCGGGCGGGTGACGGTCAGCCAGGCAGCCGGGAGCAGCCGGTAAAGCTGCGCACTGGCCGCTACGGTGAACTGGAAGAGCACGAGATCCTCCATCTGATCGATGCGCTGGACGACGAGCGCGAGCGCGCCCAGTTCCGCGAGTCGATCTACATCTCCACCATCATCTGCCTCGCGGTGGCGTGGTTCCTCTTCTATGGCCCCCGCGTGCTCTGGCATCAGCCGGAGTTCCGCGACCCGATCGCCCTGATGAAGGAGCATGATAAAGAGCTGACCTACCTGACCCCCAGCGTGCCCGCGCCCAGGCCGCAGCGTCCGGTGATCGACCGCAAGACCATGCAGCAGTTGCAGCAGGAGGCGCGCGAGGCGCCGCCCACGCCGCAGCCACCGGTGCAGCAGGCGCCCCCTCCGCCACCGGAGGAGGCACGCAGCACCGCTCCGCCCGTCCCGCAACCGGCAGCGCCGCTGCCTGCCACGCCCAAGCCGGCCCAACCCTCCATCGATCTGCCCGCCACGCCCAAGCCCAACTTCGCCCAAAACAGCCTGAGCGCGGGCGATGCCATCCGCAACGCAGCGCGAGGCGCGCTCTCTGGCCGCAGCGGGGCCGAGGTGGGAGCGCCGGGTATGGGAAATCGTCCCCTGCAGGCAGGCGCGGAGATCCTCTCCGATACCCAGGGTGTCGACTTCTCCGCTTATATGCGCAAACTGCACGACGACATCCAGCGCAACTGGGAGCCCCTGATCCCCGAAGAGGTTCAGCCTCCCATCATGAAGAAGGGCATCACCGGAATCCGCTTCACCATCCTGCCCGACGGCCAGATCGGGAACATGATTCTGGAGACTCCCTCCCGCGATGTCGCGCTGGACCGGGCAGCTTGGGCCGCAATCACTGGCGAAGGCAACTTTCCGCCGCTGCCCAAAGCCTTTCACGGCCCGCAACTCGAACTGCGCGTGGGATTCTTCTACAACACCCCGCTGCCGCAGTAAGGCCTGGCGAAGATGAAGACGAGGAGACCCGCGATGTCGAAGAAGCTCTACATGGTGGTGGAACACTTCAAGAACAAGGACGCCGCCCCCGTCTACCGGCGCTTTCGTGAACGCGGCCGGATCATGCCCGAAGGGCTGATCTACGTCTCCAGTTGGATCGATGAGCGATTCGAGCGCTGCTACCAATTGATGGAAGCCAGCGACTTCTCGCTGCTGACGCAGTGGATGGCGAACTGGGACGACGTCATGGATTTTGAGGTCTACCCGGTCATCACCTCCCGGGAGGCCGTCGAAAGGATGGCACCGCTCCTGTAGCCGGCTGCTCCCATGTCCGCTCGCCGCACTCCCGAAGCACCCGAACAGCTCGAACGCCGCCGCCAAATTCGCGGCCTGCTGCTGCTCGCCCTGGCGGCGATCGTCTTCGCCATCCTGCGCGCGGGTGTCCATCGTGTCTTCACCCGCGGCTGGTGGCGGCTGTGGTAGAACAGTCAGTTCTCTCATGGGTGGTTTACTGTCTTGCTTAAGGGCACGGCTTCAGCCGTGCCGCAACGGCCACCTTACGAGAAGGGGCTTCAGCCCCTTAGGTCCTGCTTTACTCAAACGCGCATGCCCCCAGCCCGACACCAGATCACGCCGCTTCAAACGCCGCTGATCGTCATCGCCGGACCCACCGCCAGCGGCAAGACCGCCCTTGCTCTTGCGCTCGCCGAGCAGTTCAACGGCGAGGTCGTCAGTTGCGACTCCGTCGCTGTCTATCGCGGCATGGAGATTGGCACCGCAAAGCCCACGCTGGAGGAGCGCGCCCGCGTCCCCCACCACCTCATCGACATCCTCGAGCCCGGCCAACCCTGCACCGCCGGCGACTACAGCCGCCTCGCCCGCGAAGCCATTACCGGCATCACGCAACGCAAACGTCTCCCAATAATCTCTGGTGGCACCGGCCTCTATCTGCGCGCGCTGCTCGATGGCCTGTTCCCCGCGCCACAACGCCATGAGCCTCTGCGCGCTAAGCTTCGCCAACGGGCGAAGGAGAGAAGTCCGGCCCATCTGCACCGCATCCTCACCCGCCTGGACCCCGCCGCGGCCCACCTGATCCACGCCAACGACACGCCTAAGATCATCCGTGCCATCGAAGTGACCCTGGCCGCGCGCCAGCCCATCACGCAGCAGTGGGAGCAAGGCCGCGAACCCCTCACCGGCTTCCGCGTCCTTCGCCTCGGCCTCAATCCGCCGAGACCAGCCCTCTACGCCCGGATCAATGCACGCGCCTGCGAGATGTTCGATCGCGGCCTGGTCGAGGAGACCACTCAGCTGGCGGAGACCTACGGCTTCGACTGCCGTCCACTCACCTCGCTCGGCTACGCCCAGGCCCTCGCCGTGCTGCGCGGCAAGATCACCCGCGACGAAGCCGTTGCGCTTGCCCAGCAAGGCCATCGCAACTACGCCAAACGCCAGCTCACCTGGTTCCGCAAAGACCCTGCTATCCAGTGGCTGCCTGGCTTCGGCAGCGACAAGGAGATTGTTCGCCAGGCCTTCAGCCTCGTCCAACGACACCTTGCTGCATCTACCCCTGAAGCGTCAGATCGTCCGCCAGCTTGAAGTGCACAATCGACTCCGCGGGAATATCCAAATCGCGGTTCCCCGTCAACCCCGCTGCCGTTCCCGCGCCGCCGCCGGCCAGTCCGCCGATCAGCAACCCAGTGCCGCCCGAGGCCACTCCGCCAATCAGCATGCCGAGCCCCGTCCCGCCGCCAATCAGCGCCGCCGACCGCTTGCCTTTACCCTTCTTGGTCTCTCGCAGGTCATGCGTCTCCAACGCGTACTGCGTCCCATTCAACGTCAGCGACGTCAGCCGCAGCTCCAGAATCGACGATCCCTTGAAGTGTCCGCGGCGATGCGACTCATCCACAATGCCGCCCACCGGCGTGCCTTTGGGCAGAATCACGCGCCCGTTGGCGTCGGTCCAGGCATCGACCACCTCGCCATCGAAGTGCGCCCCTGCGGGCGTCCGCTTCACATTGATGCTCTGATTGATACGAATTGCCAGCTCCGACCCAGCCGGAATGTTGACATCGGCTGGCCGTATGATCGGCGCTCCTCCGGGCACGGCCCCCGCCGGAGCCGGCGCTCCATTCGCATAGGTCGGTCCACCTGCCGGCGCACCCGGCTGTCCTGCTGCCGCCGGTGTCACGGTGGTCGTCACCGCCTGGGCCGTCTGGCCTGGCGCAGGAGGCTGCACCGTTGTGGTCGTGGTGTTGCCATTCTTGTCCACAGAAACCACCTGCTGCGCCTGCCCGGTGGCCGCCGCCTGCTTCTTCGCCGCGTCGATTGCCTGGTCTTGCTGCGACGAGCATCCCGCCATCATCGCGGCCGCCAGCGCCAAAGCGCCGCCCATCGTCAGCAATCTCGATCGAACTAAACCCCGAACATTCTTCATCATGCGTCGTCCTCCTCGTCCTGAGCCAGCGTCGCTGCTTTATGTTGTCGCACGCGTCGCTTTACCTGGGAGCTAAAAGCTAATAGCTGCCTTCGTAAGATGCCCATTCCGCGAATTAAACCGCCCCGCCCACCAAGGTTTAAGATTGTTCCTATGGATTCAACATCTTCCCCTGCTCTACGCCCCCAGCTCGCCCACCTTACCGCCGCGCTCGACGACCTGCGCGTCCGCGGCACCCACTTCCGCCTGCGCGTGCTCGACGATCAGCAGGCCCCGGTCTGCCATTACGATGGCCGCGAGGTCATCAACCTGGCCAGCAACAACTACCTCGGCCTGTGCAATGATCCCCGCCTGGAAGAAGCTGCCATCGCCGCCACGCGGAAGTACGGAGTCGGCTCGGGCGCCGTCCGCACCATCGCCGGCACCATGCGCATCCACATGGAACTGGAAGAAAAGATAGCCGCTTTCAAGAACGTCGAGGCCTGCGTCGTCTTCCAGTCCGGCTTCGCGGCAAACGCCGGCACCGTGTCGTCGATCCTCGGCAAGGACGACTTCATCCTCTCCGACGAGCTCAATCACGCCAGCATCATCGATGGCGCACGGCTGTCTCGCGCCAAGATCAAAGTAATCCGCCACAAAGACGTCGCCCATGCCGAAGAGTTACTGCGCGAGATCCAATCCGAGCCCGGTCACAAGCTGCTGATCACCGACGGCGTCTTCTCCATGGACGGCGACATTGGCCCGGTGGGCGCGCTCGCCGAACTCGCCGAACGCTACGGCGCCATCATGATGGTCGACGACGCTCACGCGTCGGGCGTTCTCGGCCGCAACGGCCGCGGGTCCGTCGATCATTTTGGCGCGCACGGCAAGGTTGATGTCCAGGTCGGCACCTTATCCAAAGCGATCGGCGCACTGGGCGGCTACGTCTGCGGCAGCCGCGACCTCATCGACTTCCTCTACCACCGCGCCCGGCCGTTCCTCTTCTCCACCTCGCACCCGCCGTCGGTCGCGGCAACGTGCATCGCCGCCTTCGACATCCTGGAGAACGAGCCCGAGCGGATCGAACGGCTGTGGGAGAACACTCGCTACTTCAAGTCCCAACTCGCTTCTGCCGGCTTCGACATCGGCGGCCGCACGACGCCAACCAGCGAGACGCCGATTACGCCCATTATCATTGGCGACGGCCGCGCCACCATGGACTTCTCCCGCGCCCTCTTCGACGCCGGAGTGATGGCCACCGGCATAGCCTTCCCCACCGTCCCCGAGGGCAAGGCCCGCATCCGCACCATCATGACCAGCGAACACACCCGTGCCCAGATCGATCAGGCGCTGGATGTCATCGCCACCACCGCCCGCAAATCCGGCGTCCTCTAATAATGCAGTTCGGGTCCGCCCACAATGGACAACTGAGAACCTTAGAAAGGCACCCGCGCCGTGATCACGATCGCGTGGTTGTAGGTGTGGAAGTGGGTCAGCGCGATCTGCTCGCCCGCGCCGAAGGTCAGCCCCAACCGTCCCGGCGTCCCGTCCGGATTGTGCGCCATCGGAATGCGCCCGATGACGATCCCCGGCGTGCCGAAGGTTGCGATCTTGCCGTCGTTCGCGCCGCCATGGTAGAAGCTCGAGTTCAGCTCCACCTCCGGCCAGAACAGTCGCGCCACTCCGGTCTTCGCCAGGCGATACTGGGCCACGTTGTTCCAGGTCACGGTGTGACCCAGCCCGTGCGCATTCGACACCGGCAGCGACCCGCCAAACGTTGTGGTCAGGTCGAAGGTACCCCAGCCCTTGCCGCCTCCAATCGAGGGCGTCACCACCGCGCAGCAGCTCCCGTTGCCGTTCTTGCCGGTCGGAACGGTCGCCGCGAGGTAGCCGGTGACAATGGCGTTGCCGTGCTCCTCGTTGCGCGAGAAGAGGCGGGCCTTGCTATTGAATGACACGTCGCCGAAGCCGTCCTTGGCGCCGGTGTCGTGATCGAAGAACGGCGGCAGATTGAACAACAGCTCGATCCTGCTGAAGGGGATGATCTCCAGCCCCTTGCTGTTGCCAAGGTTCCAGGTGTCCTGCAGCTTGGCGTTGGTCTGGCGCACAAAGTCGGTGCGAAACTCCTGCTCCAGCCGCGGCGTCACCGTGACCAGCGGAGTGACCCAGTGCGGTTGCTCGTTCTGCGTCGCGGTCACCCGCGCCTGGTACTTCGCAATGAAAGGACCGTCCGGAGCAGTTTGCGCTCCGGACGCTGCGGCAGTTAACATCAACCACCCCACCGCGAAAGGGAAAAATACAGTTTGCCTGGGCATACCAAAATTTTATGCGGATGCAGGTAACGATTTTGTACGATTCAAGAGGAGGCTCCGATGAAACGACCTGAAACGTTAATCACTCCACGCGAAGCCGCCGCCGCCATCGGCGTCAGCTACCCCACCATCAAGCAGTGGATCCTCGCCGGCAAGCTGAAGACCATCAAGACACCCGGCGGCCACCACCGCATTCCCCAGACCGCGCTGAAGCGCTACCTGCCCGCGCCGCCGAAGCCGTCCACCGCCGCCTCGCGCGAGCGCTTCCGCCAGGTCAGCGGACGCAATCAACTGGTCGGCACTATCGTCGAGGTCAAGATCTCCGGCCTGATGGCCAAGGTGGTGTTGGAGATCGGAGACCCGCCACGCGCCCAACGCATCACCTCTATCATCACCGCCGATGCGGTCCGCGAGATGCAGCTCCGCAAGGGCCAATCCGCCGCCGCCCTGATGAGGTCCACCGAAGTCATGATCACCCGCGTGTGAGCCTCACCAGGCATGCCCTTCGGAGTAGCAGCGGGCTTTAGCCCGCGGTAAACCGGCGCATGGGTCTGTCGGCTTTAGCCCCGGGCCCTCTGCTCTTCACGACGATTTACCCCCAAATACGCACCGCACCCGCAGCAGCACCTTCTAGGTCAGGAATTTCTTGGGCAGAGCAGTCAGCACCGGCTGATCCCAACGCAGGTAAGAATCGGCCGCGCTTTGCCATGGATATACGCCGCCCACACCAGGCCACAGCATCTGTACCGCTTCAAAGTCGTCGCCCCCGTAGAACCAGCGGTTGCCTGCGAACCACTCTCCATAACTATCTCGATCGATCTGCTGAAAAAAACAGTCGTAACCGACGATCACGTCATTCCAGACGGTCCCGTGCCGAAAACTGAGACCCTTATTCCGAATGCGGCTATTGATGTTGTGCAGCAGAATCTGAGTATGTTCGTTTTCGAGCCCGATGATTAGGACCTCTGGATGCCCATACGAGTGTTGCAGGCCAACCGTGTAAGCCCACCCGGGTGTTCGGGGCTCATCCCGTTCTAATACCTTCAATACAGCACAACCATCCTTGGCGATTGCCTCCAACTCATTTCGCTGAGTGTCATTCCAGCAACGACCGACGTCCATTCGCTCATCGGGCGTCAATGGAAGCTCCGCGATACACTACCCGCCCTGCGCAGATGGTTGCGCGCACGCGGCCCAGCATCGCCGCCCCATCGAACGGCGTGTTCCGCGACTTAGACCGCGACTCGCTCGCCGCAAACGCCCACTCCGCGCCCGCATCGAAGACCACGACATCGGCATGGCCGCCCACCCGCAGACTCCCGTGATCACGCAAACCAATCACTCCCGCCGGCTGCGCGGACATCAGCGCCATCACCCGCGCCAATGTCATTCCATGCTCACGGTGCAACACCCGCAACGCCAGCCCGAGCGCCGTCTCCAGGCCGGTAATCCCGTTCGGCGCGCGCTCGAACTCCACCTCCTTCTCCCACGAGGCATGCGGCGCATGGTCGGTCGCAATGCAGTCCACCGTGCCATCCAGCAGCGCGGCCACAACCGCTCTTCGATCCGCATCCGCCCGTAGAGGAGGATTCATCTTCGCATTGGTGTTGTAATCGCCGATCGCGTCGTCGGTGAGGGTGAAGTGGTGCGGCGCGGCCTCGCAGGTCACATGCAGTCCTTCCGCCTTCGCGGCGCGAATCGCATCCAGCGCCTTTGCCGTCGACACATGCTGCACATGCAGATGCGGCCGCAATCCCTCCGCGCGCTCAATCTCGCGCAGCAGCTGGATGTCCCGCTCCACAATGCGCGACTCAGCCTCGGCCGGCATTCCGCGCAACCCCAGCCGGAACGCCACTGGCCCGGCATTCATGCTGCATCCGCCAGTCAGGAGCGTGTCCTCCGCATGCTGCGACACCGGCACGCCCATGCGGCCAGCCGCAATCAGGGCGGCGCGCATCACGTGGTCCTCCAGCACCGGCTTGCCGTCGTCGGTAAATCCCACCGCGCCCGCGCGTACCAGCGCCTCGAAATTTGTAATCTCCAGACCCATGCTGCCGAAGGTCGCCGCCGGCATCGCCAGCAGCCGCACATGAGCGCCACGCGCCGGGTCCAGCATCCACTCCAGGCTCTCCACTGAGTCGTTCACTGGCGTCGTATTCGGCATCGCCACCACAGTCGTGAATCCGCCTGCGGCAGCCGCGGCCGTGCCGGTCGCGATGGTCTCCTTGTGGGTCTGGCCCGGCTCGCGCAGATGCACGTGGACATCGATCAGCCCCGGCGCTACCACGCAACCCGCCGCATCAATCTGCAACTCTTTCGGTAATGAATCCGCCAGCCCCGCCAATCCGCCGGGCTGCTCCATCGCAGCGACCCTCCCATCGCGCAGCAGAACATCGCGCGGGCCGTCCAGCCCGCTCGCCGGATCGATCGCGTGCCCGTTCTTGATCAGCAAGTCGCTCATCGTCGTTCGTCTTTATTCCTCAAAAATCGGCGCTCATCGGTGTCAATCGGCGTTAAGCCTCTATCTGATTTCATACGGTCACCCCGAGCGCCCGCACCAGCAGCGCCCGCCGCACCGCGAGCCCCTGCGCCACCTGTTCCTCGATCGCCGACTGCGCTCCATCGGCCACTTCGCCGGTAATCTCAAGCCCGCGAATGATCGGCCCAGGGTGCATCACGACCACATTGGGACAGTCCGCGGCTAGCCGCTCCGCGCTCAGTTGATAATTCGCAATGTACTCGCCCAGGTCGAGCGAAAATCCGGCCAGCCGCTCCTTCTGGATGCGCAGCATCATGGCCACATCCGCCTGGCGCAGCGCAACATCGAAATCCCTCTGGATCTCAATCCCCGCGCCCAACTCCAGTGCATCCTCCGGAAGCAGCTCCTCCGGCCCGCACAGCACCACGCGCGCGCCCAGCCGTGGCAGCAGCATCGCATTCGACCGCGCCACGCGGCTATGCAGAATGTCTCCCGCAATCACCACGGTCACGCCAGCGAGCGTCTTCGCATGGACCGTGCCCGCATTCAGCCCGAGCCGCAGCAGGATCGTCCTCAAGTCCAGCAGCGCCTGCGACGGATGCTGGTGCATTCCATCGCCCGCGTTCAGCACCGGCAGCCCGGTCGTCCGCGCCAGCAGGAACGGCGCACCCGACGATGCATGGCGCAGGATGATGCACTCCGCGCCCAGCGCGCGAAGGGTGAGTCCCGTGTCTTTCAAGCTCTCGCCTTTTTCGATGGAAGAAGACTTATCGCTGACCAGCGTGGTCGTCGCGCCCAACGACTTGGCCGCCAGTTCAAACGAGGTCCGCGTCCGCGTGCTCGACTCGTAGAACAGCAGCGCGATCGTCCGCCCCAGCAGCACGCCCGCCCGTTCTTCCGCGGCCATTCGCTCCAGCCGCGTCGTCGCCGCCAGAATCTCCGCCACGTCCGCAACCGAAAGATGCTCAACCGTCAGCAGCGACCCAGTGGCATACTCCGGCGGCGTTGTGAAATGGGCCGGCGCAGCTTCCGTCGCCACCTCCCTGTTCGCCAGCTTCGTCACTTGGCCCTTGCCTCAGTCCACCAACTCGACCAGCAGCACCTGCTCCTGCCCGTCGACTTCGTTCAGCTTCACTTCAATGATCTCGCGCCGCGAGGTCGGCACCGTGCGTCCGGTAAAAGTGGCCTGGATGGGCAGCTCGCGATGGCCGCGGTCGATCAGCACCAGCAGTTGCACGCGCTTCGGCCGTCCATGTGCGAACAGCGCGTCCAGCGCCGCGCGCACCGTGCGCCCGGTGTACAACACATCGTCGACCAGCACGATGTCGCGCCCATTCACGTCGAACCCCAGGGCGCCATCCACCACCGTAGGCCGTGGCCCGCTGGTGCTCAGGTCGTCGCGATAGAAGCTGATGTCCAGCATGCCCGTATCTACCGGGTGCTTCTCAATCTTCTCGATCATCCTGGCCAGCCGCTCGGCCAACGGAATGCCGCGCCGCTTGATCCCGACCAACCCCAGGTTGTCGCTGCCGTCGTTCTTCTCGACGATCTCGTGCGCCAGCCGCACCAGCGTGCGCTCAATCTCCGACGCCGACATCAGCCGGCCCTTCTCGCGCAGCCGCGGCTTCGCGTTGCCCGTTCCCGCAGATACTTCGTTGGTTTCGCTCATGTCTTGCTCGCCATCATTCTGGCGTAGCCAGAACGTCTCCGTTCCGGCCCGCGGTGTCGAAGCTGATGATAGCAGCACCGTCGCCCCCCTTGCGTCATGATCTGGCACGCATCGGTGGACGGTTGGATGGGAGGGGCGGAAGCCCGGCGCTATTGACCCGCGCGCGGCGCAGCTCCGCTGGGCATCTTCGCGTTCTCATCCAGCTCCAGCCGCAGATAGTCCCACACCACGCCGCTTTGCAGGTCTCCGGCAGGCACGGTGAACGTCATGGTGTTCTCGCCTGGCTTCAGCAGTGCGGCGTCGAACTTCAACGTCCGCTGCTGCCACAGGCCTTTGTCGGTGTTGTAGCGGATCGCATTCGTCCCGATCAGCCGCTGATTGTCCGGATTGCTGCCGTCGCCGACCGCACCCGCGCTCTGCCCGTTGACCGTAACCGCCAATCCGTTGCGAAGTCCATCGACGCCCGCCAACCCTACCCGTAGCGCCGCGACTCCCTGCTCCTGCTTCGGCATATTGAACTTGATGGTCCATACCGTCTCTTTGCCCCGCCCGTAGACCTTCCACGGCCCGGTCTGGTCGGTCTGCGGATACTGCGTCAGGGACTCCGCCTTGACCCAGCCGAAGCGCTGGTTTGCCGGGTCCTTCGCCTCCGGATTCACAAACGACAGATCGGTCGCGTGCGGCACCTCTTCAAAGAACCAGTCCTTCTTCGGATCGCTCTTACCCACGGTGTAGGTCAGGTCGTTGGGGAACAGTAGTGCGTAACGCAGGTTCCAGCCCCACAGCCAGTAGTTTTGCCCATCTCCCTTCAGGAACTCATCCGCCGCGCGGTCGGGATAGCCAATCTCCCACACCTGCTTGCCATAGCGCACCGGCTTCCACACCAGCTTGCCAAGGTCGATGGTCTTGCCCGGCTCGACCGTGATGTCCGCCTGTGCAAAGTCGCCCAGCACGCCGTCGGCTGTGGCATGGAGCGTGTACTTGCCCGGACGCACCTTGGTAATCGCAAACCTGCCGTCTTCGCTTCCGTCGTTGAAAAACTGATAGTACCTGGCATCATGGATCCAGCTGCCCGCGTCCGCAGCGGGCGCAAAGTTGCCAAACCCACCGCCCCCGCCGCCGAAACCACTGGGTCTGCCTCCCGGCCCCGCTACCGGTCCAGCTCCCGCCGCGCCACCGGCCCCACTCGCCTGTCCCGCACCCGGCGCAGCCGCCAGACCAGCTCCGGCGCCCGGTCCCCCAAGTCCGGCAAACGTCGGCCTGGGAATACTCGCCGGATCGATATCGGGATGGGTCAACCCCACCACCAGGTGTGGCAGCTTGGTCGACGTCCCCTTGGGCGCCAGCGGGTCGACCAGCACAATCTGACCTCTCACCGTCCCACGCTGGGCCAGCGGCGTGTAATCCACGCCCTTCACCCAATCGAACGGCCATGCCGCGTTCTGCTTCTTGTACTGCGCCAGCGCGTCCGCCCACAGCGCATTCGCATTTGCCGTCCAACTAGCGGGCACCGTCGGGTTACCCTCCGTCGCCTTCAGCGTATCCAACTCAGCCTGGGTCGTCGGCCTCGGCTTATCCAGCGAGTTGACGTAGACAAAGATCGGCCCCACCACCTTGGTCCAATCCTCGCCGGCAGGAATCTGCGCCCGCGCGCCGTCATAGTGGCCACTGTGCCAGTAATCGAGGATGATCGGCTCCGGGTCGCCGTTGTCGCCGAAGTGCGCGTCCAGGTCAATCCTGGTCGGCCCACCGCTCAGGTACTCAATCGTCGGATTGATGAACCACGCGCCAATGTGGTCCTTGGTGTCCGACCAGCCATACGCCTTGGTCACATACTGCATCCCCGAGTAGCTGTACTTATGCTCAACCGAGTTCTTGTACACGCCCTTCGACATGATGCGCTGCTCTTTGGCGTGGACTACCACACCCGTGCCCAGTCGGTCGGCGCCGCCTCCAGCATGTTGCGGTCCTTGTCCACCGTAATCCAGTCGAACGACTGGTTCAGCCGCGTAATGTAGCGGTCCTCCGCGCCCACGCCCATCGCCGGATACGACGCCGGATGGTGCAGAATCGAATACACATAAATCCCGCTATCCCCGCGCCCCAGGGAGTAGCGGATCTCGATGTCCACCATCGTGCCGCCGCCCGGCGCGCCGCGCGTCATCGTAAACGTGCCGCCGGAGATGCCCTTGATCGAGACCTCAGCCCGCTCGCCGCCGTTGGTCGCAGGATCGATCGAAATTGAGTTGGTCAGCGTCGGTGCGCCCTGCGGATTGTGCTCCCAGGTCCCGCCGCTGGCCTTCAAGATCTCCACGCCCTTGTAGATCAGCGAGGGCATCAACCCGCTGTCCTTGGTCACCGTCGCCTTCACAATGCCGTTATCCAACGTCCAGGAACGGCCATTGTCGGTGACCGTGACGGCGGCGTTGGCAGCAGGCTGGCCCGCACGCAGCGGCAAAGGCGACAGGACCAAGGCGAGGGAAGCGAACGCAAGCAGCGCGGACGGGCGGGCAGACAACAATAGTTCCACGGGAGGCTCCAGATGGGTGAGACGTCCTTGCCGCGCGCAAAGACTCAATCCCCTGGGTGTCTCTCAATTTCGCTTCATAAATAGAATTGTCATCCTGAGCGAAGTTTGGCGCGCATCCGGCGCCAAACGCAGTCGAAGGACCTGCGGTCTGATCCGGCCGGCGAGACTGGATACCACGCTAGCCCGCAATCATGAGTCCCCGCCGCGCCGACCCGCTTACACCGCTGGCGTGCGCCGCGTACCCAGCAGCCCGGCAAACGCCCCGCCCACCGTGGACAGCACCAGCAATCCCGCGGAGACAAATGCAAATCCCGCCAGCATAATACCCGCGCGAAACTCCGGCGAGCCGATAAACCCCACCATCTCCGCCGGCACCGGGGTCGACGAGTTGCGGATCGCCTCCTGCATGCGCGCCGCCATCTCCGCGTCGAAGCTGCCCATCGAATGCAGCCCGAACCGCGCCACCAACCCCCAACCGGCCATGGCCGTCCCCAACCCCAGCGCCAGGCAAATCCCCACCACCACACCGATGCGCGCGCCCACTCGCACATCCATCCATGCCGCCGGCTTCCGCTTCTGGTAAAGCCCCAGCGTGATCAGCGACGCGCTCATGATCCATAGAAAGCTCAAGGGCGACAGCATCTCCACCCGCATTGCGCCCAGGCTCAGCAGCGAGCCGATTCCCGCCACCACCGCCGCGCACCGGATCGCCGTCTTCCACTCCACCTGCTGCGGACGCGGAGGAGGCACTGCACCCGTAGTGGCCGTGCCGGGCGCCGGCTCACCACCCGTCTCCACCGACTGGTTCTCCAGCGCCAGAAAAAGCTGCGGCGATCCACACTGCGGGCAGAATGGCGACTCCCCACTCCCCGCCGCAAGCTCGCCCCCACACCGATGGCAGTACTGCTGCATATCTACGAAGCTACCCTACCCCATACCCCGCGGCAAGCAACGCCCGCGAACATCATGAGCCAGCCGCTGCCAGTGCTACCCTTAAGGCTCACATCATGAGCGACGAAAAGCCCACCGAAATCCCCGCTGAATCCTCCGACCGCAACCTTCCCAAGGCCTACGACCCCTCCCTCATCGAGGCGCGCTGGGCGGAGTACTGGGTGCGCGAGCGTCTCTTCGAAGTCCCCACGCCAGCCGGCGACAAAGGTTCGGGTGCCCCATCCTTGCGCAGCAAGGGTGGGACGTACGACCCGGCTTTCACCATGCTGCTGCCCCCGCCCAACGTCACCGGCTACCTGCACATGGGTCACATGTTCGAGCACACCGAGTCAGACATCCTCACCCGCTGGCGGCGCATGTCGGGCGACACCGCCGTCTGGGTCCCGGGCACAGACCACGCCGGCATCGCCACCCAGATGCTGGTCGAGCGCCAGCTCAAAGTCGAAGGCACCGACCGCAAGACCCTCGGCCGCGAGGCCTTCACCGAACGCGTCTGGGCCTGGAAGCGCCAGTACGGCAACGCCATCACCGAGCAGATGAAGCGCCTCGGCGCCTCCGTCGACTGGTCGCGCGAGTACTTCACCATGGACGACCGCCTCAGCGTCGCCGTGCGCGAAGCCTTCGTCCGGCTCTATGAACAGGGGCTGATCTACCGCGGCGCCTACATCGTCAACTGGGACCCTGTCCAGCAGACCGCCGTCTCCGATCTCGAAGTCAACCACGAAGAGCGCGCCGGCAAGCTCTACCACATCCGTTACCCCTTTGCCGACGGTACCGGCTCCATCGTCGTCGCCACCACGCGCCCGGAGACCATGCTGGGAGACACCGCAGTCGCCGTCAACCCCAACGACGAACGCTACCGGGAGCACATCGGCAAGCTAGTCGAGCTTCCGCTCAGCGCCGCCGCAGGCCATGGAGACCGCAACATTCCCATCCTCGCCGACGACTGGGCCCAGCCCGAGTTCGGCACCGGCGCCGTCAAGGTCACCCCCGCGCACGATCCCAACGACTTCGCCATCGGCCAGCGCCATTCGCTGCCCTCGCTCACCGTCATGGACGAGACCGCGCACATCCATCTGCCCGGCTCGCCCTACCATGGCCTCGACCGCTTTGAGGCCAGGGAGAAGATTGTTGGAGATTTGGAAGCCGCCGGTCTGCTGGTCGCCATCAAGGACCACTCGCTGGCCATCGCCATCTCGCAGCGCACCGGCGCCGTCATCGAGCCGCGCCTCTCCCTGCAATGGTTCCTCGCCGTCAACAAAGTCCCATCCGACACGCAAAGCCCGGGTGCCCCATCCTTGCGCAGCAAGGGTAGGAATGAACGAAGCTCCATCGCGCAGAACGCCATCGCCGCCGTGCGTGAAGGCCACATCAAGTTCACCCCCGAGATGTACCAGAAGACCTACATGGAGTGGATGACCAACATCCACGACTGGTGCATCTCCCGCCAGCTCTGGTGGGGCCATCGCATCCCCGCCTGGCACTGTGCAGCCTGCCGCGCCACTACGGTCGCCCGCGACACCCCCGCCGCTTGCGCCACCTGCGGCTCAACCCACATCGAGCAGTCTACCGACGTGCTCGACACCTGGTTCTCCTCCGGACTCCTCCCCTTCACCGTCTTTGGCTGGCCCAGCACCGGTCCCACCGACATGGATTGTCATCCTGAGCGGAGCGTGAAGCGCGCAGTCGAAGGACCTGAGGTTGTCTCTCAACCTCCAACTGACAGCCTGCAACTGACCCCTGATCTTGAAGCCTTCTACCCCACCACGCAGCTGGTCACCGGCTTCGATATCCTCTTCTTCTGGGTCGCGCGCATGATCATGCTCGGCTGCCACTTCATGCTCGACGTCCCCATGCCCGACGGTTCGCCCCGCCCGCTCGCCGAAGCCGTCCCCTTCCGCAACGTCTATATCCACGGCCTCATCCGCGACGCCAACCGCGAAAAGATGTCCAAGACCAAGGGCAACGTCGTCGACCCCATCGACATCATCCAGCGCTTCGGCACCGACGCCGTCCGCTTCACCCTCGCCTCCCAGGCAAGCCCCGGCAGCGACATCGCCTTCAACGAGGCCCGAACCGAGGGCTATCGCGCCTTCGCCAATAAGATCTGGAACGCCGCCCGCTTCCTCTTCATGAACCTCGACCGCGCCCGCGCCGCCGGCATCGAAGTCACCCTCCCCACGCTGGACGCCGTCATCTCGACCACTCATGAAGCCGTCATCTCGACCGAAGAGACGAACAACGTCCGTCTCGTAGTGGAGAGACCCCCGCATTTTGTTCCCACGACCTCGGAATCTCCCACCACCCTTCCCACCACCGACGCACTCGAATCCCGCTGGATCCTCGCCCGCCTCTCCCAGACCGCTGCCGCCGCCAACGCCTCGCTCGCCGAATACCGCTTCGACGAAGCCGCCAACACCGTCTACCAGTTCTTCTGGGGCGACCTCTGCGATTGGTACCTCGAGATCGTCAAGCTCCGCCTCAACTTCGAGCCCGGTAACGATCTCCCCTTCCCCACCAGCGACACCGCCGAAGAGTCCGTCTCCGAGACCGCCACCGCCCTCACCACCCTGGTCGCCGTCTTCGAGTCCGCTCTGCGCCTGCTCTCGCCCTTCATGCCCTTCCTCACCGAGGAGATATGGCACGCCCTCTACGCCGGCCTTCCCCCGGCCAAATCCATCGCCCTCACCCGCTACCCGCAAGCCGCAGACTACCCTTGCAACCCCGCTGCCATCGCTGAGATGCAGACCCTGCAGGACCTCATCACCACCATCCGCGCGCTGCGCAAGGAACTCGGCGTACCGGAGAAGCAGTCCGCGCCCATCCGCATCCACGGCGACGCGCAGACCCTCGATCCGCTGCAGTTCAACCAGGACATCCTCGCCCGCCTCGCCCGCGTGGAAGGCATCGAAGTCTCCGCCGGACCGCTCACCGGCAACAACGCCCGCAGCACACCCAGCTTCGACGTCGCCGTCCTCTACGAAAAGACAATCGACATCCCCGCAGAACGCGAGCGCCTCACCCGCGACCTCGCAAAATACGAAAAGATTCTCGCCGCCAACGATGCCCGCCTCGCCGACGAAAAATTCACCGGCAAAGCCCCCGCACCCATCGTCGAAGGCCTGCGCAAACAAACCGCCGAAACCCGCACCCTCGCCGACAAGACCCGCGCCGCCCTCGACGCCCTCCGCTAGCAACCCTACCTTTGGGTCGTCATTCTGGCTCGCAGAGTCAGAATCTCGGTATTTGCTTTTTTTGAGCTGTCATTCTGACCCTGAGCGAAACCGAAGGGGAAGAATCCCCGCATTAGGCCGGGTGCCCCACGTCTCGCCCTCTGAGCGGTTCCTACGCCGCTTTATACGGCCGCTAACTTGCTGACTCGCTCTCTCGCTGTCTCCCCGCCCTTGTAGAATCTCCCCATGAAAGCGGTCGTCCTTCTTCTCGCCCTCACCTCCCCTGCGCTGCACGCCCAAGGGACCTCCGCGACATCGGCCGCGACCGCATCCCCTGTGCCCACGTATGACGTGGCCACGATCAAACCGCATCAGGGGATCTTCCAGATGTCCGGGATTGAGTACCAGCCTGATGGGTTCGCCGGAACCGTGACCCTGTCCATGCTGGTGCAGTACGCCTTCGGTCTTCGTTCCGTGGATCAAGTCTCCGGCGCTCCGGATTGGGCGAAATCTGACTGGTTCGACGTCCAGGCCAAGATGAGCGAAGCCGGTATCGCTGAAATGCAGAAGCTAAGCCGCACTGAGAGCACTGCGCACCGCAAACTGATGCTACAGGCGGTCCTGGCGGACCGCTTCAAGCTGAAAGCGCATGCTGAGATGAAGCAGGTTCCGGTTTACGATTTGACGGTTGCGAAGGGGGACCCGAAGTTGAAAGACGCAGCAACCGATACCAGCGACCAACTGAAGCGAGGCGCCGATGGCAAGCCGTTGCCTGGTTTTCTCTCATGGGCCACCGGCAAAGCAATCGCGCAGGGATACTCCATGAAAAACCTTGCCGAATTCCTCTCGCAGCCATTGGCCGGAGTGGGGCGTCCTGTCATGGATAAAACAGGACTCACTGGCACGTATAACTTCACACTCGACTGGACGCCGCCGCATCCGGGCGTACGACTTGGCACAGAAAGCGATTCGGCTTCTCCGGAGGATGCAACCTCGATCTTTACAGCGCTCGGAGATGTTGGATTGAAGTTGCAACCATCTACCGGCCCCATCGATACCATCGTCATCGACCACGTCGAGCGCCCTACTCCAAACTAGCCGAAGCCGGGACCCACATCTCGCCTCGGAGATGTGGGTCCTCAAGCCGCCTTATACGGCCTGATCTGCGCCAACCCCACAACCTCCACCGTCCGCAGATCATATTCGTTTTGCAGATTCATCCAGAACTGCGCGGGCAGCCCGAAGAACGCACCAAGCCGCAGCGCCGTATCCGCGGAGATTGAGCGCTTGCCCTTGACCACCTCATAGACGCGCGGCAACGGAACTCCCAGCTCCTTCGCCAGACGATAGGAGGTCAGGCCCATCGGCTCCATAAACTCCGTCAGCAGAATCTCCCCGGGATGAATTGCAAATCGCTTCGCCACGTGTCTCCTCCACCTAGTGGTAATCCACAATCTCAACGTCGTGTGCATTCCCATCGTGCCATCGAAAGCATATCCGATACTGATTGTTGATCCGTATGCTGTGCTGCCCCTTGCGGTCCCTTGCAAGCTCCTCCAGCCGATTGCCTGGTGGAACGCGCAGGTTGTTCAGTTCAACTGCGGCACTCAGGATCGCCAGTGTCTTCCATGCAGTGCGCCGAATGGCCGCCGGAATGCGGCGGCTCTTTCCCGTCAGCCAGAGCAACTCTGTGTCGGCGTCCCGAAAACTGGCAATCACGGATTTATAGTAATGTTACGCGTTACTAACGTCAATCATTATCTCCCGCTAACTCGCTAACTCGCTAACTCGCCGTCTCCCCGCCCCTTGTAGAATCTCCCCATGGACTGGAAGTCTCGCCGCATTACCACCCTCCTCGAAGCCGCGCTGCTCGAGGACAAAGCCGCCAACGACATCACCACCGCCCTCACCGTGGACCCCGGCCTGCGCGCCTCCGCCACCATCGTCGCCAAGCAGCCGTGCGTCATCGCCGGCATTGGCTGCATCTCCGCCTTCCTCTCGCTCTTCGGCAAGATGAAACCCTCCGGCCGCTTCGAGGTCGTCTCCCACCCCGAGATCTTCGACGGCGTCCGCGTCCGCAAGGGCCAGGCCATCGCCGTCATCCGCGCCAACGCCGCCAGCATCCTCTCCACCGAGCGCGTCATCCTCAACCTGATGCAGCGCATGTCCGGCATCGCCACCCTCACCAGCG
>Ga0326727_10008144_pt1 | contig 26887 bp, 28 predicted proteins | sample MB2enrmetagenome_FD_207643 | JGI IMG/M metagenome (GOLD analysis project Ga0326727, IMG submission 207643) | Lab enriched peat soil microbial communities from McLean, Ithaca, NY, United States - MB29MY | ecosystem: Environmental > Terrestrial > Soil > Wetlands > Peat | place: USA: New York...
CGGCGCATTTCACCGCTTTTCGGGCGTTTGACTTGCCGGCCCTAAGCTACGACAATAAGAGAGTTGTCCCTTCCTTGTGGGCCTGTGGCGCAGTTTGGGAGCGCGCTTCCATGGCATGGAAGAGGTCATCGGTTCGATCCCGATCAGGTCCACCAATTAAATCAAGCATTTAACGGCTTCCCTTCCTTCCAGCTTGGCAGCATTTTGGCAGCAAATTTTCAACGGCCTGCAAAAACTGCTTTGTTTCTTCCTTCTCCTACAGCAGCAATCCCTGACGGCATCCTCTGGCTGAAGCTCAGAATCTTGGCTTTCTTCGCTGACGGTTTTGGTGCCTCCGGCCCTCCGTCGCCATTCCTGTCGTTTTTTCGCGTCAGTTCCTCGTGAATGGAGTTGACCGTCGCCCGTACGCCCTCTGGAAGTTGCTGCATATAGACATCCGTCGTCGTGGCCGTTCGCGAGTGGCGCAATACGCCCTGCACATCTTTCACGTCGCCCTTTTTGCGTGCGAGCGTGGCGATGGTGCGTCGAATCACCTGGAACGTCAGTTTCGGCAGTTCCAGTTCTTCGGCGTACCTTTGCAGAACGCGCTTCCGGTAGTTGCTCGAATCGATGAACCCGCCGTTCCGCCCCGGAAAGATGAACCCCTCTGGCTCGTCTGCGGTTGGTCCCTGCCAATGTTTCTTCTGCCGCTGGTCCTCCTGGCACTGCTTACGCCATACCTGAAGGTCTTCTGCCAAGTCGGAGGCTATCGGGATCGTCGTCAGGCTTCCCTTGGTCTTGCCCCAGGAACGAATCTTCCCCTTGTAGGTGGTCTCCTCGATCCTGATCGAAGAAGCTGCGGCATCAAAGCATTTCCACTTCAGTCCAAACAACTCACTGGGTCGAAGTGCATTGGTCATTTCGAGTTCAAGCAAAATCCGGTCACGACGTTCGAGCCGCGACAAAACAGCACGCAACTGATCCCAACTCAGTACGGTCTTGTCGGTCTCGCGCAGATGTGCCGGAACTTTTATCGTGCGTGCAGGATCTTTTCCGATGAAGTCCTGATCGACAGCCTCGGCAAAGATGGCCTGCAAGTACGCCCGGACCTGCAAAACGCGGTCACGCGAACGGGTTTGAGCCAGCCGATTGAGATGTGCCTGTAGAGAGAATTTGTCGATGTTCTCAAGGCGCACTTCGCCAAAAGTATCGACGAGATCGGTTTGGATGAGATGCTTCTTCACCTTGCCCGTCTCCTCTCGCCAGTCCGCCTCTTTCAGCGGCAGGTAGCGGTTATTGACGAACCATTCAAATGTGACCGAGCCGTTGACAACGGATTGGTCGCCTATGGATTGGCCGCCCAGTCTGACGATCTCGCGCTCCAGCTTTTCCCGTGCCTCATACTTCGACAACTCCGATTTCAGCCCAAGGATGACCTGCGCGACGTTGAGTTTCGATTTGTTGGTTGCGGGGTCCAACTCCGTTCTGCGGAAGTATCCATACCACTTCTTTCCGCGTAGACGGACCCAGCCCTTTTGATGTGAGACTCCCATTTATTCCTCGGATTCTGTGTGGGGGAATAAGCGGGCCACCTCTATTTTACCGGCGTTTGCGCCTCAAAGTAGAGGTTCTTTCCCGCTCTTGTAGGAATTCTTCGATGCCGCTTGCGCGGTAGCGCAAGGCACCGTCGCTCATGCGGATCACCGGCAGATAAGGCAATCGCCGCGACGAATGATCCCACACCCAGTCCGTGCTGACCTTGAGTTTCGCCGCGACTTCCTCCGCTGTTAGAAGGGGATCTCCTGCTCCCACAGCTTGAATTGCAGGCATTGAGTTCATGCAACTGCTCCTCCTTCACTCTCTCGATCCAGAGAACCCTGTAGTGCCCGGCTCAGTTCATAGGTTGGTAGAGAAGCGGCGATCTGTCTAATGAATTCCACGGAGAGCGTTATTCCAATCAGGAATAACGCTCTCGAAGAATGGCCAGCATGATGGGCTTTGTGGCTGCTCTTTGCCCTGATACCTTCCCTCCGTTGCAGTGCCAGCGGAGAGCATCAATGCAGCTTTTGCAAGTTTTGATTGCACTACCACAACTTTCTTTTCAGTCAAGCGTCAATAAGAGAAACCGGCGCGGAATCATTGCGTCCAGATCGGTAGCCGCGCCATTCAGGAGTCCAGTAGAGAGAAACGAAGCAGCCGTCACGATTGTGTTGCTCGGAAATAACCATTACTTGCCCTTGGACTTTTAGCCGGGAGGACGGGTATGGCACTACCGGAGATGCGACTTCTGCAAGCAGCAATCGTGCTAGCCGAAGAACTTAACTTTTCCCGTGCAGCCGCGCGGCTGCGCATCGACCAATCGACGCTGAGCAAGCAGATTGCCATGCTCGAAGAGCAGACTGACTTGCGCCTCTTTGTGCGGAACCATCAAACGGTTGAGCTGACCGATGCTGGGCGACACTTTGTGGAAGATGCTCGCAGCGCCGTGTTGTATGCCGAGCGTGCAATCGCAGACGCAAGGGCCGCACTGCATGGAGCGGACGAAGTGCTTCACATCGGCAGGTCTGCTTTTGCCGATCCATATTTGGTAACAGCTATCCAATCGATTCAGCTTCCCCTTTTTCCCAGCCTGAAGGTCAAGCTATCGAGCAACTTCTCGCACGAACTCGCGCGCATGGTCGCTGCCGGAACCTTGGACATGGCTCTGGTCATTTCCATCCCCGATACGCAGGTTCTCAGTCTTTTATCGATTGCAGAAGAGCCTGGCTATATTGCCTTGCCGAAGAGCGACGCTATCGCCAGCCGCGACGAACTCAACCTGGAAGATTTGCGCGCGCACGAGTGGATTGTCCCAGAGCGCCACATCAACCCGTACATCTCCGACATGATTCAGACGGCGGCCTCTGCAAAGAAAATCGTACCTTCCGATACGCATACGTTCACGACGGCTGAAGAGGCATCGGCGCTCGTATTGGCGCGCAAGGGAGCGGCGTTTCTGACGCGCGAAGCTGCGTGGCGAATTTCCTGCGATGAAATCACAATTCGTCCACTGGTGGAAGAGAACCTGAAACTCGTGACCGGATTGGCAACGCGAGCCGACGAAAAGAATCGGCTGACGCGCGAGTTCGCTCGCGCTGCTGGACGCAAGCTGGTCAAGGTGCAGCACACTCCACGTCAAGGCAAATCACTAGCCTGCTGAATTGCTGGAAGCAGGCCCGCTAGTGCTGGTCGCAGCGGCATCCACATCTCGAATGACAATATTGAGTGGAGCGTCTTGGCCGCACTTTGTGCAGGGATAAATGCCGGTGGCGACAGCCGTACCGTCGAATTCATCTCGACGAAAGACGCTGCCACAGTGAATGCACGCATGAAATTGCGACAATCCGCGTTGAGACCTATCCGAGTCGCTTGCCATCTTTCCCCTCGTTTCTTTCAAGTATCCCGCTTCAGCGGCTATCGGTATCGTGTTTGACGCACGATTCAGCAATTGGGGATATGCAGTATCGGGACGAAGCCTTACAGTTCTCTATCCAATCCGATATTGCAGTGAATTTCCGCAGACAATCGGAATGCTCTCCATAGAGCGACAACGCAAGTTGGCGCTCTGGCCCGCTGGGTGGGAAGAGAGTGACCTCCCGCATACAGCGGGAGCGCGAGCAAGGGTGGGAAGAGCGGGCCAAAAATATGCGGAGCCTGATCGCTCAAGCTCCGCGATGGGTTTTGCTTCGGGTGATTATGCCGCTGCCTTCTTGATTGCCTTGCTTGGCGTTTTCGTCGGCGGCTTGGGCGTGGCTTTCTTTTCCGTCTTGGTTTTCTCCTTGGCGGCGAACTCCTGCCGGACCTTGGTCGTGATCGCGGCCACGTCCACCTTATAGAACTCGGCGGCTTCGTGCAGGGCTTTCGAGGATTCGTTGGAACTGTGCGCCGTTTGCAGGACGGTGATTGCCACCAATACTCGGCCGAGGGTGCTCTCGTCGGCCTTGCGAAGAAAGGACGCGAGCAATTTTGCCGGGGCGTCTCCGGTTCCGCCGTTGGTCTTGCCGATGCCGTGAAGCCGAAAGATGATCGCCAGGCGGCGCTCGTCCAAGGCGGCGGCAAGGCGCTCGGTAACAAAGAGTAGGTCGCGCTTCATCAGCCGGACAGGAACCGCGTCGCTGGTTGCTTTCAGGACGCGGAGGCCGGTCGCTTGGGCGATGGCCTCTTCGCGGCGACGCTTCTCCTGATCTGCCTTGAATGCTGCATCCGTCGCGGGCCGTTCTTTACGGGCATGGTGGATTGGGCATTCGGGATTCGCGCATACCTTGTGAATGGTGCCGATGTCGCTACCTTCGGTGATGATGGCATCGGTAGCGAACCGGCATACCTTGAACTCGGGGCGCTGGGCATCTTCCTTTTTCATGGGCTTGTCATCGCGGATCGTGGTGTACTTGTTGCGCGGCAGAACGGGACTGCCTTCCTTCTGCCCACCGTAGGCCGTGCTGATCTGCACAAGGTTGGGCTTGGCGGCGACGGCCTTCGCAACGTGCGCCGCAAGTTTTGCGTTGTAGCAGCGGGGATCGGTGCATTGGTCGCCCTGCTTGCCGAGGTCGTCGCCGAAAAGCAGCTTGTTGTGGCCAGTGCGCTTGGGGCAGTCGGCGCAACTGCCCGCTGTGGGAACAAGCTGCACATCGCGCTTGTCGAAGGGCGCATCTTTCAGGATGAGCAAAACATTTGTCTCAATCCAGAATTGCAGGTTGCGCACCGGCAAGAGAATCCGCGCTGCGCTCTGGCTCCCGTTGTAGGCTTCCTTGAAGCAAGCCGAGAGTGCCTGCTCTTGCTGGTCGGCTGGCAACTTCGCCAGTAGCAGCGCGTGGCCCACGCCGATTTCATTGGCGTAGAAGGCATCGACCGCTGCGGGCACAAGATCAACCAATTTCAACCTTGAAGCAACGAACGAAGGGTGCTTGCCAACCTTCGCCGCGATTTGCTCGATGCTGTACTTCGGCTCCTCCAGCGCCAAAAGTCGCGCGAAGCCTTCGGCCTCTTCCATCGGGTGAATTTCGGCGCGAATCAGGTTCTCGACAAGCTGTGCCTCCAACACTTCGGCGTCGCTCATCTGCTTGATGCGCACAGGTACGGTGACGGATTCGGCCATCTGCGCGGCGCGATACCGCCGCGCACCGGCCACGATCTCGAAACCGTTTTCGGTGAGTGGCCGGACAAGCAAGGGCGATAAAACGCCTTGGCTGCGGATGCTGGCTGCGAGTTCTTTCAGGCTTGTCTCATCAAAGACGCGGCGGGGATTGGTCTTCGATTCGTTGAGCAGAGCGAGTGGAAGCTCGCGGTATTCGGTTGCATTGATAACGGTGGTTTCCATGATTCATTGCTCCTTTCGAGCGGTTGAAGAGTGAAGGCGCGCGGAGCGGAGACACGTCGGGCGTGGGTCCGCTCCGCAGGGAGCGGACTAGCCGCGAATCGACTTGTCCGTAAAGGCTTCGAGAAAACCCTGACTGCGAAGATTGCGGTCCCACTGCCGCGCAAAGGTTTCATGCTGCCGGTGGAGGTCGGGCACGAAAGCATAGTTCTCGCCGTCCCTGTAGCGCGAATACTGCTCGACGCCGAGATAGTCATTCCGAAAATAGAAACTCGATAATGACAAACCGCAGAGCGGCGGCTCCGACAACTCGAAGCACATCTCCGGGTCGCGCATCAGGTCGCCGTTCTGTTCGCCGTAGTGCGCGATGGAGATTGCGGGCGAACCGCACGGCCCCGGCTCCGGCGTGGCTTCGATGACAAGCGCCATGAAAGGCGGATTCTCGATCTTGAGGTAGAGCGTGGGCCGGTAGCCTCCGGCCCGCTCCAAAATGCGAAGGATGGTTTTCACTATGCCACCTCCGCCATCTCGTCCTGCGTTTCTGGCATCGTGACAGAAGCGGCGGACAGTCTTCCGCTCGGCTCTCCGGTGATAGCGTCGAGAATGACCGCCGATGTGCGCTGGATAACTTCAAGGCTTTCGGCCAGCAATGCGGCATTTCCTGCGTACATTTGGATGTAGTCCGAAGAGGCGCGGCCCATCTCAAGGCCGATGGATTGGCCCACGATAAAAGCCACGGCCTCGGCTTCCGTCTCGCGCACGGTTGCGGTGGTCATGGTGCGGCGGTCACTTTTATGCAAAAGCTCATGCGCCGTTTCATGGACCAAACAAACCAGAGTTTCAGCGGGCGATTGGCCGGGGAGTATCGCAATCTTTCCGCCGTAGCTAACGCCAAGAGCGGGCGCAATGTTTTCGTTGTATTCGAGCGCGATATTCTGCGAATCGAGAAAGGCAATCAGCCGGTTGCGGTGTTCGCCCACTTCGCCGGTGATGTTGTGCTCGAACTCGGGCAGATCCGCGCCTTCGGTCTGCGCCACATCGAAGACGTAGACCGCGCGGAAGCCAATCAGCACCGGCGCGGGTTTGCCGCTATTGTCCTGTGCGCGGTTGCGGTCGGCGTCGTCTTTCCTGCGCCGGTGTCCAACCATCGGGGCGAGAATCTGAATTCCTTTTTCGCCGCGCTTCACAAACCGGCCCAACTCCTTCCATGTGTGGAACCCGGCGACTCTGGTCGCTGTTGGGCGTTGTCTCGCAATGCTCAAAATGTTCCCGAAAGAATACGCATGGAAACGGGCCATTGCCGCGAGATACGCGGTCAGAGTTTCGCTCTTGCCCGCTTCAAGCTGCTCAAGCAGGTAATCCACGGCCTGCTTGATGAGTTGTTGCGTGGGGTTGTCGCGCTGTGTGGTGCGCTGCTGGTAAGGGGATTCGCTGAGGAGCGCCGCATTTTTGCTGTGCGGCGCGGTGGTGGCGTTGTTGTTGGTGGTGGTAGCTGCGTAGGTCATGATTTTCGTCTCCTTCGGAGTGGGATTTGCCGTTTTTCAGCCCTGGGAGGGCTAAAAAAAGACATTCATTTCATGACTGGCGAATTGGGCGCAGTGAGGCGCTGTCAACTCCCGAAGCCCGAAGGGGCGCGGAAGCGAGCACGGCGGCTTTTATGCCGCGCGGAGCTGCACAAGCGGTGTTGACAGAAGGAGCCGAACGGAGCCTAGAGTTCGCCGGGAAATGAATGTCGAACCGGAGGTCCAGCCGAAGGCTGCACCGCATTGCTTTTCAGGGTCGGCGTTGCGGGCAGGATACAGGCCCGCATGGATGGGAAGCGTAGAACGCCAGTTTCACCGGCGGTCGCAGCGGGGGAAGGGCGGAGCATCCTTCCCGCGAAAGTATCGTCTATTGATCGCAGAGTTTTGCTACGTGCACATCGAGATGCACTCCGAACGAAAAAAGTCGTCCCGTGCATGGCAGGATCGAGTCCTTGGTCTCCCTAGCCTCAGCTTCGCGTTGGTTCGATGACGGTAGTGGGTCTTTCAGAAGACAATCGTGGGCACATAGTGAACCTCTTTTGGATCGTTATCCTCAATTGGCGCGATCAAGTGATGGGTAGAAATAAGAGCGAAAGCAATATGCGGCGTGGCGCATCATCCTTTATCTGCGCCCCATGCGATAGTCCACATACAGAATGTGGGCTTTGATCTGGTCGCCTGCTCTGTAATTCGGGAGTTGGGCCATTTTCAACATATGAAGAATCGCACCGGGGTTTCCATCGCTCCACTCAACAAGCGATGGGAGAATTGCATCCAAATTGGCAGCCCAAAGCTCTGTTCTTTCCGCTTCGCGTCGTGCGAATTCCAAAGCAATCTGCGGAGGCAGGTTTTTCAATTCCAGACGCTCCGACTTGTTTGAGCACAACGGGCGCAGTGCACCAATATCCTCCATATGCGGAGATCGTGATGCAAAAATCACGGGAGTACGTCCGTAGTAGTGCAAGTCCTTGATCATCCTCGTAACGACACGGGAGGGCGCGTTGAGATGGTCGAGAACCATCAGAAAGGGGTGAGTATCAAGCGCTCTGTGGATGATGCCCTTCAAGGAGGATGTAGAGAGAGCCATGAGGTTTCCTGGGAGTTTCATAGCGGCATCCGCAGAGTGCAATGCGTGGAGCAATGTGAGGGCAAATTCGCGCGGAGATCGCAACTGTTCGACGTAGAGCGCAAGCGCTTGATTTTTAACGAAGGCGCGAAGTAAACGTGACTTGCCCACTCCCTCGGGTCCGTATACCAGCAGTGATTTGCGAATCCTGGCTTGATTCCGAAGTCTGCCCAATTCTTCCTCGCGCTCAACGCAATTCAGATACTCAACGGGCGGCTCGCGTTGGACAGAAGACGAAGGCATTGCAGCGGAACCTCTTTCTCTGAATTCAACCGGGACCACGACGAACCAATAAAAGGGACTGCTCGTCAGCCGAAGCGCCTGAATGGGATCAGACGACTGCCGAAACATCCTGTTCTATCAGTAGATACAGTGTTCCGACTGTCATTAGCACAGCCGCTAGGGTAAAGCCGAGCGTCGGCGAAACCGCTGTCCATACAAAGCCAATTGCCACGCTGGAAACGAGCTTCGTTGTGCCGTTAACTGTGCCCAGAGCACCGTAGCTCATAACCAATGTTTCCGGTTGAACCATCTCGGCTGTGACCGTTGGCTCCAGTGCTTCCTGAATAGCGACATACAGGCCAGCGATCAAAAATATACTTGCCAATAACGGAACACTGATGATACTCCGCCAGAATACGAGAGCTGTTAGCAACGCCGTAAGTGCGCCGAGCGCGCTGCCTGCAATTAGAACCGGCAAATGGCCGACTCGGTCGGCCAACACACCTACCGGATATGACGCGACGACTTGCACGACATTGCGCCACACGTAAAGCACTCCAGCGACCTGTGCTGCTCGGATTACGCCAAACGACGGTGTCAGTATGGTCGTAGCCGCGAGGATCAGTAGGCTGTGAGAAAAGTCACCGAGACCAAAGATACTGACCGCACCAAGATAACGTTTGAAACGAGGTGGCAGGTCGCGCAATGAACTGAACAGCTTTAGGGAAGGATTTGGCGAGACCTCTGGGTCTTTGACCAGGATTAGAAAAGCGAGTACAGCCAATATGCCTGGAATAACAGACAGAGACAATACAAGCCGGAATGGACTTGTTCCTCCATACCAATGCCCTTGTGCCCATCCGAGCAAGGCGACACCGAACAGCGGGCCGAGCACGGCCCCAATAGTGTCAGCTCCGCGGTGAAAACCAAAGGCACGGCCACGGGTTTCTAAGGAGACAGACTGGATCACGATGGCATCACGAAGAGGTCCACGCAGTCCTTTGCCGAACCAAGATACGGTGCGGCCGAACAAAATGAATGGCCCGCCAGCAGCCAATGCAATCAGCACCTGTCCAACCGGAGTCAGGCCGTAGCCGACCAACACCAGCAGCTTGCGGTGTCCGAGCTTGTCGGCGATGTAGCCTGACAGCATCTTCGTGAAAGCTGCCACCGCATCGGCAATCCCTTCGACAGCGCCCAACACACTGGCTGGGAGACCCAGTACGGCGAGAAAGCCGGGCAAAATGACGGTCGTCGTCTCGTAACAAAAGTCGCCCAGTGCGCTAGTAATCCCAACGCCTACAACAGTGCGGTTGAGCCAGCATTTCGGAGAAGTATCTATCTTGTTCATGTGTATAGCTCCTTAGAGGAGTGCCAAAACATCCTGCTCTAAGTGGTCAAGTCGAGCAAGCGCCAACCGCACAGCGGGAGTCCCTTCTTCTTTGACTTTCCGCGCCCGATCAAGTGCCTGTTCCGCAATGCGGCTGATTTCGTGTAGCAGCTTGCGGATCTCGGCCTCCAAACGCCCGCGGCTATCCTGAATGCGATTGAGAACATCGTTTTGTACGCGCGCGCTGTTCACCTCCAACAGATGTCGCAAAAATTCTCTCGCCTCGTTTGTAATGAGTTTGCGCCCACCCACAAACGGCAAGATAATGTCAGCGAGCCAGCGCAGCGGGGATGGGGGCTGCGCTGTTCCGATGAAGTCCTCGAAAATGAATGTGGAACGTACGCGCAAGCCCTTCTCCGGATCAAGCGCGTGGGGCATCCGCGCCAGTTCGTTGAGGCCCGCACCGGCGAGCTTTTTCAGAAAGTTGTTTCCCATCTCCACAAATCGAAGGGCCACGGCGCGATATTGGCGCTCGCCCTCTTCCTGCTCAGGTTTAAGCCAAGGCACAACCTTGCCACGCGAGATCTTTTGGGCCAAATGCATTACTCGGTACCGATAGTGCGGGCCAAAGCCGAGGGATACGAACGGAAGTTCCTTTTCAAATTCAGTTTCAGATTCCGTCCACGCGGAGCGGAAAAACTGCTTGTGCCTGTCACCAAAGAGGTCCGATATTCGATGCAGTTCCGCCATAAACAGGTAATCCATCTCACGCATGGAACGCTCAGCCTCGCTGATGGTTTCCTTCATCAGCTCGATGCGCCGCTCGGATTCTTCGATGGGTCGTCGAAGCGCGTCGCGGTCCTCAGCGATCATCACCAACAGTTGTTCGCTTAAGCGCTGAAGGCCTCGGTCTCCAGCGGCGCGAACAAGATTTCTGCCCGAGTCTTCAACGAGGCAATGCAAACTTCCCAGCAGTCTCTCCCAATCCCGCAACGGCCCATGGTTTTCCATTCGCTCGGCGGCACTCACTTCAAAGACTTCGCCCATTGGGCGATGCAGCCGCTTTTCTAGAACCTCGCGCGTAAACCTGGCTGCTGCCGCACGCTCTGGATCGCTTGTGCGGTCGGCTTTGTTGATCACCAAGACTAAATCCTGAACCTGCTTGCCGATGGATTCCACCAGCGCCAATTCCTCGCCCGCAATGGGCGGATCGGCTCCGACGACAACCAATGCTGCATCGATGTGAGGAATGAAGGCCTGCGTGGTTGCCGTGTTTCCTGTGAACACCGAACCCAAACCCGGCGTGTCCACAAAACACATTCCTGAGGACAACAAGGGGCTGGGCACAAATACTTCCGCGCCGTCCACGGCCTTTGTGTTTTCAGGGTTGAGTTCTTCGGTTACGTATTGCTTCAAGTCGATCAGGTCAACATCTTGCCAAACCCCGTCGCGCATACGGATACGTGCGTGAGGTTCGTCGCCATATCGAATCACGGTAGGCACCGCTGTGACCGGAACAAACCCGGTCGGAACAACTGCGTGACCGATAAGAGCGTTGAGCAGGGTGGATTTGCCGCGCTTGAATTGACCTATACAGGCCACATAGAATCGTCCTTCGGAAACGCGCGCTGCGAGTTCACGCGCTTCCTCGGCGACTGGCTCGGCCCCAAGTTCCTGGGCCAGAATAGTGAGTCGCAAAAGGCGGGAGGCTCCGTCCATTGGCGCGGATGTATCAGTCTGAATGTTGCCGTTTTCTTGCACTGTCGAACTGTTGTTATATCCCTGCATCGCGGAGCTAGCCATCCTATCCATCCGGGTCCTGTTAGACCTTCGCCGGTTCGTTCGTTGAAGTCCGCGAGTATCGAATGACATCAACACGGGACATGGCGATGAGACCTTCCTCAACCATGACATCGAGATGAGGAACCAGTTTTTCGATCTGTTCCTCACGGTCGATGATAGTCAGCATGATCGGCGCATCCTTGGAGAACGTCCAATGACTGGAATGGTGAATTCTGGTGCTGGCTCCGTACCCTTCAATCCCGCGATACACGGTAGCGCCAGCCATTCCAAGTTCCACGCATTTGGCTACAATTGCTTCATGCAAGGGTTTGCCCTGCAATTTGTCACCTTCACCGAAATGAATACGCAACATGCGCGCTTGAAATTGTTCTTTCATGGTTGAACCTCCACTCATGCAGAAGGGTTGCCCGACACTGGCTCCGTCAGATCAACGTCCAGTGCGCGGTAGGAGTACTTGATGATGTCTACATCTGAAAGGACAACAAGCCCCTCTTCCACCATCTGATCCACAAGCGGAAGGAAGGAACGGAGCTTCTCCTCTGTATCGACGGCTGAGAGCATGATCGAGCAATCGTGCGATAGGTGCAGTGCTTTGTCCTTGTGCATCCGCCGGTGTGCGCCATAGCCGAGGATGCCGCGGTAAACCGTGACGCCGGCAATGTCGTTGGCGCGCATGGCTTCGACGAGTGCTTTGTAAAGTGGCTTGTCCTTCCAGTGATCTGCCTCATCAACATAGATGCGCATCATCTTCGCTTTGCCCTCGATTTTCACGTGAGCAGGCGGGACCGGCTTTTTTTGCTTCGAGACCTGGGCTGGTTTCGCAACGGTGGTCTCCTGAATCTCGATCATTCCAGTACCGGCAAGTTCTTCCAGCTTTCCGAGCAACTCGTTCACTTTCTCGCGAGACTCGATGAACTCGATCTTCAGCGGAAGATTGTCAGAAATCTCGACAAAGCTGGCGGTGTGCATGTGGTGATCCGCACCGAATCCGGCGATCCCTTTCAGAACGGTTGCCCCGGAGACACCTCTATAGAAAAGAAAATCAAGGATGCTCGAATACGTTGGAACCCCATGATGTTTCGAGCCCTCGCCCAGATAGATTGAAACCTTCACTGCCTTTCCGGCACTCAACATACGTCCTCCCTCAGGAATGTAGTCCGCGTTGCGAGACAAGGAATTCGGCGGCACGCCCAAGTGCTCCCCATCCGGGTCTTTCTGATTCTGGTTCATCCCGCAATTGTTGCAAATCTTGCGCCAATTGCAGGCGATAGTTTTCGATGATGGCGTCAACTCGGGAAGCGAGTACAGGCGAAACCTGTCTTTGCAGCTTTTCACCGTGTGGGATGCAGAGTACAGCGGAACTTCGCAGCCAATGAGACACGTCTGCTCGGGACAGACAGCTCAAGAATTCGTGTATGCGCAAATCCTCCTCTGCAAGTACCTCCCTGCAAATGTCACATTCCGCTTTGGAGAGGGAAACCGGCTCATTGACCAACTTGATGAACACCTGCGCTGCGGCAGGAGCGTCTTGAACAGCGGCCAGGCCCCAGGTGTGAAAGTTGCATAGACGGTGAATACTCTCCTTCGGGTGGTTCTGCAGGCGAGCTGTTTGATATTCCTTCAGGAAGCGACAAAACGGGCATCCAGATTCTTGCAGAACCTGCATGATCGATTGGTAGAGAACCAGTTGTCTATGTGTCCTCATCAAGTAACCTCTGCAATCACCAAACCACACCGCAGGTAAATCCTATTTCTCCTTGCCCGTCTCTTCATGTTCGCTGAAGTGTGATTGCTGACCTAATCTCAACTCCTCGCGAATACTCTGGATGATGCCGTGCAGCAAAGTGTGAAGATCATCGACGACATCATTCAAACCACTGATCGCGTCCTCGGGAACCGCACCACAGCCGCGCATGTGGCGTGGCTTCAGTTCCTCAACAGCGATCTCCACAAAGCCAAGGTCCGTGATCAACGATCGTGATACTGGAATCTCCGGCGGCTCTGGCTTCATATGCTGCCAGTCCAAGGTTCTCAATAGTTGAGCGCGAAGGCTGCGAATGTGATCTTCTATCATCCGTACCTGCGCTGGAGTGACATCCACCACATAGTGCGGAAAAGGTGACTCCGATTCCGGCGAATGAAGGGCGTGCTCAATATCGCAGAGCAGGCCGTCGATGTATTTGCAGGTTGCCGCCAGGCGCCGCCGCTGCACATCATTGAGTTCCCCAACAACTCGGGTTCTCGCGATTTCCAATGCGGCATTGGGCATGACTCCTCCAAGTGTTGTTCATCTTTGAGGAGTCATCTGCCCGGTTGGCGGTCACAAGGTGGACTCCAACACCCACAGTTGCTTGCTTCTGGCTATGCCTTTACTGCCTTGTGCCAGCGCTCATACACGCTGGCGCCTGCGTAGCGAGCCTTTGCGCCAAGTTCGTGCTCGATCTCCAAAAAGCGGTTGTACTTCGCAATGCGCTCGCCGCGGCTGGTCGAACCTGTCTTGATCTGCCCCATGCCCGCGGCCACGGCCAAGTCGGCGATGCTGGTGTCATCCGTCTCGCCGGAACGATGTGAAATGACTGCGCCATATCCGTTCTCGCGAGCAATCTGGATGCATTCGAGCGTTTCCGTCAGAGTGCCGATCTGGTTCAGCTTAATCAGAATCGCGTTGGCAATTCCGTCATTGATGCCTTGGCGAAAGATCGTAGGGTTTGTGACAAAGTTGTCGTCGCCGATCAATTGAATCCGGCCTCCGAGCGTCTTTGTCATGAGTTTCCAGCCGGCGCGGTCGTCTTCCGCAACCCCATCCTCGATGCCCCATATCTCTGGATAGCGATCAAGCACACCTTTCCAGAAGTCAACCATCTGTTCGGGCGACTTTCTGCTCTTATCCGACTTATCGAACGCATAGACGCCGTCTTCAAAAAGTTCGCTGGTGGCAGGGTCGAGGAAGATCACCACATCCTTGCCGGGTTTGTAACCGGCCTTCTGGATCGCTTCAAGAATCAGTTCGATGGGCTCTTCGTTGGACTTCAACTGCGGTGCAAATCCGCCTTCATCGCCGACGCCTGTGTTGTAACCCTTATTGTGCAAGACAGATTTCAGCGCATGAAAGGTCTCGGCTGCCGCTCGCAAACCTTCGCTATAGCTGGGCGCGCCTACGGGAGAAATCATGAACTCTTGAAAGTCCACATTGCTGTCTGCGTGGCTTCCACCATTCAGCACATTGAACCATGGCGCAGGAATCAGATTGGCTTTCTCGCCTCCCAGGCTCGCATAGAGAGGCAGATCGTGGTCAGCGGCAGAGGCCCGTGCCACCGCGAGAGAAACGCCCAGAATCGCATTGGCTCCCAGGCGGGCTTTGTTCGGTGTGCCATCGAGTTCACACAGTTTCTTGTCTAATGCCTTCTGGTCGTTGGCATCGAATCCATGCACGGCCTTTTGAATCTCGCCGTTCACGTGGTTTCTGGCATTCAGTACGCCCTTGCCTCCGTACCGCGCCTTGTCGCCGTCGCGGAGTTCGACAGCTTCCCGCTTTCCGGTCGATGCGCCTGAGGGCACCTTAGCTGTCGCCTTGACGCCATTGGCCAGTGTCGCCGTAACTGATAGGGTTGGATTTCCGCGTGAATCGAGGATTTCCAGGGCTTCAAGTTTCGCAATTTCAGACATGATGATTCCGCCTTCCCGGCCGCAAGGCCGTCAGTTGTGAGGACTTCGAGGAGTTGCTGGTGAACGACATTATCGGTCCGCAATCTGACTGGCGGCACCGCGTGTCTTCGTTCTTTCGATTTGCGATGTTCATCGTTAAAGCTCCATTCAATGGACGATCATCACCGGACAGTGCGCATACCTTAGAACGCGCTCCGAGTTCGAGCCCAGCATCCAGCGATGAAGAATCGTGTGGCTGCGCTTGCCCATCACAATGAGGCTGGCCTGAATGGTATCCGCCTTGTGGATGATCTGTTCCGCCGGATGGCCGAGGACAATATCCGTTTCGAGTTCAATCTCTTTTTGCTTGGCGCGTTCGCGGAGCGGTACGAAACACTTCTCATAGCGCTCTTGCCCGTCTTCAAGCACGGCGTGAAACTCCGCGCTCTCGGCGGGCTCCGGTGGCCGGATCACAGCCAAAACGAAGAGCTTGGCCTTCATATCCCCCGCCATTGCCAGGGCCACATCCAAAGCGTGCTCGGCGTGTGGCGATGCGTCGAATGCTACCAATATCCTTTGAATTCCAACAAAAGCCGGACTTCCCATTCGTTTCACCTATCCTTCTTCTGCGGGGACTGGCCGCTGAATTGACTGCTCTGATTTCACGTTTTTCAATGCGTGGGGAAGAAGATGCCGGGGAAGGAAGAACGAGTTTGCAATCATGGTCGGAATTACGGCGCTGGCGATTACCGTGCCCACGATATAGGAGTACTGCGCTTGCGTGATGATCTGATGGTTCAGGCCAAAGAGTGCTGAGATGGTGCCAAAGGTAAGGCCGGTTGACATCATCAGCGTGTAATAGGCTCCCGCCTTGCCGTCGTATTTGTGAATCCTGACTGCCGGATACACTGCAACCGCCTTGCACAGCGACTTCGCTCCAAACAAGACGAGCAGCGTAACAGGAGCAGCCATCAGTGCCGTTACAGAGACAAACGAACCGGCGCGGATGAAATAGAACGGCGTGAGCAATCCAAACGTAAGTGTACGCAGGCGGCGAATCAGCGAATGATCTTTTCCGACCGTTCCCGCCAGCACCATGCCGATCATGTACGCCGGTAACACCGCTTCGCTTCCTGCCCAGACAGCCAGTCCGCCCATGGCGAAGAGGAAGAAGAGAAGGTATTTGGCTTCGAGTTCGGAGACGCGCCCGCCGTACTTCTTGAAGAACCGTGGCGTGAGAAATGGCAGGACCACAAAGACGACGATGGAAACCACCACAAAGATCAGCGTCTTGATGGTGAACGGAGAAAAGATCAATCCAAGCGCAATCACGGTCCCGAGATCATTGATGAAGCAGGCGGCCAAAATGGCTTTGCCGTATTCGGTGACGTTAAATCCAAGTTCCAGCATTACCGCATAGACAACGGCAACCGAGGTCGTGGAAAGCGCGACTCCGCACAGCCAACTCGGCATGATCGCCCAGTGCAGCACGAAGTGCGCGATTGCCGTACAACCTAGAAAAGGACCGAAGAATCCCGCCAGGCCTATGATAGACGCTTCTCGCCACTTGGTTTTGAAGATGGCCGGATCGAGTTCCGCACCGGCAAGAAAGGTCAGGACGATTGCGCCGGTCCCGGCAAGGAATGTGATCCACTGCGTATTGCCAGCCAACCCTCCTTGCGCAAAACCGAAGAGTCCGGTAAGGAATACGCCGATGACCAGTTGGGCCACTGTGCCGACTACAATTTCAGAAAGCGCCGTCGAGATCTTGAACCAGATCGCCAACAGCGTCGCCGCCAACGCCAGACCCACCCAGAGCGCACAAAGAGCCCAAGTGTTTGCCATGAGCACAAACTCCTAGATTGTCGTTCAGGGAATTCGGCCGGGACACAACTCCGCAACAGGATTCCCTGTCAGGAGTTATCATCTGTCCGGCCTATTGGAATGGACAGCGGTTAAGGGTGAACTCCTTCACCACAACCAACGCTCCAGTAGACACCCGTTCTGCGTCGATGTCAAGGTGGTGCCGAACGCGCCATCAGGGGACTTCCTTGGTGCACCCTTCCAGCAAACCAGAATGGAACCGGAACCATCCATGAACAAACGTCTCCAGCGGGACCTACAATCCGCAAGCTCACCGCTGGCGCCATGTATTTGTAACGGAAAATGTCGTTCGCTAGAGAATTCCTCTGCGTCAATCACGCAACGGCCATCTCCTGCTTGTCGGGTTCAATTTCCACCTTAGTGCGCAGGCGCACATTGAGCGCGTCCAGTATACGGATCGTACGTTCCAGCGTGATGCCGAAGTATTCGTTGCGCTCGTCGCGCGAGACCTGCGACTCATGAACGCCGAGCCGCTTGGCTAAATCACGCTGCGAGATTCCTTGGGCAATGCGCAGTGAAATTAACATCTGGCCGAGTCCACGGAGGTTCTCCAACTCGTCAAACTCGCCCCGCTTGAGCCGCTCGTAGCTCTCCACTTCCTCTTTCAGTTGCAGGTGAAAGGACTCGATGGGATCGATGACGCGCTTAATCTCGTCGTCGGAAAGCCCTGTGGACTTGAGCCGGTCCCGATGCTCGGTGAGCCGGCCGCGTTCTTCCTCAAGACGAGTGGTTGCGAGTTGGTATTCAGCTTCGTTGCGAATCATGACTGTCCCCCATATTTGATCTTTACGATGCCTCGCGGCTTGCCGTCCCGGCGCGACTGGCGGAAGGCGGAAGGAAACTCAAGTTCATGGCCGAACTTATCGCGGATGCCGCTGCCGAGGCCAAGTCCGGGCACGTGCGGATATAGTTCGACCCGATAGCGATGCCACATGGGAAGCTGGCGCTTGGGATAGCCACGATAAGGCCGCCGCGAGGCCGGATCCCAAGTCCACACCTTGTATGGGTCGAGGCGATTGAGTTGCTGCGTCAGCACGCCAGACGCGAGCGATTTCAGATCGCACACGAAGTATCCGTCGATGTCGTTGGGATGGTCTTTGTCCTCCACGAAGGAGCCGTCGGCGAAGATTTCGCGGACGCCAAGCTGCCAAAGCTGGCGTGTGAGAATCTCCAATCCGCCGACAAGTTGTTCGCGCCAGACGGCATCCCAAGTCGGGTCGGTGTTCTGCTTTCCGCTGCCGCGAACGAGCCTCGATAGGCGCAGTTCATCGAAGGAAAGCTCGTAGTCTCCCGGCGGCAAAAGGCCGTCGCTGTCGAAGGGAGGAATGATTGGCATACAGAAAACCCTTCTCTAGGCAAAATAGCCTAGTATGACAAATATGTCAAGTGTGACTATTGAGTGGTCTAGGGTGCGACTCCCTATCCTGCTCAATAGATGATGGTTAATGGAATCTAAATTCGCCAGACGCGTCTGGCGAATTTAGATTGTCCAGAAACTGTCTGGACAATTGGCCAAATCATGTCACCCGAAGCAGATTTTGCAGACGCTGCCTGCAAAATCAGGTCAAGGCAATTCCAGGAGCCAATAGCGCGCTCTCACCGATCTTGAGCGCGGAGGTTTTGGAAATATCCGTGCTAAGCTGCGGGGCGAGTTGGGCAAGATTGTTGGTGAAGATTTGCGCGTCCTGCGATGCGCGCGAAACGGAGACGTAGGCAAAGCGGGTATTGATAAGTTCCGGGTGAACGTTGGTGTCCATGTTGACCAGAACGCGCTCCGAAGTGAGTCCCTGTGAACTGTGCGAAGTCACGGCGTAGCCGTGATCGAAGTGCCGCATTTCAGCCGGATCGAAGGTGACCGCCTGGCCCTTGCCGCCGTCCATGCGGACGGTCATTTCGCCGTGCTCGTCGATTTTCTGCACGGTCCCAAGGTCGCGGTTGGCGACTCCTAGTTCGCGATTCGGCGCAGTGAATTGCAGACGATCACCGACGGCAAATTCGCGCTCGATCTCGCGATAAGCGGAGATGCCGTGCAGCCGGGCCGGATCGTAGGTGATCTGCTGGCCATCCGGTTTCTCAACGGTCAGCAGATTCGATTTCGGATCGGTCGAGACCACTCGCGCGTAGCTGCGCTGCTCGATGCCGAGGGTCTTGCTGCCACGCTGATAGTGAAGCACGTCGCTAACCTCGTAGCGCGCGGCCCAAGCCCGGTCAGCGCCGGTCATATCGGAACGCGGCGCAAGGACGCGCATTGCGTGGTTTTCGGATTCAACGATGCTGCGTTCCTGCAACTCAGACCTGACCGCCTGATTGATTGCGCGGCGTGAGGCGTTGTCGGGAGAAACGATGATGGTGTTGGCCGAATTGTCAGCATAGTTGCGGGCAATCGAGGCGATGCGCTTCTCAGGGTCGGCGATCTCCGTGACGCGGCCTTGCTGTTCGAGAAGCGCGACGCCTTCGGCCACTTCGCCACGCGAGAGGTGCTCGACGGCGCGCAGCAACTCCGGGTCTTTCTGGCGGACAATCTGATCGAGTCGCGCCGTCTTCATCCCGGCATCGACCAACTGCTCGAAGGGTTTCCCGGCTTCGACGCCCTGATGCTGGCGGGTGTCGCCGATGAGGAGAACCCGGTCGGCAGGTTCGAGTTTGGCGAGGAAATCGCGCACCTGTTTGGTACTGGCGAGACTGGACTCATCCACCATATATAGGTGGCGTTCCGGTGTCGGCTGCTTATGCCGGGCGAGGAAGCCTTGCAGGGTATCGGCATTGATGCCGGCATCGCGGAGCTGATGCGCGGCGCGGGAGGTCGGGGCGAAGCCCTCGACAATCATCCCGCGCTGTTCGGCGGCCTCGCGCACGGTTTTGAGCGCCGTGGTTTTGCCCACGCCTGCGCTTCCCTGCAAGCCCTGGATTCTATCGCGAGATGTCAGAATCTCTTCCGCCGCCGTGCGTTGCGAGGAATTGAGAATCGGGTATTGGGCAGTATGTGCCACGGCTTGCTGAACGGGCATGATCTGTTCAACGCGGCCTTGCCCCTGGCGCATCTGCCGTAGGATTTCTTTCTCAGCATGGATGGTCTCCGCCGTGGTGAACTGCCGCGCGGAACTGTGCTTCGTCCCGGAGACGAGTTGGAACTCGCCGGAGGTCAGACGCTGTTCGACGCTCGCGCGAACCTGGGCGTAGGTGGTTTCACCCATGCCGCGTCGTAGCGCATCGCGGAAGAGGGCGCGCTCATCGGTGACAGCCTCGCGCTCGAAGCCTCGTTCGCGCGCAAAGGTCACGGCCTCCTGCGCGGCCTTCTGCATTTTCTCGGGCGCACGTTCGACGGATTTCTTTTCGGCCCGCTCACGCGCTGCGGCCACAACCTGATTCGGCTGATTTCCGAACTCGGCGGCCAGTTTGCGGTGCGCGGCGAGCACTTCGGCGGGCGACTGAATCTGCTTCTTGTCGCGCGTGGCGTGGGCGGCGATCTCCGCCGCCTCATAGCCGGAAAGACCATTCTGCTGCATGTGTGCGAGGATCTGGTTCTGGCGCTGGCTCGAAGCGTCCAGATACTCCTGCGAATATCCTTTTATCTCCGGCGCGCCGCTCCTACCGGGCGCGATCTCATAGCCCAATTCATGCAACCGGAAGGTCAACTCCGACTGGTAGACGGCAGTGGCGAACTGCTGCGACTCGAAGAGGCTCTGCGGCTGGAGCGCCCGTGTAGTTTCGTCGGCGCGCTCGGTGACATTGAAGATGACAGCGTGCGTGTGAAGCTGCGGCGCGGCGTAGCCATTGACGGGCCGCGATGTGTCGTGCTCGAATTTTGCGACGATGAATTGGCCGGTGGATTCGGCGGGCCGGTTACCGCCGAGCCGTGCCTGCGTATACCTCTCCAACTCGCCAAGAGCGGTCGTGACCGCCATGCTGTGAGCCTCGCGGACCCGGTTGTCGCCGCCAACAAGGGCAGTCAACGAAACCGACTTCGGCGCGCTGAAGGTCGCATCCCACCCGGCGCGGTGCTCGACGGATTTGATTGTCTTTCCATTGGCGTCCTGGTACTCGAAGGATTGCCGATGCTGGACAAGTTGCTCGCCGGATTGCGGATGTTCACCTTCCGAGAGTCGGTGGAACTCATCGGAGCTAACGGCTCCAGCGAGGCCGTATTTTTCGGCAAGCTGACCTTGCCATTCGCCCTGCACGGTCTGTCCCTGGCTCCAATAGCTTTGGTCCGGCGAAGTGAATTCCTGCTTGTGGTAGTTTTCGAGCTTGCCTGCGGAAAGTGCCTTCGAGATTTTAAGCATGGTCAGTCTCCCAATGAAAATCCGTTCTGAACAGCCTCCGCGCTCTCCTCGATAGCGTCGGCCTCTGATGGCTTCTTTGCCAGCGTCTTCGGGTCGAAGCCGAGTTCATCGTCGTCGAGCGGACGCGGCACGAAGGCCGGTTGCGTTGCCGGGATGTCGTGATATGCAAATGAAAAGCAGGCGACGTAGTTGCCGAGCTTGAGATATGCGTGCCGGTCGGGCAAGCCGGAGATTTCAGAATCCATCACCAGCGGCTCGACCTGGCGCTCCAGCGTGAAGTTTTTCCCTGTGCGGCTGCCATCGAAATGAGTCTGGCGCAGCCGCTCAATCTCCACTTTGCCGATGGCGCTCGATACCCACTCGGCGGCCTTCGGCTCGGTGGTCTTCAGAAAGATTTTCGTGGCTGGCTGCGAGAGCATGACCTCGGCCATGTGGCCGTAGATGTACTCAAGCTGCGCCTTCCCCTGAAAGCCCAGCACAATCGGATTCTTCGATTTTCGGTTCTCAGTGATAGCCGTATGCAGTTGCGGAAGTCGCTGCAAGCTGGCCAACTCGTCCAGCACAAACCAGACCGGGTGCTGGCCTTCCTTCGGTTCATTCAGGAGACGCAAAACCAGCAGATCAATCCACAGGCTGTGCAGCGGGCGCAATGCCTCGCGCTCGCTGGGTTTCGATGTCAAGAAGATCCAGCCGCGCCGGTTTTCTGACCACTCGGTTGCGCTCCAGTGATTCCGAGTTTTGTCTTTGCGCGGCAGCATTCGTAGGCTGTCCGCGATCAGGCCGAGCGAGGCAAGTACGCCATTGCGCTGCTGCTGTGCGCCCTTGGCGATCATCGTCGCCATCTCGGTATTCTGAACGCGGCGGTCGATCTCGTCGGGGTTGGCCATCCACTCGACAAGTTCCTCGGGCGATGGGCCGAAGGTCAGCAGATGTGCGAATATCTTCTGCGGCGTTTCAGTGAAGAACTCGCCTTTCTTATCAGTGGTTGGCTGGTAGAGAGAGGCTGCAATCGCCATTGCTTCGGCACGACGGCGCAACTCCTCGGACGGCCCCCAGTAGGGGCAGCGGGCGTCCAGAGGATTGAGAATGATGTCACCGCTCTTGCTGTCATAGAACCGCTGGACGAACTCGCAGGCCGGATCGTAGACGATAGCCGAATGACCCCGTTCTTTGATCTGCATGAGTATCTGCATGATGAGCCGGGTCTTGCCCGCGCCCGTGTCGCCCATCAACTCGATGTGCTGCCCCTCGGCGAGCCGGGGAATGCGCATGAGCTTCTTTGATTCGATGGTTCTGAAGCCTACGCCGTCGCCCTTCACAGCGCGATTGAATCCGGCGGGCGTGACGCGCATCGGGCCTTTGAGTAGGCGTCCGTACTTCATTTCTCGAAACCGATCCACGTCTTTGCGAGCGGCAAGCGGGAGCACGCCTAACAGCACGGCAAGTCCTGCGAGCAGCGGCCAGCGGAAGACTCCGGCGACGGAGTGCCCGCCATAGACGAACTGCTGGAGATAGGCATGAAGCGGGCCATTCCGGTAACTGGTCTTCGGTCCGCGATAGAGGTAAATCAACCCGGCGGCACGGGCGCTGGTGGTCAACTGGAGCGGCAGTGGACGGGCGAATTCAATTGTTGTCACGCCCGGTTCCACATCGGCAGCGGCGGCAGGATGCGCATGGAGATGGTCATCCGAAACGTCGAGAAGTTGGTACTGGCCGGTCGGCTTCAGGCCGTCCAGTGCGCCGGACTGAATGTACGGCCAGAGGTCGTAGCGTTCGAGCGGCGGCATGAACGCACCTATGTAGATGCGCAGAAATGCAGCGGTCAGAATCAGCGCCAACGTGATGGCCGCATAGCTATAGATGGGAGCCTGCGGCGGCGTAACGATTGTTTCCTTGCGTCCCCAATGGGTGGTGTTCATAGTTGTTCCGTGCTCCTTTCCGCATAGCTGGCGAGAACGTCTTCCGCCGCCTTGCGCTTGTTCGCCTTCACGTAGCGAAGCATCTCCTTGAACTGATCTGCGGTCATTTTGTCACCGCGCAGAAGTGGTTCGAGTGTGTTGATGAGCAGCAACCGGAGTCCCGCAATCTCTCCTATGGCCGCCAGAGATTGCGATTGACTCGTGCCACGGCCAAGTTCGCGCAACACCAGATCGCGCAACCACTCGCCAACGGCTTTTCCTTCGGTGCCCGCGGCGGCATCGACAGCAGCAGCTTCGGTAGCTGTTAGCTTGGTGTTGAGTGAACGATTGCGGCATTCGCGCCCTTTCACAGCACCTTTGCGGCGCTTCATTTCGTTGCCCAGAATTGGCATTTGAAATCCGCTCCTTTCGTCAAAATCGCGTGGAGCTAATGAGTTCCCGCGATTTCACAACCTGTTTCTTTTCTGTCGGAACCAATTGGCTCCCGCAGGGAGCTAAACAGTTCCCTATGAGGGGTGGAGTATCGAAAATTCTTCCGGCGCGCAGCGCCGCAGTGGTCCGGGCAGGAATGCGAAGGCAAGTCATGCCTTCGCTCCCGCTGCTACTGCCGCTTTCGTTGCAGGCTTTGAAGGCGCTTCTGCGGCTTCGGAAGCAGGAACGCGACGGATGCGCAGAGTCGGCGTAATGCGCTGCGCTTCAGGCGACTTCAGGAACTCCTGAAAGTCGCGGTCTTTGGAGAAGACATAGGCAAGCGCCTGTTCGACAACATCGTCGGCGGAAGCGTGAATGAATGCGGCGTACTGATCGACCTGCAATGCGGTCGTATCAGTCAATCGAATCGATGCGCTGATGTGGCGCGTTTGCGTGACTTCAAGCAGTGGCATATTGCTCTCCTTTGGCTGTGGATTCAGGCCGTCTTTCGACGGGCAATCATGCGCTGAGCCGTGGCCGCAATCTCCCGCGCACGAGCAGAACAAAGTGCTGCGGGAATCTCAAAGCGGCGGCGAACTTCAAGCATGGTGATGATGTCGTTGATGGGAATGCCATCGGCCAACCAAAGGCGGGCCGAGGCGACATCGACGGTGCGTTGGGCGTAGTAGAGTGGATCGAATTTATCGGACCGGCGCGAAACTAGCTCACGGGTCAGCTTTGCGGCGTCTATATCGCGTGCAAGTTGCGCGCAAACCCAGGCCCAGTCGTCTTCGGAATGCGAGTGTTTACCGACTGGCTTCTTCCGTGTGCTTCCGCAGAGCGGGAGCACGGAAGAGACCTCGATATTCTCAAGCCGAAAATCGGCTGGACCGTAGATCGCATCCACGGGGTATTCGACCGCGACAGGATGCGCGGGAGAATACTTCTGGTTGAGAAAACCGGGGACGCGCAGCACCCGGTTCCGGTCCGTACAAGCGGGATCGCCGCCAAAAGCCTGAGCGATCAGCTTGAGGGTCTGTTCCTGCCGCTCAAAGTCGAAGCCTGCCACGCGCCAAAGCGCCTGGTACTTGCCAGGCGAGGTCGAGATGATCGCGGTAGGCATGGGCACATGATCGGACGCCCGCAGCGCAGCCAAGCGGGCGTCGCCGTCCGCATCAATATCTATATAGATGTGGCGGACGGATGCGATGCACTCCTTGGTGCGCTTGCAGCTGCCTGCGTGGAGCGGATTGGCAGAGACATAGATGTTTGCGCCGTTGTCATTCTCGAAGTTGAGCCAGGCCATATAGCGCGGCGCAAGAACCTGTTCAACCCTTACCACGCGCTGCTGTGGCCGGGGTGCATCTTCCCGGCGCAGGAGCAGCGCGATCGTTTCGCACGATGCGAAAGAACGAGTGATGAAGTTGGCAGCAATCCGGTTCATAGGGTGACCTCTCAAGAACGCGATTCCACGGGCATTTCCAGTAGGAAAGCCCGGACTGCGCCGGGCTTTCATCGTGAGAGGATGCGGCCTACTCGGTCGCTTCGTCGAAGGGTAATTCCTCGTTGGCTTCCTGCTCTTCAGGGGCGGCCTTCTCCGCGCGGTCGAGCTTGAGGATGGAGTTGACGCGAATCGAGTCGGTGCGGACCGGCTTCTTCGCCTTCTTGGGCGTGTACTCGGAGTGGCGAATCTCGCCCTCGATCTGGATGTGCGCGCCCTTCTTGAGCGTGGCCGCAAACTCGCCGAGCTTGCCGAAGACGATGGAGCGATGCCACTCGGTGTGCGAGATGTATTCGCCGGACTCTTTGTCCTTGTAAGAGGTCTTGGTTGCGAGTGAAAGGGTGGTGAACTTCTGGTTGTTTTTGCCGGTGCGAACTTCGGCATCATTGCCGAGGAAGCCGATGAGGATAGCCTTGTTCTGATACATGATCGTGTCTCCGTTTTTGAATTCCCGATATGCTCGGGTCACACCTTGCGAAGCTATGCGAGTGGGCGCGACTCCCAAGCGCCAAGCCGTGCATTCTGGAGCAGGGGCCCAGACTTGCTCTGGGAGAGGAGTCCGGAAAGCAGAACGGCGCAGTGCCGCAGGGCGTCGCAAAGGCCCCGAAGCAGTGACCGAGCTAGTGAGGAATGGAACTGGGAGACACACTTCAAGAACAACGCTGTTCCCGCTTCCTGGCGATGCCATTCCCCGGCAAACCAGATCACCACTTCTCGCGCCTGACTTCGGGATAAAGAGCCGCATCTCGCGCCCGGTGTCGCATGTCTTCCACTCGGTGTGGTCACGCTCAAGAGCGCACAATAAGGGCGTGATTCCGTTTGCTTCACCGTGCCCAAGAAGGCTTTGCATCGCCGCTCCTCCGATTCGCATTCCATACTGCAATCCGCGCTGCAATCTACGCCGCCACAGTGGAGGAAGCCCGGTAGATTTCCTCCGTCACGAAGCACTGGTCCGCGTGGCTGTATCCACTCACGGTGATCAGCTCACGCACCCTGCGCCGGCCCGTGGAATCGCGCTCGCAGTAGAGAACAAAATCCACTGCCTTTCCAGTCTGTGACCGGATGAATTGCTGGTCGAGATTGGTTCTGGCGCTAAGCGCCATATCCGCCAGCCGGTCCAGTGCATCGAGGGCGGAATCCGCGTGCAATGTCGAGAGAGTCCCACCGTGGCCGGTATTCATGGCCTGCAACAGGTCGTATCCGCATTCGTCGCGGATTTCGCCCATGATGATGCGGTCAGGACGATGCCGCAAAGCGGCGGCTACAAGCTGGCTCGGCGTTACGGCAACCTGGCCGGGAATCTCGGCCACTGCCTCCCACCGAACTGCATTGGGATGGGCAACCTTCAATTCGGCTGGCTGCTCGATTACGATCAGCCGCTCTCGGAGCGGAACATGATCGAGCAGGGCCTTCATCAGCGTGGTCTTTCCCGAGCCGGTTCCACCGGCGATGATGCCGTTCTTTCGATCCTCAATTAGCTGCACAACCGCATCCCGAACATGGGATGGCAAGCTGCCAGCCTTGACCAATTCATCCGAAGTAAACCAGCGGTTGAATTTGCGAACAGTAAAGGTCGGCCCGTTGATCGAAGAAGGCGAGCCGACGACGGCGACGCGCGAGCCATCAGGCAAGCGGGTATTGAGAATCGGATTCTGCGTCGTCAAGTCCTGCCCTAGGATGCGCGCGACGCGCTCAATGGCGGCTTGCAACCGTTCGTTCGTGAACGGCTGTGTGAGTCTGATTTGCTCCACGACACCATTGCGGTCGGCAAAGACACCGCCCGTCCCATTGATCATCAGATCGGAGATCGATGGATCGAGTAGAAGCTCGCGCAATTCCTCAGGAAAGAACGGCAGGATCAGGTCGAAGCTCATCGCGCTGCTCCCGCTGCTGCGTCTGGATTGTGCG
>Ga0326727_10008146_pt1 | contig 26877 bp, 21 predicted proteins | sample MB2enrmetagenome_FD_207643 | JGI IMG/M metagenome (GOLD analysis project Ga0326727, IMG submission 207643) | Lab enriched peat soil microbial communities from McLean, Ithaca, NY, United States - MB29MY | ecosystem: Environmental > Terrestrial > Soil > Wetlands > Peat | place: USA: New York...
CCGGGAAGCCTGGCTCACCGGTTTTTGCTAAGTTTGGTGTGTGGTGTCACGCCCGATTCTGTTCCTCCTGTCGTTCGCCTGCCTGGCGGCGGTGCCGCCGGAAGATTGGCTGGCTGCGGCGAAAAAGGGCGACACCAATCGCGTGGAAGCCCTCCTGAAAGCGGGAGCGGAGATCGAAGCCAAGGACCAGTACGGGCGTACGGCGCTGATGCTGGCCGCGCAGTACGGACGCGTGGATGCCGTTCGCCTGTTGCTCGCCAAAGGCGCCCAGGCGGGCGCCCGCGACAAGCATGGCTGGAACGCCTACATGCTGGCGCTACTCTCCCCTTCCGGCGGCCTCATTCACACCATCCACGATAAAGTGCTGAAACTCCTTCCGCAGCCCCATTTGCGTTTGGCGGTAGAAGCCAGGTGGGCTCCGGGAGCCTCCTTCTTCAGTTCCTGTTTCATGCGTCCGGAGGACCTGGCGCGTCACATGGACGGCGTGAGACCGGAAGCTCTGGTTCTGGAGGCCTTCCGGGACTACGCCTTCAACTCCGGACGGGGCTTGGTGGAGTTGGTGCAGGCGCCGGCCGGCGCGGATGCCGCGCTCAGCCTGCTGGTGGAGCCCGGCGTGACCTGCGTGCAGCAGTCCGATCGTTTGAGCATGTTGATTCACGTTCGTCTGCTTCGCCCGCCGGAGGAGTCGCCACTTCTCGAAAGAACCTATGGTGGCGGGGTGAAAACGGGGATGCGTGAACAACTGGCCGCCAATCCCGCCCAGTATCCGGCGCTCTACCAGGCGTGGGCAAAATCCCAGGCCGGCCCGGTCTACTGGAGTGTGATTGAGGCGCTGATGCGATCACCGCTATAGCGGCGGCAGAAACCTCGGCTCGCCCCGCCACTTGTTCGACGTGTACGTCCGTCACTCCCCCGAAGGTTTTGCTATGAACAACGAACGTAACAGAGGTTTGAAAGCTGGGAGTGCGAGTATCTAATCTGGTCTGGTTGTATCCACTGTATCCATGGGACTTAGAATCGGTTCCAAACCGGTGGCTCGTTTCACATAGCAAAATAAGGGCCTTTTTTCCGAATTCGTTAGCTCCTGCACGATGCACTGTGTTATGCTGCGAAGCCTAAGGGAGTTTCGCGTTGTCGTTTGTTCAAAGGAGTAGAATTGCCATGTCAAAACGCCTATTTTGCTCGCTTGCGCTGATTTGCTTGCTCGCGCTGCTCTGTGCGCCGATGTTCGGGCAAGAGTTTCAAGCAGGAATCAGGGGTATCATAAAGGACTCTCAAGGCGCCGCTGTGCCGGGAGTGCCGATCGAGGCGCTGAACCTCGCCACCAACGAAATCAGCCACGCCACCACCAATGAGGCCGGACTGTATGCGTTCCCGGTGTTGCCTATCGGAACCTATCGGATCACGGCCACGGCTAGCGGATTCAAGAAAGCCGTGCAGGACAATCTGGAACTGCGCTTGGGCGACCAGGTGCAGCAGGATTTCACGCTCGAAGTCGGGGCCGTGACCGAGCAGGTCACCGTTTCCGCGGGCGCCGAACTGCTGCAGGCGTTACCCTCCGAGAAGGGTCAGGTGGTGGGTGAAGAGAACGTGGCCGACCTGCCTTCGCAGGCCCGCAATCCGTTCCTGCTGGGCATCGTGGCCACCGGCGTGCAGTTCGATATCGGCGCCAATGCGCTGAGCCGCTCGGCGCGGCCGTTCGACGCCGGCAACAACGTCGCCGAGAGCATGTCCATCAACGGGGGAAGCACGGGATCCAGCGATCTGCTGCTGGACGGCGTGCCCAATACGGGCACGGAAGGCAGTAGCGCCGCCAACATGGGCTTCGTGCCCCCTCCGGAGGCGGTGCAGGAATACAAGATTCAGAACAGCAACTACGACGCGCAGTACGGGCGCACCTCGGGCGGCACCATGACGGTCAGCATCAAGAGCGGGACCAACCAGATTCATGGGTCTCTCTACTGGTTAAACAAGAACACGGTCCTCACCGCCAACGCCTTCGACCAGAACCGGATCGGCGCCACGCGTGCCGCGTATCACGAGAACAACCCGGGCCTCGTGATCGACGGGCCGGTGGTGATTCCGCATGTGTACAACGGCCGCAACAGGACCTTCTTCATGTGGTCGTACGAGATCTGGCGCTCCGCCATTCCGACGCCCAGTACGCAAACGTTGCCGTACCCGGCGGCGGTGCAGGGGAACTTCAACACCACGCTGCAAAGTAACGGCCAGCCCATCACCATCTACGACCCGAACACCACCGCGCTGTCGGGGACGAACTACCTTCGGCAGCCATTTCCCAACGACACGATTCCGGCCAGCCGCATGAACGCGGTGGGGGTCAAGATTGCCAGCTACATTCCCGCGCCCAACGTCGCGGGCGCCAGCAACAACTTTATCATCTCGCCGAATGCGCGAACCGACGCCTACGACTCCCACGTGATCCGCATAGACCAGCAGATCAACGACAAGAACCACTTCTTTTCGCGCTTTGTGCGCGGCTTCCGCACCGAAACCAACGGCGACTACGGCTGGCAGCAGGTGGCCGCGCCGGGAAACTCCTACTCCGACGGGCGCCTGAACCAGGGCGGCAACGCCGACCTGACCACCGTACTGTCGCCCTCCACCGTGCTGACCTCGCGCCTGGGGTACTTTCGGCACGACCTGTGGATCACGCTCTACGCCAGCGGCTTCGACCCAACGACGTTGGGCTTCCCGTCGTCGTTGCTGAACACTCAACCGCCCTACTTCCCGACCATCGGAATAAGCGGCTACCAGGGCTTTGGGGCCTCGCGGAGCGGCGGGAACCAGTTCACCGAGAGCGCCACCTGGTCGTGGGCGGAGATTGTGAACCGGACCATCCGCCGGCACCAGGTGAAGTGGGGCGGGGAATTTCGCGTGAATCTGGACAACATCAATTCACCCACCACCAACTTCGGCAGCTACTCCTTCACTGCCGGCTGGACTCAACAAAACGCACTGACCTCGAACGCCGCCAACGGCAACGCGATTGCCTCGCTGCTGCTGGGCATGGCGAATAGCGGCAGCGTGCCCATCAACGCGGCGCTGGCCTATGGCAATCACTACTATGGCGTCTTCATCCAGGACGACTGGCGCGTTACCAACACCCTGACCCTCAGCTACGGTCTGCGATGGGACTATGAATCGCCGCTTACGGAGCGCAACAACCAGATCAATGCGGGCTTCGACATGAACGCCAATAGCCCGGTACAGGTGGTTGACCCCTTGCAGCCGGGCCTTACGATAAAAGGCGGGCTGCTGTTTGCCAGCTCCAGCAACCGCATGCCCTTCCAGCGCGACCTGAAAAACTACCAGCCGCGCGTGGGCGTGGCATGGCACCCCATGAACAAGACCGTGGTGCGCGCCGGTTATGGGTTGAGCTACTTCGCCACCTTCGACCGGTCGGGCAACTCGGGATTCAGCTATTCCACTCCCTTCAACGCCACCCCCGACGGCGGCATTACTTTCTCTGGCAACTACCTCCAAAATCCCTATCCGACGGGGATTTTGACGCCCACGGGCTCCAAGGGGGGCCTGTCCACGTTCCTGGGACAATCCGTCAGCTTCTGGAACCCCGATCGCGTGATTCCGAGGGTACACCAGTTCTCCATCGGTGTGCAGCGCGAATTGCCCTCACGCTCGGTGCTGGAGGTTTCCTACGTGGGCAGCCGCAGCCAACAACTGAACACCTCGCAGAACCTCGACGTCGTGAGCATGGCGAATTTGCTGCAATACGGCGGCACGGCCACGCCCAACTTGACCGATTCCTGCTCCGCAACATCGTCGACGTGCAAGTACGCCAATCCGTTCTACGGCTTGCTGCCCGCCGGTCCGGGCCTCTCCACCAGCGTTACGCGGCAGCAGTTGCTGCTGCCCTATCCGGAGTTCACGGGGGTCACCGAGAACGATATCCCCATGGGGAAAAGCTGGTACAACTCGTTGCAGGTGCGCTTTGACAAGCGGATGTCGCACGGCTTGAACCTGCTGGTGAGTTACACCCGTGAGAAGTGGATCAGCGCCACTGGGTGGCTGAACGCCCAGGAGCCCATCACCCAGACGCCGGACCGCACGCTGGCCGGCCAGGATACGCCCAACCGCATCGTGATCAGCGGCAACTGGGCGATTCCGCTTTTCAGCCAAACGAAGGGGATTCTCGCCGTGTTTTTGAAGGGCTGGCAGGCCAACGGCGTCTTCATGCGCGAGAACGGCTTCCCGCTAGGCGCGCCGGGCGGCTTCCTATCGACCGGGCTCAACCCTGCGTTGCCCGATGGAAACGACTCGAAGTTCTTCAATACGTGCACGATCCTGACCAACGGCACCATGGAGAACTGCACCTTCAACGGCCAGACCTTGCAGCCGGCCTTCATCCAGCAGCCTAGCAACGTGCTGCGAGTGCTGAGCGGCGAGTTCCCGACCATCCGTCCACCCAAGGTGCCGAACGCGGACATTTCCCTGTTCAAGGCTGTCCAGGTGCACGAGCGCTTTAACGTGCAGTTCCGCGCGGAAGCGTTCAACGCCACGAATTCGCCGCAACTCGGCGGTCCGAGCACGAGTCTGACCTCGACCTCGGCAGGCGTGGTGACCATGACGCAGAGCAACGACCCGCGCAACGTTCAGTTGTCGCTGCGTGTGAGGTTCTAAGGCTCACACGTCCCGGTAGTTTGGGCAAGCTAAAGCATGGTAGAGCATGCTTTAGCTTGCCTTTTTCATTGGGCGAGCCGAGGGGCCGAGCCCGCGCAGAGTGCGGCCGGCGCAAAGATAGGCAAAGTACAGCCCGGCGGAGAACGCGCGCATCTTGGAATGGCCGGCGCGACGTGGGGCAAGGGCCGCGGGAACTTCCACGAAGCGCAAGCCAGCGTCGGCGGCGGCAAAGAACAGATCGAAATCACCCCACCGGCAGGCGCTCGAAGGCATGTCTGACAGCACGTCTTTAGGGATGGCCTTGAACCCGCAAAGGACGTCACCTACTTCGCGATTGAGCAACAGTGACACCCATGCCGCGAAGAACCGATTGCCCACACGGCGCGCCAAGGACATTGCCCCGCGCGCCATATCGCCGTGCAATCGCGATCCATAGACAAACACACGGGAATTCGCGCGGGGTCCGGCATGACCGCCGGAAAGCGCTTCTAGAACTGACCGAATGGATGCTGGCGCCACGGTCATGTCGGCATCCAAAACAATTAAGAATTCCTCCGAGACGGCGGAGGCGCCGGCCCTGATGGCAGCGTTCTTCCCTACATTTTGAGGCAGCAATAAGGCTTTGACACGAGGGGCATGCCGGGCCGCGAGTGCCGCACAGATCGCGGAACTGCCGTCCCGGGAGCCATCGTCGATCAGCAGAACGGTGTTGATGCCCTCCAGTTCCAGAAGTTGTTCTACACACACGGCGATGGTGCCGGCTTCGTTGTAGCAGGGGACCAGCACTGCGAGGGGTGTGCAGCTCTGAGGGCTCATGACTCAACCTCGCATACTGTGCGCACTCACGCAACTCCCGTTGGTGGCCAACCGGCAGACCCGGCCCGGTTGCCAGATGATTACGCGCACCTCCGATCAATGAATCCGCAGCCGGTCCACCATTTGTTGCAACCGCGGATCGGGCCTGATGCGCAGGGCCGCTTCATACTCGGCAATCGCCTCCGGCAGCCGGCCGGGCATCCGCGCCAGGGTGTTCGCCAGATTGATGTGCGCTTCCATGAAATCGGGTTCGCTCCGCAGGGCCGCCTGGTATTCGGCAATCGCCTCGGGCAGCCGGCCGGGCGTCTGCACCAGGGCGTTTGCCAGGTTGTAGTGAACCTCCGCGCGATCGGGTTCAATCCGCAGGGCTGCCTGGTATTCGGCAATCGCCTCCGGCAGCCGGGCGGGCGTCTGCGCCAGCGCGTTGGCCAGGGCGTCGTGCGCATCCGCGTCATCGGGTCGAATCCGCAGCGTCGCCTGGTATTCGGCAATCGCCTCGGGCAGCCGCCCGGGCATGCGCGCCAGGGTGTTGGCCAGGTTGTAGTGAACCGCCGCCAGATCGGGTCGAGTTCGCAGGGCCGCCTGGTATTCGGCAATCGCCTCCGGCAGCCGGCCGGGCGTCTGCGCCAGCGCGTTCCCCAAATTGTTGTGCGCTTCCGCGAAATCGGGTTCAATCCGCACGGCTGCCTGGTATTCGGCAATCGCCTCCGGCAGCCCGTACGGCAGCCCCTCCAGTGCCAGGCCCAGGCTGTAGTGTGCCCTTGCGCTTCCCGGACAAACCTCCACGGTACTGGCCCACAGACTGCGCTCGTCCTGCCAATCGAAGTTGCGGGCGTAGGTTCGCGCCGTGAACGCCAGGCACACCAGCCCTAGCGCCGCCCAGGCAACCCGCACCGCCGCCGGGCGCTTCAGGAAACGCCGCTGGCCAAGCGCGCAGATGGCCGCCACCACACAACCGGCCAGGCCCACCGAGGGCAGATACAGAAACCGTTCGGCCATGGTGCTCCCGACGAGGACGATCAGGTTCGAAGTGGGCGATAGCGCCACGAAAAAGAAGACCAGGAAGAAGAGCAGCGGCTTCCCCGTGCGGCGCCAGCGCACGGCCAGCAGGACGGCCAACAGCGCGGCGCCCAGACAAACCGCCAACGCGACGATCGCCTTGGGGTCCTCCCAATTCGACACCCGCCAGCCGAACAACGGTACCGAATTGTAGGTATAATCCGCCGACAAGCGGGCCGGCCAGACAAACAGCCACAGATACTTGCCGATTACTTTAACGGCCGTGAGCCGCGCTGTCCAGAAACCGGCGCTCACCAGGGGATTCTCGGTGACTTCGATCACCGCGTGCCAGTGCAGACCGCTGCGCGAATAGAGATACGCGACAATCGGCAGCGCCACGGCGGCATAGGCGGTCGCCCGACGGCGCCAAGTCGCGCGCTCCGGCCAAGTCAGGTCGTATAGCAGCATGATGCCCGGCAGGACAGCGGCGTTCTCCTTCGAAAACAGCCCCACCGCCTGTGCGGCCACCAGACCCGCCAGCCACGCCACTCTGCGCCGCCCCGCCGCGGAGGCGCCTCTCACGTGGCACAATAAGCCCGCCAGCACGCCGAAGGCCGCCAGCAGGTCGGCGCGCCCTACAATATTGGTGACCGCTTCGGTGAGCAGCGGATGCAATCCCCAAAGCGCGGCCAGTGCCCAAGCCGGCGCGATTTCTCCCAAAACCAGGACGCCGAGCGCATACACCAGCGCCACGTTGACTTCGTGCAGCGCGAGATTAACCCAGTGATAACCCGCCGGGCGCGGGCCATTGCCGAGCACCGCGTAATTCACCAGGTAGGAGAAAGTGGTGAGCGGCCGATACCATGGTGTAGTGGCCGCGCGCGCACCGTTGCCGTACCAATACCGTCCCTTCAGAATGGACTCGATGTTTTGGGGTGTGGCCGCCCGGATTCGCGGATCTTCCCCAATCGCCGAGGCATTGTCGAACACCAGGGCAGCCTGGAAGGAATTGGAGTACGCCACCAGGACGAGGCCCCCGAGCGCCAGCAGCCGCCATCCGTGCCGCCGCCACATTCGGCCCGTTCTCCCGCCCACGATGCCTTGCGTAGCGCCCACGGGTGACGCCTCGCGCGACCTCCGCCGCCTGTCGATCTTCCCCACTGAAGGTGCCAGTATAGCTCTCAACGCTCTGGCTGCGCGTAGTATCCGGATCGGGTACGCACCGCCAATCCGGGTTTGTCGATCTTGATCTTTAGCGCGTGGTACTCGTTGGGACCGTCTCCGGGAAGGCCGTCGAAGGAGAGAACGTAAAAGGTATTCGCGTCCGCCACGCAGGTCGCGATCTCGCTTTCCAAATCGTTACTTGAATTGAGAACCAGGCCTCCACTTTGATACGCCAGAACCTGCAGTGCGAGGTGTGCATAATCCGCCTGTCCCGCTGTCTTCGCCGCTCCCAGGTACCGCTTATAATCCGACGTTCGCACACTGACCGCATCCTCAATCCCCAACGGATCGATGTTGTAAAGAGTAATGCGAGCCCTTCGCAGCCCGTCCGAAACAGCGACAATAGAGTCGAAAAGTTCCTGCCTCTCCCGCTCTGGGAACCCAACAAGAAAGGGCCAACCCGGACTAATCCAAACCAGCAGTTTTCGTCCGGGCATTGTCGCCTCATAGTCGGCGAAATGCCGAAGCGCGTGATGCGACAACTGTATCCGGTCAAAGCCGTATTCTCCAATTGAGCGCAGACCTAACTGTTTCTGATTCAGGTCCGCAATTACAACGTTTCCATCTCGAGAAGATGTGGTTGCTCCCGAATCGGAAAGAAAGACCAGCGATACTGGCTGGCCAAGTGCCCCGCCGTTTCGTCGTAGAAACCTCAGAATTTCATTCCGCGCCATGGCTACATTTCTGAATGCAGTGTTAACTTGATCCACGAGCAAAATGACTTCCATGGGTGAATCGGCCGTCGCGGTCCCACCCTCGATGGCTTGAAAAGACACGATCTTCCGCGGCTGTTCGTTGTCCAGGAGCGTAAAGTCCCGCTGTTCGAGGCCGCGGACCGGCCTGCCGGATTTATCGGTCACGACCACATCCAGCGTCACGCGGCGATTCGCACTACCAGGCGAAACAGAAGCCGCGGGTTCAGGCTGCCCCGCGGGTCCATTCTGCTGGGCAGATCCGGAAACCAGCGAAAAGCAAAATATACAGATCCAACCGCCGCACCGGCTGTTCATGCAATTCACCTCACCCTTGCCACCGCTCAGTATATTAGTCGATTCACGCCCTGAACTCTATAGCCCTTAAGTGCCCCTCTCCTCCCACTCCAGCGGATAGGCTCCGGCCCCCGCTCGATTGGGCCATGTTCCTGGAATTGGGGGCAGGGTTGCCCGACGGAGGCGTGGTGCCTCAGCGGCCCGACCTCGATTTCGAAAACCCTGCGTGGCGGCCAGGGGTGACGATTCGCGATGGCTATGGCTATTTACGTTCCGGCTGGGCGTAGTACCCGGATCGCGTGCGCGCCGTTAATCCCGGCTTGTCGATCTTGATCTCGAGCGCATGGTACTCGTTGGGACCGTCCCCGGGAAGGCCCTCAAAGGAGAGAACGTAATAGTTATTCGGGTCAGCCGCGCAGGTTGCGATCTCGCCCGCCAGATCGTTGCTCGAATTGAGAACCAGGCCTCCACTCTGAGACGCCAGAACCTGTAGCGCCAGGTCTCCAAGGTCCGCCTGTCCCGCTTTCTTCACTGGTTTCAGGAACTGCTTATAATCCGTCCGCAGAGAGAGCGCGTCCGCTGTCCCCAACGGATCGATATTGTAAAGCGTAATGCGAGCCCGCCGCAGCCCGTCCGAAAGAGCCACAATGGAGGTGAAAAACCACTGCTTCTGCCGCTCTGACGTCAGTACCTGATCCATGCCGGAAGTCAGAAAAGGCCAACCCGGACTAATCCAAACTACCAGTTTTCGACCAGGCATTGTCGCCTCAAAATCGGCCAACTTCTGAAGCGTGCTGAGAGACATCTGCATCCGCTCAAAGCCGCCGTAAGATCCTTGCGCCCTGCCAATCGCGCGCAGACCTAATTGTTTCTGATTCAGGTCGGCAATTACAGCGTTTCCATCGCGGGAAGACAGGGTGCCGGTCGCTCCCGAATCGGAGAAGAAGATCATCGATACGGGCTGGGCCAGCGCCCCGCCGCTTCGCCCTAGAAATTTTTCAATTTCCTTCCGCTCAATGGCTACATTCGTGAATTCGGTGTTGACTGTATCCACGAGAACAATCACTTCCACCGGCTGATCGGCCGTCGCGGCCGCACCCTCTACGGCCTGAAAGGACACGATCTTCTGTGGCTGTTTGTTGTCCAGGAGCGTAAAGTCCTTCTGTTCGAGGCCGGAGACCGGCTTTCCGGATTTATCGGTCACCACCACATCGAGCGTCGTCTGGCGACTCGCACTAACAAGCGGGACGGATGCCGGAGGTTCGGACTGCCCCGCGGGTCCACTCTGCTGTGCCCATCCGCAAACAGCCGAAAAACAAAATAAGCAGATCCAACCGTCACGTCTGATGCTCATAAAACTCACCTCTCCCGTACCAACATGTATTATATTAATCTATTCGTCCCCGAAACTCTGTAGCCATTTTGGAAGCCCGTCCCGGCCCCTGGCCGCCGCCGTGGCTATGGCCGACGCGCTGGCTGGGCGTAGTACCCGGATCGCGTGCGCGCCGTTAATCCCGGCTTGTCGAGCTCGATGTCCAGCGCATGGTACTCGTTGGGGCCGTCCCCAGGGAGGCCGTTGAAGGAGAGAACGTAATAGCTATTCGCGTCCGCCACGCACGTTGCGACCTCGCCCGCCACATCGTTACCGGAATTGAGAACCCGGCCTCCACTTTGAGTCGCCAGAACTTGTAGTGCCAGGTGTCCGTACTCCGCTTGTCTGGCCGATTTCACTCCTTTTGAGAACCCCATGTATTCAACCGTTCGGAATCCGCCCGCGTCCGCCGTCCCCAACGGATCGACAGCGTAAAGCGTAATGCGAGCCTGTCGCAGCGCGTCCGAAAGGGCCACAATGGAGGTGAAAAGCTCTTGCTTCCGCTTTGAGGTCAGATTCTGCTCGATGCCCGGCGCGTTAAGAAGGGGCCAACCCGGACTAATCCAAATCAGGAGCTTTCGTCCGGGTCTTGTCACTTCCACGTCGGCGATCTGCCCGAGCGCGTTGAGAGACAACTTTATCCGCTCATAGGCACCGTAAACTCCTTGCGACCTGTGAATTGTGCGTAGACCGAATTGTTGCCGATCCAGGTCCGCAATCACAGCGTTTCCATCGCGGGAAGATATGGACCCGGTTGTTCCCGAATCCGTAAAAGAGACCAGGGATACTGGGTGGGCAAACGCCCCGCCGTTTCGCCGGAGAAACTTCTCGACTTGATCTCGCTCGATGGCCACATTTGTGAATTCGGTGTTGACCGCATCTATGAGCAGCATGACTTCCACGGGCGGATCGGCCGTCGCGGTCCCACCCTCTACGGCCTGAAAAGACACGATCTTCTGTGGCTGTTTGTTGTCCAGGAGCGTAAAGTTCTTCTGTTCGAGGCCGGAGATCGGTTTTCCCGACTTATCGGTCACCACCACATCGAGCGTCATCTGGCGACTCGCACTAACAAGCGGGACGGATGCCGGAGGTTCGGACTGCCCCGCAGGTCCATTCTGCTGTGCCCATCCGGAAACCAGCGAAAAGCAGAATATGTAGATCCAACGGCCGCATCGCGTACTCATGTCATTCACCTCACTCGCGCCAACGCTTTACATATTAGTCTATCCGCACCCTAAACTCCATAGCCATTATGGATGAGCGGCCTTGGTCCGCGCGCCGTCAACGGGCAAGCTAAAGCATGCCCTACCAACTGGGGTATGCTCATAGAATTGGGGGCAGGTCGCCCGACGGAGGGGCGCATGGGAATCGGCATTCGCATTGAGGAGCTTCGCAAGGTTTACGATACGCCGCCGCCGATGGCGGCCCGCGGCGCCGGCTTCTCCTGGGGCGGCGTGCGCGCCGGGCGCAAAGAGAAGAAGAAGTTCGAAGTCCAGGCGCTCGACGGCATTTCGCTCGAGATCCGTCCCGGCGAAGTGTTCGGACTGCTGGGGCCGAACGGCGCGGGCAAAACTACCACCATCGCCGTCCTGACTACGCGCGTCGAGCCTACCAGCGGGCGCGTCTTCGTGGGCGAGCACGACGTCTGGAAGGAGCAGGTGAAGGCCAAGCGGCTCATCGGCGTGGTGCCGCAGCGGCCCAACCTGGATTTCGCCCTCACCGCCCGCGAGATCCTCCTGTTCCACGGCGCCTACTTCGGGCAGAGCAGCCGCGAACGCGAGCGCCGCACCGGCGATCTGCTCGACAAGTTCAAGCTCACCGACCGCGCCGACCACATGGCCCGCACCTTCTCCGGAGGTATGATGCAGCGCCTCTCCATCGCCCGTGCCATGATGCACGACCCAGAAGTGCTGTTCCTCGACGAGCCCAGCGCCGGCCTCGATCCGCAGACCCGCCTGCTGCTGTGGGAGATCATCCGCGATTACAACCGCCTCGGAAAAACCATCGTCATCACCACCCACTACATGGAGGAAGCCGACACCCTCTGCGACCGGCTCGCCATCATCGACCACGGCCGCATCATCGCCCAGGGAACGCCCCAGGATCTCAAGCGGTCGATCCCCGGCGGATACTTGCTGCGCTTGCGATTCGACCGCGTGCCCGACCAGTTGATAGCGGAATTACAGAAGCTGCCCGGGGTCACCGAGGTGCGCTCGCCGGACCGCATTGCCGCCGACGTTTACGCCGACCGCGGCGGGCCGCTCATCCCCGCCATCGTCAACGCGGCTCAGGCGGCGGGCGCCGATCTCCACGACGTGCATATCGAAGAGCCGAGTCTCGAGACCCTGTTCCTGCATCACACCGGAAGGAGTTTGCGCGATTGAACTGGAAAACGTTTTACGCCCTGCTCTCGCGCGATGGGCATGTGGCCCGCCGCAACCTGCTCCCCATGCTGCTGCAAAACCTGTTGCAGCCGCTTCTGTTCGTCTTCGTCTTCGGCCGCATTATGACTACCAGCGGCATCATGCGGCCGGAGTACAAGACCCTGCTATTGCCGGGCATCATGGCGATCAGCATGGTGCTCTCGGGCATCCAGGCGGTGGCTATGCCGCTCATTACCGAGTTCCAGTTCACACGCGAGATCGAAGACCGCCTGCTGGCGCCCATCGAGATCGGCTGGCTGGCCGTCGAGAAGATAGTGGCGGGCATGATCCAGGCACTGGTGGCGGGGTTGGTTGTGATTCCCGCCGGGTGGCTGCTGATGGGCGCGGGGGTGCACCTCAGCTTTCACCAGCCCTTCGCATTCGTGGCCGTGTGCCTGCTGGTTGCGTTTTTCTCGGCGGCTGGCGGACTGACGCTGGGGTGCAGCGTGGGCCAGACGCAGATCGGCCTCATGTTCAGCCTGGTGCTGGCGCCTATGATGATGTTCGGCTGCGCCTACTACCCGTGGAGCGCGCTGAAGGCCTTCCCGGTGCTGCAGATCGCCGTGTTGGTCAATCCGCTGGTCTATGCCAGCGAAGGGCTGCGAGGCGCGCTGGCGCCGCAGGCCCCGCACATGAGCATGGCCGTGGTTCTCGGCGCGCTGCTGATCGTCGATGTCGCGCTGCTTGGGGCCGGCCTCAACCGCTTCCACCACAAAGCCGTGAGCTGATACGCTCGAATTCCTCCCGAACTCCTCCCGAATTCGCTTGAATCTCGGCGCAAAATGGTGTATATATTCGCTGTCCGCTGCCGCTGGCTGGCAAGCGGCAAGGGAGTGCACCATGCAAAAGATTAACTGGAACCGCGTGATCCTCGGCGGCCTGCTCGCCGGGTTGGTGATCAACATTTTCGAGTTCCTGGTGGATGGCCTCGTGTTGGGCGATCAATGGACCGCTGTTCTGAAAAACCTCCATCGGCCCCCCATGGGCCCCGCCGCGACCGCCTCGTTCGTCGTGTGGGGCTTTCTAGTCGGCATCTGCTCGCTCTGGGTCTACGCGACCCTCCGTCCGCGCATGGGGCCCGGTCCCAAGACGGCGGCCGTTGCCGGCATTGCCGTCTGGATTATTGGTTCCCTGCTCCCCACCATACCGGCTGTTGGGATGCACCTGTTTCCCTACCACCTGTTGGGGTACGACCTCGCGCTGACCCTGGTCGAGATGGTCGCGGGCGCCGTGATTGGCGCGTGGCTATATAAGGAGCCGGCCGCCACGTAAGGCCCGCGCGCGCGCCTATCTTACTGCGGTCCAGACCTGGTCCGTCGCCGGGGAGGTAGAAGTGTGCGTCGGTTCCGCCGGGCAAGGCGCGCTACCATGAATTTCAACCCACGGTTCTGATTCGTATCATCCATGCAGCCCTGGTCAGGAGGGATTCGGCTACTGTACAATCCCAACATGCGCTACAGGAGATTTCGATGGGTCTTCTCATCCATGCCGGCGAGCTTGATCGTGCTTGTCGCGACAGCCGGCATTGCGTCAGGCTGGCAGCAGAACTCCGCTTCGGCTCCACTAACCCTCCAGTATTTCAAGGATCTCGACAAGAACCGGGAACAGGATCAACGGGCGACGGATATCATGAAGGCGCTGTCGATCTCCGGTGGAGATTGGGTCGCGGATGTCGGAGCGGGAAACGGCTACTACTCTCAACGATTGGCTGACCTCGTTGGTCCGGCCGGAAAAGTGTTCGCGGAGGACATAGCCGACTACGCTATGAATTTTCTGCGCCAGAGAGTAACGGTTTTCGATCTACGCAATGTGGAAGTTGTAAAAGGTGATGCCGATAATCCCAAGCTCCCCGCCGATTCCCTGGCCGCTGTCTTGGTCGTGGATTCATACCACCATTTCTCGCAATACCAAGCGATGTCGGAACAGATTCTCCGGGCGCTCAAACCGGGTGGACGATTGGTAATTGCGGACTACAGCCTTCCCGATCACCGGGGCCAGTTGCGAGCAGACCAGCTCAAGATTCACGAAATTGACCCCGGACTGGTACGAACCGAACTGGAGCAGGCCGGTTTTCAGTTTCTGCATTGCGAAGACCCGTTCCTGAAGCGTATGCCGGAAGCCAAGGATAGTAGCGCCGGTAGGGCTGACCTGTGGCTCATGATTGCTGTGCGCCCTAAATAGAATCCACGCTGCCAGCGCGTGCTGGCGATGCGGAACCCGTATGGGAGCTGAAAGAGTTGAGCGCCAAATCGGAAAGACCTACTTCCACTTGGACATGGATGCCTTCTTTGTCTCCGTGGAAGAACTGTTCGATCCATCTCTCAAGGGCAAGCCGGTGGTGGTGGGCGGCCGGCCCAACGAGCGCGGCGTGGTTTCGGCCGCATCCTACGCCGCGCGCAAGTTCGGCGTCCACTCGGCCTTGCCGCTGCGCACGGCGTACAAGCTGTGCCCGCAGGCCATTTTCGTCGACGGCCATCCCGACCGCTACCGCGATTACTCTCACAAGGTCCACGGCGTGCTGCAATCGTTTTCGCCCCTGGTGGAGATGGCCTCCATCGATGAAGCCTACCTCGACATGACCGGCACCGAGCGCCTGTACGGACCGCCCTTGCGCGCGGCCCACCTGCTGCACCAGCGCATGAAGGCGGAGACCGGCCTGAACTGTTCCATCGGGATCGCCGCCTCCCGCCTGGTGGCCAAGATCAGCTCCGACCAGGCCAAGCCCAATGGCGTGCTGTGGGTGGTTCCGGGGCAGGAAGCGGCCTTTCTCGCGCCGCTCGACGTGCGCAAGGTTCCCGGCGTGGGCAAAGTGACGGAGAAGCAACTGAACGCACTCGGCATCCGCAAGGTCGGGGACCTGGCGCGCCTGGACGAAGCCTTCCTCGATCAGCGCTTCGGCAAGTGGGGCCTGGCGCTGGCCGGCAAATCGCGCGGCCTGGATGCCGGTGGCTGGTTCGACAGCGAAATCGGCTCGGACGATGGGCCGAAGTCCATCAGCCACGAGCACACGTTCTCCGCGGACACCACGGACCTGGCGCAGATCGAATCGACCCTGGCCCGCCTGTGCGAAATGGTGGGCCGCCGTCTACGCGAGCACGGCTTGCACGCGCGCACCATTCAGCTCAAGCTCCGCTACTCCGATTTCTCGACTTTCACGCGCGCGCATTCCATCGCGCGCTCGACCGATCTCGACACCGAGCTGTTTGACGAGATCCGCGACCTCTTCCGCCGGAATTGGAAAACGGGAGCGGCCATCCGCCTGCTAGGGGTGCACGTTTCCTCCTGGTCCGAGGGCGATGAGCAGTTGAACCTGATGGGCGAAGAGAAACACCAGAAGTGGAGCCAGGCGCTGGCGGCCGCCGACCGGCTGCGCGACAAGTTCGGAGAGTCGGCCGTATCGCTGGCCGCCGGCCTGCGCGGCAATTTCCGCGAGCGCACGCACGAGAACCCCGCCAGCCTGCCGGGGAAGAAGAAGCCGCCCCGCTAACCCGCCCCGAATTCCTCCAGCGCCTGTCCCGCGCCGCGCAGGTTCTCGGGCTTCATCTCCAGGTACGCCCGCGAAAGCAGCACGCCTTGCGCCCCCGCGCGCAGGGCCGCCAGCGTCGCCGCGCGGACGCTCTCCGGCGTCGACCGGGCGCGCGGCGTGGGAACATCGATATCGATGCCGGGCCAGATCGCGGTCTTGGTCCCCGCTACGCCGTCCAGTGCCCGCTTGGTGTCCCGGTACACGTAATCGGCGGAAAGGCCCACATCCGTTAGGCGCTCCAGCGGGGCTTCGGAGATGTCCATGATCCGCGACTCGAACTGCAGCATCTCGGCCTTGGGAACGTCCCCGAAGACATTCTGGCCCACGCTTTCGAGGTAGCTCACCATGCGCTCACCGGCGCAGTTGTTGTACAGCACCGGTTTGATGTAATCCGAACACTTGGCCAACTCGGCGTAATCCTGCTCCGCTCGGTAGAAGGGGCTGAAGGATATGTTGTGCCAGATGTGCCAGCCCACCTGCACGTCAGGCCTCACGGATTTCACCCGCTCGAAAATCGCCGCGTAGTGCTCCCGCATGCTGCGAGTCCACAGCATCTCCCACGCCAGGATCTCGGGATACTCCAGCAGAATCCGCCAGAACGTCACGAAGTAGCCGTCGCGAGGTTTCCGCGAGGCGCGGCCGGCGCGCACGAATTTTTCCAGCGCCTGGTATCCCTGCCGCGCGCGTTCGAAATCAATGCCCTGCCGCTTGCCCTTGGCCTCGCAAAAGCGGCAGAAACAGGCCACTTGGCCGGGATCGGAGTGCGCACCGTTGTGATAGGCGCCCAAGGAAGATCCCAGCGGACCTTGCCGTTCCGCGCCCCACATTACGCCGTCGATCTCGTAGGATCGCGAATAGTCCTCCATCAGGCCCGTCACAAAGCCGCGGTAGCCCGGATTGTTGACGCATGGCCCGCCGGGGTGGCGTTCGGGAATACGGCCGTAGAGGTCGCGCCCCCAAATCTCGTCCGTCTTCCCGAAGCGCGGCCGGAAGTTGTCTTCGATGACCCAGCAGAACGTCTTCATGCCGCGCTTCTTGGCCTCGGGGATCATGTCCGCCAGCACGTCGTAGCCGCCAAAATCGGTGGCCCGCATATCCGCCGGCGTGAGCGGCGTGTCCTTGTAGTACTGCGGGTGGACGACCGCGAAGTTGCCGCCGTGGAAATTCGGCTTCCGCACCCCGGCGCGGGTGTCGGTATAGGTGAAGACACCCAGAAAGATAGTGTTCACGTGCGCCAGGCGCTGGATGTCATCCAGCACCTTGCCGGCGCCCTGGTCATGGATGGGCGCGACCTCCATCTGAATGCCAACCATCTTCTTGGCCGCGTCCTGGCCCTGAGTGCGATCCTGCGCCAGCGCCGCCCCGGCTATCCCGGCGGCCGCCTTCATGAATTGCCTGCGTTGCATGGAATCATTGTAAGCCGACGCGCCCAGCCGGCAGGATCGCGAGCCGCTGTAAAGAGTGCGACAATGATTCGCGGCTATGGACGATTTTCCCGAATTCATGAAGCATCCGGTAAACAGGATTGCGAAGACCGATCAAGCGACCCCAGGAGTCGAGGGTTACGTGTTCGATGGGGCAGATGGGAGCCAGATGGCGTTCTGGAGCTGTCGTGAGACTGCGGTCTCCGCCGCGCAGGCCCACGAGTACGACGAGTATATGTCGGTCGTCCAAGGTTGCTATACGCTGATCATCGAGGGAGAGCGTATCCCCGTGAAAGCCGGAGAGGAGTACCTGATTCCGCGGGGCGTGCTGCATGGCGGCGAAGTCGTGGCCGGGACAAGGACCATCCACGCATTTGGCGGCCATCGGGCGGACCGGATGAGTGTCCGGCTGGACCCCGCGACCGGAGATGTCATCCTGTCCCGGCGGCCGGATTCCTGGGAGAGCTTTTTCAAACTCACCGAGCAGGCTGGTGTGCCCGACGGTTTCATGTCCGATCATCAGGACGGAGCACCGCAGAAACGCGATCTGTTGCGGTGACGACGTAACTGGCGACGTTGGTATCCAGCAGGTATTCGCATAGGTGCCTATGGCGCAGCTCGCCATCTCCGCCGTGATCGAGGGCGAGTTGCGTTATGGGTATCCGTCCGGCGAACCGATGTGCGGGTCCTCGGGCAGTAGCGGTACAGGGGCGGAATTCGATCAGGCGGTAGCCGTCGTCCGAGCGGCCAGCGCACGAAATTTGCGACCTACTACAGGGACTCGGCTGGGCTGGACTATGCGGGGCAGAGGTACTATTCGAATGTGACAGGGAGGTTCTTGAGCCCCGACCCGGCGGGGTTGGACGCGGTGGACGCTTCGAATCCATCAAGCTGGAACCGGTACACGTACGTGCACGGTGATCCGGTGAACTACAACGACAAGAACGGCACCGGCGAATGTGCAGTTGGAAAGTCAGTGCCATGCACAATCACAGTTACCGGCTCGTCGCCGCCAGGTGCGATTCCAACTCCCGGTTATAGTCCGGGTTCGGCGAACGGCCGCGCGATACCTAGGGAACCAAGCCCGGAAGCCCCCACGTTTAACGGCGAGGGTGGACCAAAGAGTGGACCAGCAGGCGGCGGGCCAGGACAGCACAACCCGTGTAACGACACGGCCGACGCGAACTTTGTCAAGTCGAACCGCACCGACGCTCAAAACCTAGCAAACAAGCTTGGCGTTCCTGTCCAATGGGTCCTCGCCGTAGCTGCCAACGAGAGTTCGTAGGGACAATATCCCACGGCCCAGGCGGCCAATAACTACTTTGGAATTCACTCGGGAAATGTCGCAGTTGTCAATGGGTCTACGGGGCCCTATACAGGCAATCCGATATTCGCAGCGTGGGCGCCTGGAACCGACGGATTTCTCGGGTCTGGAAATGCGATGATGAGCCTTGCGATAAGCGACGGCGCAAAAGGAGCGGCCGACGCGACCACGTTCTTCACTGATATTCACGCCCAATTCGGTGTCGGTACCCCAACGTATGTCTCTGACATGCTCGGTGTTGTGAACGGCGTGACGGCTCGATTGAATTGTCCATGATCACATCGAAAAAGTTGCGATACAAGCTGACCCGAGGGCCTCTACTTGCGCTCGCCGTGGCGCTGGTGTCGCAGACAGTCATCTGCGCTCGCACGAGGGACCTGACTGCGGCCGAAGGCCGCGAGCTGGTAATGCAGGCGTTGGACCCAGAAGCCAAGAAGCTGCCAAAACTAGCGATTGACCTGGAAGACCGCAAGGTTCCCGAATTCTATGAATTCGTAGTAACCTGGGACAACCCAAATGGCAGCGTCATCGTCGGTTTTTTCGCCGTGAACCAACGCACTGGAGATGTCTGGAGGCTCGTAGTCTGCAGGAGGGTTGAATCGCCCGGTCTGCGGCGCCTGCAAGATGTTATCCGCAGGAAGGTCGGGCTGGGCCGTGGGGATCTCATCAAGTTGCGCAGCAACGCGCCATGCGAACCGTAGAACGGAGACCGGGGCATTTCGGGGACAGGCTACTCAACCCCTCTCCGTACGAAACCAACTAGCGGGACGGCCCGCCTACCAAGAAGGATCGGAGTAGGGTATCCCATTAAGTCCTGTCTTATCAGATCCGCTGAGCACGTCGAAAATGCCGGGCTCCGACTGGTTCACGCTCTGAGTGGCGTCCTCCATAATGATCTTCCAGGTTTGATTGGAGCCGGTGATGGGATCCATGGGGATCTCGCGCAGATAGCCGTCGGTGACCAGGTCCTGAAGAGACTGCGGGGCCTTCTGTTTGTCGTAGGTGTAGTTGTCGATGACGGTGCGCAGGGTGAACAGATTGTTCTTGAGCACGCTTTCCTTGGCGCGCAGGATGGACCGGCTGTAAATGGGAATGGCCATCGAGATCAGAATCACGATAATCGCGATGACCACCATCAGCTCGACGAAGGTGAAGCCGCGGAGGCGCGCCCCCTGGGCCCGGAAGAGTCTCCATGGCCCGGCGCCAGGCCGATTGACAATCGGCCGCAGATTGACAATCTGCCCCACATGGCCCGGCCCGGCGCCGTTACCACCCTTCGGAGTATGAAGTTCCATCTGGCGCCTTTTCCGTGGTTTTGCTGTAGATATCGAAAACGTCCTGGCCGCCCCAACTGGTGGATTTGGGGTCGTCCTGATCGCTGCGCAGGCCCCAGTCGGCCTTGCCGGTGAACGGGTCGCGCGGGATGCTGCGCAGGAAGCGCAACTTCTTGCCTTCGGGCCCAGGCAGCTTCACGCCCTCCACCAACTGCTCCAGGGTTTCCGGATAACAGTTCGCGCCTAGTTTTTGGGGGCCGAGGTAGCCCATATCGCAATTATCCTTAAACTTGTCGATAGCCTGCCGCACTTCGCGCAGGTCGTAGCGAAGCTCGCGCTCGTGCTCCGCGCGCACTTTGTTGCGCGCCAGAGGAACTGCCATGGCCGTCAGGATGAGCATGATCGTAAAGGCCACGATCAACTCGATCAACGTCAATCCTCTCTGTCTCCGGCGCCTCATACCAGCCTATTTCACAGTGACGGTGAGTTGCGGCGTCGAGTTCGATACCACTGCCCCTCGGGCGTTTCTCACGGTAAGGTGCGGAACGGTGACGACGGTGGCGCCGCGGGCCACGGCCTGGAAATTCAAAGTGACGAGCGTGCCCGACCCGCCCACGCCGCGTGAGCCAGGCGGACGGTTGAGCTGGATGACGGCCGCGCCAGTGTCATTCAGAATGTTCTTGGTGAAGACGGGCTGCTGGCCGCCTCTGGAAAGGTAGTCGCCGAGGCTCACGTCTTTGAGGCGCAGGAACTTCGGATCGAACTGGATCTGCATGGGCGCTGAGGCCACGTCGTCCCCGCCTTCTACTAACAGAGAGACGGTGATGCGTTCCGAAGGGCTGGCAGTCGCCTGGGAAGGCTCGAAGTAAACGCGTATGTTACCTGCTGTTGCCGGGGTGCCCCCTGGGACCGGCGGCGCGGTTGCCGGCGGGGCGGGGGCGCCCCCCGCAACCCGCTGCGCCAGGGTAACCCCTTGGCCCAGGAGTGCGGTGGCTGGTGGCGTGAGGGCCAGCGGCGCGGTGGCTGGTGGCGCAGTGGCCGGTGGCGCGAGGGCTGGCGGCGCGGTGGCCGGTGGCGCGATGGCCGGTGGCGCAGTAGCCGGCGGCGCGGTGGCCGGTGGCGCAGTGGCCGGCGGCGCGGTGGCCGGTGGGGTGGGGGTGCCCCCTGGACCCGGCAGCGCCACGACGCCTTCCGCGCCCGGCCCGGCGACAGCAACATCAGCCGGCTTCGGCGCGAAGTTCACTTTGACGGTCGTGAAGTTGCCAACCGCAATGGCGCGCAGGTTCTCCGGCGTGATGTCCGGCCGCCGTATGACGTGCGGGATCAGCACAATCATCAGCTCGCTGCGGTTGTGGTCGATGCTCTCGCTGGTGAACAATCGCTTCAGAATCGGAATGCTGGAAAGGCCCGGAATGCCACCGACGGTTTTGTCTTCCTGTTCGTTGATGAGACCTCCCAGGAGGCCGACTTCGCCTTCGCGCATGCGGATATCGTGCGAAATCTTCTTCTGGCTGATGATGGGTTGGTTGATGCCGCCCAGGTTGACGTACCCATTGACGCTGTTGATATTCAGGTCCACGTGAATGGTGACATCGCCATTGTCATGCACGCGCGGCAGCATTTCCACGTTCACGCCGGTGTCGATGTACTGGAACTGCGTATTGACCAGCGGGTTGATGCCCACGCCGCCGATGCCCGGCTGGAAGCTGCCGCTGGCGGTGGGGACGCGGTCGCCGATATTGAGCGTGGCCTTCACCCCATCCACCGAGCGGACTTGCGGAGCTTGCAGCACTTTCGCCCGCGCGTCGCTCATCACCGCCTGCAACAGGGCGCCGGGAAGGGTAGTGGAAAAGTCCGCACTGGCCAGGTGCCCGAGGTTGGACAGCGGGATGGAACTGCCGGTGCTGGTCGAGCTGCTGGTGGTGGTGGGGGTAACCGTGGCGGTGGCGGTGCTGGTGGTGGCTGTCGAGGTGGAAGTGGTAGAACTGATCGGCACCTGTATGCTGGAGCGCGGCGTGAAAGCGATGGGAGAGTTGAGCCCGGTGGAAGCTATCGCCGCGGTAATCTGCCGGCTGAAAGTCGTACTGGCTTGTATCACCATGACGTCCACCACAACTTCGGCCCGGGGCTTGTCCAGATCGTTGATGATCTTCTCCACGAAGTCCATGCGGTCGGCCTCGCACTTGGCGATGATGGCGTTCTGCGCGGTGTAGGGGAACATGCGCTGGCAGTCCGACACGGCGCGCGCCGCGTTCATGATTTCCTGCAGATCGGTGTTGGCGGTGACGTTCGAGAGGTAGAAAATCCGAGCCACCTGCTCTTCGTAGTCGTGCCGCTTGTTGACGGTGTCGTTGGTGATGAAGATGGTGCTGGGCGAGAGCGCCTTCCAGTAAGACTTGGTGAGCACGGCCAGGGTGTCGAGAGCCTGGTCGATGGTCGAGTTATCGAGCTCCACCGACAAGCTGTTCTTTTGCGGCGGCTGATACTCCGGGTCCCACACCACGTTGATGCCGGCCAGCTTGCCTACCGTCTCGAAGAGGACCTTGACCGGCTGACTGTTCATCTTGAGGCGGATGGGTTCGGGGTTGAGCGGCTTGAGTTCGGGGACGGGCAACATGCGGTCGATCTTGTCCTTGATCTCTTTCTTCACCTCGTCCGTCGGCGTCAGGGCTCGCTCCTGGGCGGGGGCCTCTTTGCCGGTCTCTTCCACGCGTTTGCGCTCGCGCAGGATCATTTCCTGGGTGCGCCGGAGCTCCTGCACGGCAACCGCGGAGCCGGGGTTGAGCGCGTAACCCTTTTGGAATTCGAGGAGAGCCTCTCCGAGCAAGCCTTGGGAGCGGATCTTTAACCCTTTATCGACGTGCCCCTGAGCGGCCTGGAAGCGCGCCTTCTCGGCGGCCATCTGGTAGACCATGTCGGAGGGGTCCTCGGAAAGGGCCTTTTCGTACGAATCCAGGGCGGCGTCCCACTCCTTTTTGGCTTCGCTCGCGCGGCCCAGGGCGAGATACTTGTCGCCTTTCTTGGTGCGGGCCTCCAGCGGAACCGCCGGCGCCATCAGCGCGGCGGCCAGCACGACAGCGGTTAAACGATTGAAAAAAAACATGTTCCCGTACTTTCTCGGCCTTCTGGAAGCCCTATGCTAAGATGAAGTCGAATCTCCGGTCTCGGACCATCTAAAGTCATTGACGACGCTAGGCTTTCGCGCGTTGAGACAAAAAAGCTGAGATCCAAATTGGCTGAAAGAGACGTTTCTCTCAAGATCCTGAGCGACAACCGGCAGGCCCGCCACAACTACTTCCTCATGGAGCGGTTCGAGGCCGGACTGGTGCTGACCGGGACCGAGGTGAAGGCCGCCAAAGACGGCAAGGTCCAGCTCAAGGACGCCTATGGCGCGGTGCTGGGCAATGAGGCCTGGCTCATCAACGCCCACATCAGCCAGTACTCGCACGGCAACCGCGAGAACCACCCTCCCATCCGCAACCGCAAGCTGCTGCTGCACCGCCGCGAGATCGACAAGCTGCTGGGCCAGACTCGCGAAAAGGGCCTGGCTTTGATCCCCACCAAAATGTACCTGAAAAAGGGGAAGATCAAGTGCGAACTGGCGCTGGCCAAGGGCAAGAAGCTATATGACAAGCGCGAGGCCGACCGGTCGCGAACCGCCGAAGCCGAGGCGCGCGCGGAAATGCGGCGGCGGGCGTAGACTCTAGCCGACCGCGTTATCGGTGGTTAACGCCGGCTGTCGAATCTCCGCGCATCCCCGCCCGGTCGGCAGCATTTTGCCGGGGTTCAGCCGATTATCCGGATCGAAGAGCACTTTCAGCTTCCGCATCATCTCCAGCGATTCGGGCGTGAACAGCTTGGCCATCAGCTCGTTCTTTTCCATGCCGACGCCGTGCTCGCCGGTGATCGAGCCGCCCGCTTCAATGCAATACGTGAGGATCTCTTCACCGGCGGCGCGCGCCTTTTCGAGATCGCCGGGGATGCGGGGGTTGAACAGAATGATGGGGTGCATGTTGCCGTCGCCGGCGTGGAAGATGTTGCTGATGGTAACACCGCGCCTGCGGGCCACCTCGCCGATGAAGTGGAGCGTGGGCGCGATCTTGGTGCGGGGCACGACGCCGTCGTTCACGTAATAGGTGGGGCTGACGCGGCCTACGGCGCCGAAGGCGTTCTTGCGGCCTTTCCAGAGCAGGTCGCGCTCCTCGGCGGTCCGGGCCACGCGAAATTCGCGCGCGCCGCACAACATGCAGGCCTCGCGGATCTGCTCCACCTGCTCCTCTACCGCCTCACTCAGGCCCTCCAACTCGATGAGCAGAACGGCTGCGGCGTCCATGGGGTAGCCCGCGTGGGTGGCCTCTTCCACCATGCGGAGCATCACGCCGTCGAGCATCTCCACGGCCACCGGCGTGATGCCGCGGGCGGTGATCTCGGCCACCGTGCGCCCGGCATCCTCGTTGGATTCGTAGACGGCCAGGGCGGTCTTCACCGCCTCGGGCTTGCGCATCAGCCGCACAGTAACCTTCGTCACCAGAGCCATGGTGCCTTCCGAGCCGGTGAGCAGGCCGGTGAGATCGTAGCCGGGCAGGTCCGGCGCCTTGCCGCCGGTCTCGACCACGGTTCCATCGGGCAGCACCAGCTCCAGTCCGAGGACGTGGTTGGTGGTCACCCCGTAGGCCAGCGTGTGCGGCCCGCCGGCGTTTTCCGCCACGTTGCCGCCGATGGTGCAGGCCTTCTGGCTGGAGGGATCGGGCGCATAGTAATACCCGCGGTTCTCGGCGGCCACCGTGATATCCAGGTTGACGACTCCCGGCTCGACCACCGCGCGCTCATTCTCGAGATCGACTTCCAGAATCCGGTTCATGCGCGCAAAGGCCACCAGGATGCCGCCCTCGCGCGGGATGGCCCCGCCCGAAAGCCCCGTTCCGGCGCCGCGGCCGGTGAAGGGAACCTGAAATTCGCGCGCGATCTTCACGATGGCGGCGACATCTTCTGTGGAGCGCGGAAACACCACCAGGTCCGGCCGAAACTTTTCGACGCCGCCATCGTATTCGTAGAGCGCGAGGTCCTCGGGCTGGTCGAGATAGCCGGGCGGACCGAGAAGCGCGGCGATGCGTTCGATGCAGACGGCGGGCAGCATGATCCTAGTGTAGACCTCGGCTCACAGCTTCAACCCCAAAAATCCCCACCAGCGCACTTCCTATTTCTCGGGCAGCGACTCCACCAGGCTCACGAACTCGGGCTGATTGCGTACTCGGTCGAAGTCCTTGTCCGCGGCGAGTCTCGCTCTTGAGAGCCGTTCCCCGGAAGATCTGAATACCTGCAACCAACGAACCGCCTCCCGCGTGTTTCCCTCCATCGCTTCGACACAAGCGAGATTGTAAGCGCCACTCCCATCGTGCATTCGTTCGGCTTCGAAGAGCTTCCGCCGCGCCTGTCCCAACAAATGCTCGGCTACCAACCCCTCCTTCATCGAGGCCTGTCCGAGGAGCGCAGCGCCCCAGTTGCTGAGCAGCCGGTGGTCGTCGGGCTTCAGCCGGTGGGCCTCGGCGTACTTGCGGCCCGCCTCCTGAAACAGCCGGTCCGCTGCCTCCCCCGCCTTCGTCTTGGCCTGGCGGGAGAGCGCATTGCCCCAGTTGCTGAGCGCCTCGGGAAAGTCCGGCTTGAGCCGGAGGGCCTCGGCGTATTTATGGCCCGCCTCTCCAAGCAGCCGGTCGGCTTCCTCCCCAGCCTTTGCCTTGGCCTGATCGGAGAGTGCAGCGCCCCAATTGAAGAGCGCCTCATGATAGTCCGGCTTGAATCGGAGGGCCTCGGCGTACTTGCAGCCCGCCTCCTCAAATAGCCGGTCGGCTTCTTGCCCCGCTTTCGTCTTGGCCTGATCGGAGAGCGCATTACCCCAGTTGCTGAGCGCCTCGTGAAGGTCCGGCTTCAGCCGGAGGGCCTCGGAGTGCTTGCGGCCCGCCTCCTCAAGCAGCCGGTGGGCTTCCTCCCCCGCCTTCGTCTTGGCCTGCTCGTAGAGCGCAACGCCCCAGTTATTGAGCGCCGTATGATGGTCCGGTTTGAGCCGGAGGGCCTCGGAGTACTTGCGGCCCGCCTCCTCAAACAGCCGGTCGGCCACCTCCGCAGCCTTCGTCTTGGCCTGATCAGAGAACTCAACGCCCCAGTTGGTCAACGCGACCACCCTCGTTTCCGCATTCTGGGAAAGAGCAGCGTACAGTTGCCTCATCTCCGGAACATGGTTGCCATCGGACTCTCGGCCAGTTCGCTCCAACAGTGTAAGCATTGTGATCCCCAGTTCCGGAACGTCAGAAGCAAGTCGCAAGGCGCGAGCGATAGCCTTGCCGAGATCTTTCTTCTCGTTCCAGAGCACCCGGATCTCCGCCGCCAGGCGCTGCGGATCGTCACCGACTTGCGCCATCACGCTCGTCGCCAACTTCTTGTACTCGCTTGCCAGCTTCTCCTCCGGGTAATCGCGCACGAAGACAGTTTCCATCAGAGCCATCAGGGAATGATAAGAGAGCGAAACCGGGTGGATACCAATCAGTTTCTCCAGCTCGCTTAGCCGCTGCCTTTTGTAAGTGATCTCACCGTCCGGCACCGGACTAGCAACCAAAATCGTCGGCTTAGGACCGAGGCTGGGGTTGTCCGTGGCTGCCGCGCCTACGGTGTCGGCGTCATCCCACGGTTGGTCGTCCTTGGGGCGCGGTTTGGGCTGGATTCCAGCTTCCTTCAGGAAGTCCAATGTGCCATGCACGTTCTGGTCATTCAAGCCGGTAATCACCACCAGCCGGTCTGCCAGCGGTCCCACACACAACCCGCCGAGCTCCGTAATGCCCGTGCGGCTGTC
>Ga0326727_10008147_pt1 | contig 26874 bp, 26 predicted proteins | sample MB2enrmetagenome_FD_207643 | JGI IMG/M metagenome (GOLD analysis project Ga0326727, IMG submission 207643) | Lab enriched peat soil microbial communities from McLean, Ithaca, NY, United States - MB29MY | ecosystem: Environmental > Terrestrial > Soil > Wetlands > Peat | place: USA: New York...
GACCGGCATCGTGTAGCGACCACCGCTGCCCATACGCGGCTTGAGCACCGCCGGGAATGCCACCTGCCTGGCAAGGGCCTCGATCGCCGCCAGATCGCGGTCGGCCGGGACCTCCCAACAAAGCGGCGTCGGCAGGCCGCTCTTGCGGAGCGCCTCGCGCTGAGAGAGCTTGTCCAGAAGTCGGCGGGCAACCTCCGGGGTGTGATAGTCGAGTCCCAGCTCCTCGGCTATCTCCGAGAGGAGGATGATGTCCTCGTCGCGATAGGCCACCACGCCGTCGGGAGCACGGGTTCGCACCACCGAGGTGATCTCTTCCGGCGACAGGCCGGCGATGTTCACCACAGCCCCGACCTTCCTCAACAACCGGCTCGTGGAGACGTTCTCCGGCACGCTCTCGTCTATCAGCCAGAGGATCTCGCACAAGCCTGAGGCCGCCTCCACGATCTGCAGGGCAGGCACCGAACGAAGACCGTGCCCGACCACGAGCAGAGGTTGCCGGCGCTCAGCGGTGATCGGTGTCACGGCAGGGTTTCACCAGATGCATAAGAGATCGCCACTTCCTCGTGGAGGAAGCGGTCGATCTCGAGAAGTCCGTCGTAGTCCGGAGACACCCCGGAGACCGAGTAGACGAAGTGGCCACCTCCCTCACGCCAGTCCACTGGGTCGCCGGGCCGCCGATTCACGAGGATGGCGTTCACCCCGGGACGCTCGGCCAACCGATCGAGACCTTCGATGCTGACAACGCGGCGGGCGGAGGTCGGCGGTTGGAACTCGAAGACCCAGCCGACCCTGGAACACGGGATCGGCCCGTCCGCCACCACCCGCTCACCGAGGGCGGCGCGCATCGAGAGCCGCACGAGCGAGACGCCACTTGCCTGCAAGAGCATCTCAGGTACTCCCCCACCGAGCCTGCCGTTGACCTCGATCACCCGCGGGCCGTCGGGAGTGAGCTTGATCTCTGTATGGCAGTCACCGCTGCGTACCTCGAGCGCGCGCAACGCGGAAGTGGTGGCCTCGAGCACAGCCGCCAGCCGAGCGGGTGGAAGCTCGGCTGGGATGAAGAACCCCGTCTTTCGGAACAGCTCCACCAGTGGGAACCGCCCGGTCACCGCGACATGGCTGATCTCGCCGGCTGACACCAGGCTCTCGACGGAGACGCAGTCGCCGAAGCGGTCGCTGCGCCGTGACGCGATGCTCGGAAGATACTGCTCGACGAACATCCCCGTGCTGCCACCGGCTTCCGGCGGGAGCAGGGCAACCTGGCGGACCAGGTCCCCCGCGTCCGCCACGAGCCTTATGTACTGACCGCCGCTGGCAATGCGCGGTTTGAGCACCACCGGGAACGCCACCTGCGCGGCCAGGGCTTCGATCGCAGTGGGGTCGCGGTCGACCGGTAGCTCCCAGCAAAGCGGCGTCGACACGCCGCCCTTGCGGAGCGCCTCGCGCTGAGAGAGCTTGTCCACCAGGCGCCGGGCCACCTCTGGGGTGTGATACTCGAGCCCGAGCTCCGCGGCTGTCAACGAGAAGGGGACGATGTCGCTGTTGCGGTAAGCCACCAGGCCGTCTGGAACATGGCTTCGCAGCACCGAGGCGACCTCTTCCGGCGACAGGCCGGCTGTGTTCACCACGGTGCCGGCTTTGCGGAGCAGCCGGCCCGTGAAGGCGTTCTCCGGCACGCTCTCATCGGCCAACCAGAGGATCTCGCACAGGCCCGAGGCAGCCTCCATGATCTGCAGTGCAGGCGCCGAGCCAAGACCGTGCCCGACTGCGAGCAAAGGTTGCCTACTACTAGCGCTCACCGGTCTCACGGCAAGGCTCTACCAGATATGCTGCCGGAACGCAAGGTACCGGGGTGCCGGGCTGCCGCTCGAGTCGATTCGGCAGGCGGCCAGACGGCTCGAGAGTTGGAGAGGGTTCGATCTCACAGTTCATCGCCTCGCCCGGCGACGGCATTGGTACGGCGGAAGGTGACGAGCCGGCAGGCCGACGCGGGCAATGCCTGGACGGTTCGAGAATCGAGATCGCCTTTGTCAACAACATGCCCGACTCAGCCTTTGAGGAGACCGAGCGGCAGTTCGTCGGCCTGCTAGATGGGGCGGCCAGCGAGCTGGGCGACGTCACTGTCCAGCTCAGCCGCTACGTGCTCCCGGGGCTCGCGCGAAGTGCGGCGATCGGACAGCGCGTGAGCGAGGATTACCGCCCGGTTGACGACATCTACGGTGGGCAGCCCGACGGTCTCATCGTCACCGGAACCGAGCCCCTTACCGACGATCTCAGGACCGAGTCCTACTGGGGAGCGCTGACTGATCTCTTCACCTGGGCCGAGAGCTCCACGGCGTCCGCGTTGCTGTCCTGCCTCGCCGCGCATGCAGCCGCCTTGGCGTTCGACGGGATCGAGCGACACACGCTTGCCACAAAGTGCTCGGGCGTTTTCGTCCAGGCGATCAAGACTGATCATCCGCTCACAAAAGGACTCGGCGACGTGGTGCACATGCCACATTCGCGACTCAACGATCTGCCGTCGGCCCTGCTCACGGCGGACGGGTACACCAATCTGATCGAATCGCCGGAGATGAACTGGACCGTTGCCGTCAAAAACAGGGGCTCTTGCACCTTCGTCCTCGTCCAAGGCCACCCCGAGTACTCGACCACCAGTCTCCTGCGCGAGTATCGGCGAGACCTCCAGCGGTTCCTCCGAGGCGAACGCAAGGTCCTCCCGACGATCCCCGTCGGCTATGTCGACGACGAGAGCCACCGGCTTCTCGAGAGCTTCGAGGCTCAGGTGCTCGCCAGTCCGACCGATCCTGAGTTGATAAGAGACTTTCCCTTCGAGCCGGTGGCGCAGCGTCTGGTCAACACCTGGCAGCCTTCAGGGGTAAGGCTGTATGCCAACTGGCTCAGGCTGATCCAGCACAGGAGGCAACCAGGTGCGTGACGAGACTGTGGCGATCCACGGCGGCTACTCGCCCGATTCGACCCGCGCGGTCGCGGTGCCCGTCTACCAGACGATCGCCCACGAGTTCGACGACGCGGCCCACGCGGGCGCGGTATTCGACCTGGAGGTTCCGGGCTTTCACTACAACCGGCTCAACAACCCGACAAACGACGTCCTGGAAAGACGCCTCACGGCATTGGAAGCCGGGACGGGAGCCGTGGTACTGAGCTCGGGTGCCGCGGCGGTCAACTACTCGATCCTGAACCTGGCGGTGGCAAACGACAACGTCGTCACCACGCCACAGCTCTACGGCTCCACCTACACCCTCTTCGCTCACGTACTGCCGCGCCAGGGCATACAGGTGCGCTTTGCCGACGACGACCGAGCCGAGTGCATCGAGCCGCTGATCGACGGCAACACCAAGGCGATCTTCTGCGAGTCAGTCGGCAACCCGGCGCTCAATGTGGTCGACCTCGAGGCCGTCAGCGATCTCGCCCATCGTCACGGCGTCCCGCTCATCGTCGACAACACGATCGCGACGCCCATGTACCTAAAGCCGATCGACCACGGCGCGGACGTAGTCGTGGAGTCCCTGACAAAGTTCATCGGCGGGCACGGCACCACGCTCGGCGGGGCGATCATCGACGCGGGTCGTTTCCCGTGGGCCGAGCATCCCGACAGGTTCCCCATGTTCAACAGACCGGAACCAGCCTTCCACGGGGTCGTCTATGCAGAGCAGTTCCCCGTGGCGCCCTATGCGGTGCGCTGTCGTACGGTCGGTCTCCGCAACACCGGCTCTACGCTCTCGCCGCTCGGTGCCTTCCTTCTCCTGCAGGGTCTCGAGACCCTCGCCGTCCGGCTCGAGCGCCAAGAGTCCAACACACGAGCCATAGCGCGGTATCTGGCCGCCGATCCGCGCGTCCAGTGGCTGAGCTGGCTCGGCGATCCTAGTTTTGCCTACTACGACCTTGCCCAGCGCTACTTGAAAGGCCGTTGCCCTTCGATCATCACCTTCGGCGTGGTCGGCGGGTACGATGCCGGGATCCGCTTTTTCGACTCGGTCAAGCTCTTCAAACGGCTTGTGAACATGGGTGACGCGAAGTCGCTCGTCGCTCACCCTGCTTCGACCACCCACCGCCAGCTGTCTCCCGAGGCGCTCGCCCTGGTGGGCGTGGCCCCAGAGACGATCCGGCTGTCAATCGGCATCGAACATGTCGACGACCTCATCGCGGACATCGATCAAGCGCTGGGCGCCGCGCTGTGAGCGACACGGGCCAAGGCGACGCAACCCAAGGGCAGGTCGCAAAGAGGCCAAAGCTGGCCGTCGGCATCGATTTCGTCGAGGTCGACGACGTGCAAGCAGCTGTGGCTCGCTTCGGCGACCGTTATCTCCGCCGCGTCTTCACCGCCCACGAGCTGTCCTGCTCATCGCGTGAGGGGCACGTGCAGGCTCGGCACCTCGCTGCCCGTTTTGCGGCGAAGGAGGCTGCAATGAAGGCCCTCAGGCCGAGCGAGCGACTCCCGGCCTGGCGCTCGATCGAGGTCCGCCAGGAAGAGAGCGGCCGATACACACTTGCGCTCAGCGATCACGCAGCAGAGCTTCAGAGGCGAACCTGCCTGAACGAATTCACCGTGAGCCTGAGCCTGAAAGGGAACCTTGCCGCGGCCGTCGTCTTGGCGCTCGGGCGGAGCGACCCATGACCACCGACTTCCGATCGGAGCTGCTCGCGAGCGGCCTGCTCGTAGACACCGGCGTCGACGGCCTCTACCTCCGCTCAGGCACGTTCGAGAAAGTGGTCCGGGGAATCGACGATCTCGTCACCGCGGCCGGAGCAGACCAGCGTGCCTCGGTTCTGCATTTCCCACCGATCATTCCGCGAGTTGTCCTCGAGCACAGTGGCTACCCGCGCTCGTTTCCCGACCTGTTGGGCTCGATCGACGTCTTCGAAGGTGACGACGACCTGCACGCCAAGCTCCTGGAAAGGCTCGAGCAGGGAGAGAATTGGGCCGAATTGCTCACGCCGTCCGACGTGGCGCTGTGCTCGGCGGCATGCCATCCCCTCTTTCCCTCATGCTCGGGGCGCCTTCCTGCCGGCGGTCGCCGCTTCGAGGTTTTCGGTCATTGCTTCCGCCACGAGCCGAGCCGCGACCCTGCCAGGATGCAGGCATTCCGCCAGCACGAGTTCGTGTACCTGGGCGATCCGGACGGTGCCATGGCCCATCGCGACCTCTGGCTCGAGAGGTCCGCCGACCTGCTGTCGGGGCTCGGCCTTGCCGTCGACGCGGTCGTCGCGAACGACCCGTTCTTCGGGCGCGCCGGACGGATGCTCGCCTCCAATCAGCGGGCTGAGACGCTCAAGTACGAGATCGTCTGTTCCATTGACCCCGAAGCTTCGCCGACGGCCATCTCGTCCTCCAACTATCACCGGGACCATTTCGGGACCGAGTTCGGCATCGAGTCAGCAAATGGTGACGTCGCGCACAGCGCATGCGTCGGATTCGGCGTCGAGCGGATCACCCTCGCCTTGCTGCACACACACGGACTCGACCCTGACGCCTGGCCAGCGCGAACACGGTCTCGCCTCTGGCCATGAGCCGGAGCCGCGGCCAGAGCCGGTGGGTGAACGCCGTCGTCCCGGCGTAGCGGCGCAGCGGCCGCGCCGCCCGGCCCGTCAGTTCTCCGGCCCTCGGTGAAAGCGGGCAAGGACGTGGTCGAGGATCAGACCGGTGACCCGCTCCCGATCCCTCAGGGGATACAGCCCGTGATCGAGGGTGGGAATCACTTCGATCTGCAGGCGTTCCTCGGGCTGATCCGGCCGGGCAGGTTTCATCCCGGTCTCCAGGAAAGGCGAGATCTCCCGAGGACCGCAGATCAAGAGCACGTCGGTGCCGGCCCTGGCCAGATTCCCCAGGCGTTCTCCCGGTCGGTTCAGGTGAACCCCGACGGAACCCTGTGTGCGCCAGGTCGCCAATCGCACGAAACGGTGCACCCTCGAGGTGAGCGCGGGAAATCGCCGTCTTAGCCGCCGCACGAGCGGGCGTGACCGAACGGCGGCGACGAGCGCGGTCGGCGGCAGGCAGAAGCGACGGCGCGGGTCCATCGTCCCACCCGACGCCACCTCCGGTGGTTGGAACATGAGCCAAGGGTTCACGAGGCAGACGCCACGCGGCAAAAGAGTCAGCGCCGCTTCCAGCACGTGGTAGCCACTGGAGCAAAGTCCGAACAGCAACACGTCACTCGGGTCATCGGGCGACATCGCCCGAGCGGAGTCGAGAACGTCGTCGATCGCCAGGATAGAGTGCACCTCCTGCACCGGCCGCCCATCGCGAGCCGGGCTGTCGCCGAACCCGTTGACGTCGATCCTGACACAAGCAAACCCGTGAGCCGCAAGGCTCCGGCTGAGCTGCACCCACAGTCGGCCGGGACCGATGCGGTGGTCGTTCGCGACACTCAGGAAGATACAGGCCGGGCCGGGCCCACCCGAGTCGGATTCCGTCCTGATCCCGAACAGTCCCGCCGGGCCGAGCCAGACGGCACGCTCCCGGATCAGCGCCGTCGCGTCACGGGACGCCTCCTTGGAGCCGGGACCATCCGGGGAGACTCGGACCACGGCCTCGGCAATGGCCGGCGTTGCAATCCTCCGGCCGCCTCGGGGCATCACCTCGTCCAGCCATCCCGTGACGGTCGCAATCGCCTGGGCGGGAACTGTCTGCTTGGGCGACCTGACGTCCAAGAGGTCGGGCTGTCCAGTCACCTCCCGGTGCTCGACACGAGCTGGATCGAAGGGCCCGGCAAGCTTGCGGTCAGCGACACGTTCCGATCGCGTCAGCAGCAGCACCTTGTCGGCGAGCCCTCCCGGATTGGCAGAACCACTTTGGCCCGCCAAGAGGTCCAGACCGGCTATCTCGTCGCGCATCTCGAGTGACAACTCAAATCTCGGCAGATCGACGACGTCGGCTCTCTCCTCGAGGTCGCGGGCGCCGGCGAACACGCCGAGCGCCCGCTGTTCGCGCAGGAACGATCGCCCGGTTGGACAGGGATCCCACAGAACTGCAGCATCGACCGGCTCGAAGCCGCACTGGACGGTGGCGAAGTTGGCCCCGAGCCTCATGCCCACGATCCCGACATGAGCGATCTCCATCGCCCGTGCGAAGTCGACGGCGAGCCCGACGTCGTGTGCGAATCCGCATGAGCCCGGGCGGTCGGCGACACGGTCGAACGAGTCGCCCGTCGAACGGTAATCGAACCTGAGCGCCGCGAAACCCAGTCGCGTCAGGCACGTCGCGAGTTGGAGAAACGTCGAGTACGAGTTCATGTACTCGAGGCCGAGCGGCGGGCACAGGACGATCACCCCGCGCGTCGGCGAGTCGGGGACGTGGAAAAGGCCGAAAAGAGGTGACTCCTCGGGGCCGAACCAAACCGGCACCGGTCTTCCCAAGGACACCCTCAGTCGCCCGTCGTTGCCGCCAGCAGCTCGGTCAGCGTTCGCCGGATCGAGTCGACCGACTCGAAAGTGCCCTTTCGCAACATCTGCTCAGGGAACTCCACTCCGAAGGCTTCCTCCAGCGCGAGCATCACGCTCACGCTGGCGTGAGAGGTCATGCCCAGTCGGAAAAGGTCGTCGTCGTCCTTCACATCAGCCACGTCGACGACCAGCCGTGCGTGCTCGCCAAGTATGCGCCGTATCTCTTCGGTGATCGCGCAATCCTCCTGTTCCGTGGCCGCCTTCACCTGCCATGCCTCGGCGACTGGCCAAGCCTGAGCGCCGAGCCTGAGCGGCAGACGCAGTTAGCCTAGCGTTCACGGCTGCGCCCAGAATCCTCCTGCCCGGGATAGGAGATCGCCCGTAGAGTGTTGACGGTGCAGTCGTCTTCGAGCATGGGCAGCATCTCGGCCTCGCACCAGCCGACGACTAGCTCGACGAGATTGGCGCTCGGGATCGTGATCATGGTTCTGCTCGTCCTGCTCGCTGTCGTGGGCGCTTCGGCCGAGCACGGGGCGGGTACGGCTCAGCTGCGTCGAGGCCCGGCGTCGGTCGTGCTGAGCGTGCTGTTCACACTCGGGCTCCTCTCAGGGATCGGCTCGCTCGCACTGCTGCTGTGGGGGCTCGTCAGGCGCAACCGAAGAGGCCTCGACAGCTCGGCACCGCGAGGTCGCTCCCCGATCCTGATCGCGGGAGCGGCCCTGGCGGTTTTCGCCTGCCTATCGGCGTTGCTCGCGCTCGCCGCCCGCCGGCGACACTTCCAGTCGGTTGCCATGCTGAGCGGACCGTCGCTGTCCCACCTCGGTTCGGCCACGAAGTCTTTACCGCTCAACGCGGCCGCGTCATTGACGACCTCGGGCGTCGTGATCGGCATCGTCGTCGTGGTCGTCGCGCTGAGGCTCGTGCGCTCGATCGGCTGGCGCCGGGCCATGAACAAGCTGAGCCGCCTCGTGCCCGACGGCGCCAGCGAGCCGGACGGGGCAGACGGCCGGCGACCACAGCTCGCGGCGCTGAGCACCCGGCTCGCCGGGATCAGCGTGGCAGACCCGGGCACCGAGCCCGACCCCCGCCGCGCGGTGATCGGCTGCTACTTGCAGATGCTCGAGGTCGCGGCAAGATACGGACCAGAGCGCCGTGGCAGCGAGACGCCCACCGAGTACCTGCACCGCATCCTGGCGGTGACCGCAGCTTGCGCGGCACCGGCGAGCTCGCTCACGGGCTTGTTCGAGCGTGCTCGCTACAGCCAACGGCCGGTCGACGAGTCGATGCGTTCTGCCGCTATCGCCGCGCTCGGCGCGCTCCGGAACGCCTTCCCGGCAGGAGCTGTCGGTTGACCAGAGCTCTTTGGGGCAGCTTCGTCACGATGGCGGCCTTGGTAGGGATCGCCCTCGCCATCGCGCTCGGCGTAGGTGCACCCCACCCCGGGACGATCGAGCGCGCGGCTGCGGGAGCCTTCGGCCTCATCGGGATCGCAGCGGGATCGGTCGCGCTCTCGACGGCGGTCGAGGCCAGCGTGCCGGCGCGTGCGAGGCCGCGTCGCCGCGACGAGGAGGCGAGCGACGCCGGCACGTCGAACCTCGTCGCCCTCGAGCGCTCGCTCCGCTTCGGGACGTCGACTGCCGGTGACTACTACGCGCAGGTTCGCCCGAGGCTCGTCCCGCTCGCGAAGTCCCGTCTTGCCCGCAAGGGCGTGGCCCTCTCCGACAAGCAACGTGCCATCGAAGTTCTCGGCACCGACGCCTACGCGCTCGTGGACCCCGGCGGGACGCCACCGGAGGACCGTTTCGAGCCAGGCGTTCCCCTCGACCGGGTGCGCCGTCTCCTCGACAAGCTCGAAGCCCTGGGGAGCGACCGGTGACGGATCGCCCGGACAGCCCGGGAACGCCCCTCAACACCGCCGATGCCGCCCGCATCGCCCGCGAGGTCGTCGTAGAGGTGGAGCGCGCGGTCATCGGCAAGCGGGAAACCATCGAGCTTGTCCTCATCGGCGTGCTGGCGGGCGGCCACGTTCTCTTGGAGGACGTGCCCGGGCTCGCCAAGACTCTCATCGTGCGTTCGCTCGCGCGAGTACTTGGCCTGGAAACTTCCCGGATCCAGTTCACGCCCGACCTCATGCCTTCGGACGTCACCGGGTCGGGGGTCTTCGACCAGCGCCGCGGTGAGCTGATCTTCCGTCCGGGACCGGTGTTCGCAAATCTCGTTCTCGGCGACGAGATCAACCGCGCCCCTCCAAAGACTCAAGCGGCGCTGCTCGAAGCGATGCAGGAACGTCAGGTAACCGTCGACGGGATCACTCACCTGCTCCCCTCGCCCTTCGCGGTCGTGGCAACCCAGAACCCGATCGAGTACGAGGGCACTTACCCGCTGCCCGAGGCGCAGCTCGACAGGTTCCTTCTTCGTGTCCCTGTCGGCTATCCCGACCGGGACGCCGAGTGGGACGTGATCCGACGCCGAGCGGCACGCGGCCACGAGGAGGTGGACCTCGCCCAGGTCTCCGACGCCAGGACGGTGCTCGCCATGCGCGAGGCGGTCGAACACGTCGAGATCAGTGAGCCCGTCGGCCGCTACCTGGTCGACGTGGTCCGTTCCACGCGCTCGGTCGCCGGTGTCGAGGTGGGAGCCAGCCCCCGCGGCGCTCTGGCCCTGCTTGTCTCCACCAGGGCCCGCGCCGCGCTCGAGGGGCGGGAGTTCGTCCTGCCCGACGACGTAAAGGCTCTAGCCGTCGCGTGTCTCGCACACAGGCTGACACTTCTCCCCGACCTGTGGCTACGCGGCAGCCGGCCCGAGGAGATCGTTCGCCAATGCCTCGAGTCGGTCCCGGTACCGGTCGCATACGACTCATGAGCAAGCCGGCAGCCACTTCGAAGGTCGTCGCCTACGCGGCGCTGACCGGTATCGGTCTGCTTGCCGCCGTCGTCTTCGGCGACGTGGCCATCGTCGCTCTTGCCGCGCCGTTCGGTTTCGCGCTCGTCAGCGGCCTTCTGGCGCCGGTCGCTCCCCTGCCCGAGGTCCACCTCGAGCTCGACACGACCCGGCTCGTCGAAGGGGGCCGTGCAACCATTGCTCTCGAGCTCTCGACACCGAGAGCGATACCGCGTTGCGATGTCACGCTCGCGGTGCCTGCCGATCTCAGAACCGAAGGACCGACCGGCTGGTCGCTCCGCCTCGAGGCCGATTCCCCCGTGCTGATCGAGGTGCCGATCACCGCGGAGCAATACGGCCGTTTCGTGATCGGGCCTGCCTCGACCAGTGTCCCGGGGCTGTTCGGTCTCCTCGGCAGGTCCGGCGCCGGAGGCGGCAAGCTCGAGCTCGAGGTACGGCCGAGGGGCGAGAGGCTGAGAACCCTCGTGCGGGCTCTGGAGGTCCGTGCGACCGTCGGCGACCGGCTCGCCCGCCAGCCCGGCGACGGCATCGAGTTCGCCGAGGTCAGGCCATACTCGGCCGGCGCGCCCGGCCGGCTGAATTGGCGGGTCACCGCCCGCCTCGGCGCACCGTATGTCAACCAGCGTCACCCCGAACGCTCGACCGACCTGATCCTGCTCGTCGACACCTTCTCGCCCGCCGCGCTCGCTAGCCAAGTACGCGCGGCCGCTGGTCTGGCAGCTGCGTATCTCGCGCGCCGCGACCGGGTCGGGCTCGTGGCCTTCGGCGGCGTGCTGAACTGGGTCGAGCCTTCTATGGGACTGGCCCAGCTGGAGCGACTCGTCGCCGCGCTCACGACGACGAAGTGGCACCACTCCTACGCCTGGAAGAGCGTCGAGGCGATCCCCTCGCGCACCCTGCCACCGACCGGGCTCGTCATCGCGATCAGCCCGCTGGAGGACCCCCGGATGCTGAACGCGCTCGCGACGATCCGCGCAAGGGGTGTCGATCTCGCCGTGATCGAGACGATAGGTCGCCGCGCGGCCAGACCCGAAACGGCCGCCGGTGAGCTGGCAGCCCGGATCATCGAGCTCGAACGCGCCGACATGCGTGCCAACTTCGGGCGCCGCGGCGTCCCGGTGGTCGCCTGGCACGACAGCGAGCCGCTCGAGGAACCCCTCGACGCGCTCGCCCTTTGGCGGCGCCGAGCACGAGGGCGCGTCGCGAGATGAGACATTTCGAACGAGGTTCGCGCATCGCTCGAGAGGCCCTGTCGGTCACGGCGACCGCGGCCGTTGCAGCCTGGGCCCTTTGGCACGCGTCCGCAGCGCTGGCACCCACCGTGGCATTGGCCGGCATCGCCGGCGTGATCACGTTCGCTCTCTCGTTTCGGGTCCCGCTCGCGCCGGCGCGCAACCGCAGCGTCGCCACGGGCCTCGTGCTCGTGGCCATCGCGGTCGTCGTCGCCTCGCAGGCAGAGGCCGGCGGCACTCGCACAGGCTTTCTCGTCGTTTCCGGAGCCGTCCTGTTCTGCGCCGCCGAGGTGGCGGAGCGATCGCTCAGCTATCCAAGCCACGTCGAGCACCGCCCTGGAGTCGAGCGCTGGGGACAGGCGTGGGTGCTCGGCGTCGCCGTGGGATCCGCGGCGCTGTCTTATGGGGCTATCTCGACGCGGGGGCTCCTCGCTAACGGTGGGCCCGCCGCTCTGGCGGCCGGCACGGCGGCCGCGCTACTCGTCGCAGTCCTGACGACTCTCGTGGTTCGGGCCCGTACCCGTACCGCCGCGTAGGCAGCTACTTGCCAGCTCCGAGAACCTCCAGCACCTTGGCGGCATGGCCGTCGGCGTGCACGTTGTACCAGGCACGCTCGATCCGCCCGTCCTCCCCTACGAGAAACGTCGATCGGATGACACCCACGGTCTTGCGTCCGTAAAGCGTCTTCGGGCCGAAGGCGCCATAAAGCTCCATCACCTTGTGCTCGGGATCGCTCAACAGGGCTATGCGGAGCCCGTACTTGGCCCGGAACTTCTGGTGCGCCGAGCCGCCGTCGGGCGAGATGCCGAGGACTTCGACACCCAAGGCCGCGTACTCGTCGACGAGATCGCTGAACTGACAGGCCTCTTTGGTACAGCCGGGCGTGTCGTCGGCAGGGTAGAAGTACACGACGACGCGTCGGCCCGAGTAGTCCCCGAGGGCGACCGTCGTGCCGTCTTGGTCGGGCAGGGAGAACGGAGGGGCCACGTCTCCTTCGGCGAGAGTTGTCATGCCCACATGATCGCGCTTTGGGCGATGAACGTGACGTGTCGAGTTCGCCGGTAGCCTTGTCCAAGACAGTGAGGAAGTACATGACGACGGATACGGAGATCGGGACCACATTCGCGGGTCTCGGTGTGGCGCCCGAACTGGTCGAGGCGTTGGAAGGCCAAGGGATCAGGCGCCCATTTCCCGTTCAAGTCCTGACGATCGAAGACGCGCTGGCCGGGCGCGACGTGTGTGGCAAGGCGAAGACCGGCTCGGGCAAGACGCTCGCATTCGGCTTGCCCATGCTCATGCGGACTCCCCGTGCCGGGCCCGGGGCGCCGACGTCTCTGGTCCTCGTCCCGACGCGCGAGCTCGCGGTCCAAGTCGCCGAAGTGCTCGAGATTCTCGCGAAGACCGTCGACAGACGTGTCCTCGCGGTCTACGGCGGAACCGACCTCGATCGCCAGACCCGTCAGCTCGCCGACGGCACCGACCTCGTCGTGGCGACGCCGGGCCGGCTCATCGACCTCGTCGACAGAAAGGCGGTCCGGCTCACCAAGATCTCGACCCTCGTCGTCGACGAAGCAGACCGCATGGCAGACATGGGCTTTCTGCCCCAGGTCGAATGGCTGCTGAGGAGAATGCCCAGCGCACGACAGACATTGCTTTTCTCGGCGACGCTGGACTCGGCAGTCGACCAGGTCGTCCGCAGGCACCTTCGAGACCCCGTCATGCACGAGGTGCAGGCCAAGCAGGTCACCGTCGAAGAGATGGAGCATCGTTTCTTGAAGGTGCATCAGCTCGACAAAGCGAAAGTGTGCGCAGCAATCATCGCAGGGTCGAGCAAGGCATTGTGCTTCTGCCGTACCAAACGTGGCGCAGACCGCCTTGTGGCCGAGCTCCGCCACGAGGGCGTGCGCGCTGCGGCGATCCACGGCGACCTCCGTCAGGCCGCGCGTGAGAAGGCCCTCGAGGACTTCGCGAGCGGGAAGCTCCCGGCGCTCGTCGCGACTGACGTCGCGGCCCGGGGCCTCGACATCGACGGGGTCGACGTCGTGGTCCACTACGACCCGCCCGAGGATCACAAGGCGTACCTGCACCGGTCGGGTCGCACCGCGCGGGCCGGTGAGGGTGGCGTGGCGGTGACGCTCGTTCTCTGGGACCAGGAGCTCGCCATCGAGCGGCTCCAGCGGCGCATCGGCCTGCAGGTCCCGATCGTGGAGGTCTTCTCGAACGACCCTCGTCTTGCCAGGCTCGGGGACTGGTCGCCCGAGCCGGTCAAGACGTGACTGCCGACCGCCTGTACTTCCGTCGGCTGCTCGCCGGCCGCGACATCGCCCGCGGCGACTCGATGGCTCGCCAGATGGTGAACCTCTTGTACCTCATCGGCGACCGTGCGAACGGTGAAGCCGTCGCAGTCGACCCCGCCTACGCGCCCGACGAGATCCTCGACATCCTCGAGGCCGATGGGATGCGCCTGGTCGGTGTGCTGGCGACCCACTACCACCCTGACCACGTCGGTGGCGACCTCTTCGGGCGGGAGATCGTGGGCATCGCCGAGCTACTCGAGCGAACCGAGGTCCCGGTTCACGTCCACGAGCAGGAGGTCCCCTGGATCGAGCGCACAACCGGAGTGGGCCGTGGGAACCTCGTGACCCATGTCAGCGACGACGTCGTCCGAGTGGGCGAGATCGGGATCCGTCTCGTGCACACGCCGGGTCATACTCCGGGAAGCCAGTGCTTCCTCGTCGACGGCCGCCTCGTGGCGGGCGACACGCTCTTCCTCAAAGGCTGCGGACGGACCGACCTCCCCGGCAGTGACCCCGCGGCGATGTACGACAGCCTCGTCAACCACCTCGCAAGGCTTCCCGACGACACCGTCGTGTATCCGGGGCACCTCTACTCGCCCGAGGGATCGGCCGGCCTCGGCGAGATCAAGCGCAACAACCCGGTCCTCGCACCTCGAAGCTGCGAGGAGTGGCTTGCGCTGTTCGGCGCGTAGCTGCCTCGATTTCTAGCGAATTACTAGTAATCTGCTTCGATGGACAAGGCCGGTGCCGCCCGACACGTCTCTGCGATGCCGATCGCGACCTTCGACGCCCCCGGCCTTGGCGACCGGAGCTACCTCATCAGCGACGGCGAGGTCGGCGTGGTGGTCGACGCCCAGAGGGATCCCTCGCCGTATCTCAAGGAGGCGCAAGACCTGGGGATCGTGATCACCGCGGTACTCGAGACCCACATTCACAACGACTACGTCAGCGGCGGCTTGGCACTTGCGCGAGCGACGGGCGCGACCTACGCGATCCCCGCAGGCGAACCGGTGTCGTTCTCCGATGAGTTCCGTGCTCTCGAGGACGGCGACTCAATCGTGGCCGGGCGACTCAGGATCACTGCCATGGAGACGACGGGCCACACCGCCCACCACATCTCCTATCTCGTCAAGCGCGCAGCGGCGGCGGACGGCGACGAGACCGAAGAGGACGTCGTCTGCACGGGAGGCTCCCTCCTCGTCAATGCCACCGGCCGGACCGACCTCCTCGGGCTTTCCCTCGCCGAGACTCTCGCCCGCTCGCAATGGCGTTCGGTGCGGCGCCTTCTGACAACACTTCCGACCGGCACTCGGATCCTTCCGACGCACGGGTTCGGCAGCTTCTGCTCCGCGACACCGACCTGTGGAGACGTCGCCGGAGTGTCTACGATCGGCCGGGAGCTCGCGCAGAACCCGGCGGCCCTCCTCGACGAGGAGGAATTCGTCTCGACGACGCTCGCCAACCCGCCGCCAATTCCCGCGTACTACAGCCACATGGCTCCGCTGAACCGCAAGGGCCCGGTGACACCTCGCTTCGACCCGATCCCCGAACTCGAGGCGGACAGCATCCATGACGCGGTCCGGGGCGGAAAGTGGGTTGTCGACCTTCGTCAGCGACGGGCGTTCGCAGCAGAGCACGTTCCCGGCACCTTGAACCTCGAGCTCGGTGACAACCTGACGACCTGGCTCGGCTGGATCGTGCCTTGGGAGAGCGAAATCGTGCTGCTGGCCGAGGACCAAACAGAGATCGCCGAGGCACGCCGGCTTATCTCCCGCATAGGCCGCGACGACCTGTCGGCCGTGGCTCTTTGGGGGACAACGATGTCACCTATCGACCGCACGCCGCGCGCCGGAGGCAGCCCGCTGCGCAGCTATCCGGTGGCGAGTTTCCCTGATCTCGCACAAGCATGGCCTGACCGCACGGCATCGGGTCTACAAGTATTCGACGTCCGGAACCCACACGAGTGGCATGACGGCCATCTCGTCGGTGCCCGTCATGTGCCGCTCCAAGAGCTCGCCGACATCCGAGCCGAAGTGCCGACGACGGCACACGTGTGGGTGCACTGTGGTGCGGGATTTCGAGCCGCGGCCGCAGCCTCCCTCTTGTCTGGATGGGGTGCGTCGCCGGTCCTGATAGACGACCTTTGGGAGCACGCGTCGCAAGCTGGCCTTCCGATCGCGACATGCGGAAATTCGAGCTAACACAAGCCCGATTGGGGAGCTCGGCCGGCTGTTTGCCTTCCGCGACGAGGACCCGTAAAGCCTAGGCCTCTAGTCGTGCTATAACTTCGCAATGACTGCGAGGGAGTCCACCTCTGATGTGTTCGCACATCTGTACCGGCGTGCCGGGTTCGGGGCTACGCAAGCTGAGATCGATGCGGCGGAGCGGCTCGGCTACGACGCCGCCGTCGACGGGCTTCTCGACGGACTAAGGGCCCCCGACATCGCCGGCTCCGCGCTCGAGATGCCGCACCTGACACCGCTTGCGCAGTCGAGCATCCCGGGATTCACCTACGACGACTACAGCGAGTTCATTGCGCTGTCCACGTGGTGGATCGACCGAATGGTCGTGACCGACACGCCTTTACGGGAGAAGCTCGTCCTGCTGCTCCACGGGCAGTTCCCAACCTCCTACGAGAAAGTCGGCTATGCCGACCTCATGTACAACCAGAACCAGCTCTTCCGGACCCTCGGAGCCGGCTCCTTCGACGCGCTCACCCAAGCGGTCGCCCAGGACCCGGCAATGTTGGTCTGGCTCGACACCGGCACCGATTACAGGGCCCACCCCAACGAGAACTTCGCCCGAGAGTTGATGGAGCGCTTCACGATGGGAATCGGCACCTACACCGAGACAGATGTGCGCGAGGCCGCGCGCGCCTTCACGGGCTGGACCCTCGACTACACGACGGGAGATTTCTTCTTCAACAGCTACGACCACGACAACGGCGAGAAGACGTTCTTGCACCACACCGGGCGGTTGCAAGGTAGCGACATCATCGACATCGCCACGCACACACCTGCCTCGTCGCGCTGGGTCGTAGCTCGATTCTGGAGCTGGCTCGCCTACCCGGTGACCACCGATGACCCTGTAGTCGCCGAGATTGCCGGCGACTACAGCAAGGACCTCGATATGAGCAAGCTTCTCGAGGCCATCTTGCGCCATCCCAGTTTCGTGTCGACCAAGGCGATAAATGGTCTGGTGAAACAACCGATCGAGTACCTGGTCGGCACACTGCGCCTCCTGGGCCTGAGGACCACGGCCTTCGAGGAAGGCTCGCTCGTGTGGCTTTTGGCAAGTCTCGGCCAACAGCCCTTCGCCCCGCCGAGCGTCGGCGGGTGGGGTCAGAACCAGTACTGGCTGTCAACTGCGGCCAGCAACAGTCAACTCGCCCTCGCCTGGACCGTCAGCCAGTACGCCGACCTCACCGAAGTCGCGGATCTGAGCGGCAGCCCCGGCGCTCAGGTCGACGCCATCACGAGAATGCTCGCACTCGACTCATGGTCCGATGAGAGCTATCGGGCGCTTTGGAAGATAGCCGACAAGGGGAGCGCCCAGGAGCTGTTGGTCCTGGCTCTCGTGTCCCCCGAGTACCTTCTCAACTGATCGGAGCCATCATGGCGAGCTCTTTCAGCAGGCGCGAGTTTCTTGCCGGCGGCCTCGGCGTCACTACGGCGGGGGCGTTGCACACCGCCTTGGGACCTGCCGGGCACCTTGCCCGATCCAGCTCGGGCAGGGAATCGCCGTCGATCACGGCTGCGACGACCAGGACCCAGGACAGCTCGAGGGCGACCTCGACGCCGGAACGGGCACTGGTCCTGTGCACCTTGTACGGGGGCAACGACGGTCTCAACACCGTCGTCCCCTACGAGAGCTCCGCCTACCACTCGCTCCGGGGAGATGTTGCCATCCGGGGCGACATGGTGCAGCCGCTCGGGACCGTGGACGGTGTCGCGCTCGGGCTGCACCCCGCACTCGTCGGCTTGAAGAGCCTCTGGGATGCGGGACAGGTCGCCATAATCCTCGGCGTCGGCTATCCGGACCCGAATTTGAGCCACTTCGGGTCCATGGAGATCATGCAGTCTGCCGATCCAACCGGCGACAGCAGCACGGGATGGGTAGGGCGTTGGCTCGATGCGTGCGGCTCGGACCCGACCCGCGCCCTGTCTGTCGGCCCGAACCTACCGCAGGTGTTCACCGGCGAAAGCCAACAGGCATCCACGCTGACGGACTCCACGAGTCCCAGCTCGCAGTCGCCGAGTGGCGACCCGGTCTTCGTCTCCGCCTACTCAGGGCTCGAGCACGCCTTCAAACATGAGCCCCCGCTCGAGGCGGCCATTGCCCAGGCCGGCGCCGACCTACTCGTCGTCGGTGCGAAAGCTTCGGCCGCGCTCACCTCCCAGAGGCCTCCGGCTCCGAAGAGCGCGAGTCCGGCCGGCGACATCGGCAACCAGCTCGACATCGTCGCCGAGCTGGTCAAGGCGGGAATGCCCACCAAGGTCTACGGCGTCAACTGGGGCAGTTTCGACACCCACGCCGGCCAGCTGGGCGCCCACTGGGAGCTGCTGTCACAGCTCGACGCCGGTGTCCGGAACTTCATGGGCGACTTCCCCGCCGTCTCGGGACGCCGGCTGAGCCCGGTCATCGTGATCTACAGCGAGTTCGGCCGGCGCGTGCAATCGAACGCGAGCGCAGGGACGGATCACGGCGCGGCAAGCAACGTCATCGTCGTGGGACCTTCCGTAAAGGGCGGCTTCTATGGTGAGCAGCCGAGCTTGAAAAGGCTGGACGACGCCGGCAACCTCCGGTATTCGACCGACTTCCGGCGCGTCTACGCGACGCTGCTGGCCGACATCATGGGCGCCGAGCCGCACAGCTTCCTCGGTGCTCAGTTCGCGCCGATGACGTTTCTCGGCTGACGCGCCGGCGCCGCTTCGCCGCTGGCGTAGGCGCCACACGGTTGCAACTGCAGGCCTTGCGGGTCGACGAGCGCGCTCGTCTATGTCAATCGTGCGACCGCGAGAGCCGCGGCGAACAGGACGGTGGACCAGGCCATCGCCCGGAGGGCGCCCTCGAGCGGTCCGAGCAGGTACCGGCGATCGATCTCGTGGACCTCGCCACTTGACGCCGTAACCGTGCCGTCGACCCGTTCGGTGCGGCGGCGGAGAGCCCGGGCCGGCGTGCTCAGGCGCCGCTGAGCGACCGAGAGCCAGAAGGCCGCGAAGGCCGCGAGCACCGGGGCCACGCTCAAGGTCTTCGCCTGGGCCACGTACGCGGTCAGGACTGGGAAGGCTCCCCAGGCGGCCGCGAATCCGACGTCGTTGTGCAGGAGGCCGCCGAAGAGCTCGGCATTGTAGGCGACCAGGATCAGCGGACCGATCACTATGAACGGCACGAGCACCAACCCGGTCTTGGTGACACCGACGACTCCGAGAGCGACGGCCACCACGAGACCGATCACGGCTGCAGCGACGAGATACCCGGAGCGCAGCTGGGTTCGCAACGGGCGCCCGTTCAACTCGTCGAGGGCGTGCGCGGCGATCCCGACGGCAAAGAAGAAGGCCGCCAGCGTGGCGAGCAGGCGGGTCGTGTTCACGAGCGGGGCCAGACAAGCGCCGATGACGATGTAGGACAAGTGCCACGCCGTATAGGGCGGATGCAAGAGGAGCCACCAGTCTCGCCAACCTCCGGTTCCCGCGGAATAGAACGCGGGCGCAGCCAGGTCGCCGGCAGGCGGGACAGCCGCTCTCTCGTCAGCCACCGGCTCGCCGGCCCCACATCACGAGCCCCCCGCCAAGGCTCATGACTCTCGTGCCGACATCCTCGAAGCCCGCCTGGCGCCACGCGTCGACCGTCCGGGCGACGGGATAGCGCCTGTAGAGCCCCGAGATGCTCGGCCCGAGGAAACGGCCCACCCGGTACCACTCGGGGCCGCCCGTCGCCAGCCCCGCGATCGGCAGCACCAGGCGCGTGTAGGCCCACCACATTGCTCGCCAGAAGCGGCTCGGCGGCACCATGAACTCGAGACTTGCCACGGGGGCGCCCGGTCGCACGACGCGAGCCAGCTCGTCCAGCGTTGCCTGAGGATCGTCCACGTAGCGCAACAGGTAGGTGAAGGTGAGAGCGTCGAATGACGCGTCGGGAAACGGGAGCGCCTCGGCCCGGGCGTTCACGAGCTGGACACGCCTTACCTGGTGGGCCTGCGCCAGGTTCCGCTGTCCGACTTTCAGCATGTTGCGTGTCAGATCGAGGCCCACGACATGCGCGCTCGTCCTGTCCGCGAGCTGGAGCGCGACACCTGCGGTCCCCGACGCCACGTCGAGGACCCGCCTGGGCGAACCCGGCACGATGTGATCCACCATCGCCCTGCGCCACCTGGCGTTCTGGCCGAACGAGAGCCACTCGGCCAGACGGTCATAACGGCCCGGCAGATCCTCGAACAGACGCTGCGCGAAAGCGTTGCGGTCGTCGACGGCTTGCAACTCATCTACCCCCCAACTTGCTTATGGCCCGTACGGTAGGCCAACCCACAGCTCGGCGGGCGACATCAAGCCGGCGGTTCCACTGTGACGGGGGCGAGCTCAGGCCTGGGCATCGGAGTGACGCAAGCAAGCCGCAGGACGAGCTGACGTACGAAATCGTCTGAGTCCGGCCATGGGAACCCCGGTGAGCCGGCCTTTAGGCTGACCGTCCCGTGCAGGGCAACCCAGATTGCCGTGCTGTCGGCGAACGCGTCAGTGCTCGTCGAGCGTCCGGCCTCGATGCAGGCAGAAAGTGAGTCCACGAGCAGAGCGAAAGTCTCGGCTCCGAGCTCGAACACAGGACGACCCTCCGGGCCGAAGCTGACTGGCTTGCAGTAGTCCTTCCAAGAGTCGTCGTGGCGCAACCGCTTTTCGGAGAACAACACCTGGTAACGAGCCGGACGCTCGAGACCGAACGCGACATATGCCTCGCAGCCGGCGACCAGGCGCTCGACCGGGTCGTCTCCGGCAGCATCAAGCTCTTGTGAAATTGCGTCGGCCAGTTCGTCGAAAAGGCGCGCGACGACTGCCAGCACGATCGCTGCCCGATCCGGGAAGTGGGCGTAGATAGACGGAGCGGCGATCCCGACCTCCCGGGCGACCGCACGAAGCGTCACCGCCTCGTCAGTTCCCTCTCGCTCGATGAGCGCGAGCGCCCCAGAGACGATGTCCTCGGTCAGACGTGCCCCTTGTCCTCGTGCATTTCGCTGATGCCTGGGCGGGCCTTTTGAGGGCTGACGGTCGTCTCTGACCTGGGTGTTCGAGTCGGCTCGAAGATTGCTCACGCCTTTCACTTTACAACCGTTAACTCATCTGTCTATACATACGTCCGTAAGTCAACAGCCGTTAGCTCAGAGTGAAGGCGAGACCAGCATGCGTGCCAGGACCAGCAGCACCTCTGCCCTACCCACAGAGCCGCAGGCAACCGGCGGCCCGGCGAACTCGCAATGGCCCGACGGCCATCCGCGGCGCAGGCTGATCCTGCTCGTGCTCTGCTTGAGCCTGCTCGTCGGCGTCATCGACAACACGGTGCTCAACACGGCGCTGCCGACGCTGGCAAGAGTGCTGCACGCCGGCACGAGCTCGCTGCAGTGGATCGTGGACTCCTACACGCTGTGTTTCGCTGCCTTGCTAATACCCGCCGGAGCGCTCGCCGACCGCTACGGCCGCCGCCTGTCGCTGATCGGCGGCCTCGGCGTCTTCGCCCTCGGCAGCCTGGCCGCGGCCTTCGCCCCGAACACGGGCGTGCTGATCGCCGACCGGGTCCTCATGGGCTTCGGCGCGGCATTCGTCATGCCCGCGACGCTCTCGATCCTGAACTCCGTCTTCCCACCGCATGAGAGGCCGCAGGCGATCGCGGCATGGTCCGCGGTAGCCGGGGTTGGCATCATCGTCGGCCCGACGCTCGGCGGCTTCCTGCTCTCGCATTTCTGGTGGGGGAGCGTGTTCCTGGTGAACGCCCCGATCGTCGCGGTCGCCCTCGCCGGCGTGCTCTGGGTGGTGCCAGAGACCGCGGACCCGGGACGGCGTTCGCTCGATATCGTGGGCACGCTGCTTGTCGGTGGGGCGCTCGTGGCAATCGTCGACGCCATCATCGAGGCGCCGACCCGCGGCTGGACCGGAGGTGGGACCCTTGCCGAGGCGGCAGCTGGGCTCGTGGCGCTCGCAATCTTCGTCGTCTGGGAGCTCCGGGTCGAGCACCCGCTCATCGATCTGCGCATCTTCTCCTCCCGGGCGTTCACAGCCGCGTCGGGCTCGATCACGGTGACCTTCTTCGCCCTGTTCGGCAGCCTGTTCGTCTTCACCCAGTACCTTCAGCTCGTCCACGGCTACAGCCCGCTCTCGGCCGGCGTCCGGGCGTTGCCCTTCGCCTTTGCGACGGGTGCGGTCTCGCCGCTCTCGCCGATCCTGGCCAGGCGTCTCGGCAACAGAGCTGTCATCTCCACCGGACTGGTCCTCATGGGACTGGGGCTGCTCGATCTGTCGACCGCCCGGGTCGACACCGGCTACCCCGCATTGGCGCTCGCGGTGGCAATCATGGGAGCCGGCATGGGCCTCGTGATGGCGCCGGCGAGCTCGACGATCATGACGACGGTGCCGGCGCACCAGGCAGGCGCCGGGAGCGCGGTCAACGACACGATCCGCGAGGTCGGAGGGTCTCTCGGCGTCGCGATCGTCGGCAGCCTCACCGCCGCGGTCTATCGCAACCGCCTCAGCGCCAGGCTGGTCGCCCACCAGGCGCCCGGCTTGGTGGTGCACCTCGCCACCGGTTCGATTGCCGCCGCCGACTCTGTCGGCAAGAGCATCGGCGGTGTGCGCGGCCTTGAGATCGTGCAAGCTGCACACGACAGCTTCACTACCGCGATGGTCCTCGGTCTCAGGGTCGCGGGAGGGATTGCCGTCGCCGCGGGCATTGCCGCACTCGGCCTCATCCCCCGGTCTCGCCAAGTCGTCACCGAGGTGACGCCATCAGAGGCCGAGCTCGTCGCCGAGGTGGCGCCGTCAGAGGTCGAGCTCGTCGCCGCGGGCTCGCCAGCCTGAGGGACGTCCTCCGCGCCCGGCTTGCGGGCCATGGTCCCACCGCTCGTTGGCGGCGTCGGACAGACTGAGGCGGTGACCGATCCCAGCCCTTCAACATCCGAGATCGGCTTCCAATCGGTCAGCGAGGCTCGTCGCCTCCTGCAACAAGGCTCCACGACCTCGGTCCAGCTCGTGGAGACGTTGCTGCGACGAATAACCGAGGTCGACCGCGAAGGTCCCGAGCTACGCGCGGTGCTGGCCGTCTGCCCCGACGCGATCGAAGCCGCGCGCAAGCTGGACGCCGAGCGCCGCCAGGGCGAAGTTCGTGGTCCTCTGCACGGTATTGCGGCACTCGTGAAGGACAACATCGACACCGCAGGCAGCGAAGGCACGACAGCGGGTTCGCTCGCGCTAGCGATGACCCGACCCGTGAACGACGCCTTCGTCGTGCAGCGGCTTCGGGCTGCAGGCGTGATCGTCATCGCGAAGTCCAACCTCTCGGAATGGGCCAACTTCCGTGCCAAGCATTCCTCGAGCGGCTGGAGCGCCGTCGGCGGCCAGTGCAGGAATCCCCACGCCCTCGACCGGTCGCCGGGAGGCTCCAGCTCCGGGTCGGGCGCCGGTGTCGCTGCCGGCTTGTCCCCCCTTGCAGTCGGTACGGAGACCGACGGCTCCATCCTCTGTCCGGCAGCACTGAACGGCGTTGTCGGGATCAAGCCGACCGTCGGCCTCACAAGCCGGACCGGCGTTGTCCCGATCTCATCGAGCCAGGACACGGTGGGCCCGATCGCGAGAAACGTGCTCGATGCGGCGGCCCTTCTCGGCGTCCTCGCAGGCGGCGCCGAAGGTGTGGACCCGCTCGACGCGGCCACTACGAGACGACCCCGCGATCTGCCCGTCGACTACACCGAGTTCTGCAGTCGAGACGGGCTCTCGGGCGCACGCATCGGCGTCCCGCGTCGCGACTATTTCGGCTACAGCCCGAAGGCCGACGCCCTGGTCGAGGCTGCTTTGCGAGTCGCCCGAGATGCGGGGGCGGTGATCGTCGATCCCGCCGACGTCGCGACGGCAGAGGCCATCCGGAAGAGCGACGACGAGACCACCGTGATGCTCCACGAGTTCAAAGCCGGCATCGAGACCTACCTAGCGACCAGGCCGCCCGGCAACGGCCAGCCGCGAACGGTCGCGGAGATCGTGGCGTTCAACGAAGAGCATGCAGCCGAGGAGCTCGCCTTTCTCGGACAAGAGGTCCTGATCGCAGCCTGCGAGGCCGGCGGCCTCGACAGTCCCGCCTACTTGAGAGCTCGATCACGCAATTGGCGAAGGGCGCGCCGAGACGGGATCGACGCTGCTCTCAAGAACGCCAATGCCGACGTCCTCGCTTTTCCGACGACTGGTCCGGCCTGGTGCATCGACCACGTAAACGGCGACCCTCATGCCCGCGCCGGCTACCAGGCGGCGGCGGTCGCCGGTTATCCCGCGATCAGCCTGCCCGTCGGCAAGATCAACGGGCTGCCTGTCGGGCTATGCCTGGTCGGCCCTGCTTGGAGCGAGCCAGTGCTCATACGTATCGCCTTCGCACTCGAACAGATGCTCGCTCTCGACAGCCACCTGCAACCGCAGTGGCGCTCGCGCGTCGAGTAGCCCATACATATCCGGCGGTTGCGTCACGACCGCGACCGCCCTTGCGTGCCAGCAGCGCGATCACGTGCCCAGCGAGAAGTCCTTTGCCGGGATCCCCCGTAACCGCTCGACGAGCCGGTCCAGGAAACCGACCTGGCCCTTGACGAGCTTGCGCTTGGCTGTAGCCACCGACATCCACGCCGCACGATCAACCTCTGGCCACGACGCAATCTTTCCGGAGCGAAGCGGCCACTCCAGCTCGACCTCGTTGCTGACCACTTCGTCGGCATCGAGGTCGCCTTCTACTGCCCAGACGCGGATCTGCTTTCCGCTTGGCTGGCGCAGCTCGCCGAGGTCGATCCTGGGCCCTTTCGGAGGCGCTTGGCCCAGTTCCTCGGCGAATTCCCGATCGGCCGCAGCCTGTGGATCTTCACCCGGCTCGTACTGGCCCTTCGCGATCGACCAGGCGCCGTCGTCCTTGCTCGCCCAGAAAGGACCTCCGGGATGCACGGCGAGCACCTCGAGAACCCCGTCCTCGGCGAAGCGATAAGGCAGTAACCCCGCGCTCCGTGCCGGCATCCCTCCGCCCTCCTGCCCACGCCGGCGACCACCCACGAGTCGGGGCATGTACGACGCGACCTCTGCCCGATCGTAGAGTACGAACCAGCCCGGCTAGCCCTAGCTGCTCGGGCTGTGTCCTCGTGACCGAGACGAGACCGTTCTCGGCGCGTGGCTGGCCAAGGAGTCAGTTTGTGACCATTCCGGAGGCGATAGAGGGAGCCAACCACGCGAGGAGTGGACGAGAGTGAGAATTGTCACTCTGGCGTGGGGCTCCTTCGAGCGGCCCGCTGGCACGGAGCTCTGTCATCTCGATCTGTGCCGCGGGCTTGCCCGGCGGGGACACGAGCTGGTCCTCCTCTACGAGCGGGGGGGACCACTCCTCGATAGATGGCGCGAGTTCACGTCTAAGGACGTTCAGCTCCAGGGTTACCTGCGTGACAAGCGCTCGCCGGTGCGTTCGTCTGTCGGACTGCTGCGCGCGGCGAGCACTGCGGCACGGCTCGAGCCAGACTGCGTCTACCTCAACTATCCGGCCGACGCGTGGTTCGGGCGCCTGGCGACCCTGAGAAGCGGTGCGCCCGTCGTCTGCCATCTCCATCTGCCCTACGTCGAGGGGGCCGCTGCGTTCATGAAGTTCGGCTACAGAACGGTCAGCCGCTTCGTAGCTGTGTCGGAGTCGACGGCCCGGATGTGGCGACCGGTGCTGGGTGGTCGGAGCAGGATTTCCGTCGTTCACAACGGTGTCGACACGGAGCGCTATCGTCCGGTTCGGTCCGAGGCGGAGCGGGCAGCCCTGCGGGAGGCGCTCGGACTTCTCCCCGGCCACGCCACGATCCTCTTAGTGGGCCGCATAGCGCCCGAGAAGGGCGTTGACGTGCTCCTGAGAGCCGTACGCATCCTCAGCGAGGACTCCACGCAGCCGCAGGTCGATCTGGTGATCGCGGGGGAAGAGCAGGACGCGACGTTCATGCGCCAGTTACGGGACGAGGCACGAGGACTTCCGGTTACGTGGCCGCCGTGGCAACCCGACGTCGTCGGCCTCTACGGAATCGCGGATGTCGTCGCCGTCCCGAGCATCTGGCCGGAGCCGTTCGGTTTGGTAGTCCTCGAGGCCCTGGCGTGCGAACGACCGGTCGTCGCGTCCGATGTCGGTGGCCTCCCGGAAGTGCTTCATGGCGTGCTCCCGGAGTTCCTCGTGCCACCGGGCGACCCAGGTGCTCTGGCGATCGCGTTGGCCGGGGCGCTACGGCGGGCACACGACCCGGCCTTCGGCCGAGAATTACGGGAGTATGTGAGCAAGAATTTTTCGCTGGAGCAGAGCGTCAGCCAACTGGAGGAGATCCTCGTCGGACTGGTGCGACGACGCAAACACCGCTGAAGGATCCGGCTGATTTGCTCGCCGTTGAGTGCAACGGGCGGCGAGCCTCATCGGATTCGCCTTCTGCCAGCTCCTGTGTCGTTGCCACGATCCCTAGCTCAGCGTCGGCGGCCGCTATCAAGCGCTCAAGCCGGATCCATACTCACCTCTTTGCCTGCTGGTTTCGATGCAAGAATGGCCACGGGAGTAAGGGAAGAACGCCAGAGGGAGCGAATCATCGGCCCAGGTTGATCCCGGACAGCCCCCGTAGCTCAGGGGACAGAGCAGCGGTTTCCTAAACCGCGTGTCGCAGGTTCGAGTCCTGCCGGGGGCGCGGCGGGTTGGCGACACAACCAACCCATTCGCGGCGACAAAACCGCACTCCATGAACTATGCGCCTTGGGTGTGACGTTGCCGGTGGCCCTGTTTTCATTGCCAAGTTCTGCCCTGTGCCGGTTCAAGAA
>Ga0326727_10008148_pt1 | contig 26872 bp, 22 predicted proteins | sample MB2enrmetagenome_FD_207643 | JGI IMG/M metagenome (GOLD analysis project Ga0326727, IMG submission 207643) | Lab enriched peat soil microbial communities from McLean, Ithaca, NY, United States - MB29MY | ecosystem: Environmental > Terrestrial > Soil > Wetlands > Peat | place: USA: New York...
TGAAAAAGAAGGATATAGAGTTACTAATATAGGGCAGCTATGCATGCCCGGAAGCGGAGTATATTGTGATGGAAACAAGGGGGAAGTTTTCGCGTTTGGCCCCCAGGTGAGCTATGAGTACAAAGGCATAAGTTTCACGCTCAAATGGCAGCCTGAATCCTATGCGGAAAACAGGCCGGAGGGCAATAACCTGTGGTTCAAGTTTATCTGTCCCTTCTAGCGTGATGTGAAGTCAGCGACTTCTTCCCCATTTTGGTCGATCCATAGATCCCAGTAAGATATCACGGCCCCTGAATCGGGGCCGTGATATCTTACTGAATGATGGATGAGAATTAGATTTTAAGCTGAAAATCCGCCCTGGTACATATCAGAAGTTGCCATTTCCAGTATGCATGTTTTGATACTGTCAGTGTTTATAGATTACAAACAGCAAGATTCCCTTATCGTTCATAAGCTGTTATAACCGTTTCTCATGTTTGGTTCCAATCCAAGTGAGTAGTCTGCCAAAAACGTGGGGTTTCCCCGTTATAGACATCCACGGACAAAACCACGTGCAATTGCCTCGCCTTGGCAAGGCCCCCGTCACAGGGCCTTGCCACGGTGTCGAGGATGTTTAATCTTGATTACACCTTAAATTGAACTCCGATCTGGTACATGTCGGAGTTGGGTGCACCTGTTACATACATATTCCCGTTCCATGTGTGCGTGAAAGCCACATAAGGCATGAACTCCTTTGTGACATCGTAAGATAAGCCGCCTGGGTAGGCCATGTAGTCGTCGTTAACCTGAGTTGTATCTGCATTGAAGTGTTCGCATTTGGCGAAGACACGAAGTTTCTCAGCCGTGGGGACGCGCACGAAGCCTTCCACCAAATATCCATTGCTGTTGTCTTCATTTTCTTTGAATCGAATGTTCCTTCGCTCCAGTAATATTGATACATGATGGTGTACATTGCCCCCTGAAGGGATGCCTGGACCATATTTATACGCCAGTGCGGACTGGCATTCGCATCCCCTGTTGCAAATTTAGAATTGCTGTCTCCGTATGTCCCTGTATAGGCTAGTTGCAATCCTTATCAAGATGGGCATTGTGGGAAGCGGGCGAACATAGATCACGCCTGAAACCACTTTATTGCCATTGGCCTCCGGACTATCGTAGCCTGATCCATTGGAAAGTTCTATAAAATATCCACCCTATTTTCCGGCAAACTGCTTTGTCGCATATGTGAGATAGTCATCATCCATATATCCGCCAATCGGCCCCTGAATGGACATGCCAAGGTCCACAGTTCGCTGAATACCATTGAAATCAAGAAAATTCTTGCTTTGAACCCGGTAAGGCCAAATCACATTATCGTAGCTCTCAGAAGGAGTTGGGATCAAGCCGAGCTGCGTAGTAGTGCCGAATAGACTGATATTGACGGCAACTGTCTTCATACGTACTTCCAGTGCGGTTCTGCTGGCATCATCACTACTGGTATTAAAAACATCGGCAGTCAGATTTACACCCAGCCAGTCATTTATATCTTTCGTCAAAATCATGTAGCCTCTGGTGAGTTCAAACTTGTTCGTGGCGGATGTATTGCCTTCATTCGTTGACGCCCAATCGGCAATTGTCCATGTTCCGAACTTGAAACCCCTCAAAGCTGGCGGTAGAAATTCGCCTGTATTGACGTCCTTCTTAATGTCATCTTTTATCTCAGATGTAAGTTCCTTCTTGATTTCCTTTTTCTCTTCCTGCTTTTTGCTTTGCATTTCCTGCAGCATCTTGTCCGCTTCTTCTTGAGTGATAACTCCTTTCTGCTTTAAGAGATTAATGATATCCTCATCTCCAGCCCATAAGCATGCACCGTTTCCCCAGATAAGAAATGCACCAATTACGACTAAAACACACAACCACTTCTTCTACTTCATAATTTTCTCCTTTCATTAGCATGTACCGGTTTCCCCATCTTTATCATCCCAGATAGTGAATCTGCTTTATGTGACATCTTGGCCTCGAATTTGAGAAGTGAAAGATATCCCAAAACAAAAGGAATACTTTGTAACACGGTTGTATAAAGCTCCTCTATATTCTAAAGATACTGAATCGGGTTTATGGCCTAACTGGATTTCATGGGTCCGCTATGCTTGGTAGAGCATAATAAAATATTTGGCTAAATAATTAAGGATATTATAAATGTTAAGGCTTTAATATAGTATGGCAACAGAATGCTTCTCGGCGTGAATATGTCTTCACATATTTATGGATTATTAAAATACCATTGGCGCCAAAAGGTATTTAATCAACGTTAGACCCAATAACGTCATGGTGGGCTTAACCCCGATATTCTTGGATGGTGCAATAAAATCAAATAAAAAACTATACCCTTACGAGGGGAGAATCGTAGTTTTTTGAGATTTGTTGAAAAGGAGAACGGTTTACAAACCGGAGCAATGGCTTGTTCGTATGCTGGAAACTTAAGTGGAAGATCTTTATTAAAATCAAGTTTGAGGTCTCTCACAAGAACCTTGGGAAACATTGTCCGGTGTCTTTTTTTATCAAAATAGCACTGTTATTGCGTGTTGCAAAAAAATATACGGATGGATGTCAGTTCGTATTATTCCGGAGATTCAGGTTTGCGAAAATCACTTAAATCTTTGCAGGAAAAAGTCAAAATATTGCTTGACAGGACAGGTCAACTACGATACTGCAGGAGCGCACAATTAGCGTGACCTGTGGTCATATCGTGACCGCCGTTCAGTCCTTTCAGGCGGTGCGAATCATTGCTCAAAAGCCCGATTCCCGCAGGTTGTCCACGAAGCATCTGGGATGTTCGTGACCAGAAGGGGCATATACATTCTAGTTGAATGATGCCCCGTCAGAAGCGATTCCTATCGGAGCCAGTGAGCAATTCCTTTGGTTTCAGCATTATATACCCTTCAGGTTTGCGCACAGGTTGTTCAACAGAGGTATTTCGTTAGTAAATTACCAGTAGTGTCGTGCATAATTAAGATCATGAAAGGGAGGTAGAAAGAAAACGTATGGCTGAAACAGTGTTGAAAGAGATCTATCCGGTACCGGATAAGATCAAGAAAATGGCCTACATCAGCGGTAGAGAGGCCTATGACAAACTCTGGAAGCGCTCGATCGACGATCCGGACGGATTCTGGGCAGAGATCGCCTCCGAGTATGTCGAGTGGTTTAAGAAGTGGGACAAAGTGATGGATTTCAACTTCGATATCCGCAAGGGTCCCATCTATGTGAAGTTCTTCGAAGGCGGGAAGCTCAATGTTTCATATAATTGCCTAGACAAGAACCTGAAGACCCGGGCCGATAAGATCGCGATCCAGTGGGAAGGCAACGAGCTTGGTGAAAGCAGGGCCCTGACTTACAAACAGCTTCATGAGGAGGTCTGCAAGTTTGCCAATGTTCTGAAGTCCCTGGGCGTTGTGAAGGGTGATCGGGTTTGCCTGTATCTTCCCATGATACCCGAACTGGCCATTGCCATGCTGGCTTGCACGCGCATCGGTGCCATCCACAGCATCGTATTTGGCGGATTCAGCTCCGACTCCCTGCGTGACCGTATCCAGGACAGTGCGAGCAAGATTCTTGTCACGTGCGATGGTACGTTCCGGGGCGCAAAGGCTGTTCCCCAGAAAGATGGCGCAGACGCTGCCGTGAAGGAATGCCCATCCGTGGAGAAGGTCATCGTTGTAAAGCGCGTCGGCGAGAAGATCAAGTGCAATTGGACGGCCGGCAAGGATCTCTGGTGGCATGAAGCAATGGCTAAGGCATCGGCCGACTGTCCCCCCGAGTGGGTGGATGCGGAAGATCCCCTCTTCATCCTTTACACCTCCGGATCCACGGGTAAGCCCAAAGGCGTCATGCATACCACAGGCGGCTACCTAGTCTATGTCGCCTATACCCACAAGATGATTTTCGATTATAAAGACAATGAGGTTTACTGGTGCACCGCCGATATCGGCTGGGTGACGGGCCATTCCTATATCGTTTATGGCCCGCTCTGCAACGGAGCAACGTCGGTCATGTTCGAGGGCGTTCCCAACTATCCAGACATCAGCCGTTTCTGGAAGGTCGTAGAAAAATACAAGGTCAGCATTTTTTATACGGCCCCCACGGCCATCCGCGCCATTGCCAAGGAAGGAAGTGATTGGGTAAAGAAGGCCGACATTTCTAGCCTGCGCATCCTCGGCACCGTTGGTGAGCCCATCAATCCCGAAGCCTGGAACTGGTACTACAATGTCATTGGCCGCGGCGAGTGCCCTATTGTAGACACTTGGTGGCAGACCGAAACGGGCGGAATCCTTATTACCCCGCTTCCCGGGGCCATTGACATCAAGCCCGGCATGGCCACAGTGCCTTATATGGGCGTCTGGCCGGTTCTCGTGGACGACGAGGGCAAAGAGATCGCCGAAACGGAAGCCTCTGGGGCGCTTTGCATCAAGCGACCATGGCCCGGGATCATGCGCAGCGTTTTCGGCGATCCGAAACGTTTCCAGGAAACCTATTTTGAGCAGTTCCCCGGTTACTATGTGACGGGAGACGGCTCGCGCAGGGACAAGGATGGTTACTATCAGATTACCGGTCGCATTGATGATGTCATCAACGTGTCCGGACATAGAATGGGTACGGCCGAGGTTGAAAGCGCTCTGGTTGCCCATCCGAAGGTTGCCGAAGCGGCAGTCGTCGGTTATCCGCATGAGCTGAAAGGCCAGTCGATATATGCTTATGTGACCCTGAAGACCGGCATTCAGAAATCCGACGATCTGAAGAAGGAGCTGGTCGCCCATGTCCGGACCCTTATCGGTCCTATTGCCACACCGGAGAAAATTCAGTGGTCAGATGGTTTGCCCAAGACCCGCAGTGGAAAGATCATGCGCAGAATTCTGAAAAAAGTAGCCGCCGGTGATATCAAAGATCTCGGTGACACAACGACGCTGGCCGATCCATCCGTCGTGGACGATATCGTGAAAAATAGGCAGTAGCTTGCGGAGCAGCAGTAAGGGGGAAGGATCTTCCTGTCCCCCACATAGTACAAACTATCATGCTGGATGACGGGACGCGGAACATTCATAAGAGTCCCCATTCAGGAAGGAGGAGATCGTGAATATCATTGCATGTGTCAAGCAGGTTCCGGACACGGAAGCCCAGATCAAGGTAAAAGGCGATGGATCTGGAATCGATGAGGGCGGCATCAAATGGGTCATGAATCCCTATGATGAGTATGGTGTAGAAGAAGCCCTGAAACTTAAGGAGAAGCTCGGCGGCGAGGTGACGATTGTTTGTTTGGGTCCCGCCCGGGCCATGGAAACCATTAGAACGGCCCTTGCCATGGGTGCCGAGAAGGGGATCCATATTTGTGACCCTGCCCTCGACAATGCCGATGCCTATACGACGGCGGCAGCCCTTGCAGCGGCCATCAAGGGAATACCTTATGACATTATCTTCTGTGGCCAGCGGGCTATTGATGATGATTCCGGTCAGGTGGGATCTGTCCTGGCGGATCTACTGGGTGTTCCCCAGTTCACCATCGTTATGAAAGTGGATATCGATGGCCAAAAGATCAAAGCTGTAAAGCCTATCGAAGGTGCGCAGCTCGTCATCGATGGGCCGCTTCCCTGTGTCGTCACGGCGACCAAGGGCCTCAATGAACCGCGCTATGCATCCCTGCCGGGGATCATGAAGGCCAAGAAGAAACCGGTTGATGTGAAAGATGCGGCCGCCCTTGGTGTGTCAACCGACGTCAAGGCAAAAGTCGCGAAGTTCGTACCGCCTCCGGCCAGACCTCCTGGAAAGATTATCTGCGCCGACGATACACCCGAGGGTAAAGCTGCGGAATTGGCAAAGCTCCTCAGGGAAGAGGCAAAGGTTATTTAATCGATTAACACGGAGGTGAATTGAAATGGCTAAAGGTGTATGGATTGTAGCAGAACAGAGGGACGGCGCGCTTCGGAAGGTTTCGTTTGAGCTGGCAAGTACGGCTCGCAAGCTTGCCGATCAGCTCGGAGACGATGTGTGCGCTGTTCTGTGCGGCTCCGGTGTGGAAGGCTTGGCCGCAGAACTCGGCAAATATGGCGTGGACAAGGTTTTTGTGGCGGATAACCCCGCTCTGGAACCTTATACGACGGATGCCCACTCTGCAGCCGTGGCAAAAATTGTAAAAGAGAACGATCCGGCTATCCTTCTGCTCGGCGCATCGGTGCTGGGCAAAGACCTCTCCTCTAGGCTGGTGGGCAAGCTGGCCACAGGCATGGCGACAGACTGCACGGATATCAAGATTGCGGATGGCAAGCTGGTCGCATTCCGTCCCATGTATGCGGGCAAGTGTTATGGCGAAGTGGTTTTCAGCGCCGCGCCGGCGATGGCTTCCCTGCGGCCCAACGTATTTCCCATTGTGGAGAGTGCCAAGGCCGCTGCTGTCGTCAAGGTAGATGCGGGCCTCGATCCGGCCCAGCTCAAAACCAAGATCGCTGAGATTCAGAAGGAGGCTTCTGGCAAGATTGATGTGACGGAAGCCAATATCATCGTATCCGGTGGTCGCGGCATGAAGGGCCCCGAAGGGTACGGCATTCTCGAAGAGCTGGCTGCGGTACTTGGCGCTGCCGTCGGTGCGTCGCGGGCGGCAGTCGATGCGGGTTGGCGGCTGCAGTCCGACCAGGTCGGCCAGACGGGAAAGGTGGTGTCCCCGAACCTCTATATCGCCTGCGGTATTTCCGGTGCGATTCAGCATCTGGCTGGTATGAGCTCCTCGAAGTACATTGTCGCCATCAACAAGGATCAGGAAGCTCCGATTTTTGCGAAGGCCGATTACGGAGTTGTGGATGACCTGTTCAAGGTTGTTCCGGCCCTCACAGTCGAATGCAAGAAGCTTCTTGCCTGATATCATCATTAAGCCGGGGATGTTTAACCATCCCCGGCTTTTTGATAAGCAACAACCACCGAACTCCCATCGGAAGGAACAAGGTATCCATCCCAGAAGGGGGATGGATACCTTGGGCCTTCGGCCTTGAATGCCAAAAATCACTGGAGGATCTATGGAACACGGATTACCACCCATCGGAGTCGGGAATGAAGGCAGACAGGTCTTCTGGAATGCCGAGCACTTTGAATTCTTCCTGTTCCTGTTTACGGGCATAGCCCTGGTCATCTTCGCATACGGGGTCTACAGACGCTGGCAGATGTGGACGGCCCTAGGCAAGCCGGAATTCCGGGGCGACAATATCAAGGAGCGTATCGTGCTCCTGTTGAAGAACGCTCTGTTGCAGCTGAAAACCTTTGAGGACATCTATCCCGGCATCATGCACGGGCTGATCTTTTTCGGTTTCCTCGTGTTGAGTTTGGGGGCCTTCTTTGACGCAACAGAATTTCACATCACGGAGCCGCTCGGCTGGGCTTTTCTCAGAGGGAAGGTTTATCTATTGTTTGCCTTTACGATGCAGGTATTCGGGCTCGCCGTGCTGGCCGGCATCATCATGGCCCTTTACCGGAGATATGTTCAGAAGCCCGAGCGCCTGACATATAAAGGCGAGTCCGACAGCACCCTGGACGACGCTGTCGTGCTGATCCTCATTGGAACCATCATCGTGACAGGTTTCCTCATCAAAGGTCTCAGGATTTACGTGACCCACGGTCAGGCGCCCTGGGAAGTCTGGTCGTTCGGCGGATGGGCGGTCTCGTACCTTTTCACCGGCCTTGCAACAGGGAAGGCCCTGGCACTGCACAAGCTGATGTGGTGGTTCCATACATTCCTCGCCCTGGGATTGATTGCATATATTCCCTATTCACGGCTCATCCACATGATTACGACATCGGTCAACCATTTCATGGCGTCCTTGAAGCCGGTGGGACAACTTGAGCCGATCCGAGATTTTGAAAATGCTGAAACCTATGGTGTCGGTACGCTCGAGGAGTTCACGAAAAAGCAGATATTCGATTCCGATGCCTGCACCCGGTGCGGTCGCTGTCAGGACGGGTGCCCGGCCTATCTATCCGGAAAGCACCTGTCCCCCAAGAAGGTTGTTCAGGATATCAAGAACTTCTGGCTGGAAAAAGCACCTGCCGCTGCTGCGGCAAGGCGTGAAAAGGGGGAAGGGTTTCATATTAAATTACTCGATCCGGTCGATAGAATCGTTGATGGCATGCTGGTAAAAAGCAACGGTGACAAGGAAGGAGGATCCCCTGTAGCGAAAACCCTCGTGGGGGACGTTGTAGACCTTCATTCTCTTTGGGATTGCACGAACTGCATGTATTGTATGGAAAATTGTTCTGCATCCATAGAGCATGTTCCCAAAATTGTCGGCATGCGGCAGTATAAAGTTCTTACGGAAGCTGATTTTGCCCCCGAGTTGCAGCTTACCTACCGCAACATGGAAAACAACTCCAATCCATGGGGCGTTGGATCACACCTCCGGGCTGAATGGGCTAAGGATCTGGATATCCCTACCCTGGCTGAGAATCCCAATGTCGAATACCTCTTCTATGTCGGCTGTGCTGGGTCTTTTGACGACCGGGGCAAAAAGGTGTCCGCTGCATTTGCAAAAATTCTAAAGACTGCCGGGGTCAGCTTCGGCATGCTGGGAACGGAAGAAAGCTGCTGCGGGGATTCCGCCATGCGCGGCGGTAATGAATATCTTTACCAGACCCTGGCCCAGGCTAATATCGAGGTCATGAACGGGTACGGGGTGAAGAAGATCATTTGCACTTGCCCGCACGGCTACAATGCCATCAAGAAGGATTACCCCCATTTCGGCGGCAATTTCGAGGTATACCATCACTCGGAGATCATTGCCGAGCTGATTGCTCAGGGAAGGATCAGAATGACCAAGCCCGTTGAAGGGCTCTTTACCTATCATGATAGCTGCTTCCTCGGACGCTATAACAAAATCTATGATGAACCCAGAAAGATTCTCAATGCTGTCCCCGGCATGCGGCTCACAGAGATGGACCGCAACCTGGCCAAGAGTTTCTGCTGCGGTGCTGGCGGCGCCAGGATGTGGATGGAAGAGCATGGGACGCGCATCAACAACATGCGTGCCCAGCAGGCAATTGAGAAAAAAGCCGATGGCATTGCCGTAGGGTGTCCATTCTGCCTAACGATGATGAGTGACGGCATTAAGGATAATCAGATGGATGAGAAAATGGTATCCCTCGACATTGCGGAAATTGTCTGGAAAGCTATGGGTCTTGAGGAAGAGGTGCCCGTTGGGGACGTATGTGCGGCCCCCTCAGAATAGATTGACTTGATTTCGCTGGGAAAGAGCCTTCACCTCCCTGGAGATGAAGGCTTTTTTCTTGCTTTTTTCGAGATTTTTTTCTACTTTGCGGTTCGCATACCAATCATTTCATCCAGACCCAGGTCGACTCAAAACGTTCAAGGAGAAAGGAGCAGAGGCAATGAAGTACGAGGATAAGCCATGGTTGAAGTCTTACGAAAAGGGGGTGCCGGAGTTCATCAATTTCAAGAACGTTTGCCTGCCGGACATTCTGGAAGAGACCGTCAGGATGTTTCCTGACAACACTGCCCTGATTTTTCAGGGCACCAGGGTGAACTTCAGACAGTTCAAAAACATGGTGGACCGGTTTGCCACATGTCTTGATGCCTTCGGTGTCAAAAAAGGTGACGCTGTTGCCCTGCTTCTGCCAAATATCATTCCCTGTGTGGTTGCATATTATGCCATTCTTAAGCTTGGCGCCATCGCGGTCATGAATAACCCCCTATATTCCGACACGGAACTAGAGCATCAGTTTAACGACTCGGAATCGAAGGTTCTCATAACCCTCGATGCGCTCGGCAACCGCATGATCAATCTAAGGCCCAAAACCAAGATCAAGCAGATCGTCTGGACATGTATCGGGGACTACCTCCCCCCCGTTAAAAGGGTCTTGGGAAGATGGCTGAAAAAGTATCCCTTCGGGGATGTCAAACCAGCACCCGATGTGTACCGCTGGCTGGATTGCCTTTCCAAGTCTTCTCCGAATTCACCCTCGGCAAAACTCAGCTTTGATGATATCGCCCAGTACCAGTACACGGGAGGAACAACGGGCGTGTCCAAGGGGGTGATGCTTACCCATGGCAACCTCAGCAAGCAGATTCAGCAGATCGAGGCCTGGTTTCCGGCTTTTGGCAAGGGCAACGAGATCATGTTGGGTGCTCTACCCTACTTTCATGTTTTCGGACTGTCCACTTCCATGAACCTTTCGGTATACATGGGGTGGGCCCAGATCCTGATACCCAGGCCTCAGCCGGAACCCCTGCTGGAGGCTATCCGGAAATTCCGGCCCACCTTTGCGCCTCTAGTTCCGACTATGTACATTGGCATGCTGAATCATCCGGACCTTCAGAAAACCGATGTGAGCTGCATCAAGGGCGCCTTTTCCGGTAGTGCACCGTTGCCGGTCGAGGTGATCCATGAATTTGAAAAAGCAACGGGTGCTGTCATCGTGGAGGGGTTCGGAATGACGGAAACTTCTCCGGTGACCCATGTCAATCCCTTTGCCGGGGGGGCCCGAAAGGTCGGCAGCATCGGAGTGCCAGTGTCAGATACCCAGTGCAAGATTGTGGACCTTGAAGATGGTGTAACGGAAATGCCTTTAGGAGAACGCGGTGAATTGATCGTCAAGGGTCCCCAGGTAATGAAAGGGTATAAAGGGATGCCGGAAGAGACGGCTAACGTCCTCAAGGATGGTTGGATGTACACCGGCGATATCGCGACAATGGATGAAGACGGCTATTTCTATATTGTAGACCGAAAGAAAGACATGATCATCTCCGGCGGATATAATGTCTATCCGCGTGATATAGACGAGGTTTACTTCCAGCACCCCAAGGTTGTGGAAGTGTGTGCCATCGGCATTCCCGATCCCAAGCGGGGCGAGAATGTAAAGTTGTTCGCTGTCCTGAAAGAGGGCCAGACGGCAACCCAGGAGGAGTTCATCGAATGGGGCAAGCAGTACCTGGCCATGTATAAGCTGCCGGTGGAAGTGGAATTTCGCCAGGAGCTGCCTAAAACAAACGTCGGGAAGGTTCTCCGTAAACAGCTTCGGGCGGAAGAGATGGAGAAGCGGGGCAAAAAGTAAACCGGGAGTGGATTTGTTGTTTGGTGTCCTTGAGAACGGCGTGAAATAGACTTTTCAATGATCAGTGGTCAATGAAAGTAAAGTAAGCGACCAACGATTAGTAAAGGATTGCCGCGAGGGATAAATCGTTGCTCATTGAGCATGGTCTAGAGGATAGTGACGCCTGACGCTTCTCGTAATGATCCTCGATTATGTTCTTCCTTTCGCAAAAGGAGATTCAGCGGGGAACGGATGCAATTGCACGCAGATGCCTTAAATCGTACCTTGCGCGTTCAAGCCGTCCATGAGATTGACGCCGCCCCTGAACAGGAAAGGCCCGTTTCTAGGCGCCAAATTTTTCGAGCCTCCCAGCATGTCCTAACACCACCGCCATGAGATCAACCATCGGCATCCGTCCCAAGCCTCCTGTCAGGCAGTCCCTTTCCCCGAAATGTTCGACTCTGTCCAATCGGCAGGTTTTTGCTGCAAGCAGTAGAGGCACGGGATGCCAGGAGTGGCCTTTAAGGATCGACGGGGTTGAGTGGTCTCCCGTAACCACTAGGACATCCGCTCCAAGGGCCGCAATGCGGGGCACCAGGCGATCCACGGCTTCGATAACCTTGACTTTTTCAGAGAAGTTGCCGTCTTCCCCCCTGGAATCTGTCGGCTTGATATGGACAAAGAAGAAATCATAGTCGGAGAAGGAAGCCTCCAAGGCAGCAATTTCATCCTCTATGGTTTTCGTCTCAGGATGGATTATCATGCCGAGCAATCTTGCTATTCCCCGGTACATGGGATAGGAGGCAATGGCCATGGCGTGTAGCTTGTATCGCTCCTCAAAACTGGGGAAACGACGATACTTTGCGTATCCCCTCAGAAGAAGCATGTTGGCTTTCGGCTCATCTGCCAGAACTCGATGCGCTTGCTCGATGAGATCTTTGAGGATCACGGACGTACGAACTGCTGCCGGGTCTGTAGCCTCAGGGGCAAGGGGGGCCATTCCGGTATTCTGGGGGTCTGTCTCGGTGATCTGCTCGTGGAGGTCTTCGTCGCGCAGAACGATCAATGCCCGATGCTCCTTTTCGGTTTCAAAAAATACCTCAGTACCTGACAACAATCGGATTCTGTCCTTTAGCTTACGGCAGAGCCGATGGTTTGTATCCGAATCAATCCGGCCGGCCCGCCGATCTGTGATTTGCCCTTTCTGATTGATGGATGCAAAGTTGGCTCGAATGAAGAGGTCATTCTCCGCCATGGGAAAGTCGAGCCCCGCAGCTGACAGAAGCCCCCGGCCTACATTGTTGGTCACCGGATCATATCCGAACAGGGCGAAGTGGGCTGGCCCGCTCCCCGGCGTGATGCCCGGAGCAATCGGATCAAGGAGGCCACAAGTGTTGTTCCGGACCAGCGTGTCAAGATTGGGTGTATGCGCCATCTCCAACTCTGTCAGGCCATCCGGTGCTTGGGGCAGTCCGCCGAGTCCGTCCATGATGAGGAATATGATCTTTGAGTCGCGCCGCACTGTCAGGTCATCAACCCATTTATCCTGCATAGCTTATTGTCCGAAAAAAATGGTCTAACGCATGCCGAGCAGCTTGCGCGCTACGACAACCCGTTGAATTTCGTTGGTTCCTTCGTAAATTTGGCAGATCTTGGCATCGCGCATGTGGCGTTCTGCGGGATACTCTTTGATGTACCCGTACCCTCCGAAGATCTGAACGCATTCAATAGCTGCTTTCATAGCCACATCAGAGGAATAATATTTGGACATGGCCGATTCTTTTTCGAAATCGAAGTTATTGTCCTCCATCCAGGCAGCCCTGAGCAGCAGCAACTCCGATGCGTCGAGCTCGGTCGCCATGTCGGCGAGCTTGAACTGAATTGCCTGGAACGTCGAAATGGATTTGCCGAACTGGATCCTCTCCTTGGCGTAGTTGATGGCGTCTTCGAGGCAGGCACGGCCGATCCCGCAGGCCTGTGCACCGATCCCGATACGGCCGGCGTTCAGCCCAGCCATCATCTGCTGGAATCCCTGGCCAGGTTTCCCAAGCAGGTTGGCGACCGGCACCTCGGCGTCTTCAAATATCAATTCGGCCGTTCCCGAAGCCAGGATCCCCATTTTTTCCTCCACTTTACCCACATGGAAACCGGGAGTATTTTTCTGGTCCACGATGAGGTTGATGACTCCCTTGTACCCGATGGAGGGGTCTGTGGTGGCTGCAAGCACACAGTATTTTGCAACGTTGCCGTTGGTAATGAACGTTTTCACTCCGTTGACGATATATTTGTCGCCCTTCAATACCGCCCGGCATTTCAAGGCCGCCGCATCCGAACCGGCGGAGGATTCGGTCAGGGCATAACAGCCTTCAACCTGGCCGCCCGCTACCGGTGCGAGGAATTGGAGTTTCTGTTCATGGGTTCCAAAGGTTTTGACAGGATGTCCGTAAAGGGTGTTGTTCACCGAAACAATGACGCCACAACTTGCGCAGGCCTTGGAGATTTCAATCATCGCCATAACGTAGGTGACATTGTCCATGCCTGCACCACCATACTCGGTCGGTACCGCAACGCCCATGATTCCCATTTCACCGAGTTTTCGGCAGATCTCCTCGGGATGGCGATGGGTTTGGTCCAATTCCGCAGCGATTGGCTTGATCTCCGATTCCGAAAATTTCCGGACCATATCCCTTACCATTAATTGTTCTTCACTGGGGGCGAAATTCATGATGTATCCTCCTGAGAGCAGTTTATTTGCCGGTATAGACAGGTTTTCTTTTCTCCAGAAAGGCCTTCATGCCTTCCTTCTGATCATCCGTACTGAAGCACTGCGCGCAGCATTCCACCTCGAGACGGTTGGCATTGTCCAGGGCGAGGTCATAGCCGAAGTTAATGCTGTGCTTGGCCATCTTGATGGCAAAGCTGGGCATGCCAGCCAGCTTCTTAGCAAATTTGGTCGTTTCATCCATCAGGGATTCGGGAGAGAAGACTTTATTGACCAATCCGATTTCATATGCGCGCTGGGCGCTGATCTGCGCCCCACTCATGATGAGTTCCTTCGCCAGGCCCATGCCGATGACGCGAGGTAGACGCTGCGTTCCCCCCCATCCGGGTATCAGGCCGATCAGGATTTCCGGCTGGCCGAACATAGCTTTCTCCGAAGCAAAGCGCATATCGCAGGCCAAAGCGATCTCTGTCCCTCCGCCGAGAGCAAAGCCATTGACCGCAGCGATAACCGGTTTCGGCATGGTTTCCATCAAACGGAGCGTCTCATGACCCAGTTCCATGAAGGCGAGGGCCTCCTGGGGCCGAAGATTTTGCATCTGGGCAATATCCGCACCGGCAACAAATGCTTTGTCACCTGAACCAGTGAGAATGACGGTCTTGACGCTTTTGTCGTCTTTGCATGCTTTGACCGCGGTTTTCAGCTCATCCATGGTCTCTGAGTTCATGGCATTGAGGGCTTTGGGACGATTGAACGTGATTGTTGCGATACCATCTTCCACTTTGAAAATGAGATTATTAAATTCCATGGCCAGATATCCTCCTAATCCAAATAAATGGTCTTTATGTGGTTCTTATATAAGCTCCAGAACCATTGCCATGCCTTGGCCGCCGCCGATGCATAGGGTAGCGAGCCCCAGTTTCAGGTTTTTCTTCTTCATTTGCATGGCGAGGCTGTACACGATCCGGGCACCGGTACATCCAATCGGGTGTCCGAGAGATATTCCGCTGCCATTGAGATTGCACTTATCAAGGCTGATGTCCAGCTCCCTCATGCAGGCAATAGCCTGGGAGGCGAATGCTTCATTGAGCTCTACAATATCGATATCTTTTATCGTGAGCCCAAGTTTCTTCAGAACCTTCCGGGTTGCGGGTATCGGGCCTAGGCCCATGTATGCGGGATCGATGCCCCCGGATGCAAAACCCTTTATCTTTGCCATCGGTGCCAATCCCAATTCCTTGGCTTTGTCTGCACTGGTGACAACAACCGCAGCGGCGCCGTCATTAATCCCCGAAGCATTAGCCGCTGTGACGGTCCCGTTCTTTTTGAAGACAGGAGCTAGCTTGGCCATTTTTTCCATGGACGTTTCTATGGGACGCTCGTCAATTTTGAATATGGTGGGATCACCTTTCTTTGATGGAATAACAACCGGGACGATTTCTTCGGCGAAGGTGCCATTGGCAATGGCCGCACGGGCGCGCTGATGACTTATCAGGGCAAGTTCATCCTGTTCCTGTCTTGTGACCCCATATTTTTCGGCAATGTTCTCTGCCGTCATTCCCATATGATACTGGTTAAATATTTCATAAAGACCGTCATGCACCATGACATCCATAATCTGGCCGAAGGGCATATTCATACGGTAGCCCCAACGGGCGTCAGGAAGACCGTAGATTACATTGCTCATATTCTCCATGCCGCCGGCGACGATAATATCCGCATCCCCTGCCATGATTGCCTGAGCTGCCAACGCTATTGCCTTCATGCCGGAAGCGCAAACTTTATTAACGGTAATGGCGTTGGTTTCTTCTGGGAGCCCAGCATAGATACTGGCCTGGCGGCCTGGATTCTGCCCCAAGCCAGCCTGGAGGACATTGCCCATGATGCACTCATCAAAATAGACAGGATTCAGTGAGTTGTCATAGTCATAAAATTTTTTATTGATCTCCGTCATGTCCATGCCCTTGAAAACATCAGGGCGGCAGGAGCGGATGAAATCATTGATGCTGGGGCGCAGCCCTGCCCGCTTGATGGCCTCCTTGATCACCAAAGCCCCAAGATCCACAGTTTTTACACCTTTGAGGGCAGAGCCAAAGGACCCCACGGCTGTCCTTGTTCCACTGACAATCATAATGTCTTTCATGAAAAAACTCTCCTTTCCTATAATGATGGCATAACAAACGCCAAAATGATTACATCAAACCTTAATGATCATTGCGTCGCCCTGTGCGGCACCGGAGCATATGCCGCAAACCCCCAGGCCTCCACCTCTGCGGCGCAGTTCATAGGCAAGTGTCATGAGGATCCTTGCGCCTGTGGCCCCGATAGGATGCCCATAAGCAATGGCGCTGCCATTGACGTTGACCTTGCGGAACATTTCCTCCTTCGTCATGCCCAGAATTGCCCGGGCGCTGACAAGTACCACAGCGGCGAAGGCTTCGTTGATTTCAACGAGGTCTATCTGGTCCAGTGACAGATCGTTCTGCTCCAGAATCTTTCGGATGGCGAGGCCCGGTACAGTAGCAATGTCCTTGGGGGGCTGGGAGACCTCAGCGTAATCCATAATGGTGCACAGGGGCTTCAGGTTCAGCGCATCGGCTTTCTCGCGACTCATCAGGAGGCAGACGTCTCCCCCGTCGTTCACTCCCGGTGCATTGCCCGCCGTCACACTTCCCAACTCCCCGGTCACAGTGCTTCGATGGTTAAAAACAGGGGGCAATTTGGCCAGCCCCTCGGCTGTTGTATCAGGTCTCGGGCCTTCATCCCTATCCATCACCAAGACTTTTTTCCCTTCGCGGACTTCGACCGGAAAGATTTCGTCATGAAGCTTCCCATTGTTCATTGCCGCTACGGCAGCCATCTGGGAGTGGAGTGCCCATTCATCCTGATCAGACCTACTGATTCCGAATTCATCGGCCACCTCGGAGCCATGAATGGCCATGTGACGATTGTAGAAGGCGCACCACAGTCCGTCATTGACCATCAGATCCAAAACCGGTCGCGATGGCAAACCCATACGGACTCCCCAACGCATTTCCGTCAGGCCATACGGGCAGTTGCTCATACTTTCTTGACCCCCTGCGATGCAAATCTCGGCCCTTCCCAACTGGATCATCTGTACAGCAAGATCGATGGTCTTGATGCCTGATGAACAGACCTTGTTTACGGTGATGCTGGGAACCCATTCAGGCAAGCCTGCCAGTACAGTTGCCTGGCGGCTCGGAACCTGGCCACAGGCTGCCGTGACCACCTGGCCCATGAAGACATAGTCTATGTCTTCTGGCTTCACTTTTCCGTTCACTCTTCGAAGGCATTCCTTGATCGCCAGCGCACCCAACTCCGGAGCAGTAAAGCCTTTCAATGTGCCACCTGAACGTCCATAGGGTGTCCTGCATGCTTCCACGATCACAACATCACGCAGTCTGCCGGCCTCTTTGCTCCGTTTGCGCCCCATCGTGGTAAAGTCCGGTTTTCTCTTTCCATATGCCTCCGGCGGCCGACCGGCATATATCGCCGATAAGCTGCCTTCCAATTTTTGCGCTACTTTTTCCATTTCAAATCCTTTTCAAATCGTTACATTGTTTCTGATGGCAAAGCATCGATGGTATCAACGAACTGGACTTCGCGGGGATGCTTGTATGAAGAAAGGTATGTTCGACAGTGCTTCATGATGTCCCTTTCATCGAGCTGAGCGCCGGGGTTTTTGACAAGAACCGCCTTGACCAATTCACCGCGGATCAGGTCCGGTTTTGCCACCACGCGGCACGACTTCACCCCGGGGTGCATCATCAGGACATTTTCGATTTCCTGCGGATAGACATTGAATCCACTGGTGATGATCATTCTTTTTGTTCTGCCCGTCAGGAATATATAGTGATCCTCATCCATGTAACCAAGGTCGCTGGTATGCAGCCAGCCATTTCGGATGACCTTTGCCGATGCTTCGGGATTCCGATAGTAGCCTTTCATGATGTTTTCTCCGCGGACGACCACTTCTCCGATAGTTCCATAGGGAACTTCCTGTTCATTCTCATCGAAGATTTTCATCTCAACTCCGGGGATCGCTTCCCCTATGGAGCCCAGCTTTGGAGTTTTTTTGGGCCGGATGACGGAACAAACGGGAGAAGCTTCGGTCAGGCCGTATCCCTCCCGCAAAATACAGCCGATTTTTTCTTCGAAAATAGGCATGAACTCCGGCGGCATTTTTGATCCGCCGGTGATGCAGAAATCAAGGGAACTCGTGTCGTATTTTTCTGCGCCTTCCAAAAAAATCATGCCGAGATAGAGCCTGGGGACCGCGGCGATAAATTGCACCTTCTCCCGTTCAATGGTCTGGAAGATGCCGTCTAGGGTGAACCTGTCCATCAATACGGTCGCAGCACCGGCATAAATGGGGCCAAGCAGGTTTACGGCAGTCCCGAAGGAATGGAACAGGGGAATAGCCGCTAGGGCAACGTATTCCTCCGTTCCCCCATACAGGTCCTTGACGAGCGTGGCCTGAGTAGTTGTCAGGTTGCGATGGGTGAGGACGGCCCCGAGAGGCTTGCCCGTCAATCCTGCCGTGTAAATCATGACAGCGGGGTCGTCGTCGTGAATGTCAGGCATGGCAAATTCAAAAGGTCCCTTGCTGATAGCCTTCTGGAAAGCTCCTCCTGCTTCATCTGTAACCAACATGTGGCGGCAAAGAGGGATGTCATTACGGATTTCTTCATAACGGTGCGCCGTCACTCCTGACGTAATGAAAACTTTTGAATCACTGTTGCTGAGGAGATATTTGAGCTCATAAGCCGTGGACTGGACATTCAGGGTCACGGCTGCTGCGCCTGTTTTATGGACTGCAAAATAGGAGATGACAAATTCCGGGCAATTGGGAAGCATCAGTGCCACCTGATCGCCCTTTTTTATGCCAAGGCGTTGCAGATGATTGCTGACGGCATTCACCGATGCGTTCAATTCTCGGTAAGTAATTTTTTTTTCATTGTAAATGAGCGCTACGCGATCCGCATATTTTTTGACGCTTTTCTCAAGCATTTCTCCCAGGTGCATAGATTGAGTTAACCCTTGATTTTTTCGAATTCTCTTAGCATGGCGATTCCTATATTTCAACGAAATAACGATCGGGTTAAAATATTGCAACCACTCGACTTCTTTTGAGAATTATCCAAATATGGAAAACATGACTCTTTTTTCTTGATCCCTTTATCCTTTTCCCCTATAATCCGTCGCCGTGCAACGGGACGGTGCGGACGAGGCTAGGTCGCGAGTCCTTCAAGACGATTGGAAATCAATTAAATAAGGAGGAAGAAAACATGAAGAAGACATTTTGGGTAGTGTTATTGGTGACACTGTTTACTGCTTCATTTGCCTTTGCCGCAATACTAAAAGTTGGGGACAAAGCAGCTGACTTCAAGCTCAAAGATGCTCTAACTGACAAGGAATACAATTTTTATGACTCTGATGCATTTAAAGGAAAAGTGATCCTGCTCGGTTATGCTGATGTTGGCAATAAAGATGTAAATGATCATGTATCTGATGCATTGACGGCCGATAAGGAAATCGAGAAATTAAAGGCGGATGGGAAGTATGCAGGATTGGGGATCGGAGACCAGAAGGGTAGCTATCTGACGCCAAACTGGCTCATTAAGAAATTTGCTGCCGAAAAGCAGAAAAAGACCGGTGCTACCATCCTGCTTGACCCTGACTACACAGTCCTCAATCTTTATGGATTAAAGGAGCACCATAATACATATATCCTGATAGACAAAGATCATGTGGTTCGCTACATCTATGCAGGAAAAGTTCCTGCTGCAGATATTCCCAAAATCAAAGCCCTGATTAAAGAATATTCAGAAAAGTAATTTTCATATCAGCAAGAAATCTATTCCATCCCCCTCGAGTATAGGTCAAACCGTGATTCGATGGGGATATTCATTTATAGGGATGTTGCTAATATGGCCACGATCATTGATGGAAGGAAAATCGCTCAGGACATCCGGCGAGACGTGAAGGAGACGGCTCGGATCCTGAAGGACAGCAAAGGCATTGTGCCCGGACTGGCGGTGGTCCTTGTCGGAGACGATCCGGCGTCTGCGATGTATGTGCGTGGCAAGAGAAACGATTGTGAAGATGTCGGCTTTTTGTCTAGGCAGTATGACCTGTCCGGCGACGCCGACGAGAAGGCTCTTTTGGAGCTTGTTCATGAATTGAATCGTGACGCTGCCATTCATGGGATCCTGGTGCAGCTCCCCCTGCCGCGCCAGATCCGCTCCGAAATAATTATCGAAAGCATCGCGCCACACAAGGATGTCGACGGCTTTCATCCCATCAATATCGGCCGCCTTGTTGCCGGACAGCCGGCGCTGCGGCCATGTACACCTGCAGGGGTCATGGAGATGCTTGATCGGACAGGGATTCCCATCGAAGGCAAAGAGGCGGTCATTGTGGGAAGGAGCAATATCGTGGGCAAGCCGATGGCCTTGATGCTGCTGGCTCGGCATGCGACAGTTACCATATGCCATACTAGAACGCGGAACTTGCCCGAAGTGACGCGGCGTGCGGAGATCTTGGTGGCAGCCGCCGGAAAGCCGGGGATGATCACAGCCACCATGGTCCATGAGGGAGCTGCGGTAATAGATGTAGGCATGAACCGGCTCCCGGATGGCAAGCTTGTGGGGGATGTGTGCTTTGAAGAAGTTGCCCGGAAAGCTTCATACATTTCTCCCGTTCCGGGAGGAGTGGGCTTGATGACGAGGGCCATGCTGATGAAGAACACGCTTCAGGCTGCAGCGTATTTGTCGGGCCCGATGCATCCGGAATGATCTTGACCATCATAAGGGATCCCTATTGTTGCCCTTTGAACGAACCTCGTGGATGATACGGCGGATTGTTTCATACTTGATGAGCTTCTCACGGCTTTTTTGATCACTGGGTATCAGGAGAAGCACCAACCGTAGGGTAAGAATGCGCATCAGCGCTTTGGTCAGATCAGCGCGCATAATGCGCCTGATGGCCCTTGCGTCGTAGTGTTTTTGGTAGAAGCGATGCTCTGCCCAGACTTTTCTCTCCCAGAATGTTGTTAAGGGAGTTTGCCTTTCGCTTTGCGCGCCGAGGTGAACAACCGTAGCCTCTTCCACATAACCGATCTCGTAGCCCAGACGCCGAATGCGCAGTGCCAGGTCCTGGTCCTCTCCATAGAGGAAAAAATACTCATCAAAGCCGCCGACCGCATGGATCAGTTCGGTCCGTGCAATTGCACTGGCGCCCAGAACGCAGGCAATTTTGCCCTTTAAACCGCTAAGACAATGTTTGGCGTATTTTTCTCCCGGATACCTGTAGGATACAGACTCCTGATGCGAGCCGTCAGGGTTGATAATGCGGGTGCCAGCAAGGCCGATGTCGGCGTGACGGTCCATGAAGGAGACAGCCCTCCCCAGGGAGCCGGTGATGGTCTCTGTGTCAGGATTCAGAAAAAGAATATAGCGGCCGCCGCAGTTGCCAAGCACCTGATTGTTTGCCGCTGCAAACCCCCTGTTCACATGATTGTCGATGACTGATATTTCGGGGAATCGTTTGCGGATTACCTCCACGCTTCCATCTGTGGATCTGTTGTCCACAACAAATACTTCCTTTTCACAGGAGTCATCGGACATGACCGATGTCAGGCAGGGGATGATGAAATCGGCGGAGTTGTAAGATACAATAATGATGGAAAGGTCCATGGTCATGATTTGCGGTTATGATCTGGCATACGATTCAAGCTGACCCGGATTTTGAGCGCAGTACCTCCTCATACAGGGTTTCCATCTTTGCTGCTGCCGCTTCCCAGGAGTTGTTTCGGGCTGTCTCCAGGGCTGCTTGCCTCATGACACTGCGCAGTGCAGGATCCAATAGTTTAACGAGGCAGTCGGCCACGGCATTCCGGTCTGATGTGTGTTCAATGACAAACCCATTTTCTCCCGTCCGGACAATATCCTTCGCACCTACATTGGCGCTGACCATCACGGGAATTCCAGTAGCCATGGCCTCCAGGGCGGCCATGCCGAATGTATCGAACCGCGACAGCATGGCAAAGGCATCGCTGGCTAGGTACATGGAAACAAGTTGTTGTTTCGGCACAACGCCGGCAAAGAAGATTTTGTTTTCAAGGCCGATCTTGCGGGCAAGGGCCCTGTACTTGGCCTTGTTACCTTTTCCCACGACCAATAGCGACCAGGTTTTACCGGCCCCCTGTGCGTGCAGGGCAGCCATGCCCTCAAGCAGATCGTCCAGTCCTTTGAGTTCGAAATTCATCGAAACGAAAAGCATAACCAGATCTTCTTTCCCGATGCTAAGCAGACGGCGGGTTTCATGGCGGCTTTCGACACCGTTGGGGGATGCAAAGGGTTCGATGTGGACGCCGGGATGAATGACACACACCCTGGTAGGATCGAGCGGGTATTCTTGCAAATGGATTGTTTTTGCAAGTTCAGAAACCGGCAGATACCAGTGGCATCGGGGGTCAGCCATCATGATCTTCTCTACTTGGATGGTGGCCACATCATAAAAGTTGGGGCGCTTGTTTCTGATCTGCCGAACCCAGAAACGATGCGGTACGCTGTGCAGGGTGGCAAGGTCGGCGTGGAAAATCCGCTCGTGACTGTGAATCAGGTCGAACCCGCCGTCCTTGATTCTTTTGCCGGCAAGCCAGGCAAAACTAGGCGTGGTCAGAAACTTGGGGAAAGACAGGATCGGCACTTTATGAAACTGGATTTTGTCGGATTCCTTTTGCCAGCGATTCGCAAAAACATGCATGGCGTATCGGGGATTCTTTGCCATTTGTTCCGTCAGTTCCGCCGCATATCCCTCCGCACCGCCCACCAGTCCATACTTCGGGATGACGACGGCAACCTTGACTTGTCCGGAAGCCGCTTTCTCATTCATCCGGACTTCTCCATGGGCGCACTCGGAGGCAAAACCTTAAATAAGATGATCCTGCCCGTGTCGGGGTGGCTCCACTGTCCTAGGCGCTGAAGATTTTCCGGTCTAACCGCTGCAAGAAAATCAAAGTGCCCAAGTGGCCACTGTTTTTCTTCCCAGATGACGTACTTGATTTTTCGATCCCGGATGTTTTTCAGAAAATCATTGTAGCTTTGGCCAATGAATGACTCAAAGTCCGAGTATTTGTCAGGATACGGTGCGCCTTCAACGTGGAGATTTGCATAAAATGAAATCCATCGGTTTGAATCGCCGAGCGTGAGGGTCTCAATCTCGCCGTTTTGATTTTCCATCGCGGCAATTGCTTCACCGATATTTTTAAATACGATTTTGTCCTGTTCCCTTGGTATGAGGTCCTTGGGAAGGCAAAAGGCAAGGATCACTAGTACCAGGATGACAAACATGGTGGAGGGACTGATCCCGATGTGATGCACCAGCCAACTGACGACACGCTCCAAACCCATGCCCAGAAACACGAACGAAGGGAGCATGATCAAGACAACCCAGCGCTGCTCCATCTGCCAATTTGTCAGGATATGAATATAGAACAAAAGGACCATCCCCGTGGCGAGCAACGCAAAGTACTGAGGTGTAGGCATGACCCTTCTCTCCCTCATCCCGGAAAGTCCAATGAGCAACAGGACAAAGAAAAAGTAATGGAAAGCTTCAAGGGCATTACGCAGTATGACACCCAGTGGCAGAAACCATACCAGCGACCTGGTCTTTTCGAAGAATGATCCCGGAATGCCGTGAGGTGGATGGTGAACCATGTCTTTAAGTGTCAGCCGGATCATGCGGTAGTGGTCAACGGATTGGGTAAGTTCTGTGCCAACTTTTGCGAATCTGTCCTGGAGCATATCCGGAGCACGGAACATGTATGCGCCTAAAGATATCGATGCGGCGATGATCAGCGGGGACAGGAATATAAACAGCCTCCGAACCGGTTTTCCCTGTCTGTCCATGAGTAAATATACGGAAGACAAAACGGGAAATATAATGCACTCAACACGGGAAAGAATGGCAATCAAGAAGAAAATACCGCTGGCAAAAAGGGAGGCCGGGAAGAAAAATAAGCCGAATGTCAGAAAGAACCAGGCCAGCGGGTCACGGATAATTTCGATGCTGTTAAAAACAAGGGTTGGAATAACCGCGAATATCAGAGTGATCAGGCATGCATAGTCTTTTTCGAAGTAGCGCCCAGATAAGAGGTAAACAGGAATCAGCAGAGCCGTCCCGAAAAAGAGAGAAACCGCACAGGCGGAAAAAACCCAGTTTCCCGTGATCGCATAAAGTCCTGCAATCAAGAGGGGAGTGGGTGTCAATACTGGATCGGCATGACTTCTCAAGATATTCCATAGATGGTAATAAATAATCCTGGCCTGATCTATGTAAATCGCGCCATCGGGATTGATCACAGCAGTGTTTAGATAGACGTACAATCTAAGCGCGAAACCCAATATAATGATCAGGCATACCAGCAATTTGTGGTTCGATTTCATCTGAAATATACTATCATTTCACTAGGATGTGTTCCTGATATCACATCAGTGCGAAAATTTCATTATTTTAACGGATTGATATCTGTGATAAAAGGGATCAATATTAAAGATATGCAGATAAGTTGATAAAAAAATGGATCCAGATAAAATCCCACTGTCCGTTGCGATCATTACAAAAAATGAGTCCCCTAACCTTCCACGTTGCCTGGAAAGTGTCCGTTTTGCCTCGCAGGTGGTTGTCGTGGATTCCGGAAGTACAGACGACACCATTCGCATTGCACGGGATGCGGGATGCGATATCTTCCGTGAATCCTGGTGCGGTTTTGGCCCTCAGAAGCAAATAGCCGTGGACCGGTGCCGGGAACCATGGATCCTTGTACTGGATGCCGATGAACGGATTCCGCCCGAGACGGCTGCTAAAATAAGAGAAATCATTCTTGCTGGCAACGCTTCAGTGGCAGGTTATCGTTTTCCCCGGAAGAATTTTTTTCAGAACCGCTGGATCCGTCATGCTGGTTGGTGGCCGGATCGGGTGACTAGGCTCTTCAAAAGGTCAAAGGGTCGGCTGACTCCAGTTCCCGTTCACGAAGCAGTGGTAGTGGATGGCACGGTCCTGGATTTACCCTGTCCGATCGAGCATTTTACTGAGGGCCGGCTGAGCGAGATTCTTCAGAAGATTGATCGCTATTCGACGCTGGGTGCGGAAGAAGCCTTTCGCTCCGGTAGAGAGTCCTCTGTCGGTTATGCCGTCTTTCGGGCCGCACTGGCCTTTATGCAGAATTATATATTAAGGCTCGGCTTTCTTGATGGTCCCCAAGGTCTGACTCTGGCGGCAACCGATGCTACGAACAAGTTTTTCAAGTATGCCAAGCTGGCCGATCTGCATAGAAAGTACCAGCAGATAGGAAGCCGCTCTGACTGATGGCTCCTCCCATGATCGACATATCCGTTGTCGTGGTCAATTGGAATGCGTGTGACTTTCTGCGGAAATGCCTGCATTCCGTGATGGATACCTTGCGGGGCATTTCATATGAAATGATTGTGGTGGACAACGGATCCAAGGATGGCAGTGCTAGCATGGTCCGTGAAAACTTTCCGTCCGTTCGGTTGATTGAGAACTTGCGGAACCGGGGTTTTGGTGCCGCAAATAATCAGGCCTTGCAAGTAATGAAGGGACGCTACGCCCTGCTTCTCAACTCGGATGCGGTGCTCATGGAAGGTGCCGCATGGGAGCTTTATTCCTTCATGGAAGGCCATGCCGGTGTGGGTATGGCATGCGGACAACTTCTGAACCCGGATGGAAGCAAACAGAATTCCGTCGCTGCTTTCCCAAGCCTGGTCACGCTGCTGACCAATGCTCCCATGCTTGAGTATCTTTTCCCCAACCGTTATCCAAGCAAGCGATACAGCCATCGTGAACCTATCGAAGTGGAGTCGGGCATTGGGGCATGCCTGATCGTGCGCAGGGAGGCAATGGATGCGGTCGGTTTATTTGATGAGCGGTATTTCTTTTTCCTCGAAGAGACGGATTGGGCCTATAGGATGCGGAGGGCCGGCTGGAAGGTGTTTCATGTGCCTGGTGCCAAGATTTATCATTACCAGGGTCAGAGCATCGGGCATCATATCATGTCCCGTATTGCTTTCTATCGTGCCCGCTATCAGTTCCTTCGGAAATGGCATAGCCTTCCCTACTTTCTTTTTGCCTGTCTGGTCATTTTTTCACGTCTAACCATTAACTGGATGCTGACGACCGTGGGCGCTACACTCACACTCGGGCTCGTCGGCAGCCTGCGCGGCCGCTGGCTCAGGTATTCGAAACTGATCCTGTGGCATTTCTACCGGGATTTTGCTTGACAATCCGCCAGAATTCGCATAGGGTCCTAGAATGTTCAATCATTGAACACGATCGATTTTATTATGCCTATTCCGAATAAAGACCATCTGGAACGTGAAGAAGTGTTCCAACTTCTCCGTGAAATCCATGACAAGCCTGAAATGACCCAGCGAGAACTTTCCTCGCGTCTTGGCATCAGCTTGGGAAAGGTTAACTTTATTCTGAGGGCTTTGATCGGCCGCGAATTGGTTAAAGTTTCCAACTTCACGAAATCAGACAATAAACGGGCCTATCTCTATTTCCTGACGCCTCATGGGATCGAGGAAAAGGCCAGGACAACCCATCTTTTTTTGCTGAAAAAGATGGAAGAATACGAGCGTCTCAGGGATGAAATTCAGGAGTTGAAACGGGAGCTGCGAGATTCGGGCCAGACCGAAGTTGGGGAAGTAAAAAAGAATCCGTGACATACCATTGATCCCGGGCGGGATTGTTTTGGATGCAATCAATGGGTAAGGTTGGGGCCCCTGGGTTATAATCGGAATGTGTAACTCAGAGAGCGGAGCTATACTAGTGGGTTACACCGTACTTTGTCCCTCGTCATTGTTGGGCCTTATTGATGCTCGTCTTGGCAAGGGGAACATTTCCCCGAATCCCTTTTAGAGACCTTTGAATTTTTCAAATTTGATTGACATTTATTTTCATGCCCCAATTTTTGGAAAATCAGGACAACGGTTTTAAAATGACTGGCTGATAATGATCAAATTTTCCTTTAAGACGGCATTTTAC
>Ga0326727_10008149_pt1 | contig 26863 bp, 23 predicted proteins | sample MB2enrmetagenome_FD_207643 | JGI IMG/M metagenome (GOLD analysis project Ga0326727, IMG submission 207643) | Lab enriched peat soil microbial communities from McLean, Ithaca, NY, United States - MB29MY | ecosystem: Environmental > Terrestrial > Soil > Wetlands > Peat | place: USA: New York...
CTGCGCTCCTGCTGTCCGGCAGCATCAGCACCATCTGCCAGGCCGCCCCGTTCGACTCCCCCGCCGGCGTGTGGGATTTCCTGTCTAGCGGCGGCGGGCAACCCGGAATCGCCTATCTCACGTTCGCAAAGACGAACGCCCTCGGTGGCGATTTCAGCGGTTACGCCCTCATCGCCGGAATGCCACCTCTCGCCTCTGTCTCCGTAACCAACAACGGAGACCTGAGAGGCGCGTATTACGGACGCGACGGAACGGAGCTGACTTCTACGAACGTCGCGAATGTGGGCACCAACTCCGTCGTGACCAACTCCTTCGTGTTCGGCTTCGTCCCGATGGGCGGACCCTGGGAGTTTGACGGCCAAGGCCGCGTCATTGGCGCGTTCAGCGAAATCTTGAACCCGACTTCGTGGTCCACGAATTACTACGCGGCGAATGTGCCCGAAATCATAACCAATGCCAGCGACCCCAGCCAGGTAACCAACATCCTGGTTGTGTTCACCGACGGGCAAGCCATAGCCAGCACAAATTATCTGTGGGCTACTAACAGCCAACCGTACACATTCCAGAACCCCACTGCGACTTACTTCGCGTGGACGGAGAACGAAATCATAACGAATTCGAGCGACCCCAGCCAGGTAACCAACATCCAGGTTACGTTCACCGACGGGCAAGCCTCAGCCAGCACAAATTATCTGTGGGCTACTCACAGCGGCGAATCTTACATATTCGACAATCCCAACGTAGTTTACTTCAATACAAATGATGTGATCGAAACCATAACCAATGCGAGCGACCCCAGCCAGGTAACCAACATCGCGGTTACGTTCACCAATGGGCAACCCTCAGCCAGCACAGATTACCTCTGGCTCACTATCGAACCGTACACATTCCCCAACCCTAATTTCAAACTCACCGCCGCCACCGGGGAAACGACGAACGCCGTGAGCTTTGTGGGAACCGTGGTTCCCGGCAAGCGGTTCAACCTGGTCAGTTCCAGTTCAGATGGCAAGGTCACTTACAAGGGTGTTCCGGCCGAGGCACTCCCAAATCAGGATGGATCAGCGTGGTACGGCGTCAAATTTCAAAATGGCCAACGGTTCGTGGAATTCTTTTCCTTACACTCGTTCGCGGGTGGAAATCCTTTCATGACGGACTACCCGGGCATAAACAATTATCCCAATATCTATTGGACAACCGATGGCGTTGGACCCAGCTATGACTTCTATGGCATAGCTGTCATTTCCAAACAGAAGGAAGCCGGCTTTGCCTTCCAAGAATTTACGGGGTCCAATGCTGTCCTCCGTGCCACCGTGGGGTCCTTCACCAGCACCAAGAAATCCACCAAGGCTGTAACGCAGGGCGTTATCGAGCCAGACACGCGAATCCGGTTTAACGCCACAAAGCAGCCGTCACCTTAGAATATCGGCTTTCATTCGTCAGTGCCGCCTCCTTCTGAGGCGGCACTTTTTGTTTCTGCCGTTACGGACTTGCAGCCTACAAATCCGGCAACTCAGCCACTCTTTTCAGATATCCATACGAGTAAATCCCCGTCGCATGACCGTCCTCCCAAACCGGTTGGATGGCATACCTGCCCACCGGGACCATACGAACCAGCCTGAATGCTTCCGGCCGCAACGGGCTATCCGGGTTCTTATACACACGGCCCATAATGTCCGGTTCTCCCTTGCACCCGGCGCAAGGACAGTGCCGGCGCAGCTTTTCCAGCCGGATGAAACTTTCACTCCCATCCGGCCATTTGACCGCCAGTTCCTCGCCAATCAGTTGAATATCCTCAGGTCGCATACGCTGCTCTAGAATCTATCTCATAAATCGGTTTCGGGGAGCGCACGCGCCCTCGCGTGCGGCGTTTGGCGCCCTCGCCAAACGCTTTGGAACGGGTCTCATTCCGACAGTTCCACACGTTCGTTGGACGCGGCGAGGCGCCGCGTCCGGCACGCGAGGGCGCGTGCGCTTCCCTTTTATGAGATGGGTTCTGGTGTCGCGCCCCTGACCGTGCTTTACAGCACCGATAGCTGTGCCGAATTTGTAAACTGCCCTCACCCCGGCGCGCTCCCATCCGATGGAAGAGGGTTATTCCGCCCAGGCGCGACCGGGTGCGGGTCTATATAAGGCGTCCAGTTGAAAACGCACTTTTGTGGCACCCCACCAGCAGCCCGCTGAAAAACAAGCTGTTCGCCGCGTGAGAGCACGCGGCCTGCAGGATTTCTTCGAAAATGGTGGGGACCAGTAGGCCCGGTGCCCTCACCGGGCGTGTTTTTTGACTTCGTTGTCCGCGCCAGTGGCATTTCCTTGGAGACCGCACATCGGCGGCGCGGGCAGGCTCACTTCGCCCGCAGAAGCAGAACCGGCACGCTGATGCTGTGTTGCACTCGGATGGCCGTTGTTCCGAGGACCAGATCCGCCACGAACTGGTGGCCATGTGTGCTCATCGCCACCAGGTCGGGGCGCTGGCGCTGAACCCAGTTGACAATTTCTTTCACCGGCTCGCCGCAAGCCAGTTCCACTTCGGCCTGGATGCCGGCGGCGGCAAACTCGGCGCGCACGCTCTCCAGGTAAGCCTGGCTCTCCTCGACCTCCTGGCCGGCCGCGTTCCGCCCATGATACTTGGCCAGGGCGCCGGTCGCCACGTGCAGCAACACGACGCGGCTTTGCATCGCCTTCGCCAGCGGTATGACGTGTTCGATGATCGCCCGGTCGGTCGCCGTGCAATCCAACGTCACGAGGATGGTTTTATACATGCCTCTGCCTTTCGTGCAATGCGTGCCATCATCCGCCGGCAATGATACGCCACGCTTGTTTGAGCGACTCCGGCAGACTATAGATGTCCATGACTGTGATCAATACCGCGCTGCTCCAGCCCAGGATCATCAGAAACCAGCCGTTGACCCATTGGCCCATGATTTTGCGGGAGGAAGTCAGGCCCAAGAGAGGGAACAGGGCAAAGGGCAGGAGGAGACAGAGAATGACCTGGCTGAGGTTGACCAGGTCGGTCACGCTGCCGTTGCCCCGAATACTGATGATCCAGATCGCCGGCACTATGGCCAGCGTGCGGGAAATCATCCGCCGGATCCACGGGCGAACGTGCCAGCTCATGAAGCCTTCCATCACAACCTGCCCGGCCAGCGTGCCGGTGATGGTGCTGCTCTGTCCGCTCGCCAGCAGCGCCACGGCAAAGAGAGTGCTGGCGACCGCAGTCCCCAGCAGCGGGGCCAGCGTCAGATGCGCGATGCGTATCCAGTCGCTGTCCGGGCCGAACTTGACGACCTGGCCGCCGGCCACTGTCACGCTCTGTTTTCCGTAGAAGACCATGGCCGCCAGCACCAGGATCGCCGCGTTGACGAAGAAGGCGATGGTCAGCGCCACGGTCGAATCAATCGTGTTGAAGCGGATGGCGGTGCGGAGGGAATGCTCGTCGCGCTTGAGCTTTCGTGTCTGTACCAGCGCCGAGTGCAGGTAGAGATTGTGAGGCATCACCGTGGCGCCAATCATGCCGATGGCCACAACGATCATGCCGCTTTCCCGAAACTCCGGTTGCGCCAGCGCCCGCCCCATCTCCAGGAAACTGGGTTGTGTCTGGGGGAGAATGAAGATTTCGATGCCGTAACAGACGCCGATGGTCGCGACAAAGACCGCCACCACCGCCTCGATCATTCGCATCCCCAGCCCCTGCAAGGCCAGCAGCAACAGCACGTCCAGGGCGGTGATGATAATGGCCCACGCCATGGGGATGTGGAAAAGCAGGTTGAGGGCAACCGCGCTGCCCAGCGATTCAGCCAGGTCGGTCGCTGCGATCGCGATTTCCATCGAAATCCAGTTCGGCCACCGGGTACATCCCGGGAGCCAGTCGCGACTGCACTGGGCCAGGTCCTTGCCGGTGGCCACACCGAGCCTGGCGGCAATGACCTGCAGAAAAACGGCCATGAAACTGGCCAGGGCGATGACCCAGAGCAGGCCATATTTGAACTCCGCCCCGCCTGCCAGGTCGGTGCCCCAATTCCCGGGATCCATGTAACCGACGCTGACCAGAATCGCCGGTCCGGCGAACGCCCGCCACTGGCGCCAGAAACCGGCATGGTAGGGGGGCACATCGATGGTGCTGTGCACTCCCTCCAGCGACGGGTGGTGGGGGAGCCGCGCGGCCGCAACCGCCCGATGGCTTGTCTCGTCGGGCTTGGCTGGCGTCTGCTGGTCACTCGCTTCGGACATCGGACTGGAATAAATGCCGGTTTGCGTTTTCCGACAGAAGGGAATGCGCCGCGGTGTGTCCGCGGCCGGGCCGCAGGCCGGCTCCGCCGGTTGGGAAAAGACTTCGGGCCAATGCCATAAATGTAGCCTGTGCTACATCTTGAGGGTTGTCAACCGGATTCCTTTCTGCTCTAGTCACCCGTATGAATCGTCCGCCGACCCCGGCTGCCCGGTCGCGTCCCTCGCCGCTGAAAGGAAATCCCCGGCATACACGGGAGGAGCATTCGCAGGAAATCGCCCTCGACTACGTGGAATTGATCTCCGAACTCATCGCCACGATGGGTGAGGCCCGCGTCACCGAGCTGGCTCGCCGCCTCGGTGTCACCCACGTCACCGTCAATCGCACCATCAGCCGTCTCCAACGCGATGGACTGGTCAGCGCCCGGCCGTATCGGTCCATTTTGCTCACCGAGGCCGGCCGGAAGCTTTCGGAAAAATCACGCCGGCGCCACGAGATCGTCGTCGAGTTTCTCAAGTCCCTGGGCGTTCCGGACGCGATCGCCCACCTGGATGCGGAAGGAATGGAACACCACGTCAGCCGGCAAACACTCAATGCTTTTGTGAACCACCTGCAACGCCGGCGCTGGCGTCCCTACAGCGTTTGCCAAGAGCAATTTCCGGATCGGTAGGGACGCGCTGCGTCGCGTCCAGGGCTGCGCGCAGCGCAGCCCTGCCCGATGCGGCAATCAGATATGGCAACCGCTCCAGCCCGGTTCCGGTGCTTGATTTGAATTACTGCCGGCGGTGGGGCGTGTCGTCAGCGCCGGGAGTTCCCGGGAAGGTTTCCTACAACAGGTCCAGAACCCGCCGCAGATCCTGATCGGTGTTGTAGAAATGCGGCGCGAGGCGGAGGTAACGCCGCCGCGCGCGATCCACCCGCAGCGACGCGACGACATTTGCCGCCGAGAGCTTTTCATGCAGCGGCGCCGGATCCTGGCCGTCCCGGTGGAACGAAACAATGCCGCTGCCGGTTTCCGGTGGCGCCCCGGCGTGCAACACCGAGTAGCCTTTCGCCTGCAGCGCCGCGTCGAGCAGGCTCCGTTTGCGCAGCAACTCGCGGGAAATGTTTTCGACTCCGATCTCGAGGATCAGTTCCAACGCCGCCAGCAAGCCCACAACCCCCAGCAGGTTGTGCGTGCCGGCTTCATATTTCCGGGCGTCGTTTCGAAAAACAATGCGCTCCTGGGCGATGAAGTCCGGGCAATGCACATTGTGCCAGCCGTAAATCGGCGGGTTCACTTTCTCCTGCACCTCGCGGCGCACGTAGAGCAAGCCGGCGCCGCAGGGGCCGAGCAGCCATTTATGGGCATCCGCCGCCAGCATGTCCACGTACTCGAGGTCCACCGGGAATGCGCCCAGGGTCTGAATGGCGTCCACGCAGAACAAAATCTTCCGCTCGCGCAACAGCCTGCCGATGGTCGAAATGTCCGTCCGGTAGCCGCTGATAAAATGGCACGACGCCAGGGCGACCAGCCGCGTGTTTTCATCCACCTGATCCATCACGTCGATCGGCCGGATCACGCCGAGCCCGCGGCTGGCGCCGGGCGAGAGCAGGCGCACTTCCACGCCCTGCTCCGCCAGCGCCAGCCAGGGGTAAACATTGGAAGGGTAGTCATCGAAGTAAATCAGGACATTGTCGCCGCGGCGCAGCTTCAGTCCGCTGGCGACGAAACTGAGCGCGAGCGAGGTCGGTCCGACGAAAGCGATTTCCTCCGGCTGGCATCCGAGCAGCCGGGTGGCGAGTTTGCGGCCGTCCTCGAGGATCCCGGGATAAACAAATTTCTCCTGGTCGCCGGTGCTGGCCGCGCGCGCGTAATCCGCCACCGCCCGGGCCACCCGCAGGGGCAACGGACACACGCCGGCGTGAGCTAGGAAAATCTTGTCGCGGGTGACCGGGAACTCGCGCCGGCGCAGTTCTTCGTCCGTGAGGATTTCATTTAAAGTCATGGAATGAAAAGTATGTCTTTGGGAGCCGCGCGCAAGATGCGAAAGCTCGATTCAGAATTTGCCCGCATTCTGGATGTCCTGGAAATGCCGCATCCAGAATCGGACGACGATAAAAGCCCCCAGGAGCAACACCGCCAGATAGATCAACCGCGGCACCCATTGGGCCACGGCGTGAAGTTTGCGAGAGCCCTCGTCCTGGTAGAAGGCCTGCAGCCGGCGGAGCGTTTCATCCAGCTTGCCACTGATTTCACCGGTGGCGTATTGACGGGTGAAAAGCTCGGGAAAGCAGCGTGAGGCGCTGACCGCTTCCGCGGGTGTTTGGCCGGCACGCAAGAGCGGTCTCCATGCCAGGACGGCGCGGCGCAACGCGGGCGAACCGCTCGCCGCCGCCGCCAGTTCCCAGGCTTCAATGATCGTGACGCCGGCGCTGATGAGCGCTTCCAGCGCCGCGGCCAGTCGTGACAGTGCGAGATAACGTCGCCCGGTTCCCAGGAGGGGCACCGGATGCAATGCCGATTCGACCCAGGCACGCCACGCCTCGCCTTGTTTGCTCTGGCCGGCATAAATCAAAAAGGCGGTGATTACATAAGGCGGAAGGAGGCCGCCCAGCAAAATAACGAGCCAATGGCCCGATCCCATAAACTCGAGGAAAGCAAGAATGAAAATGGCAAAATGAAAAAGGAAAACGGGATAAGCCAGGTCGGCGATCATCTGCCGGGCCATCCGGGCCCGATCGGTGTAATACCCGGCCAACAACCGGAAACACTGATCCAAACGCCCGCTCTTCTCGCCGGCCTCAATCAGCGTGATGTCAAAGACCGGCAGCCACTGGCCGGCGCGCAAGAGGGCGTCCGCAAAAGCACACCCTTGAGCCAGTTGCCGGAGCACGCGCTGAATCGGTTCACGATAGGATCGCGCGGGAGGACTGCGCTCGAGTTGTTGCAGCGCGGGGACAAGCCCAAGCCCGGCGGCGGTAAGCTGGCTGAGCTGATAGTAAAACTCGGCGCGCTGAGTGAGTTGTCCGGGTGTGGCAATCATGGTTGGAGCATCCGGTGACATCTGAGGCGTGCCGAAACCCAGGGCGCACAGCACCCCTCACTGGTCACCAGCACCGGACAGGCGCCAAAAGCAAAGGCGCGCCTGTCGAACCGCCGGCGATACCTTCTCAGGTGGCCACCCGATCAAGGCCGTTCTTCAAGTCGCGTTTGCTGCGCAACCCGACGATCTGATCGGCCACCTGGCCTTTGTTGAAAAGCAGCAACGTGGGGATGGCGCGGATGCCATACTCGGTGCCCACTCCCTGCTGCTCGTCGATGTTCACTTTGCCGAATTTGACACGGCCATCGTATTCGTCGGCCAATTCATCGAGAATCGGCGCGATCATTTTGCAGGGGCCGCACCATTCGGCCCAGAAATCGACCAGCACTGGAGCAGTGGACTGAAGCACCTCTGCGGCAAAATTCTCCTGAGTCAGAGTCAAAATCTTCGGGGATGCCATGGGGGAAGCGCTTAAAAAGGTTGAACGATGACTTAACTAACCTGGCCGGCTCACGATCCGAGTATAAAAGCCACATACACAATCGAGACGACAGCCAGCAATCCTATCACTGCGGCGGCAATCGCCAGGAAGGTATCCACCGGACTCAGTCTGGCTGCTGCTGCGGCGACCGGGGCGGCGCCCGACCGGGGCACAGATCCCGCCGGACGTTGGGCAATGGGGGCGGCCGTAGTGGTCCGGGGCACGGCCGGCGCCGCGGCAGTCGCGTGTGTCGGCATCGGTGCGGGCGGAGCGCCGGTGGCGCCGGTGGCGCCGGTGGCGCCGCCCGGGGGCAACGTCGGCAGCTTGATCGTGGGTGCAGTCGAGGGTTTTGGCGGCAGATTGATGCGTACCGTCTCCTTCTTCGGCTGTACCTTGCCGGTTTCCTTTTTTGGGGGAACTGCGCCGGTCGGAATATTTGAAACATTATCGGCCATAAATCCTGGTCCAAGATATGTGGCGCGGCCGGCCTGTCAAATCTTATTGATGAAACGAGGAGGGCCGGATCAGCAGTCAACCCGGCCCGACCGGCAAACGGCGGCCTGTCAATGGCGGTCGTGTCGCTCGTAATCGCCGCCGCGAGCTCCGCCCCAGCGCTGCTGCTGCGGACGTTCTTCACGCGGGCGCGCGATGTTTACCGTCAATGCCCGCCCCTGGAACTCTTTGTTGTGGAACTGTTCAATGGCTTTGGTCGCCTCCTCCTGACTGCCGAATTCGACGAACGCGAACCCGCGCGATTTGCCGGTCATCTTGTCCAGCATGAGATTGACTGCGGTAACGACACCGACCTGGGAAAAATAATCCTGCAGATCATTCTCCATGGTTTGGTACGAAAGGTTACCTACAAAAAGCCTGGTTGGATTCATAATGCGGTTGTCGATCAAAAAACTGCGTGGGAGGACTGCACCGGCAGACTCACTGAATGTCGTTTAGGGTTCACTGACAATCTGTCTTCTGACACCTACACTGTTAGTTCTTTGAACCGACGCCGCCATTTGTAGCAAACCGCATCCCGCCGTCAATAGTAGAATCACACTTTAAGCCACATGCTGCCAGGCGTCCCGACCGCTCAGGTTCCTCGCCTTCGGTCCGTTGCCGCCGGCCGATGGCGTCGCGCGTGCTGAAAGAAAGCCTCCGACACAATGAATCCAACGCAATCCGGCGCCAAACTAGAGCGCAACGAATCTCAGCACCTCCACCTCTTTCTTGAAAACAAGTCGAATCGAGTTGTCCTCGAAGCGCACGTCCAGGGGCGCGCGTCGCTCGTAGTGTTCCCACATCACGCGACCGTTGGCGGGATTTAATCTCCTGATCATGACGTGCGAGGGCGTTTCCAGGCCCGTCCGGTAGGGACTGTTCGCATCCCGCTCATCGGCCTGATAAGCGCTGAACGTGTACATGAACTTGCCCGAGACGTACGCCAGGGAACCACCCGCCGCTGTGCTCCACAGAATTTTGCCCGTCCGCGGGTCAATCTTGAAAACGGCGGCGCTGGTTACCTGGCTGACATCTATCTGCCGCGAGTACTTGATGCGTTCCGGGCTGGCCGTCGTGGTGTTCACGTACATCATTCCCTGGTCGTCAAAGAAGAGACCGACGGTTCCGACGGAGGGCAGGCGCCAGCGCACCGTCCCTGTCGTCAGGTCAAACGCCGTCAGCACGGCTTCATCAAAAACGTAAAGCGTGTCGCCGCGTTCCACACAAGGCCCTTCGCCCAACGGCGCCGCTTCACCATGAAGAGTGCCGCCGCCACCCGCCACAGTGTAGCTCAGCGTGTTCTGCCACAACTTTTTGTTGTTCCGGTCAAGGACCACCAGCGTTTTCCCGGCGGCGACGACACTCACCGTTTTCAAAGGAAACAACGAAGGGGGTCCGATCACTTCGCCGGTCCAATCCGGAACCTCTCCCAGAGGCGGTCTGCGAACGGTGACCCGGTAGCGGCTCTCGTCTTCAGTCACCGTCTCGCCTCCGCGTGCGCGCTGCATGTCGTTGAGAATCTCGTTTGCCGCTTCGGCGCTCTGGCTGGCGGTCAAATTGCCGTCCAACACGGATTTCGCGGGTGGAGCTTTCATGGCGTTGCGAGTGACGAATCGCTCTTCCAACATGCGAATCGAGAATTGAACATAATCATGTTCACCCGGGATGACTGAAAATCGATCGGCCGGTTCAGCGTCCGATCCCGGCAATGTTTTCGCCCGGCCTTCGTTCCCATCCTTCGTTTCCGCCAGAATCCGTTCCTGGTGCAACTCGCTGGACAACGTCGCCGGCAGCGCGATTCTGGCGGGGAATGGCAGGTTTTGCGCCTGCTCGGCCACTCTTGCCGGGTCGAGCGGCTTTCCCGCGTCCGAACCCGGGGCCCCCGTGGGCAAACCGGCCATCTCCCGCCCGCGAGAGCTGGCCATTCCCGCGCCCCGGCTGAACTCCTGCGCACCCCCGGCGGCCGCTTGTCGTGTCGGCTCGCCGATCTTTTCGACGCGCGCCTCTCCGGTCGCCAGGCTGATATGCGTAATGACTTGCTGCCCGGAGCCACCCGCCTCCATCAAGAGCAACTCGTCCCCGCGGGAAATCATGCCGGTGGAGTCGGGCGCAAGTTGAATGGTCTGTAAGGGCTTGCCGCTCTCCCAATCATAACGGACGACGTCGTGGGCCGAAGTGACCCATATTCTCTGGCCATGAATGTGCAATTGCAGCGCCGCGGCTTCGGCTCTCTCCACAATTTCAGTCAACTCCGCCGCGGAGGGGATTTTGAAAAACTCGACCGCGTCGGGATTCCCACCGGCGATCCGGTCCCGATTAGCCTGCAACTGCTTCAAGATTCGAGCCGCTTCATCGGCGAGCAGCTTCCGGTCCAGGATCTGGCGGGACCAGAGCTCTTTGTTGGCCTTCATGTCATGCCGCGCGAGCGTGCCTCCGTGCAAAAAGACAATCTGGTCCCGCCCGCACAATACCGATTGCCCGGAATAGGCCGGTTCCGCGAATCGAACCGAGAACACGGTTTTCGGAACGGAACCAAACCAGGCGTACCAGAACCAGAAGCCCAGCAGCCCGGCTGTCACGGCAGCAATCGCCTTCGCAACCAGCCCCACCTTCCGCCATTGGCGCGCCTCCTTAACGGTTCCTTTTCCGCCATACACCGGAATCTCGATTCCCTGTGCTTCGGCATTGGCGCGGCAGCGGGGTGAACAGACGTGGCCAAAGAGCTCCATGCACTTCGGGCAGATCGGCTTTTGACAGACCACGCAGGCGTTCGTGATCCTCTGGCCGGGATGCTTCGCGCAGAATTGCAGAGTGCTCGAGTCTGCCGGCGCCGGCGCCGCGTGTCTGGCAGCCTGAATCCTGATGCGTCCGGTCCCGGCGGGCTGCGCTTCACCCGGCGTCGGAGCGGTGTCCGGTGAGAGCGGCTCGCCAGCCGGCGCCACCGCGGCCAGCTCCCGCCGTATCAATTCATTGACAAACTCGGACGAATCCAGCCCGCAATTCTGGCAGACAAACCGGATCGGTGCTTGCGCCATTTCCGGAGTGATGTCGAAGGCGTATTTCGCGCCGCACGAGCATTGGATTTTCATGGAACCTTCATGGTCTCGGGTTCAACAGCACCACGCCTCGACTCACCACCAGCGAAAAAGGAACGCGGGCCGGGCTGGATTCCACATGCCCGTCGCCGAAAATAAAATTCCCTCCGGACTGATGGTGATTGTTCCCCGGCGGCTCGCCCGTCGCGGAAAACGCGTATTGGCCGGTGCTCTTCGGCTGCGTGTCAACCTGCCGGTCCGACATCAGCAACGCCTGCGCGTCGCCCGAACGCTGTCCCATATAATAGGCGTAGCTGATTTTTCGATTGCGAAACGATTCGCCCGCCGGCAAAGGCGAATCCGCGCTGCCCGGACAGATAAAGATGGCTGTGTCCACCGTGTAGCGGGGCACGAGCACGTCGAGAGCTTCCTCCGAAGTCCGTGCGCCCGGCGTCACCGGAAACTTGTTGCCGAAATCATTCGCGTAGACTTCCATCGCGACGTGGATTTTCTCGAGATTCAGCTGGCAGGCGATTTTTTGCCGTTGTTGGCTGTTCGGCGAGGCCCATTGCCAATACAGCGTCATAAGAACGATGATAAGCACCATCACAACAAGCAGTTCGATCCGCGAGAAACCTGAGCGGGCGGATGCCTCACCGCGGCGAACTCTGGAGGTAGGGTTCGCAGGGCAGGGTGGGTTCTGCCGGAGATCCCTCATAGATGCCCTATAGCGGAAACGCGGTCTTATGGCAAACGTGATTTGCTCTCCATGCCTTTTCCCGGCTTCACTCACGAGGTCAATCGGGGGGCCGCCACGGCCAGCCAGAGCCAGCCGACGACGAAGCTCATCCCGCCCAAAGGCGTGACCGCGCCCAACCAGCGAACGTTTGTGCAAGCCAGGAGATAAAGCGAGCCGGAAAAGAACACGATCCCGATCAGAAAACCGAACCACGGCCCTTTCAGCAAGGGTCGCCGCGACGCCAGGATGAACAGCATCAAAACGTGAATGAAATGGTAGAACACGGCCTTCTCCCAGATGCCGACGGCTCCGTTGCGAGCCAAAACGTCCTTGAGCCCGTGCGCGCCAAAAGCGCCGAGGGCCACCGCCAGCGCACCCGCCAACGCGGTAATCCGCATCGCCACAGCATTCGTCATCGTCAGCAGGATGGGATCAAGGCAAAGTCGATTCAAGCCCGATGTCGGCCTCGACGCGCGGCAGCGCGTCCCGGCCACGCCAATGCACGGCAAAAATGCCGTCGTGGATAATCAACTCCGCAACTCCGTGGTTCGCCGCCGTTTTTAATTGCCACCGGCACGGACATCAAGCCGCTCGAAATCGTGCTGTTCATGCGTTCGGTTCCCAGCCCGTCGCCACACTCCAGCACGCGTATGAATTGACCGCGGATGACACGGATGGCGCGGATAAAGGGAAGAAGACATCCGTGAAATCCGTGGTTAAGAAAAACCCCGCCTGCCGTTTCGCGACAAGCTCCCTGCCATCCTTGACGAACTCAACCTAACCCTCGCCGCGTGAACATGAATGTGGAGAACATGAATGTGGATTGGAGAAAGATTCGCGAAAGTAAAGACGCATTTCGGCGGCGGCTGGCATGCTTGCCCGTCGCAGAAAAGCTTCGGATGCTCGACGTGATGCAGGAACAAGCTCTTGCCTTCCGCGGTGCTGGGAGAAGCCAGAGTCAGAGGCAAAATCAAAAGCCGGGATGAATGCGAGTGACAATAATGACGATCGTGTAGGCCTCGTGCCCCCACGCGGCGCAGGTGTGCCGAATGCGCTGAACGCCGGGTCAGGGGACCCGGCCTACAGTGCGATGCGCCAAGCTGGTGTAGCGTGGAGCACTCTGCCGGATAAATCCGGCGTTCCAATCTTTCGCGGTGGTGCAGTGGATTCGCAGGTGATGACTTTCTTCTGTTAACCAGGGTATCTCTTTGGCATCGTCCGGCCTGGCAGAATGAAGATCATCACCAACGAACGCTGCGCCAGCTACTCGCAGCTCGGCCACCCGGAGCGACCTGCCCGCATCGTCAGGACCGTGGAACAGTTGCGGTCGCAAACGGAGCTTCCCATTGTCTGGGCCGCGCCCGGTCCGGTGGACGAGCAGGCCATTCTGCGCGCGCATTCGCCGGAGCACGTCGCCCGGTTAAGCGAGCCGGCGGATTTCGACGCGGATACTCCCTGGTATCCGGACATTGCCGGTTATGCGCGGGCTTCGGTCGGCGCGGCGCTGGAAGCATTGAAATGCGCTCGCGCGGGTGAAACGGTCTTCAGTTTGATGCGCCCGCCGGGACATCACGCCACGCGTTACACGGCGATGGGGTTCTGCTACCTGAACAGTATCGCGATTGCGGTTCTGGAGGCATTGGCAACGGGGTTAAAGCGGGTGGCGGTTTACGATTTCGATGTGCACCACGGCAACGGCACCGAGGACATCCTGCTGAACCGGGAAGGCGCAGCGTTTTTTTCCATCCACCAGCATCCGTGTTATCCCGGCACCGGCACGGCCGACCGGGGCGATAATTGTTTCAATTTCCCCGTGCTGCCGTTTACCCCGCGCGAAGACTACCGTGAAACCCTGGCCAGCGCGCTTGAGGATCTGAAAAACTTCAAACCCGAACTGGTGGCGGTTTCCGCCGGATTCGACGCCTGCGCGCGCGATCCGTTGGCGCAGGAAACTCTGGAGGCGGAAGATTTTTATTGGCTCGGCCAATCCTTGCGAAGGCTCGGAACTCCAGTCATGAGCGTTCTGGAAGGTGGGTACAGCCGGGATTTGCCCGGGCTGATCTTCTCCTATCTCCGGGGTCTCTCCGGTCTCTGAGCCGCAGTGCGGTTCATGCCCCCCGCGCCGTTCGTCTGCCGAAATATTCATGCTTTACCTGCGGCACAAGGTGTGGTAAAGAACAGTCGTGAACCCCTTGGAACAGAGCAGCAGTTTTATTGTCTGGGGTGAGGACCATGTGGCGTATGGTCCGGTGGAGTTGCCAACGCTGGTGACGTGGGTTAAAGACGAGCGAGTGACCCGCGACACGTGGGTCTTTCTTGGCACCAATCAAAACTGGCAGAGGGCCGTGGACATCCCCGAACTGCAGTTGTTTTTCCGCTCCCGACCCATAGTGCTTCCAGACATCCTCGGTGATTCCAAATCGTCTCTGGGCCTCAAGTCCGGAGCGCTGCGTCGCATCAAAATCCTGGCGGGTTTGACCGACAAGCAACTCGAGCGGTTCGCCTCCTTCATGGAATTGGAGAAAGTGCCTCAATGGAAAACGGTCGTAAAACAGGGCGAATACGGCGATGCGATGTATCTGGTCCTGGAAGGCGAACTGCGTGTTCGAGTCATCGCCGCCGAAAAGGAAACCATTCTCACCACGTTGACCGTGGGTGATTTCTTCGGTGACATCTCTTTGTTCGACAAAGGTCCCCGATCGGCGGATGTAGTGGCCAACACGGACGCCACCTTGCTGAAGATTCCCTCGAAGGCATTCGAGAAGCTGGCTGAAGAGGCGCCCGACGTGGCCACGCCCTTCCTCCTGGCAATCGGTAAAACGCTCTCGGCCCGGATCCGGGCCGACAACCGGCGATACGAAAGCTCCGTTCGGATGTCCCGCGCTGCCGGGGTGTACGCCGGTGCTTAAGCCGACGCGCCAGCGCCTGGATTACGGCGCTACAGCGCCGCTTTCGAGAGGATAGGGCGATGGAGCAGTGCAATGCCGGGGTGAAGGCTGCGAACTTTTCCGTTCAACACTCCAACACTCCATCACCCCGGCAACCCTGGTTTTCCGAGAGCAACGAGAAATCGGCGCACTCCTGATGCTTCTCGCAGTCAATCAATCGCCCAGCAGCTTTTTGAGCGCGGCCCGCGCCTTGGCCTCCCGTGAAAGGTCTTCCGCCGCCGCCACAAATTCGCGGCGGGCAAACTCAAAATACTCGCAGTAATTCGCCATGTGCTTCTCGGCCACCGGGTCCGCGCGCTGGTCGCGGCACTGGTAGGCCGCGCGTTGGTCGTGGCTCACGCAATTCAAACAAACTTTCAGATCGGAGCCGCAACGCTCGCAAATCTCGGACCGGCCTGGCGAACCGGCCAAGGCATACTCGGCGCCGCACTTCCAGCAATGTCGCGTCAAAGCCATGGCCGCATTTTAGCTCGCCTCCGGAATTTTACCAGTCAGGATAAGTCTTATAGGTCCTGCAAGTCCTATAGGCTACTTGAAATTGAGCGGCCTTTGCTCTACAACGTGACGCGATGCACTGCCCGATGTCACCCAAACTTTCCAAATGGCCTTTCCTGCTCAGCGACGTTCTCTTGTTGGGATTGGCTTTTCTGATCGTGGTTCAAGCCAGGCTTCCCCTGGGCCCCTGGGAGGTCGTCTCGTGCACCCTCTGTGTCACGGTCGGCGCGGGGTGCGCCGCCTTGCCGTTCATTCTGGAGTATCGCGCCCTGCTAAAGCTGATTCTGGCCGATCGTCTGATCACGGTCACCTCCGAGATCCAGAAACTCGGAGGATTGGCGGATCAGATCAGCAGCGCCACCAGCCAGTGGGAGACGGTCCAGGAATCCGCCGCCAAAACCGCGGGCCTGGCGCAAGCGATCGCGGAGCAGATGGCCGCGGAAGTCAGGGAGTTCCAACAATCCTTCCAACAGGCCAATGAAGCGGAAAAATCCGCGTTGCGGCTCGAAGTGGAAAAATTGCAGCGCGCGGAGAATGACTGGCTTCAAGTCCTCGTGCGAACGCTGGACCACGTTTATGCCGTGCATCAGGCCGCCGTCCGATCACGCCAGCCATCGCTGATCGATCAGCTCGGCCAATTCCAGAATGCGTGCCGTGAGGCCGCCCGGCGGGTGGGGCTGACACCTTTTGTCGCGGCGCCGGAAGAACCGTTCGACAAACAAATCCACCAACCGGTGGACGGTGATTCAGATCCTGGTCCGGAGGCGGCTGTCGAGGAGACGGTCGCCACGGGATACACCTTCCAGGGAAGGCTTCTGCGCCCGGCTCTGGTGCGCCTGCGGAACGGGAATGGCGCCGCCCCAGCGGATTCTCGCACCGGACCCAAGACCGGACAGAGTCAGTTGCCCCTGGAACCGCCCTCCGCTTCAGTCTGAAGCTCCTCTCCCTCGTTGCGTCCTTGGCGCCCTTGGCGTGAGGTCTCAGATCGATCCGAGAGTGGTCTGAGGCTGCGCCTCGTTAGAACTTATCTCATAAACGGGGAACGGAGCGCGGCGTTTACGCCGCCTCACTGATCGTCTGTCGACAAACTGAGGAACTCCATGAATGTCTCAGTGCGTCCGTAAGTTGAAGCGGCGTAAACGCCGCGCTCCAATTTTTATGAGATATCTATCGTTTTCCATTGCAGGAATCAACGGAGGTCATAATCAGTGCATTGCGATTGACGTTGTTCCGGAGCCGGAACTTACTGCAATTTTATCGGAACAGTTTTCTGCGTCGAAAAGAAATGGAGCGCGCACTCCCTGACTGGCCTTTGGTAAATGCGCTCCAAAGCTCTCGCATACAACCTCAATTGTGGCTCGTAGGCTTCCACCTTTTTGCCCAGTTCGTTGCTCTGAAATTCGTCGGTTTTGAAGTCCACCAGCCAGAGTGCGTGCGGCAAAATCACGGCCAGATCCACGACGCCCTGAACGACCACAAATTCTTCTTTCAGGATGGGCTCGACGGAGTCTCGTCCCAGCAGATGACTCAACTCCTGGGGCGAGAATCGCGCGGTGAACCGCAACTCGCGCCGGACGGCCCCGGCATTCCCGCGCACTTTCCGGCCGAAATCAGACCGCCAGAACTGTGCCAGCGCTTCGTAATCCAAAGCGGCGATTTCCTCAGAGGAGAGGATCTGTTCACGCTGCATCCGTGTGGCTTCCCGGCGCAACTCCTCCAGGTTCAACGTCTCGCCCAGGGACACAAACTGCAAAAACTTGTGATGCGCTGTGCCCTTTTCGGCCGCGGACAAAGATCCGGTCTTGGATCGCCGGGGACCACGAACGCGGAATGGCGCCGCGAACAAGGAGGTCGTTTCCTCGTCTGCGCGCGGGTCCGGGATGCGCTGCCGCTGCGCCGTTACAGAGGTTTTGGCCGGCTCAAGCGCGGCGCCAGCAAACGGATAGACCCAGCTTACGCGCTCAACCACCGCCTCCGGTATCGTCGAGGCATTCACCAGCATCGCCGTTTTCGTTGAATCGCCTCGGCTTTTTTCCGCGTCCAGAAGCCGCGCGTCATTTTCCGAATACAAGGTCCATCGAAGCAGGCTGTTTCCTCCGGTGATTTCGTCTCGCCAGTCACCGGGTTTGGCAGCCGCAGCCAGCCAGAGCTGCAGCCAACCCCAGTAGCTCCGGGCCGACAGGATTTGTTCCGTGGAGATCGGGCTATGGCCGGCGCCGGCGCGCCAGTGTTCGATGGAGGATATGTCGCCAGTGGTGGCGGCCAGTATCAGGCGGTCTTTCGCGCGCGTCAGCGCGACGTACAGCATGCGCAGCTCTTCGCCGAGGGATCCACGCAACTGCCGCCGCCGGCCCAGCCAGTAAGGCAGGCTCGGATAATGCCCGTTCTGGTCCGGCGGCGCCACTCGGGGGCAAATCCCGTATTCGGCATCCAACAGAAATTCGGCGCGGAGGTCCGACAGGTTGAACTTCTTGCCGAGATCAGCCGCCACTACCACGGGAAACTCCAGTCCCTTGCTCTGGTGGATGCTCACCAGGCGCACGGCATCCAGCGTTGCCGGCGGCGCCGGTTCCTCTCCGGATTCCGCCTCGCGCTGAGTTTCCACAAAACGAAGAAACCGGAACAGGCCCTGGCGTTGATAGGGGTCGAACCGCCGCGCCAGTTTCAACAGCCGTTGCACATTTGCGAGCCGTTCTTCGCCGCGGGATTGCGCCAGCAGCAGCGCCTCATAGTGAGTCTCCGCCAGAATCGTTTCCAGGCAATCCGCGAGCCCGCTTTGACGCACCTGCCGTCGCCAGGACTCAAACAGTTCCAGGAACCGTCGCGTCCTGCCGCGCGCGGTCCCGGCCGCGCCGGCAACCCCCGCAGGGGAATCCCGCGGGGTTCGGTTGAAGTTCTGAAGCGCGACCCAAAAGCCATCCTTCGGTCCGGCGGCGCGGATCGCGGCGAGTTCGTCGAGCGACAGCCCGACCAGCGGTGAACGCAGCACCGCCAACGCCGGGACATCCTGCAGTGGATTGTCAAGCAATTGCAGCAGGCCGAGCAAGTCGCTGATTTCCGTCGTTTCGTAAAAGCCGCCTCTGGCCGCGTGCAATGGCACGCCCGAGCGGCTGAATTGCTTCGCGAAACCCTCCACTTTGTTGGCCGGCGCGCGCAACAGCACCACCATGTCGCGCCATTGCACATCCCGGAACTGTTTCCTTTCGTCATCCCAGACCTGCTCCTTTTGATCCCGCAGCTCGCGCAGCCGTCGCGCCACCAGCCGCGCTTCCTTTTCCGTGGCCTCAAGGTCCGCCAGTTCCCTCCAGACCTGCGGCCCGGACGTGTCGTCGTCGGGCTCGGAAAATTCCTCCTCGCCGCCTTTGATGCGCAGGTGCAATTCCACTTTCGGGCCGGTGTCCGCGGCGCGGCCCAGGGGGGCGCGCTCCTGCGCGGAGCCGAATTTCAAGTGCGCCTCCGCCTCGTACCCGATACCTCCGATTTCTTCGCGCATCAGCGACGCGAAGAGCGGGTTGATGAAATCCAACAGCGCCTCGCGGCTGCGAAAATTGTCCGACAGGAAGATCGCCTGGCCTTCGTCCCGGTTCTTTTGCCAATCCTTTTTGTAGCCCCGGAAAATCGCCGGCTCGGCCAGCCGGAACCGGTAAATGCTCTGCTTCACGTCGCCGACCAGGAAGCGGTTGCCCGTGTTTGGAGTTGCGCCTTCAGGTGACGCCGCCTCAGGGCCGCCGGCGCCCGCGGTGTCAAGGCTCAGCGCCTGCAAAATCCTGTCCTGTGCCGCATTGATGTCCTGATATTCATCGACAAACACGTGCTTCAACTTCGCCCGCCACCTCAAAGCAATCGGCGTCGGACGGTCGGCTCGGGCGTCCCATAGCAGCCGCAGTGCAAATTGCTCGAGGTCGGCAAAATCAACCCCGCCGGCCTCGCGCTTCACGCGACTGAATTGTTCTCCAAATTCTCGCGCCAAATGCACCAGCGCGAGCTGGTCATGCCGCGTCCATTCCCAATCCTGCGCCAGCGGATCTTCGCCTCCGGGAGCAGAGATGAGGGAAAGGAGAAACTCAGCCTCGTCAAAGAATTTCTTCAAAGGCCCGCGCAGGACCGTCTTCTTTCTCTTCGGCCAGTTTTCATCGCCGTCGGCCCTGCCAATCTGCCCCAGCGCCGGACCGATTGCGGCCAGGGGACAATCCCCATCCGTGCTGACGAATCCATCCAGCGCCGCGGCGCAAAGGGCGGCAGGCGTGTTTTCATCGGGTTGCCTTTTCAGAACGGGCAACCACTGGTCGCGCCAGTCCTGGAACCCGGCTGCCAACCATGCCCGCCACCGGCCCGGTTGCGGTTCGCCAAACAGGGCGGCCTGGCGGTCGAACCAGCCTTGCGGGTCCGGCAACGATTGCGCATAGCGGTGCAGCCGCCAGATCAACTCGCGCGCCCGATGATCCGAGCCGCGCGTCTGGCGAGTCACCCACTGCCGGAAGGCAGCGGCCTCCGCCGTATCGCCCCCATAGTATTTGTCCAGTAGCGCGTCCAGAGCCTGGTGGCGCAGTTGATGGATCTGTTCCTCCGCCAGCACGGCAAACTGCGGGTCGAGCCGGAGTTGCCCGTGATAAAAATGTTCGCGCACCAGCTTCAGACAAAAACTGTGCAGCGTGGAAATGCGCGCCACGTCCAGCAGCGCAAGCTGCTCCTCCAGATGAGCCGTGCCCTCGGGCCCGCTCAACAGCGCCATCAGCCGCGCGCGGATGCGGCCGCGCATTTCTGCCGCCGCCGCTTCGGTGAACGTGACCACCAGGATTTGTTCCCAGGAGCAGCCTTGCTGAAGCTGTAAAACACACCGCTCCACCAGCGTGCGCGTTTTGCCGGTGCCGGCGCCGGCCACCACGAGCACGTTGCCGCGAGCCGTGAGGGCGAGTTGCTGGGACGGAGTAAGCGTTTTCACCTGCCGCTCTCCTTTGCCGGGGGAGAACCGATCGTCCCGCGCGGCTCCGGCAATTTCTGGAGCACCCGGAACGAATTCACCCAGGGATCGAAACGGCAGACGGTTTGACAGGCGCAGACGTCGCAGGCCCGCTCGTTTCCCTTGCGATAGGGATGCACCCTGGCGCAACCCGAAAAAACCCCCTGCCCGAGCCGGCACAACTCGTCCTCGATCATGTCCAGCAACCGGATGAATTCGCCGGTCGGCATCGCGTCGTTGCCGGTCTTGCTGAACTCGCCGTTTTGATTCTTCGAGTATTTGAACTGGGTCCCCTTGCGGCTGCCGCTGCTGTCGAGCCACAGCAACGCGGCCGCGTCGAAGCGACCCAGGTGCGGATAAGGGAATGGCGCGGTGGAAGCACCTCCTCCAAGCACTTCGCGACGCGTGCCGCCCGAGACCGCCCGGGCCCGCAGTGGAACGTAGAAGACGCCGACCGGAACAAGTGTGGCAACGCCAAAAACCGGTTTTGGGTCCTGGAGCCGACGCAACGCCCCCAGATAAGAAAAAAGCTGCAGTTCCAGGCCATGCCGCAAGAGCGTCGGATCGATTTTCGTCGGGCTGGATTTGTAATCCATCACCACCGCCAGGGCCGCGTCCGCGCCGGGTTCGCGGTACAAATCCACGCGGTCGATTTTGCCGCGCAGCAGCAGCGCCTGGCCGCTCCCCAGGTCGATCCTCCACGCCGGCAAGTCTCCCGGTTTCAGGCCAAACGAAACCTCGACGGCATGCGGGTCGAAGTGGTATTGGCCCATCAGGCCGATCACGGCCTCGATGAAATCCTGCAATTGTTCGATCAAGCTGGCGGCGAGGAAACGCGATTTCGCGTCGGCCTGGAACAGCCCGCCCGAAAAGCGGGGTGCCAACTTCGCGCCCACCTGCGCAATGCGCTCCCGTGCCTGCTGTGGGGTGAGGTCGCGCCAGCGTTTGCCCTCGTCCCGCAATTGCTCGTGGAACCGGCTCAGGATCTCGTGCTGGAAACTCCCGGTCTGACGCGGGTCCGCCTCGAACCGCTGGCGCTCGCCGGCGCGCAAACCGTAGTTCACGAGAAACTGGAACGGGCAGGCGGCGAATTGTTCGAGCGCGCTGGTGGAACTGCGCAGTTCGGTTCCGTACAGGGCCAGGACGGCTCCGGGTGAGAGCGTCAGCGCGTCCAGTCCCGGCAGCGCCTGCCATCGCCGCCATTGCGCCAGGGCTGACTGAACCCGCGGCAAGGCCTCCAAACATGGCGCCCAAGCCGCTTCGCCTCGCAGCAGCGCCGGGATAAGCTCCGAGACGTGCTCGCTGGCCGGCCAATCGCGGACGGCCGGAAAGTATTCTGTTTCCAACCCCGGAAACAGACGCTGCAGGCGAGTGACGAACGGAGATGGGTTCAGGGTTTGACCTTCGTCACTTTGTTCGGAGTACGCCAGCAGCAGCCGTTCGCGCGGGCGGGTGAACGCGATGTAGCCATAGTAACGTTCGCGGGCCAGGCGCCGGCGCACGTCCGGACCCAGGCGCGGCTCAAGTCTCGCGCTCAACTCGTCCCGGTCAGCCTCCGTCAACAGAGTCGTCTCCGAGGGCGCTGCCGGGAAGACGGATTCGTTCAAGCCCAGCACCACAGCGAGTTTCAAATTCGGGTTGCGCGAGCGATCGATTGCGCCCGCCAGCACCTGGTCCAGGGCCGGCGGAATGACCCCGACCGTGAGATCCGCCAGGCCGGCTTCCAGAACCGGGAGCCACTCGCCGACCGGGAGCGCTTCGCGCGAGAAGGCCAGCCCCACCATGTCGAGCCATTCGTTCATCTGCTCCCACACCGTGGCATGAACCGCACTCGAAACCCGGAACCCGGAACCCGGAACGGTGTCCTGCGACCACGCCTCCAGTTGCCGTTCGATTTGAAGATCGCGCCAGAGTTCGCGAATCGCTTCGGCCAGATCAGGGCCCGTGGGTTCGAATTGCCGACGCGCCAGCCGGGCCTGGAACGCTTCAAAGGGCGGCACGATTTTTCGGCGCAGCCGTTCCAGGGCGGGCTCCAGTTCCGGCTGATCCTCCATCCGGATCGGGGCGCGCCAGATCTGCCCTTTCCAACCGCGGGCGATGGCTTCATTTTCCAGCCAGTCGAGCGCGGAGTCTTCGGCCGGAACGAGCCCTGTTTTCAGCGTGCCGAACCAATCCTCCGGCTGCCATCCCAAGGCCGCCGTGCGCACGGCGCCCCGGGTCAATTCCGCCAGCGGGTGATGCGCCGCGGGTTCACGCTGGTCGAGGAAGCAGGGGATTTCAAACCGGCGGAACGCGCGTTCCAAGGGCTGCCGGTAAGCTTCCAGATCACGGACGATCACCGCGGCCTCGCGATACCGGCCGCCCTTTCGGACGAACTGGAGAATCTCACGCGCGGCCAGCACGGCCTCCGCTTCCGGGTTCGCGCAGGCGACGAGTCGAATGCGGGATGCGCGGCGCGTGAAGCGGGAGGCCCGAGGCGGATTGCTGTCAACCATCGCCCGACCGGTAAATCGTCCACCCTCCGCGGTGCCGCCACGGAGGCCGGGCAGATCGTCAATCCTAAATGGCGCCGGTTCCGTCCAGAATTGTTCGAGATGAGCCAGCTCCGGATTGCTCGAAAACCGGCTCGCGTTCGGCTCGCGAAGCAGGGTTTCGACCAACACGGTCACGCCGCTCACCTGTTCCAGCCGCTGTTTGCATTCTTCAAAGGTCCTTCGCACCGGCGACCAGTGAGACCGCCATGAATCCTCCCGGCGCCGGACTTCTCCAGTCGCGTCATCGAGGCAGAACGCGACGGTAGCCCGCTCGCACTCGGGAACCATGGCCGCCAGCAGGTTCAACTCCTGCGGCGTCATTTCCGCAAACCCGTCCAGCCACAGCCCCGAAATGCGGAAGGCAGAAGGCCGGAGGCAGAACGCAGACGTCCTGCTTCCGCCCTCCGCCCTCTGATCTCCGCCCTCTGATCTCCGCCCTCTGGTTAATGCATCCGCTGCGAGGTCGGGCAGACGATACACATCATCGAGCCGGTGCTCCTCCAGCCACCGCAAATAGGCGTCAAAAAGCAGGGCCAGGTCGTGCAGTTTGGCCTGAAGTTCGGGACGCAGCCCCTTTTGCGCCGCCAGCGTGTTGAGTGTTGCCGGCGAAAACCGGTAACGCTGAAGCTCGCGAATTTGCAGGCTGAGTTGCCGGGCGAAACCGGGCAGTCGCGCCGTCGCGTGAAACAGGTTGAGGGCATTGCGTTCGCGCGCCAGCAACGCGCGGAAAACCATGATGCGGCCTTGCTCGCTGAGCAGGTCGGGAGGCGCCAGCCGCAGTTCGCTGAACACGAATTCCGCGAGCCGCTCGAACGACAGAATGTGCAATCGCGTGTAGCCCTGCAGTTGTCCGCCTTTTTCGCGGCGGGGGGGGACTCCCCGCGAGCCGGCGCATGCGCTTCCTTGGTGGGGCGAGCTTCCGGGCGAGCCGCCACATGCGCTGCCCTGGTGGGGCGAGCTTCCGGGCGAGCCGCCACATGCGCTGCCTTGGTGGGGCGAGCGTCCCCGCGAGCCGGACACTTCACCCGACAACGGCTCGCCCGGCTGCCCGCCCCGCCCGGGGAAATCCAGCAACTGCCGTTCGAGTTGAAACGTGGCCTGCTTGGGAGCGAGCAGGATCAGCGGCGGCCCTTCCGGCGCGGTCAGCAGCAGCTCGCGAATTTCCGCCAGACAGCGGAATGTCTTGCCGCTCCCGGCGGGCCCGAGCAGAAATCGGATTTGCACACTGGAATTTTTCGCGCAAAGACCCCGAGGCGCAAAGGAATTTATCTCATTTTAGTTGTACCCAGGGACAGCGGTTGTCCTACCCTCGGTGCTAAAGGAGCACGATGAAAAGAATTCCATATACCGCATCGGCCGACGATTTGGACGGTTTTGCCGCGATGGGAATGAAGCGCGACGCCCTTCGGTTGGCCCGCCAGAACCTGAAAAACCGGGCAATCACGGCTGGTTTATTCAACCGCTCCGTCAACGTCATTCTTTTTCAATCCGACAGGCTCAAGAGCTGGTCTGTGCTGATAGAACACGCCTACGCTCGAATGTCCAGGCGCGAGCAGGGGTTGGCCCGTTCCTGGATCTTCGCCTACGATTATTGCCTCGAGGATTACGCTCGCGCCGCCCGGTTCATTCCGCGCCGGTTTAAAGGCGCTTGTGATCCTCACCATTTGGCTCTCGCGACGGACACCATGCTGGAGTTGGGCAACCGGCGTGAGGCCAGGAGGCTGGCCAGAAGATTGCCCCGAGCGATCCGGGAAGCCGGAGATCCAACGGAGCGGGCGATGTTATCATGTTCCCTGGCGGAATACCTGGCCAGCGAGGGGAAATGGCAGCAGGCGATCCGAACCTGGGAAACGATTGAATCGGACCGAACATTTATGGAAAACGCGGTGACCGGGATCATGCTCGTCCACGTTGCGCGCGCGCTGCAGACCGTTCACTCCGGTTTGGGATTGCTCGGAAAATTCAAAAGCCAACCCGATCCACAACTCGAAATCACCCTGCCGGGGAACGACAAGGCGTGCCTGGCGAAAGCGGAACGTAAACTGAGGCGCTTCGAAAAGTTGCTGGAACGCATTCTGCCGGAGAAGTCGTGGAAGGAGTTGGGGATTGAGGAGCAAGAAAAGAACATCGACATCTGAAACGAACTTGGGAACATCCAAAACTTATGAAAATCGTCTTCAGCAGAAAAGGCTTTGATTCCGAAAACGGTGGGATTCCGAGTCCCATTTTTCCTGATGGAGCTTTCTGCTCACTGCCGTTGCTTGCCACCGATGACAAGTCGAACACCAAATTCGACGATCTTCTTGCCTTCGATGGTCATTCCATGGGCAAGGTCGTTCGTGATCTGTCAAACGGCAACATCAGGCCATCTCGGCGGATCCACTTTGATCCTGACCTAAACAAGGCGCTCCTTCCGCGCTTGGCCGGGTGGCGACCGATTTGCGGTCGTGTAATTCGTTCCGCATCACACCTACGTGATCACGGAGTCGGTATTGGTGCCCTTATCTTGTTCTTTGGGTGGTTTAGACGTGTCGAGTTACAGGCTGGCAGGTACCACTTCGTGCGCGGTTCTGAAGACCTGCACGTCCTTTTTGGCTGGCTCCAGATAGGTGAGATTCTGGCCGCCGGGCCAGAAATGACCAAGGCCGCGCCTAAGTGGGCGCGATACCACCCGCATTTCCTTAATAACTGGGGCGCTGAGAACGCCGTCTATTTAGCTTCCGATACGCTTTCGCTCGCAGGTCTTAGCAAGCGCATTCCCGGTGGCGGAGCATTCACCCAGTACTCGCCTGAGCTACGGCTTACAGCCCCTAATTGCACCCGCAGTATTTGGCGTCTACCCCGATCCTTCCACCCTAAGCGAGGCCGGTCCCCGCTCTCTAGACACCCCGCGGAGAGATGGACGATCGAAGGCGACCATACTATTCTCCGGACTTTTGCTCGCTGGCAGGAGGCTGTCCTAGATACCGAACAGTGTCCAGAAGCGATTGATTGGATTTGTGACATCGTCACCACAAGGGCTTAACAGAAAAAGTTGTGTCTCACGCCACCGCTGGAAAGTTCGAGCAACTTTGCCGAAAGGCAGTGAAATGCCGTTGGTGCTTCACAGAGCTTTCACTCAAGGCTCCGACTATCGACATTGCTCAGCCTCGCTGGATCGGGCGGACCTATTGGGCCGCACGACCTCGCGTTTTGGTCTTGATAGTCAATCCCGGTTCCGGAGAGGGCAGAAAGGATGATCCCGCTGACAAAGATGCACGGAGATTGATTCGAGCGTTTTCCAAAGGCAGGGGAACTCTCCGGGCAATTACCGAGCACTTTAAGCGAGACGCGAAGGGTTGGGGCGGAGGGCGTTTTAAGGGGTTTTACAGTACAGATTTGGGCTTGGCTTTTGAAGATACTGCATTCGCGAACGTAGCGTGGTGTTCCACCTGCGGCAACAGACATCCGCCCCGGATGCTCGAACGGTGTTTCTCTCGTCACACCGAGTATCTGCTCCGCATTTTGGAGCCTCAGATTGTGCTTCTTTCGGGGGGCGGCACCCACCGATTTCAGACCCGTATTGCTAAGCTCTTGCCTCAGGCAAAGATCATCACCATGTTGCACTTCGCACACCGAGAGGGTGGTGCGGCATGGGATCGGGAGAAGCTGCGAATTCGCCGACAAATAGAAAAGACTGGATAGAGTCGATCGGGGGTAGGGGTTAGTCCCGGCTATTGTAGCAGGGTCAGTCCGGGCGAACGGCGAGATGGATTGGCGAAGGGCGTGAAGGAGTCCGGAAGGACAGGGAAGCATCTCAGAGCGTGTTTTGAAAATGGCGTCTGGAACATGAGTGGGTCACTAATGTTGTACAGGATTGGGTATGTGTCATAGATAGGATGGATGCAAACGCATCCTATCAGCTATCCAACCGATCTTACCGATG
>Ga0326727_10008150_pt1 | contig 26863 bp, 15 predicted proteins | sample MB2enrmetagenome_FD_207643 | JGI IMG/M metagenome (GOLD analysis project Ga0326727, IMG submission 207643) | Lab enriched peat soil microbial communities from McLean, Ithaca, NY, United States - MB29MY | ecosystem: Environmental > Terrestrial > Soil > Wetlands > Peat | place: USA: New York...
ACACCGGCGCAGCTTACGTGGTGATGGTCCCGAACAAAACTGGTACTTATTTCGGGACTTCGATGGCGGTAGGGACCATGTACAGAGTCGCCGGGACTGGTACCGGCGGGGCGCCCTCTAATGGTACCGCGGCTACCAGCTCGGATCTGAGTTCCCCGAATGGTGTGGCGGTGGACTCCTCGGGGAACCTGTATATCGCCGACACCGTCGCACAATATGTGGTGATGGTCCCTGCCGTCGGCGGTACTTATTTCGGGACTTCGATGACAGCCAAGGATATGTACGAGGTCGCCGGGACTGGTACCGGCGGGGCGCCCTCTGCCAATGGTACCGCGGCTACCAGCTCGAAGCTGAACTACCCATACGGGCTGGCGGTGGACTCTTCGGGGAACTTGTACATCGCCGACACCCAGGCCAACTATGTGGTGATGGTGCCGGACACGGTTGGTGCTGCCACCGGGACCGTAGCCGGTGCCTATTTCGGGATTTCGATGAGGGTAGGGGACATGTACGAGGTCGTCGGTACCGGTAATGCCGGGGCGCCGACTACCGGCGGGCTGGGCACTGCGTCCGATCTGGACAGTCCGAATGGGGTGGCGGTGGGTTCCTCGGGGAACCTGTACATCGTCGACACCAGTAATGAGAGAGTGGAGAAGCTCGTCCCCTAATCTCATTGAGCTGCCCGACGACATTCCGGTGCCGATAGGTGCTTGCCGGTGAGCGCGGCGGTGCCTCCGTGATAGCTGGGGCGCCTGCGTGGGTATGCTAACCGTCCGGGGCTGCAAGGCTAGGTCCGGGCGTTCCCCGGAGATTGCCTAGTCCCAGCGATCGGATTGCTGGTCTGGCGTACCTTAGGTCAGTGGACGTTCAATCTTACCGAAGCGGACATCTCTGACGGTTCTAATCTTGGTGGCAATCGTACCATGGTGCTCTCTGCCTAGGAGCTGAGACGGAGACCTCGGGGTGTGCTTGATGCCCGGGGCGCGTTGGTGTGGCTTGTTGCTGTTCCTGTGCCTTCCGGGGTATATGGGACGGTCTCGGGGGGCGTCTCGTACACGGGCTGGGACGGGTGTTGGGCCGGGGTGCCGGACGGCTGGCAGGACAGTTAGCTGAGGCGGGTACCCAGCCAGTATGGTGCTAACCAGCTGACCGCCAGGAGCGGTCAGCCCGCCGCGGCAAGCGGCAGCGGCGATGGTGACATTTATATCGGTCTCCGCCTCCTTATGCACCGACATACATATCGGGTAGGGCTGTGCCCTGTCTGTGTTGTGCGGGTGCCGGGCCGGGCCCGCTGGGATTGCGCCTAGGGAGACAGCAGATGTCGAGACCAGCAGCGAGGCCAGGGCGCAAACATGTCGGGTTGCACCTGGCGGCGGCTGCGGGCATGATGGCGCTGCTGAGCATGGGCCTGGCCGGGGTGACGGCTAGCGCCGGCCCGGCGGCAGCCGCCAACGCCCCCCTGTCCAACAACAACATGACTGCCACCCCGGTGGCAAACGAACAGCTCATTGCCGGCACCCTGTTCTGGAACTCGGTGTCTGACGTCCAGTTCCCCACGGTCAGCCTGAACAGCTTCGACCAGACAGTCACCACCTTCAACGACCTGGACGTAACCGACGCCACAGGGTCCGGTGACGGCTGGTCAATATCGCTGGCAACCACCCAGTTCGCTGACGGCAACGGGCACACCCTGGCGGACGGGTCGACCACCCTGACTTCGGTGGGCCAGGCCAGCTGTGACCAGGGTTCGTCCTGCACACTGTCGTCGCTGGACACCAGCTACCCCATAATGGTCCCGGCTAGCCCCACCATGCCCCCGGCGGACATGATCTACGCGGCCTCCCCCGGCACCGGGATGGGTGCTATGAATTTCGACTCGTACTACAGCCTGGCCGTGCCGGCCGACGCTGCCGCCGGTACTTACAGCGCCACCTGGATGTACACCCTGTCGCAAGCCCAGGGGACAGTCACAGGGGAGACCCAGCTGGCCACCCCGGCAGCTCCCACCGGCGTGCTGGCCGCCGAGTCCGACGGCCAGGTAAGCGTCAGCTGGACCGCAGCTCCCTCGACCAGCTCCGCCCCGGTAGCCGGGTACTACGTGTACCGGGACGGCAGCCAGGTCGCCAACGTACCGGTCTCCGGCTCGTCCTCCTCCGACCCGTCCTGGGTTGACACCGACGCTGTTGTCGGCGCCACTTACACCTATTCGGTGGCGGCGTACAACGGCACAGGCTCAACCTTGCAGTCCGTCTCGGCCCAGGACGTCGCCAAGCCGTTGACCGTCCTGGGTGTCCCGGCCGCCCCGGTCGGCATCACCACCAAAGCCGGCGAAGGCCAGATCGCTGTCAGCTGGGGCGGAGTTGCCGACGCCACCTCCTACACCCTGTACCAGGACGGTACCACCGACGAAGTGTACACCGGGCCGGCGCTCAGCTACACAGTGACCGGCCTGACAGGCAGCACCTCTTATTATTTCTACGTGACCGCTACCAGCCCCGGGGGCACCTCCAGTTTCTCCTTGCCGTCATACGAAACCCTGGTGTGCGGCGCCCCCTCCCCCGGCGTCGCGACCTGCCGGGCCGTGGAGCTGGGCACCCCCGCCCGGTACTGGACGCCAGGGCCCGACTGGGCCGGCAGCCATTCGTCCAACGGAGGTAGCACCGGCAGCACCATCGGGGCGTACGTGCCGGCGCCGCCCAGCGCCGGTTTCTACCCGGTGGACCTGCTGGACGCTTACAGCCTGTCGGGCATGGCCGCCAGCATGACCCCGGGCCGGGCCGCCCCCACCATCGCTGTGGTCGACGCGTACAACGACCCGCATGCCGCCGGCGACCTGCGGGCGTACCGGGCTAGCATGAGCGGCGCCCTGGACCCCAACACCGGGCTGGCCGACAGCACCATCCCGCCGCTGTGCGGCGGTACGGTTACCACCGGCTGCGTGACCTTCACCAAAGTTGACCAGACCGGCGGGACAAGCTACCCCGCTAACAACACCGGGTGGGCCGAAGAAATATCGCTGGACCTCGACACGGTCTCAGCGGTCTGCCCCGGATGCAACATCGTCCTGGTCGAAGCCAACTCGGACAGCATCCAGGACCTGGCGGCGGCGGTCACCGAAGCGAAAACTTTCGACCCGGTGGCGATCAGCAACAGCTACGGCAGCACCGAGTTCAACTCCGAGGCCGAGTACAACAGCGTGTACACAGCCAGCCCGGGCACGGCCATCACCGCGGCGTCAGGCGACGACGGTTACGGGACCGAGTTCCCCGCCGCCGCACCAGGGCTCACAGCGGTGGGCGGCGCCACCCTGAGCTACAGCGGCACCGGGGCCAGCCTCGCCTGGGGCACCCAGGACGCCTGGGCTGAAAGCGGCAGCGGCTGCTCTTCGTACGAGCCGATGCCCAGCTGGCAGGACGACCAGGGGGTTTACAGCCTGTCAGCTGACTGTTCCGGCCGGCAGATAGCGGACATTTCGGCTGACGCCAACCCGGTGACCGGCGTAGCCGTGTACGACAGCTACGGGGCGGGAGGCTGGACCGTGTTCGGCGGGACCAGCGTGTCCGCCCAGATCATAGCCGCCGCCTACGGCCTGGCCGCCGGGGCCGGGACCGGGACCGTGCAGACCGAGCCGCAAACCCTGTACACCGACGCCGCGGACAGCGGCACCACCGGGCCGACACCCGGGCTGGTACCGATCTCAGCGGGGTCCAGCAGCAGCTGCGGTAGCTACCTGTGCGACGCCACCCGCTCCCTGCCCAGCGGGTACAACGGCCCCACCGGGCTGGGCACTCTGTCAGGGGTGAGCGCTCTGCTGGCCACCCCGACCGTCCCCGACACGCTGAGCTTCGAGCCGGCTAACGAGGGCATAACCGCCGGGCAGACAGCGGGACCGGTAATACTGGGCCTGGCCCAGCCCGCCCCCGGCGGAGGGCTGGCCGCCACGCTGAGCACCAACTCCTCCGGCGGCGGTTTCTCCCTGTCAACCACCGGCCCGTTCACCCCAACCCTGGGGCTTACCGTCCCGTCGGGCTCCACCGCCACCCCGCCGTTCTACTACCGGGACACCGCCGCGGGCGTCAACACCATCACCGCCTCGGCGGCGGGCGCCACCCCTGGTGTGCTGCTGGCCACGGTGGTCGCCGGGCCGCTCGCCAACATTACCATTACACCGGCAACGGTGGTGCTGGCCGCCGGCAGCACCCAAGTTTTCACCGCCACCGGCACCGACAGCTACGGCAACGCTGTCAGCGTCTACCCCGCCTGGAGCACCACAGTGCCCGGTGGCACCACCAGCCCGGCCGACGGCAGCTCCACCAATTTGACAGCCGGGAACAGCGGCGGCACCGGGCAGATCGCCGCCACCCAAGCCGGTATCTCCGGCGCAGCTGCGGTGACGGTACAGCTGCAGATGCAGGCGCCCGCCGCGCCCAGCGACGTCACCGCCCAGGAAACCGAAGGCCAGGTGGTCATCAGCTGGGTGCCGGCCACAGCGGGCACCAACAACCCGGTGGTCGGTTACAACGTGTACAGCGACGGGGACCTGGTGGGCTCCGCCGGCACTACCGCAACATCGTGGACCGACCCCACACCGGCGCTGGGCGCGCAAACCTACTCGGTGGACGCCTACAACGCCGTCGGGCCGTCCCCGCAGGTCGCCGCTCCCCCGCTGGACGTGGTGGTCACCAACGCGCCCGCCGAGCTGGCCGCCGCGCCCAGCAACCAGCAGGTCGTCCTCAGCTGGGCGGCAGTCGGAGGGGCGTACTCCTACACCCTGTACCAGGACGGCGCCGCGGTGTACACCGGGGACAGCACCACCTACACCGCCGCCGGACTTGCCGACAACACCCAGTACAACTACTACGTAACAGCCGACAACAGCCAAGGCGGCACCTCGGCCGGCTCCTCGGTGGTAAACGCCACCCCCGAAGCCGCACCGGTGGCACCCACCGGGGTGGTAGGCAGCCTGGACGGCAACGGGGTCGCCACCGTCACCTGGGCCGCCCCGGCCGGGACTTTCGCCCCGCAGCTGCCCCTGACCTACACAGTGTACGACAGCCCGGTCGGAGGGACCAGCACCGTCGCGGCCAGCGGGGTGGTCGGGACCAACACCACCATAACTGGGCTTGACCCCACCCAGGTCTACGTTTTCACGGTCTCAGCCACCGACGTGTACGGGCAGGCATCACCTACCAGCGCTGGCAGCGCCCCCGCCGGCGCGCCCCCCGGGCCCACCAACCTGGTCGCCACCCCCACCAGCGGCCAGATAGCCCTGAGCTGGCATTCGGTCACCAACGCCACCAGCTACACGGTGTACAGCTCCCCCAGCAACACCACGGTGGCGTCAGGGATCGCCAGCACCTCATACACCGTCACCGGCCTGACCAACAACACCGCCTACAGTTACTACGTCAAAGCTATCGTCAGCGGCAGCCCCACCGGAGCCTCCAGCACCGTGACCGCCACCCCCGAAGCGGTACCCGGCGCGCCCACCGGCCTGAGCGCCAACGCCGGCTCCGGCCAGGTCACCCTGAGCTGGACCGCGCCCAGCGGCACCTACTCGCCCCAGCTGCCCCTTACCTACAACGTGTACCAGAACGGCACCGCGGTCCAGACCGGCGACACCAACACCACCGCCACAATAACCGGCCTGACTGCCGGCACCCAGTACAGCTTCACGGTGGTCGCCGTGGACAGTTACAACCAGGTCTCAACGCCCGCCGCCGTCCTGGCCACCCCGATAGGCCCGCCGGCCGCCCCCACCGGTGTCTACGCCTCCGAGTCAGCCGGCCAGGTCACCCTGAGCTGGACCGCGGTAACACCCACCTCAGGCAGCCCCGTCACCGGGTACTACATCTACCGGACCGACCAGGGTTCCACCCCGATAGCCACAGTGACCGGCGCCAGCACGTCCAGCTACCTGGACAGCACCGCCCAGACCAACAACACCTACACCTACTCGGTGGAATCGTTCAACACCATAGGCAGCTCAGCCCCGGCGGTAGCCCCCGCCATCACAGTGGTACCAGCCCCCCTGGCCCCCGCCGGGCTGGTTGCCACCCCCACCAGCGGCGAGGTGACAGTCAGCTGGCAGGCCGCCACCTACGCCACCAGCTACACCCTGTACTCCGGGGCCAGCTCCATATGGACCGGGACCGCCACCAGCTACCTGGCCACCGGGCTGACCAACAACACCGCCTACACATACTATGTTACCGCCGCCGGGCTAGGCGGGACCTCAACTGATTCCGCTACCGTCGCCGCCACCCCCGAGCCGAGGCCACAAGCGCCGACCGGTATGACAGCCACAGCCGGCGCCAGCCAGGTGTCGCTGAGCTGGACCGCCCCCTCCGTCCAGCCAGCCCAGGTACCCCTGACCTACACCCTGTACCAGGGCGGTGTCATAGCCCAGACCGGGATAAGCTCCACCAGCACCACCGTGACCGGGCTCACGAACGGCACCTCTTACTCGTTCACAGTGACCGCCATTGACGCCTACGGCCAGAGCTCAGACCAGTCCGCCCCCGCGGTCGCCATCCCCATCGGGGCGCCCGGCGCTGTCTCCAACATCACCCTGGTCGAGACAGACGGCCAGGTGCTGATCAGCTGGACCGCGGCAACACCAACAGCGGCCGGCCCCGTAACCGGGTACTATGTGTACCGGGCCGGCTCCCAGATCGGGACGACCAGCGGCACCAGCTTCACCGACACCCAGGTCACCCCCGGCAATTACGTCTACTCGGTGGCCGCGTACAACTCGGTTGCCACCGCCCAGCCGGTCTACGCCATGAACTTCCCGGTGGTACCGGCCCCGGCCGCCCCCACCGGGCTGGCTGTCGCCCCTCTCAGCGGCCAGGTGACAGTCAGCTGGGCGGCCGACACCAACACCACCAGCTACACAGTGTACGCCGACGGGATCGTCGCCCAAACCGGGATCACCGGCCTGACCTACACGGTGACCGGGCTGGCCAACGGCGTGCAGCACAGTTTCTACGTGGTCGCGACCGGGCCCGGCGGCACTTCCAGCAGCTCCAGCACCGTCACTTCCACCCCCGAGGCCAACCCGGCCGCCCCCACCTCGGTAACGGCCGCCGTCGGCAACACCCAGATAACGTTGAGCTGGACCGCTCCCAGCGGCGTCCCGGCCGCCGACCCGGTAATGTCCTACACCCTGTGCCAGGACGGCGTGCCCATCCAAGGCGGGATAACCGCTACCTCAGCCACCGCTGTCGACCTTGTGAACGGCACTTCGTATTCGTTCACGGTGGTCGCCGTCGACAGCTACGGCCAGAGCTCAGCCCAGTCCGCCCCCGCGGTCGCCATCCCCATCGGGGTGCCAGCCGCCCCCACCGGTGTCAGCGCAGCCGAATCCAACGGCCAGGTCAACATCAGCTGGGCCGCGGCAGCATCAACAGTGGCCGCCCCCGTGACCGGCTACGACATCTACAGGGACAGCACCCTGATAGGGACAACCTCCGGCACCAGCTACGCCGACCCCGCCTCGCCCGTCGGCATGCAGACCTACTCGGTGACAGCCTGCAACACGGTGGCGGTCTCGCTACCCGGGTACGCCCAGCCGCTGCAGGTGGTACCGGCCCCGGCCAGCCCCTCCGGGCTGACAGCGACCCCGGCCGACGGGCAGATCACCGTCAGGTGGGCGGCCGACACCAACGCCACCAGCTACACAGTGTACCTCGACGGGACCGTCGCCCAAACCGGGATCGCCGGCCTGACCTACACGGTCACCGGGCTGGCCGACGGCACCCAGTACAACCTGTACATGACAGCGACCGGGCCCGGCGGCACCTCCGGTAGCTCCGGTACCGTCACTGCCACACCGGTCCCGGTGCCAGCAGCCCCGACAGATCTCACAGCGGTCGCCGGCAACACCCGGGTGTCGCTGAGCTGGGCCGCGCCCGCCGGCCAGCCGGCGCAGCTGCCACTGACCTACACCCTGTACCAGGACGGTGTCGTGGCCGAGACAGGGATCAGCACCCTGACGGCTACAGCCGCACCGCTGATCGACGGGACCTCGTATTCGTTCGCGGTGGTCGCCGTCGACAGTTACGGCCAGAGCTCAGCCCAGTCCGCCCCCGTGACCGCCGTCCCGATAACCGTCCCGGACACCCCCGCCGGGGTCAGCGCCACCGAGTCCGACGGCCAGGTCAATATCAGCTGGGACACGGTGGTGAGCACCGCGGCCGCCCCTGTGCTCGGCTATAACATCTACAGGGACGGCGCCCCGATCGGGACGGCCAGCGGCACCAGCTTCACCGACACCCAGGTCACCCCCGGGACTTACACCTACACAGTGATGGCGTACAACACGGCGTTCACCTCGCTGCCCGGGTACGCCCAGCCGCTGGTGGTGGTACCGGCCCCGGCCGCCCCGGCCGGCATCACGGCCGCCCCGGCCGACGGGCAGATCACCGTCAGGTGGGCGGCTGGCACCAACGCTACCAGCTACACCCTGTACTCCGGCGGCGGCACCCAGATCCAGGCCGGGATCACCGGCCTGTCTTACACAATAACCGGGCTGGCCGACACCACCCAGTACAGCTACTATGTGGTCGCGACCGGCCCTGGGGGCACCTCCGGCAGCTCCGCCACCGTCAGCGGCACCCCCGAAGCCGCCCCGGCCGCCCCCTCCGCCCCGGTCGCCGTGATCGGCAACACCCGGGTGTCGCTGAGCTGGGCCGCCCCCCCCGCCCAGGGCCCTCAGGAACCGCTGACCTACACGGTGTACCAAGACGGGGTTGCTGTCCAGTACGGCCTGACCAGCACATCAGCCATAATATCCGGCCTGACCAACGGCACGTCGTATTCGTTCACAGTGACCGCCACCGACAGCTACGGGCAGACCTCAGCCCAGTCATCCCAGGCCGAGGTCGCCCCGGTGGGCACCCCGGCCAACCCCACCGGTGTCAACGCGGCAGAGTCAGACGGCCAGGTAACAGTAACCTGGGTCGCAGCGGTGGGCACCGCGGCCGCCCCGGTCACCGGCTACTACATCTATAACAACGGCACCCAGGTAGCCACCGTCCCGGGGGCAAGCAGCACGTCCTGGGCGGACAACACCGGTACGCTCAGCGCCGGCCTGTCCTACACCTACTCGGTGGCCGCCTACAACACCGTTGACCTGTCAGCTCAGGTCGCGGCCCCGACATTGACTTTCGTCCTAACGCCGGTAACACCCGCAGGGCTCACAGCCACCCCGGCCAACGGCCAGGTCACCCTGAGCTGGACCGCCAGCCCCAACGCCACCAGCTACACACTTTACCAAGGCCCGACCGAGATCAGCGGCGGCCCGACCACCAGCCGTCTGGTCACAGGGTTGACAGACAACACCGCCTACACGTTCTCGGTGACCGCCACCGGCCCCGGAGGCACAAGCAGCCCCGCCCAGGTGACAGCAACCCCCGAAGCGCCACCGGGCGCCCCCACCCAACTCACCGGGGTGGCCGGGAACTCCTCGGTCCTGCTCAGCTGGACAGCCCCCAACACCCAGCCGCCACAACAACCTCTCACCTACAAAATATACGCCAACGACGACGGGTACGGGTTCGTGCCCGCCGGGTCCGTCGTGGGGACCGCCTCAGATACCGTCACCGGGCTCACCAACGGGGACAGCTACATATTCTACGTGACCGCCACCGACAGCTACGGCCAGACCTCAAACCTGTCCACAGTGTCAGGGACCATCATCCCCATCGGGGTGCCGGGCAGCCCCAGTGAGGTCAACGCCACCGAGTCCGCCGGCCAGGTCACCGTCAGCTGGGCCGTACCCGCCTCCAGCGTCGCCGCCCCGGTGGCCGGCTACTACGTGTACAGCAACGGCACCCAGGTAGCCCAGATCGCAAGCGCCAGCGCCAGCTCATGGCTGGACACCGTGGACACCCTTAACCCGGGCAGCTCGTACACCTACTCGGTCGCCGCCTACAACATCGTGACATCCTCCGCCCAGATCTCAGCCCCAACGCTAATCTACGCGGGCCCCCCGGCCGCCGCCCCGGCCGCCCCCACCGCCGCCCCGGCCTCCGGCCAGGTCGCTCTCGCCTGGGCGACCGTCACAGGCGCAACCACCTACGTGCTGTACCAAGGCTCCCTCCAGATCTACTCGGGCCCCGCCAACGCCTACACAGCCACCGGCCTGACCAACAACACCACGTACAGCTTCTCCGTGGTGGCCGTAGGGCCCGGCGGCACCTCGGCCAGCTCCGCCGTCACCACAGCCACCCCCGAGGCAGTGCCAGCCGCGCCGTCCGGCCTCACCGCCATAACCGGCAACACCCAGGTGTCGCTGAGCTGGACCGCGCCCAGCACCCAACCGCCGCAACAACCAGTTGTGTACACCGTGTACCAGGGCGGTGTGCTTATCCAAAGCGAGATCACCAGCACCAGCTTCACAGTGACCGGGCTGCCCAACGGCACCAGCTACAGCTTCACGGTGGCCGCCACCGACGCCTACGGCCAGATGTCAGCCCAGTCCGGCACCGCCAGCGCCACACCTATAGGCGCCCCGGCGGCACCCGGCACCGCCAGCACCACCGAGTCCAACGGGCAGCTCACAGTCAGCTGGGCCGCTGCCGCGTCGTCTGCTGCTGCCCCCGTCACCGGCTATTACGTGTACAACAACAGCGGCACCCAGGTAGCCCAGGTCACAGGCGGCAGCACCAGCTCGTGGCTGGACACCGTGGACACCTTTAGCGCGGGCAGTTCGTACACCTACTCGGTAGCCTCTTATAACGCGATAACCACCTCCGCTCAGACGGCCGCCGCCCCCGTGACATACGTGGGGCCGCCGGCCGCGCCAACCGGGCTGGCCGCCGCCCCCGCCAACGGCCAGGCGACCCTGAGCTGGGCAGCCAGCGTCAACGCCACCTCCTATGCCGTATATCGCAGCGGGGGGTCTCAGGTCTGGTCCGGCTCGGCCACCAGCGCCAACGTGACCGGCCTGACCAACGGCACAACCTATTATTTCTACGTGGTCGCCACCGGTCCCGGGGGTAGCTCCGGGGATTCGTCAACCGTGTCAGCCCTGCCCGAACCGGTCCCCTCCGCCCCCTGGGGGATGGGTGCCACCATCGGCAACACCCAGGTGTCGCTGAGCTGGACCGCTCCCAGCGGCGTCCCGGCCGCCGACCCGATAATGTCCTACACCCTGTACCAGGACGGCGTGTCCATCCAAAGCGGGATCACCGGCACCAGCTACACGGTGACCGGGCTGGTCAACGGCACCAACTACAGCTTCACCGCGACCGCCACCGACAGCTACGGGCAGACCTCAGCTCAGTCCAGCCCGGCGGCCACCGCCACCCCGATCGGGGCGCCCGCCGCCCCCAGCAACGTCACCGCTGTCCAGTCCGCCGGCCCGGTCGTTATCAGCTGGACCGCGGCTGTACCCACCGCCGCCGGCCCGGTCACCGGGTACTACATCTACAGGGCGGGCACCCAAATTGGGACGACCAGCGGCACCAGCTACAACGACAGCACGGCAGCCCCAGGCACATACACCTATTCGGTGGCCACCTACAACGCAGTGGCCACCTCAGCCCAGGTACCCGCACCGTCGGTCACTGTGCAATCCGCTCCCAGCGCGCCAACAGGGCTGGGAGCCACACCCAGCAGCGGCCAGGTGGTGCTGAGCTGGACCGCAACCACCGGCGCCAACAGCTACAGCGTGTACGCTAACAACACGCTGGCCGTCTCAGGGCTCACCAGCCCCAGCTACACCGACACCAACGTGACCAACGGCAACGGTTACAACTTCTACGTGATAGCCATCGGCACCGGCGGCAGCTCACCCGGGTCCTCCGTTGTCACCGCCTACCCAGAGGCGGTACCAGCGGCCCCCACCAACATCACAGCCGCGGCAGCCAGCGGCACCTCAGCCACCGTCAGCTGGACCGCCCCGCCCACCGCCACCCCTCAACAGCCGATCACCTACACAGTGTACGAATGCGCCAGCGGCTGCGGCACCTACAGCGCGGTGCCCAGCGCCAACGGCGGGGTGACCACCAGCACCTCCAGCACCATAACCGGGCTGTCCAGCGGCACCAGCTACACCTTCGAAGTGACCGCCACCGACGCCTACGGGCAGACCTCCCCATTTTCCGCCGCGAACAGCCCGCTGACAATGGAGACCGCACCCGCCGCGCCCACCAACGCCTCGGCGAACGAAACCAGCGGGACCGTCACAGTCAGCTGGACACCAGCCCAGCCCACCACCTCCGCGCCCATCACCGGCTACTACGTATACCGTTCGGACGTAGGGACCAGCCCGGTTGCCACCGTGGCCGGGGCTACCACAGCCTCCTGGGTCGATAACACAGGCAGCCTGGTTGCCAACAGCTCCTACACCTACTCGGTGGCCGCCTACAACAGCGTCGGCACCTCCGCTCATGCAGCCGCCCCGTCCATGACCTACATAGGGCCGCCGGCCGCCCCGACGGTCACAGCCACCCCCGGTGACAGCCAGATAGTGCTGAGCTGGACGGCCGTCACCAACGCCACCGGCTACACCGTGTACGAAACATCCCCCGGATCTCACAGCTGGGCCACCTCCAGCGCCGGGTACACAGCCACCGGGCTGGCCGACGGCACCAGCTACAGCTTCTACGTGACCGCGAACGGCATCGGCGGCACCTCCGGCAGCTCAAACACCGTCACGACCACCCCCGTGGCCACCACCACCCTGAGTGTCTCAGCGCCAACCAGCGGGACCGCCGGCACCGCTATCGCGGCCAGCTCTGTCGCCGCCGTGCTCGCTGGCGGCTCCTCCCCCACCGGCATCATCAGTTTCAGCGTCTACGGCCCGTCGGCCACCGCACCCTCCAGCTGCCAGACCACCACCGGCGGATCCTGGGCAGCGGTCGGCACCGGCACCAGCGTCTCAGGTAACAATGCCTACAACCCGAGCGCCAGCTTCACCCCGGCCGCCGGGGTCTACTGGTGGTACGCCGCTTACGGAGGGGACACCGGGGACAGCCCGGCCACCAGCACCTGCGGGTCCGGCATGCCCCAGACTGCTGTCACCGGGACAGCCAACTTCAGCTACACCGGGGCGGTACAAACCTGGACAGTGCCCGCCGGGGTCACCTCCATAACAGTAGGTGTCACAGGCGGCGGCGGAGGGACGGACGGTGTGGCAGGCGGTACCGGGGCGGCGGTAGCGGCCACCGTCGCGGTCCAACCCGGCGACACCCTTAACATCTACGTGGCCGAACAAGGCCAGACTAACTATCTCGGGGGCTGGGGCTACCACGAAGGCGGCGCCAGCCAGTTATTATCAGGTTATTCTGAGTCCGGTGGCGGTGGCGGGTCCTCAGCCATATTAGACGGGTCCACCCCGATGATAGAAGCCGGCGGTGGCGGCGGCTACGCTTGGTGCACCCAGAGCAACGGGGTGCCCGGAGGCGAAGGAGATTCCGGAGGGGCATCCACACCCACTGGTGGCACGGGCGGCACCGGTTCGTTCGACAACACTAATGAGGGAGGATGGTTCTACGCTTATGGCGGCAGTGGAGCCAGCCAGTCGGGGGCAGGGGCCGGCGGCACCTACAGTGCGTACGGCAATGCCGCGGCTAAGGGTGTCAACGGCTCTGCCGGCGGGACGGCCACCTCGGTGAACGGTGGCAACGGGGCTGTCGCTTCCATATCTACACAGTACTCTCTCAAAGGTGCGATATCAGGTGCTGGTGGCGGCGGGTATAACGGCGGTGGCAGTGGCGCCGCTATTGTTATACCAGTATACGGCGACGGTGCTGCCGGCGGCGGCGGGGCCGGAGCGTCATGGGTTACATCCTCTGCCACTAACGTAAGCTGGTCGGCACAAGCCACGGCCGGTAACGGCTCTGTAAGTATCACTTACACACCGTAATATTCCGGCCGGACCAGAAGAAAGGATGTCCCCGGAGGACAGCCGACATCAACAATATGTACCGTCCGCGGTGCCGCCAGGCGGGGCAACATAGCCTGGCGAAAATCTTGCTGGTAACTGTCCTGGCTGTGCCAGCCGCAGCTGCCTGCGGCCGTACGCCCGGCCTGCCCAGCCAGGCTTACAACCTCCAGCTGACCTCTGTGTCATGCATAACCATCAACAGCTGCGAAGCTGTCGGCAGCTACATGACCTCCTCAGGCAGCGGCGTAGCAGGCACACCCATAGCGGGACATTGGGACGGCACCCGGTGGGAGATCCAAACCATGGGAACACCACCGGGTGGCAGCATGCCATACCTGAGCTCGCTGTCATGTGCCAGCGCCAACAGCTGCGAGGCGGTCGGCCTCTACAACCGGGGTAAAACCTTGGTGCCGTTGGCGGAACGGTGGGACGGCACAAGCTGGATGTTACAGCGTACCGGCATCAAACAGACCAACGAAGCGTTAGTCCAAGTGTCCTGCACAACCCCCGACCGCTGTGAGGCAGTCGGGAACCGGGGTGCGCGGCAAATCATAGCCGGACGGTGGGACGGGACGAGCTGGGTAACACAACAACTTCCTTCCCCCAACCCGCCTACCAGCAGCATAACCTGGGCCGGGCTGTCATGCGCCAACGCCAACGCTTGTGAAGCAGTCGGCGTGGACACCGGCCGGACAGGTAGCCGCCAGCTGCTGGCCGAACGATGGGATGGTACCCGGTGGGCTGCCCAGACTATGCCCGCGCCCCAGGGAGGGGACTACGTTTACCCCAGCGGAGTGTCGTGTGTCACCCCTGACAGATGCGAGACAGTCGGGACGGTAACCAACAATATCGGCTACCGCCAGGCATTCGCGGAACGTTGGGACGGCCGGACCTGGCAGCTACAACCAGCCCAAATTATCACCCCCAGCGAACAAACAATGGTATTCGTAAACGGCGTTTCGTGCTATGACGCTGATTTCTGCGAAGCGGTCGGGTACTACGGGAGCGCCAACACTTCGGCGGCAGTGGCCGGGACGTTCCGCTGGGATGGTACCCGATGGGCCTGGCAGACCATAGCGGCAACACCGCGATCACAAGGTGAGAACCCCATCAGCATCTCATGCCCTGGCGTCAACAACTGCGAAATCGTAGGTCTCGTACTCAGCGGGGGCAGCGGGGACCGGACCAAAATGCTGGCCGGCAAATGGGACAATCAGACCTGGCACCGCCAGCCCGTGCCGACCGGTAACGGCGGCGCTTGAACAAGACCTGCCGCGCCGCAGAAAACCCGGAAAACAGAAACCCGCAACACGCCGGCATATTATAATGAGATGTGGAGGTTTGTGAGGCACGGCAAAGGTACCAGCCGCTGGGGCTGCAGTACGGCCTGGGCTGGTTGACGGCCGTGGTATGGACGATGGTGCTAACCGAGATCGCATGCCTGCTGGCACCCGGGCCGGCTCGAGGCCGCCTGATAAGCGCCGTGCTTGTGGTACTGGGCGTAGGCAGCGCTGGGCTGTGGGCGTCCTACCGCTTGGCCCGGCTGAGCCGGACCTGCCCGCTGGAACTGGGCCGAAAACTGGGATCCTAACGGTCTCAGCGGGCAGCCGTCCCTCCCCCGGGCCAGGTGCCGCCCAGACCCGCACCGGCAGCATAACGGCGGTCACGCCGACATCGCGGGTATGCCATTAGTCCGGCTGCTGAGCAGCGCCACCAACCGCCATATCATATCCGGCCATGCCAACGCCTGCGGGCTCGACCTGCAGGTGCTGCGGACAACCACCGGCGACAACCCGCAGCATGACGTGCTGATCACCATGTTCTGCCAGCCGCAGCCGTTTGTACGGGTAGCAGTGTTCAACCAGGCCCTGGGTCATGTGCGGCCCGGCAGGCCGGGAGGCAACAGCCGGGCGGTGACAACAGCCCGCCGTTGGCTGCGGGCCCAACCCGACCCGCTGGTAGCGCTGCAAGGGGCTGCGGCCGAGCTGTGCCGCCCCGACGTACCTTTCGGGGACCGTCCGAGCACTACGGTCGCCTGGGTGGACGTCCTGGGGGTAGCGGGCCGGCTGCGGGCGCTGTCAGCCGGCCGGTGCGCCGACGCCCAGGTCGCCCAGATCCGCGGCGGCCGGCTGTCCCAGCTGCTGCGGGCACCAGCATCCACCTCCCAGGCCGAAACAGAATGGGACCTGGTCAAAGACGCCGCCCTGCCGCTGTTATCTTGGCGGCGGCGCAACGTCCGCCGGCGGCACGCCCGGACAGCCAGCACAGACGGGCACAGCTTCCTGAACCTTGATCTAGGGGCGGCACCCCAGCCGCAGCCGGAGCTGTGCGGACAGCATGACCTGCAGGCCCTGAGCGCCGCCGACGCCATCGTGGTCAGCACCGACAGCCTGGGGCTGCCCGACAGCCAGGACAGTTTTGACATAGCGGCCCATATCGAGGCGCTGCTGGACAGCCAGCCACCTCCCGGGCCCGGACAGCCTCACAGCAATGTCGCTGCCGCTGTCATCCGGCCGGCACCAGCCCCGAGCTGAGACCGCCCGGGGATAAACACAGAGTAGCGGGCGGGCCGCCAATTCGCGGGCTGGTACCCTGCCGCACCAGGGTTGTAAACGGGCTGAGGTTGTTGCCCCGGCGAGCCCGGCCTGCCCGCCCGCCGCAGCAGCAACACCAGGAAGTAACACGTTGCCCACAAACCCGGGGTGCCATCCGGCCGGGCTGCCTGGCCTCAGATGGCCTGCCTTGGCACTAACAGCTGGCATGCCGCGACGTTAATAGACTATGCTGGTCAGGGATGACAATAACCGGTGCTGTGGCGCGACTGTGCAGATCTACTACTCTCCGCTGGGGGGTTATCCCCGCTTTGCTGGCCGTCCTAGCAGCCGTCCTGGTCGTGATCCTGATCCCGCCAGCAGCCCGGCCCGACCAGCTGATCCCGCTGTACGACAACGCCAGCCCGGGCCAGTGGGCTGCGGCTTGCTCCGAGGTGAACCACGATGGCGCCGGCTCGTTCGTGGTGACCGATGCCAACGAGGTCCGGCACGACGTTGGTGCTCCCTCGGCGGCTAGCTGGGCCGGGATGATCGACAGCTGCGCCCGGCAGGGCCGGGCGGCGGTCCTGGGCTACGTATGGACCGACTACGGCAGAGGGGGCACAGCCAGCGTGCCGAACATCGAAGCTCAGGTACGATCCTGGTACGCTTCGTACCCCGGGCGTATCGGCGGTATTTTCTTTGACGGGGTCTCAGACCTGGTGCCGGGGACCGGCATCAGTAACGTAACGTTCTATAGGGATCTCGCCTCCTACGTCCACGGGCACGAAAGCCGTACCAGCGAGGTGGTGTTCAACTTCGGCGCGAACCCCAGCTCAGGCTGGATGTTCAACCCCCCGGCCGTCCAGGACGCCAACCTGGTCGTTGTCTTCGAAGGGTCTTACGACCGGCCGGCAGAGCACCCTTACACCGGGTGGGCACCTGCCAGCTGGGAATCCCGGTACCCGGCAGCTGATTTCGCCGCTATCGTGTATGACACCGCCAGTACCGCCGGCGTGCCACAACCAGCAACGGTCTGCGACCAGCTCACCAGGCAGCACCTCGGTTACCTGTACGTAGACATATCACCGTCGTACAGCCAGCTCCCCCCGTACTTCTCGGCGTTCCTCCGGGATTGCTGACCGGTACAGTAGCCGACATTAAACATAAGATATCCTGCGTTATCACAATCTGGCTGTCCCGGGGCGGCAGATGGTGCCACCCCGGGGCAGCGGGCCACCCGGGCTGGGAAGGGACGATGGGCAAAATAGCATATCGGGCCGGGCTGCGCCGCAGCCCCCGGCGGAGGACCGCCGCCGCCGTCGTCTGCGCCGCCGCGGCCATGGTCGTGCTGGCCGGCACACCCGGCGTGCAGCAGGCCAGCCAGCCTGCACGCCCGGGTCGGCTCTACCTGCGCCAGGCAGTCAGCACCAGCCGGCCTGCCCTCCCTGCCCGGCCGGCCCGCCGGCCACCGGGCCGTACCGCCCCCAGGCTGGCCCGCCGGCCACCCACCCAGATCGAGGTGTTATCCCGCCAGCTGGGCGTTATCAGCCCCGGGCTGTTCGGCGCCAACCTGTTGTGGCCCTACAACGCCGAAGGGGCGTTCAACCCCAAGACCGGCCGGTTCTACCCCGCTTTCATCAGCCTGGTCCGCCAGCTCGGCATCACCTCTGTACGTTACCCCGGCGGGACCAGCTCCGACAGCTTCCAATGGCTGCGGGCCATAGGCCCCGCAGGCCGGCGGCAGCCCAACGAGCCGTACGGCATGCAAGACGGCAAGCTGTCATCCCTGTGCTGCATCGTCGACACCCCGGTACGGTCCTCTGTCGGCCCCGACGAGCTAGGCCAGCTACTGAACGACATCAACGGGACCGGCGTGATCACAGTCAACTTCGTTACCGGCACCGCCCGGCAGGCCGCCGAATGGGTCGCCTACATGACCGCCCCGCAGACCCGGCATCCCTCGGCCAACCCCGCCCAGCCTAGCTACTGGGCCGCCCTGCGAGCCCGGGACGGCCACCCGGCCCCCTACACGGTGCCCTACTGGGAGGTCGGCAACGAACAGGACGGCCCCGGCCAGTTCGGCTGGCGATCAGGCAGCCTGGTCAGCATCGGCCCTCACCGAGGTCCCTGCCCCTCGGGCGACACCGCCACCTGTCTGTACGCCTTCGGGGGCACCGTGGCGTTCCAGCACGAACCGGTAGGCCGGTTCGCCAACGACATCCGGGGATGCTCCCGCTCCAGCGGCGCCCCCCACCAGTCGTTCTACGTATACTTCCCGCCGGTGGTCCCTCGCACCCAGGTCATATCTGTTGCCGGCCAGCCCTGGCAGCCGGTTCGCTCTCTAGCCCAGGCCAGCCCTCACCAACAGGCGTACCAGATAAACCTGGCCACCGGCAAGGTCACCTTCGGCGACGGCCGGCACGGAGCCATCCCGCCCCGTGGCGCCACGATCACCGCCACCTACGAATCCGGGCCCCACGACGGTTTTGTACAGTTCTACACCGCCATGAAAAAAATGAACCCCCAGGCCCAGATCTGCGAAGCCGAAGAGGACAACCTCCAGTTCCCGCAGATCATGGGCCGGACCTACCCTTATGACTGCGACGAGCTGCACCTGTACGCCGACCCGCAGGACCTGCGAGCACCCATGGTCCGGTACGAACAGGCTCTGGCGGCCATACCAGCAGCCGAGGGGACGAAACTAGGCCGTCTCCAGCACGCCCTGGGACAGTACACAGGCCGGCACATCCCGGTGGTCGTAACCGAATACGGCCAGCTGATCTGGCCCGTGCCAGCGGCCGACCATGAGTTCAACCTGTCGTTGGACGAAGGGCTGCTGGTCGCCTCCCAGCTGTGCCAATGGGCCGACCACGGGGTCCCGGTAGCCGACAAATACCTGCTGGACTCCATCCCGTTCAGCCCCACCTACAGGATAAACCTGGGCGCCAAACGCCAGGCGGCCCCCCGTTACCGACTGGCCCACCGTCCTGTCCCCCACGGCCTGAGCGTCATCAACGCCATGATCGCTGTGCTGGGCCACCGGTTCGTACCAGAACCCAGCGGGCAGGCGCTGAGCCTGATGTCCCGGCTCGGCGGGACCAGCCGGCTCAGCTCGGCCGTTATCAACAACCCGCCGATGCGCCCGTACCCGGACGAACAGGTGCCCATGCTGCACCAGATAGCCGCCCGGGCCGACGGGCACCTGGACCTGGTGGTGATCAACGCCAGCCCGACCGTCGCGGTACCCGCCTACATCAACATCAGGCTGGCCGTCCAGCCCGGCCCGGCTGCCGTCTCAGTACTGAACGGGCCCAGCTCGCTTGCCTACAACACCGGGCCGCACCCGCGTACCGTGGCAGTCACGACCAGCACCGTACAGATCCCCGGCAGCCGGTTCGACTGGGTTTTCCCCGCCCATTCGGCTACGCTCCTGCAGCTGCGGCTGGGCGCAACATGACCGGCCGCCAGCCGCCGCTGGGCTTCCCAGCGTCCGGCCTGCCCGGCGTCGCTAGTTATGTGGCCGGCCCGCCCAGCTAGATCTGGTACCAGGCCGTCCGGCTTGCTGTGCCGATATCGCCTCCAGGGCCGGGGCCAGGTCCCCGTGCAGCACCAGATCAGCCTGAGCTTCGACCCCGCCTTTGGGGTTGATAACGATGGACAGCCCGGCCAGTTCGAACATAGCTCTCTCAGCCGGCGAGTCACCTATCACCACCGTCTCGTCCCAGCTTATGCCGAGCCGGCCTAGCAACTCGGAGGACCAGCACAGTTTAAAACCTTGAGGCGGGTAGTGTTCAGGCAGGAAGCTGGTGATAACCCCGTTGCGTACCGGCGGCGCCGGGCCGAGCACATAGTCCGCCCCCAGCAGCCGCCGGTAGGACTGCAACACCGGCAGGATGCTGCCGGAGGCGATCACCGACACGATACGGTGCGCCCGGAAATACTCGAACAGCTGGCGGGCACCCGGCATCAGCCGAGGGTTGGCAGCCAACCAGTCCTCAACTGTGCTCAGGGGCAGGCCGGCCAGAAAATTGATCCTGGTCATCAGAGAGGCGATCCCCGTGGCGGTACCGTCCAGGAACCGCCGGTTAAGCTCTTCGCTCTGCCGGCCGTAACCGGCCAGGGCGCACAGCTCGTCCAGTGTGTCGGTAGTCACCAAAGTGCCGTCCAGATCTAGCACTGCCGCCCGGATCGGACGGCGGGCGGCGACATCCCCGTTCACACTCACAGCATAAATGTCGGTGCGGCTGCTGGCATACTGCTGGGTGGCAAATGGAACGGGCAGACGGCGGTCCCCGGCGGGCCGTGCTGGCTCCGCCTGCCAGCCCGCCGGGCGGCAGAAAGATCAGAAACCACACCGGCCGCCCATATTATACTGAGATATGAGTCCCGTGCCGGTACCTGAGGTCGACTTGCGGGACCGTCACGGCCCGTCCGGCTGGTGGCGGCCTATGGGTCTGGTCGGTGCCCTAGCCGAGCTACACCGGGCGATGGACAACGCTGAGGCCGGGGACCAGGCTGACCGGCGGCTGGTCGAATCCTTTGAGCTGGACGAATTCGCGAGTTGGGCAGCTGAGCTGGCCGGGGGCAACATAGTGCAGCAGACATACCTGCGGTGTACCATGGCCGACATGCACGTCTTGCAGCGACGTTACCGGCAGGCCCGGTAACCCGGGTGCCCAGCTGGCCCCGGCCTCCCGCGAGCACCTGCGCAAACCCAGTACGTCCGCCCGCCCGAGCATGGCATAACAGTGTTATGGTCGTCGCCCGAGCCGGTCTTGGCAGCAACCAGTACCGGGCGCGCGAAGCACAACGGGAACGTCCCGGCATCCCCGCCCCCCAAGCGCGGCTCCCGCTGCTAGACCAGACAGCCGCAGGATCAGACCGGACGGCCTGCAGCCAGATGTGGGGCGGCCACTGCGACACACCGGTTAGCCCCCCAAGCTGGTCTCATGGCCGGCACCCGACACCAGCGATGCGCCTGCGGGCAGCTCGAGACCCTAACACCCCCCAGGCTGTGTTCACGCTGCTGGCCCAGGACAACAACCAGCAGCTACGCTGCCTGGCAGCTCTGCGTAGCGCCGAACCGGCCCTGCTGGAACGGCTGAGCCAGACCTCCGACCCTGAAGTACGCAAATGTGTGGCCTGCAACCCCCGTGCCCCCCAGGAGCTGCTGCAGCTCCTGGCCGCCGACACCGAGCCTGTGCAGGCCTGCCTGGCGTACAACCCCAGCACCCCGCCAGCCGCTCTGGAACGGCTGAGCGCCAGCAGCAACCCCGGCATCCGGCTCGGGGTGGCCTGCCATCTTAACGCCCCGGCGGCCGCTCTCCAGCGACTGCTAAGCGATCTCGACCCCGACATCACCCTGCTGGCCGCCGACAACCCGAACCTGCCCCGAGCGGCCAGAGCAGCATGGCAGCGAGGGCAGCTACCCGAAACGGTACCAGGGCCGGTATAGCCAGCCCCGCCGACCGGCCGCCAGGCCGTCCCTGGCCAGGTCCAGCGTCACCCGCACGTACACAGGTGGGCATCCCGGTCTTGCCAGCCGGCCGGCCCGGAGACGACTGGGCCGGGAATTACCACGGCACGTTTCGTGCCGCTAAGCAGCCCCGGCCGGAAACAACAGCATACCGGCCGGTACAGGTCAAACTTCGGACCGGCGTCCCCGGCGCTGGGAGTACAGATAGACAAGGATGATGGCGCTAAGCAGAATACCGCAGGTCGCGACCTGGGAGGAAGTGACAACGCCGCCCAAAGCCCAGGCGGCAAGGATCAGCACGAATATCGTGGCCAGGGCGACCATAACGAGCTTAGCGAGCTCGGCCGGGAGGCCGTGCCGTCGGGATGGCAAGGACGGGGGACGGCCGACGGCTCTGGATCCTGCCATAAGCACCTCGCTAGCTGGGACAGGACCGCACCCCGGATAGGCGTGCCGGCCCGCCCGGCCATCCTATCACAAACGCAGGGCAGGTTGGTGCCGGACGGCTGCCCGGCCGGCCCCGGCCGGGATCTCAGGGGGCTGGCTGGGTAACACGGCCGCGCCGGCCAGCCATGAACAGCTGTTCGCCGATCAGCCGGTCGGCCTCCCGGTCTGACTCTCCTAGCTGCTCCCAGGGGACCAGCCAGCTCGGCTTGGGAGAGGGCTGCTGCTGTGCCCAGCCGACCCATGTCTCGCGTACCAGCTGGCCCAGCCGGTCCCGTTCAGCACCGACCGGCGGCAGGTCCCTGGCCCATTCGATTATGTTACAGATCAGATCGCCTTGTTCTTGGGCGTCCTCCAGGGCGTTATGAGAGTGACGCCGGGCTGATAGCAAACATTTAGGTACCCGGCTTTTGACTGACTGGGTGACCGGGACACCAGCGAGCTGCGAGAAGGCAGTCTTGATGTCAAGATGCCGCGAATGCCCGAACGGGCTGCCGGTACGGGAGAAACACACGAAATACCAATAGGTGAACAGCCAGTCGAAACCCAGCGGGTAAGCGGTGAACACCGGCGTAGCGTCGTGCTGCCGGCCCAGCTGGCTCACCCACCGGGCGCACCTGGTCATCACCTCAGCTGGGTCCTCCCCTTCGGCTACCAGCCGATCCCGGTCCAGCCCCGACACAGCCATGGCCTCCGGGACGAACCGGTCGCTGATCGGCCGCAGCTCGGCGTAGAACGTACCGGCATCCAGGTCGAGCCGTTCCAGGTGCCGCCCGTCGTCGAGCGCGGCAGCTGCCGCCCCGACCGAGCTCATGGAATACGGTCCCGGCACCGGGCCGTCCGCCTCAATGTCGAACGAGATCAGCAGATCACGACCAGCCACATCTCATTGTAGCCGGCCGGGACCAGCCGGCTACCTAGGGTAAGCACACCAGCCTAGGCGGGCCGACCGGCTCCAGCAACACCACCCCACCCCCAGCCGTCTTTATACTGTACATGCCGGAGGCGGCGGCTATCAGACGTTCAGCCCGGGCCGACAGCCGGTACCGCCCGGCGTAACAACTGTCCAGCAGCTCCCGGGCCATATCCAATGTGCGGACCCCGCAGACCCTTAGCAGCACAGCGATGTCATCGGTGTCCTTGGCCGGCCGGGCAGCCCGCAACTTCATAGCCAGCAATGTCCGGGCGGCCACCACCCTCACCGTGGCACACCGATGTTGGACCACCAGATCCGGCGGATCCTCAGGGTCGCCCGGCGGGAGGAACACCTGCGCCTGGTTGCTCAGCCAGCCGTCCCTCAGGTCCCGCTCCGTGGCCATCTCCGCGGCTACCTCCAGGACCGGCCGGGCTGGCTCGATCACAGCGTCAATGTCGACCGGCCCAGGCCGGTCATAGTACCGGACGGCCAGCGCCGCACCCCCTACCAGCTCGATCCGGGCCGCGACCTGACGGGCTGCCAGCCGACCGGCTAGTTCGTCCAGCAGACCGCAGATCGCATCCCTGGTGAACCTGGGCCCGGTCGGGCGCCCCGGGCTGGCCCGCCGGCTGAGATCGACCAGCAACACCCGAGGGGCCGACACTGCCAGACAATCCCGACTAGCCTCCGGACGTTCTGCGGGCCGGCCGGGGCTGTCGCCCATCTTAGGCGCTAGTCAGGTCAGCGCTGCTGATAAACACCCCATGGCAGGCGAACGACGGAGGTGTCTCCGCCTTTATGATACGCTCAAGATCGGGGTCGTCGGGGACAGGTGTCACCACCCAGCCTGGGACGTACCGGCCGGGAGTGTACACCCAGCCGGGAGCCGAACGTCCCAGCCGGTGCTCGGCCAGCGCCGCCATGTACGCGTCGTAACGCCCGTCCCCCACCGGCAGCGGTTCGGCAGCTGCCATCGCCATGGCGTCAGCGTAGCTGGCGGCCAGCAGATCTTCGGTAAGCTGGCCCAGCAGTTTCATCGGTGGCCAGCCGGGATCCAGGGCCAGCTCGTCGCGGATCCCGCGGGCTGCCGTCGCCAAGGTCGGCTTGCGCCCGGGCGCAGCCGGCGCAGGACGGCAAACTGCCGGCGCAGCGGGCTGTCCCGCACCCACAGCCTGCCGGGCGGCAGCCGACCACGGGCCATCTGTCCCGGGCGTCCTGGCCAGGTCGGGTGCCAAACCCAACCCGGTCGTGCCCGCGCTCACCCGCCAACTATAGCACACGCACTACCCGTGCCGCCAGGTTTCGAGCAAACCAGGCCGGAGATAGCCAGATTATGCGCAGCGGTCTCAATTCTGGACGGCCAGTCCCGTTGTCGCGCCCGCCAAGGTTTTAACAATACCGACATGGCATACAGGAGGTATACTCCTGAGACAACACCGGAGTAAGGACAGCTGACCGGCAGGCACGTCGGGGCAGAAAGGCAGATATGGCAGGGTTGATGTTTGCGCTCGACGACGCGACCTTCGACGAACAGATAAGGGCGGAGCCGGGGCCGGTCCTGGTCGATTTCTGGGCCAATTGGTGCGGGCCATGCAAAGCGATGGAACCGGTCCTGGAAGAGATCGCCCGGGAGCACCAGGGACACCTGAAAATCGGCAAGGTTAACGTGGACGACAATTTCGAGGTCGTCCGACGGTTCGAAGTTATGAGTATCCCCACTATGATCCTGTTCCAATCAGGCTTGCCCAAAATGCGCCTGACCGGCGCTAAAAGCAAAGCGTGGCTGGTCCAAGAGCTAGCCAAGCACATGTAAGGCACGGCATCCAGCTGGCACCGCCGTGGTATTACGCCCGTGCAGGCCGGTCCGGCCCGGCCTCAATACCTGGGCCGGGATCACACCGAGCTGCGGCGTGAGCTGACAGCCAGCGTTCGGTAGCTCCCGCATAACCCAGGCGGCACACCGTAATGGCCGTAGCCGGCGGTGGGGCAGCAAACCAGCCTGCCGTCGAACTGCCCTTACCGGGAGCGGGCACCAAACCGCTTGCAGTGAAGGCAGATAGGCGTTTACCTCCTGGTACTTACTAATCCATGCCAGAATATGGTTAGATCTTGCGTGTAGCCACGTCACAACTGAATAAAATCAAACTCAAGAAAGAAGGCCAACGAAAATGCTGGCAGACACCGTGCGGGACCGGTACAACGCCCAACAAACAGCGAACGCCTACCTGGCACAGCACCATCCCGAGCTGGCTGCCGCCACCATGTCGGCGTTACGGCTGCCCACCGGCTGGTTGATCCAGCCAACCGTTGCTCGTGATTTTAGCGGGTTTGAGTGCTGACTGCGATACGTGCTGTTAGCGCTGTCTGCGTCTGCCTGTTAGGGGACGCCCGCAGATGGCGCCTATAGGCGTATCTCAGCCCGTCGCAGGCCCTTACCAGCCTGTCGCGACGCACTGGACCACGATCAGAACGCAGCTGTTGCCTGGGCTGCGCTCCCGCCGAACGGTGTCCCAGCATAGAGGCTGGGCGGCGGGTGGGCAGCTCGGCTAGCGGACCGCCCCTTAACTTCGAAATATCACACAACGGCCGGCGTTCCGCCCGGTCCCGACGTTCATGCGGGATACGTGCCTTGTTCACCCGGGGTAGCACCCGCGGGTGCCGGGGCACTTTACGGACCCGCAGCCCAGGGACTAACACCGCCGGCTCAGCCACCTCAGCCACCACCGGCGCCATCGGTATCAGCGTAGCCGTGACTGCGCCTGAGGCCGACGCCGACGCTGATGTTGGGCTGGTTGGGGCGGCGGACGGTTTGGTCTTGCAGGGCAACGCTGGGTATCCCAAGGTTACCTTAACGCCATCCCGGGACCGTATGACCCCCGGGCGGCCTAACATCCCCAGCAGCGTTATCGTACGGCCGCCTATATGGCCGGCCGCCAGATGGTCCCTATCGCCCTGGGCGCCGCAGCCGGCGCAGACACCCCAGGACCACCCTGGCCGCCGGCTGTTGGGCGCCTTGATATGCCTTATGGGGCTGCCGCAGCAGCCGCAACAACAGCTGGTCCCCCGAGCAGGCACTATTATCAGCCACAGCCCCGCTTTAGCGCACGCCCGGGCGAGCTCGTCTACCAGGACCCCGCGGACCTGAGCGGACATCCTGGTACGGTTCCGCCGGTCCATACCGCGAGCCTCCATGTCCCGGAGATCTTCCACGGCGACAGCGTGGGCACCGGCGGCGACTGCCTGGTCCACCGCCCATCTGGCGGCCAGCCGGGCGGTCTCCAGATTAAGCCGCGACATCCTGTCCGACACATACCTGTTCTCGGTGTCCGCCCGCAACACAGCCCGTCCCAGCAGCACCACAGCTGGGTGGTCGAGTTCAGGGTGGTCGGGGTTGGGGTGGAGCCCTTGTACCAGCCGGCGGTTGTGGTCTCGTTTCGCTCTCAGGTGCTGCCCCTGCTCCCGCTGCCTGTGGTACAGGGCGGCCAGCCCAGCTGAGTTGAAGAACACCGGCCGGTTAGCTGTCCACGGGCCCGCCGGGCTGGTACCCACCACCACCAGCAGCCCGGTGAGCAGCCGGTTCACTCCCCAGTCAAAGC
>Ga0326727_10008151_pt1 | contig 26862 bp, 24 predicted proteins | sample MB2enrmetagenome_FD_207643 | JGI IMG/M metagenome (GOLD analysis project Ga0326727, IMG submission 207643) | Lab enriched peat soil microbial communities from McLean, Ithaca, NY, United States - MB29MY | ecosystem: Environmental > Terrestrial > Soil > Wetlands > Peat | place: USA: New York...
GGATTCGACCGGGCGGATCATTTCCGTCACCACCACGGAGCCGCCGCAGGCATCGCAGCAACTCGCCTCCAACACCTCGAACGTGGCCGGCAACAACGGGCTCGATTTGAGGGTATGATACGAACCAGCGGGATGGCTGACCGATCGGTGGCGAGGCGCTGCCTCGCGCTCCGCTAGGGGTCGGGCGGCCCCTGGATCCCATAAGCGACCGGGATCCAAGGGCCTCTGCGCGCGCCGGACTTGGCGGGGTCCAGGGGCAGCGCCCGTCGCGCGAGGGCGCGCGCCGGACCTGGCCTTTAGAAGTGGCGCTCGTAAATGTTGACGACGTCACCCGGCCGGAGCGGCGTCTGCCGATCGGCGCGGAATTCCTCCGGCTTGCCGTTCATGTCGCGAACGACCGAGGCGGTGTCCTGGACCGCACGATAGGTGAAGCCGCCGGCCACCGCCACCGAGGTCAGCACCGACATGCCGGGCTGGTAGGGATACTGCCCAGGCTTGCTGACCTCCCCAAGCACGAACACCGGCCGATACGAAATCACCTCCACCGCCACCGACGGGTCGCGATACAGGTTCTTGTCCTTCAGCGCCTGCGCCACCCGGCCCTCAAGCTGGTTGGTGGTCAGGCCCTGCGCACGCACCGGCCCGAGCAACGGCAAGGCGATGTTGCCGCTGTCGTTGACCCGGAAATCGCCGGTCAACTGCTCGTCCGAGAAGGTGATGATGCGAACCTGGTCGCCGGCACCCAGATGGTAATCATCCGACTGGGCGGTCGGAATTGGAGGCAGGTCGCCGCCGGGCGCCCCACACCCGGCCACCGCCAGCAATCCGGTCAGCAACAAGGCGGTCAGCGACGGACGCGATGTGAACTGCACGGTAAACGGCCCCCCATTTGCGAAATTAGCGCAGGCATCGGTTATAGCTGCCGCCGCTCAATCGCCCATACGTTGTTTCACCGCCTCAGTCAGTTGTGACCAACGTTGGGGGAGCGCATCACATTTTCGTGCAACCACGAAACGGCTGCTAGCCGGCGGTCTGCGGCACCAGCGCGCCCACGGCGGGCCGCTCGGCGAGATCCGTCTCCGTCAGCTCCCGCCAGCTGCCGCCGAGCAAAATCTCGCTCGGCCGGAACCGCGCTTTGTAGGCCATCTTGCTGCTCTCGGGCACCCAGTAGCCGAGATATACATACGGCAGCCCACTCGCCTGCGCCCGCTCGATTAGCCACAGGATGGTGTAGGTGCCGAGCGAACGCCGCCCCTGCTCCGGCGCAAAAAACGAATACACCGCCGACAACCCATCGCCGAGCCGGTCGGTCAGCCCCGCCGCCACCAGCTGGTCCGCCTCGTCGCGAAACTCCGCGATGAAGGTATCGATCGGCGTGTCCTCCACCATGGCACGGTAGTCGTAGAAGCTCATGCTGGCCATATCGCCGTCGCGGTGACGGGCCCGCTGGTAGCGCTGGAACAGGTGGAACTGCTCCGAGGTCGCGCGCGCCGGCACCTCGAACCCCTCCAGCCCCTCGTTGACCTTGCGGATCCGCCGCAGCGTCCGGTCCGGCTGGAAGGTTGCCGCCGGCACGCGGATCGGGATGCAGGCGGCGCATGCCGGACAGACCGGCGCATAGGCGATGTTGTGGCTGCGCCGGAACCCGGCCCGCGACAACCGGTCGTGCAGCAGCTCCGCATCCGGCCCGCCGACCTCGGTCACCACCTTGCGCTCGGTGCGGCCTTCCACGTAGGGGCAGGGCAGCGGCGCGGTCGTATAGAAGAACTGCGGACGACGCGGCGGCTTGTAGGTCATGCAGGCGGGCAACCTCCCGGACCCATGTTCCAGCGGGCCCCGGGGCGCGTCAATGGCGGCGTCAGGATCGCCAGTCCGTCGGTGCGCACCACCACCAGCCCGGCGACGAGGTCGTGCAGGGTTCGCCGCCGCGTGGTCAGCAGCGCCACCGCCAGCCAGATCACGCCCAGCGCCAGCGTCACGTAGAAGCCGACCACGCTCACGAACGCCTCCAACACGTCGGGCCGGCCGAGGTCCTCGTTGCGCCGCACCACCAGGCCCAGCAGCGCCTGTCCGGGGGTAGCCGATAGCGGGCTGGCCAGGAACCCGAAATGGTAGATCGGCGGCACCGCCGGCAGCACCCCGAGCAGCGGGAAGCCAAGTCCGAGGGTGAGCAGGCCGAACACGAACAGCCCCGCCCACAACACCCCGACAATCACCCCGATCAGCAGCAGGTCGACCAGGAACGCCACCACCCGACGGATCGGCACGCCGCGCGTGAGCCAGTCGTCGGCGATGGCGCCGGGCGGCGGGGGATAGGACCAGTGCGGCACGCTCATGTCGGGCCTCCGGGGGAGAGGGTCAGCCGGACGGCCACCGTGTCCGGCCGCGCCGTAATCATGATCATCGCGCCATCGCGCCAGCGTTGCACGAAGTTGCGGGCGAGCGGGCTCATCACATGTCCGGACTGCCCCGGCGCCACCACGAACAGGCTGTGGTCCAGGTCGGCGAGGTCATAGACGCCACGGAATGAGGCGCCGTCCACCGCGGTGAACGAGCCCGGGCGCATGCCGGCCCTGAACAGCGTGGAGTCATCGCCCGGAGCCTGGATCCGCGCCTCGGCGAGCGGCCCCAGCAGCGGGATCGCGCTGAGGGTGGGGTTGGCGAATTCGGCATGGTGCACCACTCCCCATCGCCACGCAGCGGGGTCGGGGCCGAACCGCGCCGCCAACTCGGCGGTGGCCTGCGCCAGCGTCTGGGGCAGCAGGCGGGAACACGCGCCGCTGCACAGCACGTCGCCCGCCGGCGTGAGCGCGCTCGGGATCAGCGTGGGCCATGGCGCCGCCGCACCGCTCGCCTCCGGCGGCACGTTCACCCGCGCCAGGATGGCGCGATACAGAAGCTGCATCCAGGCGTTGAAGATCAGCGGCTGCGGCAGGTCGATCGCGGCCTCTCCGTCCCAGCCCTTGAGCAGGCTGAGCGCCTCGCCGGGCAACCCCGGCGGGGTGGCGACGCCGCTGAGCACGGGCAACAGGTCGCGTGCCACCAGGTCGAGCCGATCGAGCTGCATGGCGGCGAAATCCGCCGGCGCCAACGGGCCGGGCCGGTCGAGCAACTGCCGGATGCGCCGCGCGCGGGCGTCGTCGAACCAGTCGCGGCCGAGGAACACCGGGAAATCAGGCGGCGCGACGCGGTCGTTGGCGTTCAACAGCCGCCCGCTGGCTGGCGCCACCACATGCGGCAAGTCCTCGCCGCTGGCGAAGCCGATCCAGTCGTGGCTGCCGTCCGCCCCCTCCACCGGCCGGCTGCCATCGCCGGCCCGGCGCAGCGGCACCCGGCCGGTGACGAACAGCCCGATTTCGCGGCGATCGGCGACCAGCAGGTTCTGCACCGGCGCCACGATCTCCGCCGCCGCGCGGCCGGCCTCGGCCACCGTGGTGGCGCGGTTCAGCGCCAGCAGCCCGGGCGCCGCATCGCCCGGGGCGAGGTTGGCCGCCGCCAGCGCCAGCACCACGTCGGGCCGGCCGACGAGGTCGCTGATCACCGGCCCATGGCGCGTCTCGCGCACCCGGAGGGTCTCGTCCGGCCGGCCGCGCACGTGGATGGTCTCCTCGTGCACCGCGTACGGCCGCGGCCCGTCCGGGGTCATGTAAGCGTCCGGCCCCGCGGGCGTCTCGATGAACAGGTCCTGGGTGTCGGCGCCGGTGGTGGTGAAGGTCCAGGCGATCTGGCCGTTATGGCCGAGCACCAGGAACGGCACGCCGGGCGCGGTGGCGCCGACCAGCGTGCCCTCAGGCGTATCGATGCGGGCAAGATACCAGATGCCGGGCAGGCCGAAGCCGAGATGCGGGTCGCCGGCCAGCATTGGAGCGCCGCTCTTGCTGTGCCGTCCATCCACCGCCCATTCGTCGCTGGCCCGCCTGGGCAGGGTGAAGGGTGCGGGAAAGCTGGGCAGCGCCGCGGCCAGCCGGGCGGCGACGCCGACCAGCGCCGGGTCCACGCTGGCCTGGGGCTGCCCGGGGCCGCCCGTCGAGGCGGGCCATAGCGCCTCGATCACGGCGTCGGGCACGCGGCCGGCGAGCGCCAGTCGGGCCAGTTCAATCCGCCAGTTCATCGACAGCCACACCGCCATGGTGCGGCCCCACAGCAGGCTGTCGACCCCCGTCCAGGCGCGTGGCGCGCCACTCAGCAGGAACTCGGCCCCAGCGAGCCGCCCACGGACGGCAATGAAGGCGTTCACCCCGCGCGCGTACGCTTCCAGCATGGCCCGGATTTCCGCCGGCAAGGCGGGATAGTCGGCCGCGGCCCGGCGCCTGAGCCCGAGCGTGCGCATCATCCGGTCGAGCGGCAGGGTGGCCGGCCCGGCGATTTCCGAAAGTTCCCCCGCGGCCGCGCGCCGCATCAGGTCCATCTGCGCCAGGCGCTCGCGGGCGTGCACGAAACCCAGCGCCTCGGCGGCGTCCTCGGCGTTCTGTGCCTGGATCCGCGGCACTCCGTCGGCATCGAATTCCACCGACACCGCCGCCTTCAGCCCGGGAAGGGTGGCATGCAGGTCGCCACCCGGCACCGTCATCCACAGCACCCCGAGGACCGTGAAGACCGCCGCCAGCAGCAGCGCCCCCGCGAGTGCGGCCACGACCCGCAGGCCGTAAAGAAATCGACGCATGCACAACTGGTAATGAAGCCTTTCGCCCGCGGAAAGCGACGATCGGGTGAAGCCGGCGGCACGCTCGCGAAAGGGTGCTATACCGCGATTCGCTACCGGGGCTGGCCCGGCCGGGCCGATCGAGACGAGGTGCGAGCATGTGGCTGCTGACGACCTTCGGCTTCTTCAGCATCGTCGAGAAATCTGAGGACCGTGACGGTGGCATGATTACCGTGCGGGCCCGGGTGCGCGGCGACATCGAGGCCCTGCGCGCCAAGTACCTGCCGGAAATGACCGAGATCCAGGGAACCCCGGAGCGCGACTACGCCTGGCGCAGCCGCGTCAGGAAATCCGACCTGGCCGCCGCGCTCGGCCGCATCGCCATGGACATCGACTACTCGCACACCCGGACCGCGGTCGCCCAGCGCATGGGCTACGCCCGCGAACAGATCTACTACGACGTGGCGGAGGTGCTTTCCGCCCTGCAGCATCGGGCCCCCGACCGCAAGAAGTAAACGAAAAGCTAACCAGGCGGCCACTAGCGTGGCCGGCCATGGGGAACCTGCTGTCCTGTCTCGCAGCGTGGCCAGATCGCTTGCGGACCGACCGGCGCGGCACTGTGGCCACGATCGTGGGGCTTGCCGCCACGGCGCTGTTCGCGGTTACCGCGCTCGGCCTGGAGGTGGCCACCTGGTCGGTCGGAACGATCGAGCTGCAGACCCGGGCCGACCTGACCGCCTTCGCCGCCGCGACACTCGTCAAGAACGGCAGCTCGGCGCAGACCGCGGCCACCACCGCGGCCAACGTCGCCGCGCTCAACGGCGCCGCCGCCGCCAATTGCGGCTGGTCCGGCGCCACCAACACGGAGGCTTGCAGCGACGTCAGCATCTCCCTGGTCAGCGGCGTGGTCAACGCTACCGACCAGGCGATGAAGGTGGTGACCACTCGCAGCATCCCGCTGGTCATCGGTCCGCTGTTCACCACCCAGACCGCGGTCACCGTCTCGGCAACTTCGATCGCGGAAATCACCGTCACCTTCGGCAGCGGCGGCGGCGGCGTCCAGCCTTGCATCACCACCCTGTCGACCAGCGGTGTCGGCGTCAACGTCCAGGGCGGCACATCCGTCCTTTCCGGCTGCTCCATACGGTCCAATTCCGGGGTCACCGTCGCCAACGGCGCCAGCATCACCGCTCCCTACGTCTACGCCAACGGCACCGTCACGATCGGCGGCGGCAGCCAGATCACCACCGGCGGCAGCAATCCCAGCACAGTCACCCCGAATACCGTCGGCGGCTGGACCAACGCCGCGCCGCTCTACGAGTCGGCCGGCACGATCTCCGATCCATACGCCAACGACTCGGCGATCCAGAACGCCTTCGCCGAACTCAGCCCCGGCCAGGGCACGGCCTGGAGCGGCACCTGGCAGCCCTCGACGCTGAACCCGGGAACCTATGCGAGCATCACCAGCGGCAGCGGCAACATCACACTCAATCCAGGCACCTACATCGTCAACGGCAACATCAGCGTCGGCAACGGCGCCAGCTTCAGCAACAACTCCACGGCCGGCGGCGTGACCATCATCATGTCCGGCACGATGACCCTTGGCGGCGGTTCCACGGTGACCCTGAACGCCCCCGCATCGACTTCGAGTGTAGGCATTCCCGGCGTGCTGATCGCCGGCAACGGCACTGGCACCTGGACGCTCGGGAATGGCGCGGTGCCGACGCTCACCGGCCTGCTCTATTACCCGCACGGGCAGGTGAGCGTCGCCGGCGGAGTGGGCGTGAAACAGGGCTGCCTGGAACTGGTCGCCAACTCCCTGTCGGTCACCAACGGCGCCAGCCTCTCCAGTTTCAGCGCCGCCTGCTCGAATTATGGCGACGAATCGTTCCCCGCCCTGCCACCCACACCCATCTATACGGTCGCCCTGGTGCAGTAGCCGCGCGCTTGTCGCGCCGGCGGTTCTTGCGTAGCGTTCGTCCCCAGAAAGCCAGGAGGACGCGCATGAGCCAGACCCCGAAGCTCCGCCGCGAGTACGACACCGAGCAGTTCGTCAAAGGACTGGAGGTGCGCCGCGCCGTGCTGGGCGCGGCCCATGTCGACAACTCGCTGGCCACCGCGAGCGAATTCATGGTCGCCTTCCAAAAGCTGGTGACCGAGTACTGCTGGGGCGAGATCTGGACCCGCCCCGGGCTCGACAAGCGCACGCGCTCGATGCTGAACATCGCCATGCTGACCGCGCTCAACCGGCCGAACGAGCTGCGCCTGCACCTGCGCGGCGCGCTCAACAACGGCGTCACCCAGGACGAGATCAAGGAGATCCTGCTGCAGACCTGCATCTATTGCGGCATCCCGGCCGGGCTCGATGCCTTCAAGTCGGCGGTCGAGGTGTTCAAGGAGGAGGGCAAGCCATGAACGCGGAGCGGGGGGTGGTCGGCTTCGTCGGCATCGGCAACATGGGCTGGCCGATGGCGGCCTGCCTGTTGCGCGCCGGCTACCAGGTGTTGGTTTCCGACCTCAGGGCCGAGCGGGTGGCGGAGTTCGTCCGCCAGGTCGGCGGCAGCGCGCCCGGCAGCCTGCGCGAACTGGCGGCGGCCTCGGAAGTGGTCATCACCATGTTGCCGACCAGCAAGGAGGTGGCCCAGGTGCTCGCCGGCGGCGCCGACAACCTGCTCGCGGGCCTGCGGCCGGGCAGCACGGTCATCGACACGACCTCCGGGGTTCCCGCGACAACCCAGGCGCTGGCCGCCGAGGTGGCGGCGGCGGGATCGGTGCTGATCGACGCCCCGGTCTCCGGCGGCGTCGCCCGCGCGGTGAGCGGCGAGCTCGCCATCATGGTGGGCGGCGAGCCGGAGGCGCTGGAATGCGTGCGCGGGGTGCTGGAGGCGATGGGCGCCACCATCCGCCGTTGCGGCGGCGTCGGCGCCGGCCAGGCGATGAAGGCGCTGAACAACCTGGTCTCCGCCGGCGGCTTCCTGATCGGCGTGGAGGCGCTGCTCATCGGGGCGAAATTCGGTCTCGATCCGGCCCTGATGACCGATGTGCTGAACGCCTCCACCGGCATGAACAACAGCACGCAGAAGAAATTCCACCAGTTCGTGCTGTCGCGCGAATACGCCTCCGGCTTCGGCCTCGACCTGATGGTGAAGGACCTGTCGATCGCGCTGGCGATCGGGCGGGAGGCCGGCGTGCCAGCGCCACTCTCCGCGCTGTGCCGGGAGTTGTGGGCCGCAGCCGCGACCCTGCTCGGCCCCGGCCAGGACCACACCGCGATGGCGAAATTCAGCGAGGCGCTGGCCGGCCTGGAGTTCGGCGAGGCGAAGCACTGACGATAGCGAGGCGCTGCCTCGCGCTCCGCCAGGGCTCCGCCCTGGACCCGCCAGGGGCCGAGAGGCCCCTGGACCCCAAACGTATAAGCCGCCGTCTCTTCATGGCCTTTTGATTACGTTTGACGGCTTGTCACTGGACAGTCGAACAAATTGCGCGATTATTGTCGGCAAGCGCGTGGTGGACGGCCGCGTTCTACTCGCTACTTATAGTTGCGCTGGTCGTTTTCGCCTGCCGGTTGAGCCCACGACTTCAAGCGGTTGTCGCCAGGATGACGATCGGCGCCGCACTGATCGGAGGGGCCGCATTCCTCGCCTGGAATGGGCCCTCCGAGGTCGTGCGCCAATGGATGGACCTGGCGCAGAGAGCCGACGCTTTCCTGTCATGGTTTCTGGCGCCGTTCATCGGCTCCGCGGATGCGCGGGTGCACCAGTTGACCGGATTCGTGCTGCCGGCGCTTGCCCCCCTGGCGATCGGCGCGCTGCTGGGCTTAGTGGCGGCCTGCGCGCTCCTTCTTCGCCTCCGCGGCCGGGACCGCGAGCCTTGGCGGTCTCCCCGGCGGTGACGGCCTGCCACGGGCTCAGGCGTAATTCACCATGATGGTCTTCTTGTGGGTGAAATGCTCCAGCATGGATTCCAGGCTGGCCTCCTTGCCGAGCCCCGAGGATTTCACCCCGCCATAGGAAATGTTCGCCTGCACCACCAGGTTCTGGTTGACCTGTACCAGCCCGGCCTCCAGCCGGTGCGCCAGCGCCAGGCCGCGCCTGAGGTTGTTGGTCCACACCGAGGCGGCCAGCCCGAATTCGGAGGCGTTCGCTGCCGCCAGCACCGCCTCGGCATCGTCGAACGGAAACACCACCGTCACCGGGCCGAAGATCTCCTCCTGCACCAGCCGCGACGTGTTCTTGAGGCCGGTGAAGATCACCGGCTGCATGAACAGGCCCTTGCGCAGCGCCGGGTCGGTGGGCAGCCGTCCACAGAGGTGCGCGACCGCCCCCGGGGTGGCGCGGCCCTCCTCGACGTAGGCGCGCACCTTGGCGAACTGCGCCTCGCTGATGATGGTGCCGATGTCGGTCTTCTCGTCCAGCGGATCGCCCATCACCATCGCATCCACCCGGGCCGCCATCGCCTCGACGAAGGGTTCGAAGATCGGCCGCTCGACATAGATGCGGCTGGCCGCGGTGCAGGACTGTCCCTGCCGGGTGAACCGCATGGAGGTGATGGCGCCGGCGACGGTGCGGTCGAAATCGCAGTCGGCGAACACCAGCATGGGCGACTTGCCGCCCAGCTCCAGCGTCACCGGGATCAGCTTCTCCGCCGCCAGCCGCGAGACGATCCTGCCGACCTCCACGCTGCCGGTGAATGTCAGCTTGCGCACCAGGGGATGCGCCACTAGCGCCTGGCCGACCTCCGAGCCGAAGCCGCTGACGATGTTGAAGCAGCCCGGCGGCAGGATGCGGTTCATCAGCTCGCAAATACGCAGCACCGCCAGCGGCGCCTCGCTGGCCGACTTCACCACCACCGCATTGCCGGCCACCAGCGCCGGGGCGATCTTCAGCGCCATCAGCAGCATCGGCACGTTCCACGGGATGATGGCGCCGACCACGCCGAGCGGCTCGCGCACGGTCACGCTCAGCACGTCGGGAACGAACGGCACGCTCTCGCCCTTCAGTTCACCGCCGAGCCCGCCGAAGAATTCCAGGATATCGGCCAGATTCTGCGCCTCGATACGGCTCTCGGTACGCAGCGCCTTGCCGCTCTCCAGCGCCATCAGCCTGGCCAGTTCCTCGCTGTGCGCACGCAGCGTCGCGCCGCATTCGGCCACCATCGCGCCGCGCCTGCGAGCGGGCATGCGAGCCCAGCTCTTCTGCGCCCTCGCCGCGCTCTCGACCGCAGCATCGACATCCGTCCCATTCCCCCGCGCCCCGCGCGCGATTTCCTCGCCGGTGGCCGGGTTCGCCACCCCGAAGGTGGCGCCGGAGGCGGAGGCGACGAAGGCGCCGTCGATCAGGTGTCGCCCCGACAGGGCGCGAGCAAGCAGGCGCTCATCCAGCGTCGGCGCATGCGGCGTGGCGATGGCAGCCTCGGCGGTGGAGAAATCCCCCATCGGGTTGCGCTCCCTTGCGGCACTCTGTAATCGCCGTGGTTAGACTGAACCTGGCGATCCGGACAATTCAAACGCATGAGCACGCATCAGGATGCCGCCGCCTCCCCAGGACCGCTCGCGGGGCTCCGGATCCTGGATCTGACCCGCGTGCTGGCCGGCCCGACCTGCACGCAGATGCTGGGCGACCTCGGCGCCGAGGTGATCAAGATCGAGCGCCCCGGCGCCGGCGACGACACCCGCGGCTTCGCCCCGCCGGTGATGCCGGGCACCGGGGAGGCCGCCTATTTCGTCGGCGTGAACCGCAACAAGTACTCGGTGACGCTCGACATCGCCTCCCCCGAGGGCCAGGCGATCGCCCGCCGCCTGCTCGCGCGCTCCGACGTGCTGGTGGAGAACTTCAAGGCCGGCACGCTCACCCGCTACGGCCTCGGCTGGGAGCGGGTGCACGCTGAATTCCCCTCGCTGGTCTATTGCAGCATCACCGGCTGGGGGCAGAGCGGCCCGTACGCGCCGAAGCCCGGCTATGACGCGCTGATCCAGGCGTTCGGCGGGGTGATGAGCCTGACCGGCGAGCCGGGCGGGGAGCCGCAGAAGGTCGGCGTGCCGGTCGCCGACCTGTTCGCCGGGCTCTATGGCTGCATCGGCGTGCTGGCGGCGCTGCGCCACCGCGAGCGCACCGGCGAGGGCCAGTACATCGACATCGGCATGCTCGACACCTCGGTGGCGTGGCTGGCCAACCAGGCCATGAACTATCTCGCCACCGGCGAGAATCCGCCGCGGCTCGGCAACCAGCACCCGAACATCGCGCCCTACCAGGTGTTCCCCACCGCCGACGGTCACATCGTGTTGTCGGTCGGCAACGACCCGACCTGGCGGCGGTTCTGCGAGGCGTTCGGGCTGGCGGAGCTGATCGGGGATCCGCGCTTCGCCACCAACGCTGCCCGGGTGGCCAACCGCGCCGCGGTGACCGAGGCGCTGACGCCGCTCATGCAAAGCCGCACCACGACGGAGTGGGTCGCGCGCCTGGAAGCGCTGAAGATCGGCTGCGGCCCGATCAACCGGCTCGCCGACGTGTTCGCCGACCCGCACGTGAAGGCACGGGGGATGGTGGTGGAGATGCCGCACGCCGAGGCCGGCACCATCAAGGTGCTGGCCAACCCGGTGAAATTGTCGGCCACCCCGCCCACCTACCGCATCACGCCGCCGGCTCTTGGCGAGCACACCGAGCGGGTGCTCGGTGAACTGCTGGGGATGGGTGCCGCCGAGGTCGCCGCGCTGCGCACCAAGGGCGTCGTCTGAACAGAAGGCCAGGGGCTCCGCCCCTGGACCCCGCCAAGGGCCGAGAGGCCCTTGGAACCCATTCGTTTAGGCGCTTCGCGCCCTTCGAGCCGGCATGCGCTCCAACCGCGGGTCGTGGCCCAGCGCGATCACCACGATCGCGGAAACAGCCGGCGCCAACGCCAGGCAGAGCAGCGCGATGCTGTCACTGCCGGTCGCATCCTTGACCAGCCCGAACATCCACGGTCCGAGCCATCCACCCAGACTACCGACCGCGTTGATCATGGCAATGCCGCCCGCTGCCGCGGCGCCGGTCAGGATGGCGGTGGGCAGCGACCAGAAGATCGACGGGGCACAGTGGCTGCCCATCACCGCCAATATCAGAGCCATCATCGTCACCACCGGGTGGCTGGGGCCGATGAGGATGCAGGCCGCCATCCCCCCCGAGGTCAGCAACCATGCGCCGGCGGTGTGCCACACCCGCTCACCGGTGAAATCGGAATGCCAGCCCCAGAAGAGCAACGCGGAGAGACCGAATACGTAGGGTATCGCGCCGACCAGCCCGATCATGTCAGTGGGCACCCCCAGCCCCTTGACGATCAGCGGCATGAAGAACGCCAACCCATATTGCGCCGCGGTCTGGCCGATATAGGCCATCGACATCAGCCAGATCTTCGGGTTGCCGAACGTTTGGCCGAGGGTGAACGTACGGATCGCCTCGCGCTGCGCCTGCTCCGAGGCCAGGCGCTCGGCAAGCCAGGTGCGCTGTTCCGGCCTGAGCCAGGCCGCTTCGGTCGGCCGGTCGGTCAGCAACTGCCAGGTCACCACCGACATGACGATCGGCGGCAGCGCCTCGACCAGGAACAGCCACTGCCAACCGTGCAGGCCCAGTGCCCCATCCAGAGCCAGCAGCAGGCCCGAAATCGGCATCCCGATCATCAGCGAGATCGTGCTGCACGCACTGAATATCGCCATCATCCGCGTGCGATAGTACGAGGGAAACCACCAGGTCAGATACAGCACCACCCCCGGGTAGAACCCGGCCTCGCCCAGCCCCAGGAGGAAGCGGACGATGTAGAAGCTCCAATCGTTCCACACGAAGGCGGTCAGCCCGGCGAAGATGCCCCAGGTGAGCAGGATGCGGGCGAGCCAGCGCCGTGCCCCCAACTTGTTGAGGATCAGATTGGAAGGGATCTCGCCCAGGAAATAGCCGAGGAAGAATACGCCCGCGCCGAAACCGAAAATCGCGTTCGAGAACCCCAGATCCTTGACCATGGTCGTCGCGGCCATGCCCACGTTCGACCGATCCAGGTAGGAACAGAAATAGCCCACCATCAGCAGAGGCATCAGGCGCCAGGCCACGCGCTTAATGGTTTCTCGCTCGATCGGTTCAATTCTTTTCAGAATTTGTGCACTCGCATCCATGGTGACGGTTTCCTTGCTGCGCTCCGGCGCGGGAATTCCGTTACTTTCATCGGGCCGGCGCCGAAACGGATCATGCGTCGTCATCAGTGCGAAGACAACGGGGCGGCGCGAAGCGCCCAAACGAATGGGATCCAAGGGCCTCTCGGCCCTTGGCGGGTCCAGGGCAGAGCCCTGGCCTTTCGGCCGGCTGGGGATGATGGCCGCGGCCGAGCCGGCGTGGTAAACCGGACCTGACGCAGGACCCTTTCCCAGCCGCTGAATCGAGACCGACTTGAGCGATACGCCCCAGGATCCGCCCCCGCCTCCGGACGGACCGCCGCCGCCCCACGACATGCTGCCGGTGATGCTCGAGGAGGAGATGCGGCGCTCCTACCTCGATTACGCCATGTCGGTGATCGTCAGCCGCGCACTGCCGGATGCGCGCGACGGGCTGAAGCCGGTGCACCGGCGCATCCTGTTCGCCATGCAGGAGGCCGGCTACACGCCGGACAAGCCGTACCGCAAATCGGCCCGCGTGGTCGGCGACGTGATGGGCAAATACCACCCGCACGGCGACGCCGCCATCTACGACGCCATGGTGCGCATGGCGCAGTCGTTCAGCATGCGGGTCCCGCTGATCGACGGCCAGGGCAATTTCGGCTCGGTGGACGGCGACCCGCCGGCGGCGATGCGCTACACCGAGGCCAGGCTCGCCCGCGCCAGCGCCTTCATGCTGGACGACATCGACAAGGATACCGTCGATTTCCAGCCCAACTACGATGAGACCTCCGAGGAACCGCGGGTCCTGCCGGCCAGCTTCCCCAACCTCCTGGTCAACGGCGCCAGCGGCATCGCCGTCGGCATGGCCACCAACATCCCCCCCCACAATCCCGGCGAGATCATCGACGCCACCATCGCGCTGGTGGAGGACCCCACCCTCTCTCTCGACGCGCTGATGAAGATCGTGCCGGGCCCGGATTTCCCCACCGGCGGCATCATCATCGGCCGCGGTGGCATCCGCCAGGCGTTCGAGACCGGCCGCGGCGCCATCATCCTGCGCGCCCGCACCGAATTCGAGAAGATGGCCCACGATCGCACGCAGATCGTGGTGAACGAAATCCCCTACCAGGTGAACAAGGCGGCCCTCCTCGAACGCATCGCCGAACTGGTGCGCGCCAAGCAGGTCGAGGGCATCGGCGACATGCGCGACGAGAGCGACCGCTCCGGCATGCGCATCGTCATCGAGCTCCGCCGCGACGCCACCCCCGAGGTGGTGCTGAACCAGCTGTTCCGCTTCACCGCCCTGCAGACGAGCTTCGGGGTGAATTTCCTGGCGCTCGACGGCGGCAAGCCCCGGCTGATGGGACTGAAGGACGCGCTCACGGTCTTTATCCGCTTCCGCGAGGAGGTGATCCTGCGCCGCGCCCGCCACGAGCTCGCGCGGGCGCGCGATCGGGCGCATCTGTTGGTCGGGCTGGCGATCGCGGTCGCCAACATTGACGAGGTGATCCGGCTGATCCGCGCCTCCGCCGATGCCGCGGTGGCGCGGGCCACGTTGATCGAGCGTGCCTGGCCGGCGGCCGACGTGGTTCCCCTGCTGGTACTGATCGAGGATGCGCGCAACGTGGTGGCCGCGGACGGCACCGTCCACCTCACCGACGAGCAGGCGCGCGGCATTCTCGACCTTCGCCTGCAGCGGCTGACCGGCCTGGAGCGCGAAAAGATCCACGAGGAGATGGGCGAGGTCGCGGCGAAGATCGCCGACCTGCTGGAGGTCCTCGCCAGCCATCCGCGGCGCATGGAGGTGCTGCGCGGCGAGCTTGGGACGGCGCGGGCGGTGATCGCCTCGCCGCGGCTCACCGAAATCGCCGAGGCGGCGGCCGACCAGGACGACGAAAGCCTGATCGAGCCCGGCCAGATGGTGGTGACCATCACCCGGGACGGCTTCATCAAGCGTACCCCGCTGGAGACCTTCCGCCAGCAGAACCGCGGCGGCCGGGGCCGCAGCGCCGCGGCCATGCGCGGGGACGACATCGTGACCCGCAGCTTCAACGCCCACACGCACCAGTGGGTGCTGTTCTTCTCCTCCGGCGGCAAGGCGTTCCGCCAGAAGGTCTGGCACCTGCCGGAGGCCGGCCCCACCGCCAAGGGCCGCGCCCTGGTCAACCTGCTGCCCGAGCTCGGCTCCGACACCATCACCACCGTGCTGCCGCTGCCGCAGGACGAGACGCTGTGGGAGAGCCTGCACCTGGTGTTCGCCACCGCTCACGGCAGCGTGCGGCGCAACCGGCTGTCGGACTTCCGCAACGTGCGGGCGAGCGGGCTGATCGCCATGAAACTGGACGACGGCGACCGGCTGATCGGGGTGGCGACCTGCCGCGAGGGCGGCGACGACCTGCTGCTGGCCACCCGGCGCGGCCGCTGCATTCGCTTCCAGATCAGCGAGGAAAACCTGCGCGTGTTCGCCGGCCGGGATTCCTCGGGCGTGCGCGGCGTAAAGCTGCAGGAGGGCTCGGCCGACGAGGTGGTCTCGCTCGCCGTGCTGCGCCACGTCGAGGCGACGCCAGACGAGCGCACCACCTACCTGAAGCTGGCCGCCGCCCGCCGCCGTGCCGCCGGCGAGGAGGCCGATGCGCCGTCCGAGGAGGAGGGCGCGCACGAGGTGCCGCTGCAGCCCGAGCGGTTCGACGAACTGGCCGAGCGCGAGGAGTTCCTGTTGACGGTGACCGATCAGGGCTTCGGCAAGCGCTCCTCGGCCTATGAATACCGGGTGTCCGGCCGCGGCGGCCAGGGCCTCGTCAACATCGGCCTCAGCGAGCGCACCGGCATGGCGGCGGCCGGCACGTTGCCGGTGCGGCCGGGCGACGACGTGATGCTGGTGACCGATGCGGGCCGGCTGATCCGCCTGCCCGCCGACCAGGTCCGGCTGACCGGCCGCTCCGCCCAGGGCGTGACCCTGTTCCGGCTCGACCCGGGCGAATCGGTGACCAGCGTGTTCCCCGTGGTGGAGGACGCCATCGAGGTCGGCGGCGAGGACCACCCGCCCGGCCAGGAAGGAGATGCGGAGGATGCGTGAGGCGCGGCGCAGGGTCGGCTTGTATCCGGGAACGTTCGACCCCTTCACCAACGGGCACCTGGACATCATTCGCCGGTCCGCGCGGCTGCTCGACCGGCTGGTAGTCGGGGTGGCCGTCAGCGTTGCCAAGACTCCCCTGTTTTCGCTCGAGGAGCGTGTGGAGCTGGTTTGCGCCGAGATCGCCGCAGTCTCCGACCTGACCGGCACGCCGATCGAGGTCAGACCATTCGAGGGACTGCTGATGCACTTCGCGCAGTCCATTGGCGCCAGCGTGATCGTGCGGGGGCTGCGCGCGGTATCGGATTTCGACTACGAATTCGCCATGGCAGGGATGAACTTCCGCCTCGATCCCGACATCGAGACGGTGTTCCTGATGGCGAGCGAGCGGCACCAGTTCATCCAGGCACGTTTCGTCAGGGAGATCGCCCAGCTAGGCGGCGATATCTCCGCCTTCGTGCCGGCACTGACCCTGGAGCGGACCCTGCAACGGCTGGGCCGGCCGGCGGGCGGCAACTGAGATCCATGGCACGGAGCGAAACCATGTACCGACGCGCTTTGATGGCGGCCTTCCTTGCAACCCCTACCCTGGTGGTACCCGGCATGAGTGAAGCCCAGGCGACCGATCTCGAGAACACCGTCTACCTCGACCTGAAGGACGGCCGGGTGGTGATCCAGCTGCTGCCCGACATTGCGCCCAAGCACGTGGAGCGGGTGAAGGCGCTGTGCCGCAAGGGCTTCTATGACGGCACGCCGTTCCACCGGGTGATCGAGGGCTTCATGGCGCAGGGCGGCGACCCCACCGGCACCGGCACCGGCGGCAGCGGCATGGGTACCCTGCCCGCGGAGTTCACCAACCAGCGCCGGTTCCTGCGCGGCACCGTCGGCGCCGCGCGGACCAATGATCCGAACACCGCCGACTCCCAGTTCTTCATCGTGTTCGCGCCAGCGCCGAACCTCGACGGCAAGTACACGATCTGGGGCCAGGTGATCTCCGGTATGGAGTTCGTGGACAAGATCAAGCGGGGCTCGGGCAGCAACGGCATGGTGAGCAATCCGGACCGGATCGTGCACATGCGGGTGGCGGCCGACGTGAAGTAGCAACGCGACCCGGGGGCTTGGCCCCCGGCAAAACCGACCAAGGGGGACAGCAGGCATGATCGAACTCAGGCCGTTCGCCGCTCTGGGCTCAGCGGATCTTGGCTGGCTAAAGGCCAGGCATCATTTCTCGTTCGCCGACTACCGCGACCCCAACCGGATGGGCTGGGGCGACCTGAGGGTATGGAACGACGACGAGATCGCTCCCGGCCGCGGCTTTCCCAGCCATCCCCATGCCGACATGGAAATCATCACCTACGTGCGCGAAGGCGCCATCACGCACCAGGACTCGATGGGAAACCACGGCCGCACCGCGGCCGGCGACGTCCAGGTGATGTCGGCCGGCTCCGGCATCCGCCACAGCGAATACAATCTGGAGGCCAGGCCCACCCGCCTGTTCCAGATCTGGATCCTGCCTGTCGCCAGGGGCGGCAAACCGTCCTGGGGCGCGAGGCCGTTTCCCCGGGCCGACCGCTCCGGCCGCTTCGTCACGTTGGCCAGCGGCAGCGCGCAGGAGGCGGACGCCCTGCCGATCCGCGCCGATGCCCGGGTGATGGCGGCGACGCTCAACGCGGGCGAGCGCGCCAGCGTGGCGCTGCGCACGGACCGCCATGCCTACCTGGTGCCCGCGACCGGAGTGGTCGAGGTCAACCGCGTGCGCATCGGCACGCGCGACGGCGTAGCGATCAGCGAGGTCGACTCGCTCGAAGTGGTCGCGATGGATCCAGCCGAGATCGTGCTGGTGGATACCGTCTGATAAAAGGCCAGGGGCGCTGCCCCTGGACCCCGCAAAGGGCCGAGAGGCCCTTTGATCCCATTCGTTTGGGCGCGACGCGCCCGCGGCTTTGATCAGTCCAGCTCCTTGTCCCCTGCGTGCCGGCGCGCCAGCGCGCGGGCGTAGCGGGGCATGATATCCGGCATGATCGACTGCCCCTCGGCCGGGCGGGGCACCCCGAACACGAAACGGGGAAAGTCGAGCGGCTCCTGCACCGCCCAGATGGCATCGTGCTGCTCCGGCGGCAGGATCTGCGCCGGGTCGCCCACCGCCACCCAGCCGATCGGCACCACAGCGCCCGCCGGCAGCACCGTGCGGATATGCACCACCCCATTGATCCGCACTTCCGCAGCCGTGCCGATGCGGGCGCCGTTGAACACGGTCGAACCGGCGGCGAGAAATGCCTCGTCCTCCACGGTGCAGCCGGTGAGGCAGGCGCGCGGCCCGACCAGCACATTGTCGCCGAGCACCAGCGGCGCGGAGCGCACCCCCCGCAGCACGGCGGTGTCCATGATCACGCAATTGGCGCCGAGTCGCACGGGACCGCTCTCCGCCACCAGCACCGCACCGAAGCCGATTGAGCAGTTGGGGCCGATTTCCACCGCTCCGCAAACCGTGGCGTTGGGCGCGATCCGGCTGGTCGGGTGCACGCGGGGCGTATGGCCGTCGTGTTGCAAGAGCATGCCGCTCCTCCGAGGCTGTCGACTGCCTGCCCGGGGACGGGCCGGGCGGTCCGGTCACCCCTGACGACGGGGAAACTCGCTTGCAATAATTCTCCGTTAACGTTATTGTGAAGTATTAGACGCCGCGCGCCGATCGACGGCTGCGAAGCATTCTCTGGGCGCCACCGACGACGCTGGAGAGCCGCCCACGATGGTCGATCGCAGGGCAGAGGCAGTTTGTCGGGCACTGGTGGACCGCGTTCGGTTCGCCCGGCTCATCGCTGGCATGAACCAGCGTCAGCTGGCCTCAGCGATCGGCATGCGGCCGCCCCAGCTACGCCGCCTGGAGAACGGGGCATCGAGCATTTCCGCCGCCACGCTGTTGCGCATCGCGGTGGCGGTGGACGCCCCGATCGGCTGGCTCTACGGGGTGGACGACAACGACTACTGGCCTGATTCCGCCCTCGCCTCGCTGCTGCGGGACCCCCGCATGCCCGAGCTGGTCACCGCCTTCTCCCGCCTCAGCAACGACGAGGCCCGTCGCCTGGCGATCGCCATGCTCCAGGGGTTGGGCAACCTCGATGGGCAGGCACCCGCCCGCCGGGCTGCACAGCCCGTGCTTTGAGGCGGGAAGTGACCGCGCCTACCGCACGAACCCCGCGCTGCGCGGCAGCGCCAGCGACAGTTCGGGGATGCACACGATCAGCACCAGCCCAATCACCAGCGCGCACAGGTATGGCCAGTAGCACCGGACGTGCCGGGCCATCGGGACCCGGGCGAAGCGTTGCGACACCAGCAGCCCGACGCCGAGCGGCGGCATGAACAGGCCGACCCCGACCGCCGCCGTCTGCACGATATCGAAATGGACCGGATTGATCCCGAGCTTCGTGGCGATGGGAAACACCACCGGCACCAGCACGACCGCCGCCGGCAGGCCTTCCAGCACCATCCCGAACAGCATCGTCAGCACCGCGACGCCGAGCAGAAACTGCCAGTGCGAGCCTTCCAGCGGGGCCAGGAGCCGCCCCCTCAGGGCCGGCATGCCGGTAACGCCCATCAGATACTGGAAGATCGTCGCCACCGCGGTCAGGAACACCACAGCGGCGGTCAGCACCGCGGCATCGCACGCGATGGTGCCGATCTCGCGCCAGCTGACGTTGCGATAGTAGAAGCGCGCGACCAGGAGGGAATAGAGCGCCACCACCGCCCCCGCCTCGGTCGCGGTGAAGGCGCCGAAATAGAATCCCCCCAGGATCACGACCGGTACCACCATCGGCACCGCGGCGCCGCGCGCCGCGCGACGGATGTTGTCCCAGCGCGGCCGCGTGTCCTTCGGCCAGCCCAGCAGGTGCGCCTGGATGAACACCAGCACGCACAGGCAGCATCCGACCATGGCGGCGGGCACGAAACCGGCCAGGAACAGCGCCACCGGCGAGACATTGGTCAGTGCCGCAATCACGATCATGAAGATTGCCGGCGGCACCAGCATGCCCATCGAGCATCCCGATGCGATCAATGACGCGGCATCCTCGGCCCGGTAGCCGGCTTTGGTGAGCGGCGGCATCAGGGCAGAGCCCAGCGCCGACACTTCCGCGATCTTCGCCCCGCACAGGTCGGAGAAGAAGTACGACACGACGATCACCGACATGCCGAGCCCGCCGCGCATCCAGCCGACCAGGGCGCGCGCCAGGTCGACCAGGGCATGGGACATGCCGCAGCGTTCCATCAACGCCCCGGCGAAGATGAACGAGGGTATCGCCAGCAGGATCCAGTTCTGCGCCGCGCCGACAATGGTGGAGGCGATCATCTGCAACGAGTAGCCGCCAACCAGGAGGCCGGTCACCGCGGCGGCGCCGAGCGCGAAGACGATCGGCATCGACAGCAGGAGCAACACCAGGAAGACGCCGCCCGTTGCCAACAGGGTCACGCTCTACTCCAGCGGCGGCAGGGTTGGCTGCGGGGGCGCCGCATGGGACGCCAGCGCGAACAGCACGATCAGCACGCCGCCGACCACCGCGGCGCCGTACATCCACGCCAGGCTGATCTCGAGCGCCGGCGACTCCAATGGCAGGTTCAGCACCGTCACCTGCCAGCCCTCCCAGGCGAGCACGCAGCCGAACGCCGCCATGACCAGATGGATGGCGACGGCGATGCCACGCTGCAGTTTCTCCGGGAGATGGTGGACCAGCAGGGAAACGGTGAAATGCGTGCGTTCGGCGATGCCGGCGGCCGCGCCCACCAGGGTCATCCAGATCAGCAGCGTCTCGCCGGTTTCCTCCACCCAGAAGAAGTTGATCGGCGTCACGTCGAGCGCTTCCGCGATCGGTACCGCGATGTAGCGCAGGAACACGCCGGCGAGCATCACGCCGATCGCCAGCACCAGAGCCACGCCGACGAAAATACGCGGCAGACGGGCCAGGAAGGCCATTACGTCAGGCCGGCGTGCTGACGATCTTCTCCCACATCTCGGGGTACTGCTTCTGGTAGGCCGGCCACATCTTCTCCTGCACCACTTTCTTGAAGGCCGGCACGTCGGCGGCGTTCACCGGCAACTTGTACGGCTCAAGCAGTTTCTTTGCTCCTTCCAGCGAATCCACGGTTTCGTTGAGGTTTCGCATCACTTGCTGCGCCCCTCGCCCGACCTCCAGCGCCAGCTTCTGCTGGTCGGGGCGCAGACCGTTCCACACCGCGAGGTTCATCGCCAGAAAGCTCGGCGAATAGCTGTGGTAGGTGAGCGAAAGATACTTGGTCACTTCGTAGACCTTCAGCGGCACGATGTTGAACACCGGCAGGTCGCCGCCATCGATCACGCCCTGTTCCGCGCCGGTCATCACCTCGCTCCAGGCCATCGGCACGGCGACGCCACCGAGCGCGTTGATCCCTTCGGCGAAGATCTTCGCCGGCTGCACGCGGATCTTCAGCCCGCGCAGATCGCTGGGCTCGTAGATCGGGCGGCGGCTGTTCCAGATATGGCGGAAGCCGCTGTCATTGAAGAACATGACCTTCACGCCGTACTTCTTCTGGAACAGCTCATCGAGCGCCTGGCCGATCGGCCCATTCAGGATCCGATAGCCCTGCTCATAGGTGCTCACCAGGTAGGGGACGAGGAACACGCCCATCTCGGGGAACAGCGTGGCGGCAGCGCCGACCGGCGAGCCGAGCGCGATGTTGCCCGCCTTCACCGCGTTGATGATGTCGATCTCCTTGGTCAGCAGCGTGCCGCCCCGGAAGTCGACGTCGATCTCACCCTTCGAACGCGCGGTCAGTTCATTGGCAAACCACTGGTACGCGGCGGCGCTGGATTCCGGCGGCGGCCCGTTGTGCGCGAGGATCATTTTCTTCGGCGTCGTCTGGGCGATGGCCGGCGCCCCCCGCAGGGCAAGCGCAGCGCCAAGCCCACCGGCAACACTGATGACGCGTCTCCGATGGATGCGCGAGGGCCAGGTCGTCATGATGCTTTCCTCCGACAATTGCAATATTCGTACGACCATCCGCTTCGACATGTCAATTGGTGGATCATCGCCGGTATTGGTTGGCCAGCACACCAGTCTAAACCTGTATTCGACAGTAACCGAACCGCCGCCGGACCCTGCCGAGCGCCGCAGCGGCCCACGCATGCACCGGCGCCGGGGACCCGTTTATCGATAGCGCGCCGTTCCGGCCTGGACGTATACAGTCGCCTCCGTCACCTTGGTCGCAAACCAGGTTTCGGGAGGACCACCATGCTTCGACGCCGCTCCGCACTTACCGGACTGGCCGGGCTCGCCATGGTGCCCGTGGCGGCGAGGGCCGCCGGAGAGAAATATCGCGGCGCCACCATCCGCATGCTCACCGAGCGCAACTCGCACCAGATCGCGCTGCAAGAAAAGCTCGGGGAGATCGCCCGCTCCTGGGGTGTCACGCTCGACGTGCGCAACGTCACCACCGACGAGATCGAGAGCAAGGTGGTGATCGACTATGTCGGCGGCGCCGACACCTGGGACCTGATCTACACCGGCGGCGTGCAGCGCATGGCGCAATGGGCCTATGGCGGCATCATCAAGGACATCGCCCCCTTCATCAAATCGGTCGGCGACCCCGCCCTGCTGGCCTGGGACGGCTTCACCGATGCCGCGCGCCATGCGGTCCTCGACGGCGACAAGGTCTGGGGTCTCACCTGCGCCACGTCCGAGCAGTCCTATGTCTATCGCCGCGACCTGTTCGAGGACAAAGCCGAGCAGGCCGCCTTCGAGAAGCGCTTCGGCTACCCTCTGGAGGTGCCGAAGACCTACGCGCACCACCAGGACGTCGCCGCCTTCTTCACCCGCAAACGGGGTGAACTCCTGGCCGGTAAGCTGCTCGACCGCGACTTCTACGGCACCATCCTGTGCGACAAGCGCGGCACCTTCCTCTGGCACACCTACGAAAACCTCGTCGCCGCGTTCGGCGTCAGCGTCTACGATCCGAAGACCAAAAAGGTCGGGCTGCTGGAGCCGCCGAACCTCGCCCTGGTGAAGACCATGCTGACGCTGGTGCCCACTCTGCCGCCGAGCCACATCAACCTCTCCAGCGGCGAGGGAGTGACCATGTTCGGCAACGGCCAGGCGGCGATGATCGGCGAATACTTCGACCGCCAGGTGTTGACCATCACGCGTAAGGGCACGCCGGTCACGCTCGACATGGTGGGCTTCAGCTTCTTCCCCACCGCCGAGGGCAACCCCAAGGGCGCCCTCAGCGGCATGCGCTCCGGCCCGCCGGTGGTGTCGATCTACGGCCGCTCGCGCAACGCCGAGGCCGCCTACAAACTGCTGGAGGCGGCGCTGGCACCGGCCTCGATGGACGACATGGCGCGCAAGTATCCCGGCTACATGCCGGCCCGCAACGAGGCGCTGCAGGTGAAGGCCGCCACCGATCCGACCTGCGGCTACCTGCTGAAGCTGGCGCAATCGAGGGTCACCGCGATGACCGACTTCGACATCCTGCCCTATCCGTCGATCCTCAAGGCTTCCGAAATCGTCGATGCGGTGACCGGCCCGCTGTCGGAAATCCTGGTCGGCGCGCCCATGGAGCCGAAGCTCGGGGAGATGCAGAGCAAGGTCGAGCAAATCGTCGCGCCGCTCTGATGGCGAGGCGCTGCCTCGCGCTCCGGCAGGCCCGGCGCGCGCCTTCGCGCGACGGCTCCGCCCTGCACCCGCCAGGGGCCATAAGGCCCCTGGACCCCATTTATTTGGGCGCTTCGCGCCATCCTCGCCGCGGCACCGTTCGGCCCGAAGCGCCCACAAGATTGGGATCAAAGGGCCTCTCGGCCCTTTGCGGGGTCCAGGGGCAGAGCCCCTGGCCTTTAGGCGCGCCGGCATGATCGTGCCTCGTTTCGCGCATCGCGCGCTGGAGTTGCACAGCGCCTACGTGTGGGACATGGCGTGGGTGCGCCGGGCGCTGGCGTTCATCCGCGCGCACGACATGACGGCGCTGGTGCTGCACCGCAACGACATCGTCGATCTGGTAGTGTATCCCGGCCGGCTGTTCGGCGCGTCCGCGGCCTGCGCCAACATCTTCGAGCGCTACCAGCAGATCTTCCGCGCGCTCTACCGGTTCACGCCAACCCGTCGCAGCGGCCCCTACCAGCGGCGCGACTACCTCTGTCGCGTCATCGACCTGGCGGCCCGGCAGGGCACCGGGGTGTGGTTGGAGAACAAGGAGCTCTCGTTCCACGAGATCTTCCTGGAGTTTCATCCCGAGCTCACCAAGGGCGCCGCGCTCTGTCCGAACGAGCCGTTCTGGTGGGACTTCCTGGCGGCCAAGTACACCGAGCTGTTCGAGGATCTGCCGGGCATCGCCGGCATCATCACCGCGCCCGGAACCGGCGAGAGCCGGCTGTCGGCGGCGGCGAGTCGCTGCGACTGCCCGCTCTGCCGCGCGGCCACGCGCCCGCAATGGTACGCCAGGCTGATCGGCGCCATGCACGCACCGATCCGCGCCGCCGGCAAGCAGCTCGCGGTGCGCGACTTCGTCTTCGCCCGCGCCGCGCACGAGGAACTCGCCGAGGCGATCGAGCGCCTCCCCGCCGACATCATTGTCAGCCTGAAGAACACGCCGCACGACTACTATCCGACGTTTCCCGACAATCCCCGCCTCGGCCGGGTCGGCGCGCACCGGCAGTGGATCGAATACGACTGCATGGGCCAGTATTTCGGCTGGGGCGTGGCGCCGGCGATCATGATCGACGACATCGCCCGCCGCCTGGCTGCGGCCGAAGCCGCGGGCGCCGAGGGCGCGGTGTTCCGCACCGACTGGGAAAGCCTCGACGGCAATTCCGCGTTCCATTCGCCCAACCTGGTCAACCTCCATGCCGGCGCCGCGCTGGCCCTTGATGCCGCCACGCCGCGCGCTGCCATTTGGCAATCCTGGCTCGCCGAGGGGGGCATGCTGGAGCCGGGTGCCGACCCGGCGCCCGTCGTGGCCTGGGCCGAGGACGTGCTGGGCGGCAGCTGGGAGGCGACCCGCCGCGCCTGCTACGCGCTGGGTTGCGTGTTTTCCGATTCGACCAATTACCCGGTGAGCCTGGAGCACGCCTTTTGGCTGGCCGAGGAGAAGAACAGCCTCGCCGATTGGGACGCGACGAAAGCGAACGCGCTGGCGCCGACCGAGGCAGTGGCGCGCGCGGTGATGGTGGAAAAGGACGCCGCCGTGCGGCTCGCGGCAGCGGCGCTGACGCGGGCGGCGAACCGCCCCGAGGGGCTGACCCCGGCCGCCCACGCCGACATCCTCGCGCGCCTCGACTGCTTCCTCCGCTACGTCCGCGGCTTTCGTGCCGTCGGTCACGCGCTGATCCTCGCCCGCGTGCTGCTCGAGGGCCAGCCCGGCGGCTTCCGCGACGAAACCGAGCGTGGCCTCTCAGCAGCGATGGCGGACCTCCTGGCATGCGCGGCGGAATTCGATGCCTTCGCCCGCGCCACCGACCATCACCACGTGGTCTACACGCTGCTCTCCGGTGAGCGCCTGCGCGCGCTGCACGCCGATCTTGCCCGCCGCCTCGCCGCGCACGCGTCGCCATGAACGCTCTCGCGCGGCAGCGGCGGCGGGCGCTGCTGCTGCTGTTCATACCCGGCTTCCTCTACCTCGTCGGCGTGCGCATCGTGCCCGCCGTGTTCACCATCGGCATGAGCTTCTCGCAGTGGAACCTGCAATCCGGCCGGCCACCGCGCTTCGCCGGGTTGGCCAATTACGCGGCCCTGCTGCACGACGGAGGTTTCGGCGCCTCGCTCGCCCGCTCGCTGATCTTCACCGCCGCTGCCACCGTCATCGAACTGGCGCTCGGGCTGGCGATCGCCATGCTGCTCAATCGCCGCTTCCCGGCGCGCCGCCTGGTGCGCACCGTGGTACTGGCACCGATGGTGATCACACCCGCGGTGGTGGGCATGATGTGGTTCATCCTGTTCCACGACACCATCGGCCCGCTCAACTGGTTCCTCTCCGCGGTCAACCTCGGCCCGGTCGGCTGGCTCACAGACCCGAAGATCGCGCTGGCCTCGGTGCTGTTGGCCGATGTCTGGCACTGGACGCCGTTCATGTTCCTGCTGTCGCTGGCGGCGCTGCAGGGAGTGCCCCCGGAGTCGATGGAGGCGGCGGCGGTGGACGGCGCCACGCCGCTGCAGGCGGTGCGCCTGGTGCTGCTGCCGGCGATCGCCGAGACGCTGCTGGTGGCGGCGGTGCTGCGCGCCATGGACGCCTTCGAGCTGTTCGCCGAACCCTACGTCATGACCGGCGGCGGCCCGGGGGAGGCCACCGAGACCATCAGCCTGCACATCTACAAGACGGCCTTCCAGTTCTTCGACATGGGCTACGCCGGCGCCATGATCGTGGTGTCGATCGGCATCCTGGTCGCGCTCTACAGCATTTCGCTGCGGCTGGGACCGCGCCAGGCGTGAGGCGCCGCACTGCCTCGCGCCTGGGGCTGTCGTTCGGCATCGCCGTGCTGCTGATCGGCACGCTGTTCCCACTGTACTACATGGTGCTGACCTCGCTGAAGCCGGATACGACCCTGCTCGCCCAGCCGCCGGCCTTCCTGTTCGCCCCGGTGCTGGAGCATTACGCAACGCTCCTGCAGGACGGCGACTTCCCGCGCTACTACGCCAACAGCATCATCGTCGCCTCCGGCGCCACCGTGCTCGCGGTCGCGTTCGGCTCGATGATGGCCTACATCATGGCCACGGTGCCCTTCCGCCTCGCGCCGGCAACTTTTTTCCTGATCCTGCTGCCGCGCACCTTCCCGCCGATCACCACGCTGATTCCGATCTTCGTGGTGGTGCGCTGGCTCGGCCTGATGGACAAGGTGGAGACGCTGATCCTGTTCGAGACCGCGGTCCGCTTGCCGCTGGTGGTGTGGATCATGCGCAGCTTCATCCGCACCATTCCGTTGCCGCTGCTGGAGGCCTCCTTCGTCGACGGCTGCACGCCGGCGCAGGCGTTCTTCCGCATCATCGTGCCGCTCGCCGCCCCCGGGCTGGCGGCGGTCGG
>Ga0326727_10008152_pt1 | contig 26861 bp, 28 predicted proteins | sample MB2enrmetagenome_FD_207643 | JGI IMG/M metagenome (GOLD analysis project Ga0326727, IMG submission 207643) | Lab enriched peat soil microbial communities from McLean, Ithaca, NY, United States - MB29MY | ecosystem: Environmental > Terrestrial > Soil > Wetlands > Peat | place: USA: New York...
TGAACGTGGAGCCAGTCCGCGGCCGCCCTCAAATCGCGCCGATGATTTTCGCGCTCGGCCTGCGAGTCACCCTTGAAACCGCCGGCGAGTCCGCCATAGGCTCCGCAATCGGAATGCAGCATCAGGATAGCCTTCCGAGTCCCGTGCAGGCGCATCGATTTGCGAATCTGCTCGACAACGAAGGTTCGATCGCTTTCCTGGTCAGGTGAAGCCAGGCTCTTGGCGCCGCCGGCGATCTTGATGGGGTCGGTGTTGAACACACCGATGCGTGTCAGGAACTTGCGGAAGCCCAGTTCGAAGCGATTGTCGAAACACCAGACGACCACGGCATCGCAGTGATATTTCTCGCGGGGCGCGTCCCAATGGAAGAGCTTTTGCATTATTTTTTTCCGTATTCCATATGAAGCCGGATGGATTCGATCCATACCGGACCGCGCGCCTCATTGTATGCGGGGTTGGCCACGTGCTGCAGGTCGAATGAGGCGAAGAAACCGGGGAAAAGGCGCGCCCTGTAGTACGTTTCGGAAATGGTTTCCGGTCCGTATTGCAGATGGCCGTCGCCGATCAAAAAGTCATGGCCGCCCAGCGCGAGATACTCGGCATGGACAGCGGATAAGCCTCCGACCGTCACTTCCGTCGCAAGGCAATCGAAAGGGCGATGCCAGCGGGTTCCCTTGATCGAGACCCCTCCCGTCGCTAAACGGTCGATCGCCGTGAACGCGAAGCTTTCCGTCTTGCCGTCATTCCATCCGAGCCGCCCAAAAACACCCAGCACCGCCGTAATCTCCTGCTCCGCATTCACGCCAAAGCCGTATTTCAGCGTGCCGTTCCTGCGGGTGAGAGTAATGTCCGGAACGGTTCCGGTCTGCTGGGCGAGACGTATGGAGTCGGCATAGGTCCCCGCGTCGGCGTGATTTTCGTAGTTGAGTAAACGAACAGTTCCCGGATGCGCTCCCAAGCTGTATCGATATTCGGCTTCGAAGACATTGCCTTGATTCACCAATATCCGGCGATCGAATTGAGAGCCATTGGCGACCTTGGGCTCAAAGGCCGTGGCATAGCGGAACGAGCAGTGCTTCAGGTGCAGCTCATGCACCCATCCCCACGTGTAGCCGCGCACATCGGCCGCATAGTCCCAAGCGCCGTTATACATTACGGCCCATCCCATGAATTGCGATCGGGGGTCATGCGAGTACGCGTTGTTGTCGAAATAGTCGGTGAGCGAAAATCGCCCCACCGTGACAGTGTAACGGTCTACTGGACGCTGGCCGCCGAGCTGATTTTCGTCGCTTTCCACCTCTTCCCTGGCATCCCCCAGCGCAAAATCGTGCGCAACGAACAGCCTGGCGATGTAGGGCTTCGGTTCGGCCGAGGCGACTCGGGGTAGCTCACCGTTGGAGGAGTTGGCTAGACCGTTGACGCCGCTGAAACCCCGTCCGCCGGCGATCTCAGGATCGAACACGAGAACCGAGTTTTGATCGAGCCGCAGGGCAAAGAACAAGGTCGTAGTCAAAGATGCATCCCGCTCGGGATAGTCCTGCAGGCTGAACGGACCTTCGTAGGGCGAGTTAAACGTTCCGTGGTATTGCCCGATGGATGTCGCCTGGTAATAGAGATTCCAGCGCTCGGACGGCGTGGGGTCTTGGGCGAAAGCGGGGAGCGCAAGGCAAATAAGAAGACAAATCCGGGTGGGCAGCATTAGACCGCACCTACCAGTTCATCGCTGGCTGTTATGGAAGCGTCTTCCGTATCTACCGCAGCCACTACCTCCCAGGGGATCGCAGTGACTCCCGGTTCCAAAGAGAGCCTCGTCACAATCTGTTCCAGCGCTTCTTCTTTAGGACCCACGCTCTTCAGATATGCTTTCACGTTGACCTGCGCGAGCACCTCTTCATCCAGACTGTGCAGGGCGATCAGCGTGAGCGAATTACTGCGGACATTCTGAATCAGCAGCGTCCGCACGGTGGCTTCATCGGCCGTACGGCAGGTACAGCGGAGCCGGTACAGGATTTCGTGTTCCTCCTGCTGGATCGGCGTGCGGTTGATCATGCGGGCTACCGGGCGAAGGATCAGATTCGCCGAGAGTACGCCGAGTGCCCCGATGGCTGCCAGGTCAAGGTGTCCAAGGCCGACCAGTGTTCCCACCGCGGCGGTGCACCACAATGTAGCGGCCGTATTCAAACCACGGATATTAAAGCCATCCTTGAGGATGACGCCGCCGCCCAGAAATCCGATGCCCGAAACCACGTAGGCCGCGACTCTTCCCTGGCTTCCTTCTCCCGCAATAAGGCCCCCCATCATAATGAACATGGCGGAACCCACGGCGACCAAACCGTTAGTGCGCAAACCCATCATGCGCTGACGCCACTGCCGCTCCAGTCCGATCACGCCGCCTAGCAGCAGGGCGGTAAACATACGAATTGTGAAATCGATCCAGTTCATGGTTGATCCCAGGCTTTATGGATTGTCCAGCGGCTTTGAGCAGGTGCGGGCGGCGTCGCGTGCGCGCCTCCCTAACCAGTAATAATATACCCGCCGGGGTATACTTGTAAAGAGACGTTGGGGATTTATGGCTCACACCCTAGAAGAGAAAAAGAAGCTGCTGAATCGCGTCAGACGCATTCGAGGACAGGTGGATTCCATTGAACGAGCGCTTGACCAGGAGGCGGAATGCTCGGATGTTCTGCACAACATCTCGGCGTGCCGCGGTGCGATGGATGCGTTGATGGCCGAGGTGATCGAAGGTCACATTCGCTTCCACGTTCTGGATCCGGCGACGGCGCCCACCGACGAACAGGCGCAGGCGGCGGATGATTTGATTCACGCGCTAAGGGCGTACCTGAAGTGATGAAGCCGATCGGCTGGGTGCGTAGCGCGATACACGACGCGGTTGACGATGTCTGGGGCGGCATGAAAAGCCGGATTGAATTGGACGCGTCGCGATTTACGCCGGATTGCTTACTAGGTCTGGATGAGTTTTCGCACGTTGAGGTCGTGTTTGAATTCGACCGCGTGGAGGACAAGGAAGTCTTTATGGGCGCGCGGCGCCCCAGAGGCCGCTCTGATTGGCCACTGATCGGAATTTTCGCTCAGCGCGCGAAGAATCGACCGAACCGGATCGGTGTGACGGTATGCGAGCTTGTATCGGTGGCTGGTTTGTCGATTGAAGTGGAAGGGCTGGATGCCATTGACGGCACGCCCGTTCTGGATATCAAACCATACATGCGCGAGTTTGCACCGAAAGGTGAGATTCGTCAACCCGCTTGGGCGACGGAGTTGATGTCGGGTATTGGAATGCCGCGGGGTAACATAGCTTTGGACCTTTTTGCGCTCACGCGCCAGTTAGTCGATATCGAATCCATCACGCCGAATGAGGAACGCATTGGCGCGTTCGTGCTGGCGCGCCTCGATGAAATGGCTGCGCGCTTCGGCGGCGTTACAGAAAAGATCGAGGTCGAACCGAGCCGCTTCAATATTTTTGCCCGCTTCGGCGACGTTCCAGTTGTGACTCTTTCTACGCATCTGGATACCGTCCCCCCGTACGTCCCCTTTCGAGAGGATGAGGAATTCTTGTGGGGGCGCGGCGCGTGCGACGTGAAAGGGATTATCGCCGCCATGATCTGCGCGGCGGAAGCACTGCTCACCTCCGGGGAGCGGAATTTCGGTTTGCTTTTTGTGGTGGGGGAAGAACGTAACAGCGCCGGGGCATTGCATGCGGCGAAGAATCCGCGCGGCTCTCGGTTCCTCATCAACGGGGAGCCCACCGAGAACCGGCTGGCCATTGGCGGCAAGGGTGCGCTGCGTTATGAGATTGAAGCGTGGGGGAAGATGGCGCACTCGGCTTATCCGGAACTGGGCGAATCGGCCATCGATAAGCTCTTGGATGCGCTCGAAAATCTGCGGCGGCTGCCGCTTCCGGTGGACCCGATCCTGGGAAAGAGCACGCTGAATATCGGCGTGATCGCCGGCGGCCGGGCCCCGAATGTGATTTCGGATGAAGCACGGGCCGAGATTTTCATCCGCCTGGTAGGCCATTCGGCGCCTACCCGGCGAGCGGTGAAGCAAGCGGTAAACGGCCTTGCCGAGGCTCGGTTTATCCTCGAAATCCCGGCGGAGCGCTTTGGTGAGATGCCTGGGTTCGAAACCTGCGTGGTGGCTTTTGCGACGGACATTCCTGCGTTCGAAGGCGCATGGGGCAAACCGTACCTCATTGGCCCCGGCACGATCCACGTCGCGCATACACTGGAAGAACGTGTACCCAAGAAAGAGTTGCGCGAGTCCGTCGAGATTTACGAGCGCATGGTTAGAGAATTGATTCGGTGATGAACAAAATCAGTGTTGGCGTGCTGGGCGCGACCGGGATGGTTGGCCAGCAATTTATTCGATTTTTGGAAGGGCATCCATGGTTCGAGCTTACCTGGCTCGGCGCCAGTGAGCGATCTGCCGGTAAGCTCTATCGCGACGCGGCCAAATGGAATCTCAGCGGCACGGCCCCCGAACGAATCGCGGCTACGGAAGTTTCAGCCGCGCGTCCCGATGGGAGGACTGCTCAGGGGTTTGCTGCGCCTAAATTGCTTTTCTCCGCCATGGACGCATCGGTGGCCACCGAGATTGAGCGAGCGTTCGCGCAAGCCGGTCATGTCGTGGTTTCCAATTCCCGCAACCATCGCATGGAGCCGGACGTGCCGCTGCTGGTTCCGGAGGTGAATGCCGACCACCTGGCCGTGCTGGACGCTCAGCGACGCCGATTTGGCTGGCCAGGGGCGATCGTGACCAATCCGAATTGCTCTACAGTGACGCTTACGATGGCCTTGGGGCCGCTCAAGCCATACGGGATTAAGCGCATCGTGGTTACTACCATGCAGGCGGTTTCCGGCGCGGGTTATCCGGGCGTTCCTTCGATGGATATTCTGGGCAACGTGGTCCCCTATATCGGCAACGAAGAAGAAAAAATGCAGGAGGAGACGCAGAAGATCCTGGGCTCTTGTACCCCTGATCGTATCGTTTCGCTGAACGCGCGGCTGAGCGCGCATTGCAATCGCGTGGCGGTCATCGATGGCCATACTCTGACCGTTTCCGTGGAGTTGGAAGAACGTCCGACTGGGGATGAAATCATCCATGCCCTGAATTCGTACCGCGGGGTTCCGCAGAAGATGGAACTGCCCAGCGCTCCGCCACGGCCTGTGCACTACATGGTGGAGCAGGACCGCCCGCAACCGCGGCGCGACGCCGAGCGCGAGCGCGGGATGGCTTGTTTCGTAGGCCGTTTGCGCCCCTGTCCGGTGTTGGATTGGAAGTTTGTCGCGCTCGCGCATAACACCATCCGGGGAGCGGCCGGCGCGGCGGTGCTGAACGCGGAACTGATGTACGCACAGGGGCTTTTGGACTAGGCGCATGATCGTAATGAAGTTCGGCGGCACGTCCGTCGAATCGGCTGCCGCCATCGAGCGCGTTGCGGGAATCGTGCGCGCACGCCTGCAGCAGAAGCCCGTGGTCGTAGTTTCCGCTATGGGCAAGACCACCAACCGGCTGCTGGAAATCGCGCGTACGGCGATCGCCGGGAAGCGCGAGGATTTCATTCGGCTCATTCATGACTTGCGCTCGTTTCATTCGCGCGAAGCACGCCTGGTGGTGCCCCTTTCCGAGCGCGCGGAACTGGATCGGGCCCTCGACGAGCTATTTCAGGAACTCACGGAACTGGTGAAAGGGCTGGCCATTGTGGGTGAGTTGACACCGCGTTCCATTGACGCCGTTTCGAGCTATGGGGAACGGCTTTCCAGTTACATTGTCACGCTGGCGTTCCGGCATTGCGGAATCCCCTCGGAACATGTAGATTCCCGCCGCGTCATCGTTACCGATCGCAAGCACACGCACGCCGCGCCCCTCTACGTGGAGACCTACCGGCGGCTTAGTGAAACAATCCCAGCCTTAGCGGAGCATGCCGTCGTCGTGATGGGCGGTTTCATTGGGGCGACTGAAGATGGCGTCACCAGCACCCTGGGGCGTGGTGGATCGGATTTTACGGCGTCCATCGTAGGCGCCGGCATTGGCGCCGGGCAGATCCAAATCTGGACGGATGTCGATGGGATGCTTACCGCAGATCCGAACCTGGTCCCCGGCGCGCATCGCGTCAAAACGATTTCCTTTGCCGAAGCCGCCGAACTGGCTTATTTCGGCGCGAAGGTGTTGCACCCGGCCACCGTGGTGCCTGCGCTCGAGAAGAATATTCCCGTGCTCATCCTGAACTCAAGGCGTCCCTCGGTGGAGGGGACACGCATTGTGTCGGAGCGCGTGCCGTGCGCCAACGCCGTGAAATCCATCGCCTGCAAGCGGCGCATTACGGTAGTGAATGTCCATTCGACTTCGATGTTGATGGCCCACGGATTTTTGCGGCGCATTTTCGAAATCTTCGATCGGAATGAGACGCCGGTGGATATGGTGGCCACCAGCGAGGTCAGCGTTTCGCTGACCATCGACAGCACGGAAAGACTGGCGGCTATCAGTGCCGAACTCGGCGAGTTTTCGGATGTTTCGGTGGAGCATGGCCAGACCATTGTTTGTCTGGTGGGCGATAATATCCGCTACACGCCGGGAGTTGCGGCGCGCGTCTTTACGGCTCTTGGCGGCGTGAATGTGCGCATGATTTCACAGGGCGCCTCGCTGCTGAATCTGAGCTTTGTGGTGGCGGATGACGATGTCAAGCGGGCCGTGGAAGCGCTCCATGCGGAGTTTTTTGCGGAGTTGGATGCAGCTGTTTTTGAGGTAGGCGGCCTGAGCGATAACGACTGCCGGATTCGCTGAGCTTGTTGGGGATGCGGCGCCTCGTTAGACAAACTCCGTCTTGTATTTCGGAGCCAGTGCGTGCGCCTTGGCTTTGAAGGACTCGTCCATCGCTGGCTCTGGCTTTGGCGGCACTGTGGTTCTGGTTGGCACCTCGACTCCGAGCTCCTTGAACATCCCCTCCTGCCCGCCGGGCGAACAGAGGCACAAGAGTCGCGCCGGCTGTGCAGAGTTGTTTCGGAATTGATGCGGTGCATTGGCGGGAATCTGAATCACCTGCCCCGTTCGGACGGTCACCTTTTCTCCCCGAAACGTCGCCTCGATTTCGCCTTCCAGCACGGTGAAAGACTCTTCAAAGTCATGCCGGTGCGGAGGCGGGCCGCCACCCTGCGGCACGAACATATCGATGAGCGAGTACCGGCCAGCGGTGTCCTCTGCACTCACGAGAATTGTGTAGGTGTTTCCGACCAAGCTGACGTGAACCGCAGCGGGGTCATCGGCGGATATGAGTACTGAGTGGCGATTCAGATCGTCGGCTGGAATGTCCATGGATTATTCTCCTGCTAATTTCTGTTGTTCTTTACGCGAAGTTCTGACAGGTTCGCTGGGGAGGACCTAATAACTAACTCAGCAGAATCCTTTGATCCGTGACTTCGGCGAAAAGCCGCGTTCAAGGTACCCCCGGAACATCATCCGAACCACAGTAGCACGCCGCACCACAGCCTGGCTGCGACGAGCAGGTATATGCTCATGGCAAGAAATTTCCCACCTCGTCTGACGACGTTAGGTGTTCTTGTCTCTGATAAGAAAAGCGGCAACAATCGCCATGTAAAGTGCTGTTCCCCAGTGAATATAGATGGGCGGCGCAAAGCCAAGGTGGCGTAGAATGACCAGCCCATCACCGACCGGAATGAAAATTGCCGTGGCGAAGAGTATGGCTGTAACGCGCCGGTCTCCCCTCAAGAGGAACGTCAAGACCACGAGACCCGAGAAGATGTCGCGAATTCCCTTGACCCACATGAAAGGAAAGGCGCCGGGATCGTGGATCGGAATGCCAAAGGCAGTTGAGGCCCCCACCGGATTGAGTATGAAGTTGATGCCGATTCCGATGATTGCGGCCGGTATCACTAGTGTGCACCAGAAGAGAAGCGAATTCCTCCCCAACGTGGAACCATCTAAGCTTGTTGTCGCGTTCATTTGTTTTTCTTTCTCCCCTTACCCGAGCTTCGGATAGCGGTAACACAAAATATATTTTTGCTATAAAATCTAGCAACACTATATCAGATAAAAAACTTCAACAAAAGCCTTTCATCATCCGCCAGCCGGTGACCCTAGCGGCGCTATACTTTCTATCCATGGATACGGGGCGCGCACTTAACAGGATTGCGGAACGAAAACTGCGGGACAGGCAGACCCGCCGGGCACAGATTATCAGTGCGGCACGACGAATCGCGGAACTTGAGGGATGGGCCAATGTAACCGTTCGACGGCTCTCCGACGAAATCTCATACAGCCAACCCGTCTTGTACGCTCATTTTGAAAGCCGCGAAGCAATCCTCGCCGCGGTTGCCATCGAGGGTTTCCAGGAGATAGGTCTGGCCTTGGAGAAGGCGCGGAAACGAGTGAGGGGTGTAAGTCCAGTCGAATCGGTCGCGGTCGCCTATCTCAAGTTCGCCGCGTCTTCACCAGCACTGTATGAGGTGATGTTTTCGCTCAGCCTGAGCGTACCGTTCGGCCAAGCCGCTACGCCGCCGGAGCTGCATTTCGCGTTTGCCCAACTCCTGCAATTGTTCCAGGGACAGGGCTCGAAGTCAGAGGTTCTATCGGAATTGTTTTGGGCGAGCCTTCACGGTATAGCCGAGCTCACAAGAACCAGGCGATTTCCGCGCAGCCGTCAGAAAGAGCGCGTGAGGGCGCTCGTCGAGCGATTCACTTTCCCAAAATGATGCGGCAAGCCGCACGCGAATCGCGCGTCGATCAACGCCAACAGACACACCGTAACCCCCCGCAGCGTAATACGTTAAACTCACTCGAAGGAGACATTTCTGTAAATTGGGAGCTTTCCGAATTCTGGGTGAGCTTTTGGGCGGATCTCGCAGACCGTTGCGGCCGCAGAGAAGCAGCAATGGCCGCAATTCTTCCAATGGGAACGGTCATTACACGGGCGGTGTCTCGGTTGAGGTAACAAAACCTCCCGTCCTGACCACCGTTCCTTCCGACCAGCGCCTCAAGATGCTGGAAAAGGTGGTCGCGCATTACCTCGAAAGCTACAAGGAAAACTCGCGGATCATCGCCCTGATGGACCAGAAAGCGCAAGCCTGCGCAGCATTTGGCGGCATTTCCATCGCCGCCGTCCTGGCGTTTGCCGCAAAAGCGAAAGGCTACGATCTACTCGGCACGGTTGGGTATTCCGGCCTCACTATCCTCTGCATTGCCATCCTGGCGTTCCTGGGGTCCGCCATCGCTGGGCTCGCCGTCCTTTGGGTTCGTTTCATTGAAGGCATGCTCTCGCCCAGCGCCTTGGGCAGAATCACCGAAGACCTCCTCGACACCGCCATGGAGCCCGAGTCCATTCAGGTCTCGCTCGAGAACTGGTACCGCACTCAAAGCACTACGTGGACCGGAATCATTGCCTCGCAAGCCAAAGCCATGATGCGTAAGTCGCGCTGGCTTAGCCGCGCGCAAACCATGCAGCTCATCGGCCTCCTATTCGTGAGCGGCTCGGTAATCCTGGTCGTTACCAGCGTCAATCTCGATATGCTGCCGGTCTGGATACGCCCGCTCCTGCCGCCGCGTTAATTCGCTGGAAAACCGGGTGAGTGCTTGATCTCTCGGATCTGCAAAATATGGCGCTGCGAGTGCGCTGAAATCATCAGCAGCCATTGATAACAGTCGCGATCCCATCCCGGCACCTGGTGATGCCGCCAATCTTGATTGCTGGTCCGGATATAAGCCAGCATGGTCGCGCGCAGATCTTGAAAGCTCTTCAACGCGGGAGCTAAGTCGTTAAACTTGCCGGCCGGCGTCTCCGCGGGAACGGTCTTCGTCCGCTCCGTCCGGTCGATTCCGTACCAGAGCCGGTCGATATCCTCCGAGGGTGATTCATCCTTGGTCCCCTTAGTCGCCATCACCTTCTTGAAGGTGTCCCAATAGGAAGGTTCGGACAGATCCAGATGCTCTACGCAATCCAGAATGCTCCACGCCCCGGGCGATGGCCGGAATCGCAACTGCGCAGGCGATAAATGGCTTACCTCATCCACGAGCCAGCTCTCCGTCATCTCAAAATGCGCCACTAGCCGCTGCCGCTCCAACGGCTCCGGACCCGCGCACCACGCGGAAATCCCGACGCCCAGCAACCCCACAACGAGCTTCTTAATCATGCGGCATGCTCAAGCACTTCGAAAGCCATTTTGAGGCAGGCAATCGTGCCTGTAAGCCGCCCGCAGGCGGCCACTCATGGGACGCGAATGTCCAAATTCGAGACAGCGCTAGGGGTTCTCCGCTCGCTCCACCACCCGGTAGCTGGTCACCAGCCCCTCCCTCTTCACCCCAACCGAAACATTCTCTACCGCCGGAATCACCGGTAACCCGGTAACCCCTGCAATCACCAACTCATCCCCCCGCAACTCCACCTTCACCGGCTTTGCAAGCGCCACCCCATCGGCCGGCAGCAGACTCTTCCCACTCGGTTTCCAATAAAACTCCAGCCACCTTCCCCCATCGGCCTTCGAAAACACAGCCCGAATCCGCGAGTTCTCCCAAACCCTCTGGTCCCCACCCGGAGCATCCAACAGGTCCGCCGAGTAACTCACGGGACCACCACGCGGCATCACCACAAACCGCACCGTTTTTTCCGCGCTCGCCGCCCCAGTTACCCGAATCACTCCTTCGTGAACCCCAGCGGGCGTATGCGCGGCGAAAACCCGAATCGATACCTCGCGCTCCATCGACGCCCCAATGCTGATCTCCGTATTCTCCGGACTAAACTCCAGCCCTTCGCCGGTCATCGCCACTTGAAAGTTCCGAATCTCGGGAGCATTATTTCGCAATTGCACCGCGATGTTCCGCCCCGTCGGCGCTTCCACCGTCACCAGCGGCGGGTCGCTCTTCAACTCCGCCGCCTTTCCGAAATGCACCGCCTCCGCCTCCGCGACATGAATCGAAACCGGATGCAGCAGTTGCACGCGCGTATGGCTGATGGTCAATCCATCCGTCTCGATCCGTAACTCGGCATGGTCCCCATGCAGCCGCGCCTCGGGCACATCGATCCCATACTCCACCGTGCCCGTTTTCGCCGCACTCGTCGACTTCCATCCCTCCGGCAAAATCAGTCTCGACCGCGCGGCGATTTCCGGCGGTGAATATTCCGTCACCACACGGTTGGTTTGCCCAACCACCATCACATGCGTGTCCACAAAATCCGCCACGTGGTCCGGTCCCGTCATCGCGATCGCGATCCGCACCCGCTGCCCGGCGCCTTTACCTGCGGGGATGGGCAATCGCGCCCGCTTCGCATCCGGATCCCAATCGAATGCGATCGGATGCCCCGCTGCCAGCATCGGTCCTTCGGGCTGACGTTCCAGCTGCAGCACCGCTACGCCCGCCACGGGCGCATAAAACTCGAACGACAGAATACCGTTCTCATATTCGATCGCGGTCAATTCTACCGTCGCGTACAGCAGCCGCTCACTGTTCGACATGCCCGTGCAGAACCGGCAAAACGCCGGATCCGTAAAGGCCACATCCACCGGCAGCAGCATCGCATCATGCGCCGGCACGGTTACCTCGGGAATCTGTACCCTGCGCGCCACTGAGCCGATGCCCGCCGTCAACGCCCCGTGCCACGCTTTGTCGCTGCTGTTCAACACGCTGATAACCGAGGCCGCTGCGGTTGATCTTTGTTCTGCTAACTCCAGGCCGCTCACCTGCCTGTCCTCCGCGCCTTCGCTCGCCAGTACGCTTGGCCAGTATTCCCATATCAGAGCTTCCCGGCGCAGCATTTGCAAGGAAGCCCTCTCCGATCCGTCGAGGCTTACCGCGCCACCCTTGAACACCGGCGCAACCTCGCTCTCCACATCGGTCCACACCACTTGTTCACGATTGTGGGCAGCCATCCGGCTCTTCAAAATTGCCTTCGGGTCCAGAGCCGAGACACGCACCCATTTCGCATCCGCCGCTTCAATCCCAATCCCTGCCTGCGCAGCGAGCGATCGCAACTCAGGTGTCGCGTTCGAAGCCGAAATGTTCCGCACCCCGATGTTCTTCAACCAAATCAGCTCCCGCGGCCATAAATGCCTGGGCATCCGGCTGAAAGGAAACTCGACGAATAGATAAGGCTTCACCGGCGCCGTTTGCGAGGCATGGAGTCCCGCAAAAAGAAGCATGCCGGCCATCAGCCGGAAATTCAACGACGGCTCCAGTTGCTGGTCCGGTAGTCCTCCACCAAAGGCATCTGGACTATCGTGCACATCTCAAACAGCCGCGACCTTGACCGCATCCCCAGCCGGTCCGTCAGTGTCAGCCGGTGCGGAGAAACCTTGTCTCCCAAATTCGTGGTTGCAATCAGGGGCTTCCGGTTATTACACCGGTAAGTGAGAATCGAAGTCACCGTATCTTCCACAAAGTCGGTAACGCGGTGCGCGCCAAGATCATCCAGCAGCAAAATCTCGCTTTCCATCGCCACCTTGTAAGCCTCTTTGTCACTCACGCCCGCTGCGGGGTCGAAGCTGGCGCGAATCCGATCCAGCAGATTCTGATAGTCGTAAAACAGGCCTTCAAAACCGCGCTTCAGCAGTTCGCGAAAGGCTGCCACCGCAAGATGAGTTTTCCCCGAGCCGGGATCGCCCATAAACAGCAGACCCGGGTGCTGGTCGTTCGGAAACTCGCGCAGATAATGCTTCACCTTATTCATCACAGACGCAAGGTCGCCGGGTGCGCGTTTCGTAGAAAAATTGTCAAACGAGGCGTTCTGATAGAGCGGCGGAATCGCAGCCGCCTCTTCATTGCGCTGAGCGCGCCCTTCAAAGTGGCAGTGGCAGCGCTCGGCTCCGGAGAGTTCCGCCTGCTCCAAAATCTTCCAACCGGTACCATTGCAGTCCGGACAAACCCCGTTCTGAAGCGAAGACGGCATTTCTCTATTCTATTGTCACCAGCACCACCCCGGCGTCTACAGTCGTGTGTGGCGCCGCGCCAATATGCGTAACGCGCCCATCGCGCGGACTCTTCAGTTCGTTCTGCATTTTCATGGCTTCCACAACGATCACGCCCTGCCCACCAGTCACGCTGTCTCCTACCTCTACCAGCACCCGCACCACTTTGCCCGGCATCGTGGCCCGCACATGCACCGGACCGCTGTGCGACCCCGCCGCGGCATTCCTGGTGATCACCTCAACCGGGCGCCCGTTCACCTGAACCTGCTCGCCCACCATTCTCACTTCATACACGCGCGTTCCGTCGATCACCGACCAGACGCCCGGTTCCACTTCGATCAAGTCGCTCATCGAAGCAATTCCGCCCGCCCCATCGATTTCCATCGGGATTCCGCCGACCGGGTCTGCAGCGCCAGCGGCTTGCGGGCCGCCTTCAATACCTCTGAGACAATCCCCTGGGGCGCCTCACTGGGAGCCTCAGGCGCCTCCCTCAGACGGCGCTTGAAGTAGCGTTCTAGAAACGCTGTATCGAGTTCACCTGCCAAAAACTCAACGTCTTTCATCAACTCAGCGAGGAAAGAGATATTGGTGCGTATCCCCAGTACCGCGCACTCCGACAGCGCGCGCCCCAGCCGTGCCGCGGCGTGTTGACGCGTCCCCGCCCAGCACGCCAGCTTGGCCAGCATCGGATCATAATCGAGAGGCACCGTCCAACCCTGATATACGCCGCTATCGATGCGGACGCCGGGCCCGGACGGTTCCGCGTACTGCGCAATGCGGCCGGGGGAAGGGAAGAATCCGTTCTCCGGATCCTCCGCGTACACACGGCACTCAATCGCCGATCCGCGCCACTCCACCTGCTCTTGCTTGAGCGCCAGCCGCTCGCCCGCCGCGATCTCGATTTGCATCCGCACCAGGTCCAACCCAGTGACCAGCTCGGTCACCGGATGCTCCACCTGCAGTCGCGTGTTCATTTCCAGAAAGTAGAAATTGCGCTCGGCATCCACCAGAAACTCGATGGTCCCCGCATTGAAATAACCCGCTGCTTTGGCCGCGCTCACCGCCGCTCGGCCCATTCGCTCACGCAACCCTGGATCAATCGCCATCACCGGCGAAGGGCACTCTTCAATCACCTTTTGATGCCGCCGCTGAATGGAGCATTCCCTCTCCCCCAGATGGATCAAATTTCCGTGCTCATCACCAAGAACCTGTATCTCGATATGACGCGGCCGCTCAATCAGCTTCTCCACATACACGGCGGCATTCCCAAAAGCTGCCAGCGCTTCACCCGACGCCGTCGCGAAGCTGGCCGTGAAGTCCTCAACGCGGTCCACGCGCCGCATGCCTTTTCCGCCGCCGCCCGCCACGGCTTTCAGCATCACCGGGTAACCCACATCGCGCGCGAACTGCAACGCCTGGGCCCCATCCGTCATCCCTTCGGCGGTGCCCGGAACCACGGTCGCACCCGCCGCCACGGCCACCTTGCGAGCTTCGGTCTTCGATCCCATCTTCCGGATCGCGTCGGAAGAAGGACCGATAAACTTGATCCCGGCCGCCTCGCAAGCCGCGGCGAACTCGGCGTTCTCGCTGAGGAACCCATAGCCCGGATGGATCGCATCCGCGCCCGTTTTCCGCGCCGCATCCAGAATGCGCTCAATTGCCAGATAGCTCTCGCGCGCCGCCGCCGGACCAATTCGAACCGCTTCATCCGCCCGCCGCACATGCAGCGACCGTCGGTCCACGTCGGAGAAAACCGCCACGCTCGGGATCTCCATCTCCCGCAGAGTGCGCATCACCCGCACCGCAATTTCCCCGCGATTGGCGATCAGAATTTTTCGGAACACGCGAGAAGTATGGTAACAAGCCTGTAAAATTGGGTTATGGGCAAGGAGAATTTGCTGCGCAGGTTGCTGATCGACCTGATCCGTCGCAGAAGGGACGACGAAGACGACGACCCCGATTCGCTGGTCCGCGCACCCCTAAAACCCAAACCTTACAGCGGCGCCGCCGCCATCGCTCTAAAAGAACCCGACCCACCGGAAGAAGAAGCCTAAATGCACCGCATCTGCTTCTGTCTTCAGGTCAAACGTGACCGGCTGGACGAATACAAGACCCGTCACCGCGAGGTCTGGCCTGAGATGCAAGAAGCCCTCCGCCAATCCGGCTGGGGGAACTATTCGCTCTTCTTGAGAGAAGACGGCTTACTCATCGGCTACCTCGAAACCCCGGACTTTGCGCTGGCCCTGAGTAAGATGGCCATGACCGAAGTCAATCGCCGCTGGCAAGCAGAAATGCTGGACTTTTTCGAAAGCGATTCCGGAGAAAAGGCCGACGAGCAGATGCGGTTGATCCCCGAAGTCTTTCACCTCGATTGAGCGAGTGACTCAAGCCGAGTCATCCAGCTATTGAAATGTGGGCACTCGGCTCGGATGCGAACGAGCCCGATCTCCAGTGCCGCCAGTACTCCAAGCAGAGGCTTCTGGTAGCCCGGGACCGCCTCCTGAATCCGCTTGGACGGCGCGGTCATCGGCGAGTCGTTGATCTCTTCCGGGGTGGCAAATTGGTCCCGGATGCTCTGGAACCAAGACTCGAGTTCCGCACGAAAAATCCCACGGCTGAACGCAGCGCAATCACTAAATAGCAGACCTTCGAACTCGTGCATGACCACGAACGGCACGAACCTTCGTTGGTCAAAGCGATTGCTCATGTCCGCAGCCAAGGAGTCCTGAACGCATCGGGCTTTCGCCTCAGTCGTTGTAAGAGCCCCGGCCGTTGATCTGCCCGGCCAGCCCCCAGCACCAGTCTGCGGCAATCCGTAATAGTCGACAAAGGTCGAGACGACACAGTCGGCGTCCTCCATCAAGTGGTGAACGATATCCCTTTTTGCGCTGGGCCAGCCACAGATTCCGCCGCGGTGCTGGCGGAGGCGGGCGTTACCCATTATTCGCGCGCTCACCGAGTGGTAACCGGTTGCGAACAAGTGGTTCCGAAGCACCTCATTTACGAAGTTTTCTTCGGTCGGGCCTTCCACATGGATCAGCAGTCGGGCCATCTTGATTTAAGCGGGGACGGGCCGTCCTCCAATCTCATTCTTCTCCCAGAGCTGGCCCAGGCTGTAGTCTTCAAGCCATTTCTTTAGCTGAGGAGATTGAAGGCGCGTCAGCTGGGTACCTCCATTGACTCGATCCGCAACTAATATCTCCTCAGGCTCAAAATAATCCAGCAACAAAGACGACTGCGTGGACAGGATTACCTGAGTATCGACCGACGCCTGGCGCACAAGCGCAGCCAATTTCTCAATCGCATAGGGATGAAGGCCAAGCTCGGGCTCATCAACCAGGATTATCGACGGCCGTAGTTCGACCGGCTGTAAGAACAGAGTAGCCAGCACGATAAATCGTAGTGTGCCATCCGAAAGCGACGAAGCGTCAAAGTATTGATCGGATCGCCTGTGACGCCATTCCAGCTTGATACTGTCTGGATTGAGTTGCAAAGGTTCCAGTTGGAAGTCGTCGAAGAAGGGGGCGACTTGTCGAACGGTATTGACGATGAAATCGTACTGCTCCCTGTTCCGCTTTCGAAGGAAGTAGAGGAACCCGGCTATGTTCCTGCCGTCGGATTTTAGAAACCGATTGTCATCGACCATTCCAGTCTTGCGCATCCACGAAGACGAGCTTGTGTCATCTAAGTGGAAAGGGCGCCATCGGCGAAACTTCCACCACACCCTTTTAGCCTGGCTAGGTAAAGGCAGCAGCGACCATGAGGAGGGCGATATTCTGCCGGGGCTCATATAGCTGATGCCAGCCTCCTTCCCCTCTTGCCATCCAACGAGGCTCGAGTGGTGCTCACTCCCATCAAATACAGATTCCGATGAAGGAAACAATCCATCATCGGCAGTTGGGGAGAGCGTCAGGTCGTAGTGTCCGACAGGGCTCTCAAACGACAGATGGAAGTTGATTTCGGAGGTGACTTTCGACCCGAAGTGGAGCACCTTTTCCGACCCGCCCGCCACCTTCACATACTCGTTGAGCCGCCCCTCGGAGATCGCCCGAAGAAAGTCAAATGCGGCCATGAAATTCGACTTCCCAGAACCATTCGCGCCAATAACTACATTAACTGGGTTCAGCTTCAGGTCTTGCATTGAAGCAATGCTCTTGAAGCCCTGAATGGTGATGGAATCGAGAGAGTCCGTGAGCATGGCCAGACCTCAATCTTATCAATCCGCCGCTTCATGAAACGTGATCGCGGTAATCCCAAAAGTCCCCAGGAACTTACGAATCGACGCCTCCGCATTCCGGCGCGCATCATCCAGTATCCCCATTTGCACGGCCGCTTTGCGAATGTCGTCAATGGCCTGCAAGCGCGCCTTATGCTCTAAGTCCATATCGGGCGCCAGCCACGGCGTCCACCACGTGATCTTGCGATCCCACACCTTCACGTTCCTCTCATCCAGGAACGCTTCCATAATAATCGGCGCGGGTATCTTGATCACCGCGACGGGTCCCTTCAATGACTCGACGTTGTATTGATTGAACTCATTCAGGTTAATGCCTGCCAGCACCTTGCCTTGCACCATCAACAGGATTGACTCGCTACCCACCGGCTGCTTATCCTCGGTCAGGCTGACCACCTTCTCGACTACATAGCGAACCGTCACCAGATCATTGAGCCGCTGAACCTCGTGAACCACCGCGGCGGGATCCAGGTCGCGATGCAGAAAGCCCCCGGCCGGCGCATAGTAGCGGAAGTAGCACGCCATCCCGATCACCAGGAAAAGGGCGATGAAGGAAGAGACGAACGCAATCAGTTTCGACATTAGGCTGCCGCCGCCAGAACTTCTTCCACAGGCGGCTTGCCGCGCTTAGCATAGCGGACCGCACCGTCCGGCCCAATGAGGTATACCGTGCGCTTCACCATGAGGCCGTTGGTGTGGTAGGCGTCGCAAATCTTTTGTCCCTCGTCCACCAGGAGAGGGAACGGCAAATGCTGCTTGGCGCGGAACCCCGCATGGCTTGACTCACCCCTCGGATTCACGCCATAAACCAACGTATTGCGCATCTTCGCCTGCTCCCATCGATCCCGGAACTCGCAGAGCTGTGCGGTGCAGATCGGCGTGTTGTCGCCCGGATAGAAGACCAAAACCACGTTCCTACCCCGGAGAGAGGAAAGCCTCACCGAGTTACCGGAATCGTCACGCGTCTCAAAGTCGGGCGCGGCCGATCCGACCGGCAGTGGATCTGAAAATAACCAATTCGCCATGTGATCACATTGTAGCGGCGGCCATGAGAGAATCCGCTCATGGCTTTCTGTACGAATTGTGGTGGTAACTTTGCCGATGGCGCGCGCTTCTGCACCCGATGTGGGGCACCTCAGTGGAGTGCGCCCCCCTCCGGCGCAGTTCCTCCCAGCGCCCCGTCGCCGTCTTCGTTCCTGCCGCCCATGCCGCAGCAGACCTATTCGGCGATGCCTCTCGACTACACTATCCAGGGAAACAACCTGCAGATCGCGCGTCTGCATCTGAAGCCCAATCAGGAAGTGTACGGGGAAGCCGGGCGCATGGTTTACAAGACCGGCAACGTCTATTGGGACACGCGCATGACGGGCGGAACGCTGGGTGAAAAGCTGATGGGCGCGCTTCGCCGCAAGCTCACCGGCGAGTCTCTCTTCTTCACTTACTTTCGTTCCAACGGCCCGGGCGAGGTTGGCTTCGCCGGTGCTTACCCCGGCAAGGTCGAGCCGTTCACTCTTGCGCCGGGGCAATCCATCGTCGCGCAGCGCGATACGTTCCTTTGCGCGGAAACTTCCGTCAACTTTGGCATCGCCTTCGTCCGACGCCTGGGCGCCGGTTTGTTCGGCGGAGAAGGCTTCATCCTCGAGAAGTTCACGGGTCCTGGAATTGTCTTCCTCCACGCGGGTGGGGATGTTGTCGAGTTCAACCTGGCGCCTGGCGAATCCATCCAGATTGATTCCGGCTGCATTGTGGCCTTCGATGAATCCGTCACCTATGACATCCAGTTCGCCGGCGGAATCAAGACTGCGCTTTTCGGCGGCGAGGGTTTGTTTTTGGCCAGCATGACTGGACCCGGCAAGGTGATCGTGCAGAGTATGACTTTATCCAAGATGCGCCGCGAACTCGCCACCGGCCTGCATGGCCAAGACGATCGCGGAGGCATCGGGGGAAGCGCGATCGGCTCGATCGCCGACCTGTTCGGTGGCAACAATGGTTAGAGCCTTCTTCCTGCTGCTGGCGGCCTCGCTGGCCTTGTCGGCTTCGCCGGAGCAGGATATCAAGCGCGTCCTCGAAGACCAGCAGGCCGCCTGGAATCGCGGCGATCTTGATTCTTTCGCTCTGGGTTATCTAAACTCCCCTCAAATTGTCTTTATAGGCAAGGACAAGATCGCGCGAGGTTACTCGGGAATGCTGGAACGCTATAAGACCAGATATTCCTCCCCCGAGCAGATGGGCCAACTTACTTTCTCCGCGCTCGAAGTTACCCTGTTGGGCTCGAAATACGCGAACGTTTTGGGACATTTCCATCTGGAGCGAACCGCGGCTGGCGGCGGCAATGCGGACGGTGTCTTTACGCTGTTATTCGAGAAGACCCTCGGCGGTTGGAAGATCATCCAGGACCATACCAGCTGAATGCGCCGCTTCGCCATGTGCAACGAGGCGTTTGGCGATACGCCCGTTGCGAGCGTCTGCCGCGAGATGAAGAGCCTGGGTTATGGTGGAATCGAAATCGCGCCGTTCACCTTGGGACCGTCTCCGGAGCGCAAGGAAATTCGAGCGGCCATCCAAGACTCAGGCCTAGAATTTGTGGGGCTGCACTGGCTGATGGTGAGCCCGCCGGGGTTGCACTTGACCACCAACGATGATGCGTTGCGGCAGACCAGCTGGCAGCATCTTCGAGACCTGATCGACCTATCGGGCGACCTGGCTTCCGGGCCCAGCGTAATGGTCCTTGGTTCCCCAAAACAGCGGGGAACGACGCCTGGCACGTCACGCGAAGACGCGACGCGTCGCCTGCGTGACGGCCTGGCGGACCTCGCGCCGCACGCAAAGGAGCGGGACGTCATTATCCTCCTTGAAGCCTTGCCGCCTGATCAATGTGACGTGGTGCAGACGCTCGGCGAAGCCGCGGCCATCGTCTGCGAAATCGATAACCCGGCCATCCAAACCATGTTCGACACCCACAATGCGGCTCGCGAGAGTGAACCTCATCACGTGTTGATCGAGCGTTACGCCCCCGTAATCAGGCATGTTCACGTGAATGAGATGGATGGCCGCTATCCGGGAACGGGCGACTACGACTTCGCTTCCGTTCTTGGGGCGCTCGACAAGATCCGATACACGGGTTGGATTTCGCTCGAAGTATTCGATTTCAAACCCGACCCGGTTACTATTGCAAGAGAGTCGATTCGCCACTTACTATGAGGAAATACGTTGTTACCGGCGGCGCAGGCTTTATCGGGTCCGCTCTTGTGCGGGGCCTGCTGCAACGGGGCGATGGCCATGTCGCGGTAATCGATAACTTCCTTACCGGGCACGCGTCAAACCTCGCGGAGATTCGCGCCGATATCGAGCTTCACAACGTTGATATACGCGACTACCCGGCCGTGGCTGTCGCGATCCACGGAGCCGATGTTGTGTTCCACGAAGCCGCTATTCCATCCGTCCCCAGGTCAATCCATGAACCGGTTCCCTCGCACGAAGTGAATATCGATGGAACCTTCAATGTTCTCCGCGCCGCTGCGGAAGGCGGCGTACGAAGAGTGGTGTATGCGGCTTCTTCATCGGCCTATGGCGATACCGATGTGCTCCCCAAGGTCGAGACGATGATCCCGTGTCCTAAGTCCCCGTACGCGCTCCAGAAGTTGACCGGCGAATACTACTGTGCCGTTTTCGCAAACTGCTATGGGTTTGAAGCGTTGAGTATCCGCTACTTTAATGTGTACGGACCGCGGCAGGATCCGCGCAGCCCTTACTCGGGAGTTCTATCTATCTTCTGTAAGTCCATTCTTGAGCGCAAGGCTCCTACTATCTTCGGCGATGGCCTGACCAGCCGCGACTTCACTTATGTTGATGACGTGGTCGCGCTGAACTTGCGAGCCGCTGATGCTCCGGCTTCCCTATCCGGGAAGGTCTACAATGGCGGTAACGGAGGCCGAGTGACTCTTAATGAGGCTTGGGATCTGTTGCAGAAGATTGAAGGCGTCAACATTCCTGCGACGTATGGCCCAGCGCGTGCGGGCGACGTCCGTGACTCACAAGCCGATACGGTTGCGGCGCGGAGGGATTTAGGGCACGACCCGAAGGTGACGTTTGAAGAAGGGCTACGACGCACACTGGATTGGTATCGCACGCAAGGTTAGTCAAATGCACCGGCTTCTGATTCTTGTTCTGTGTATCCCAGCTTACGGTCAAACGCTTTGTCCCGCAACCCCGACCTACTCCATTTGTGACATCACCTTTGATATTCCGGGGACTATGCCGCGCGATACGGAGCTGAATGCGGAGTTCCGAGGACCGAGTCATCGAACGTTTCTGGTCCGGGCTTTTCGTTCCTTCGGAAATCGTCTCACTGTACGCTTCAGCCCATCGGAAGCGGGCCCCTGGGATGTTCGATTATCCAGTACCCTGGCACAGTTTCACGATAAGCAGTTCCAGATCACAGCAAACCCATCGGATTCGAATGGTTGGATCGAACCGGCCAATCTCCACCACTTCCGTTACACCGGCGGTGCGGCGCTGGCCGCACTCACGCCGCCGCATTTGTGGGTAGGCGACACCCTTCCGGTCATCAGTGGCACGACGCTTGAAAGCTGGGTGACGGCGCGTGCCCGAGCAGGCGTGACCCATGTCCGGATGCAAGTGCCCAACCTCATGGACGAAGCGGCTTTCGACGAGCTTGATGTACGCCTCGCGTTGGTCAACAAGCAAAATATGGTCGCCGACCTCGTTTTGACTCCGCCTGCCGGGGACCGGCAGGCGCGCGAGGAATTCTTCAGGTACGTGATCGCCCGGTGCGCCGCCCGTAACGTGACATGGGTTATCTTGAGCGACTTCGAGAAGTTCCCCCACGCCCGTGACCTGGTGCGCGAGATATCGAGCTATCTAGATGAAGATCCATTCCATCATCCGCGAACCGTAGGCGCAACGGTTACCTCAGGCGTGTTTGCAGATGAGAAGGGAATGGAATTCAGAGAGTACGGGTCACCGGACTGGCGCATCAGCGCGGTGGAAGATCAGATCTACGCGAAGCCCGCAGTCAGCGTCATCCAGGCTGTCTCTGCCGATGAGTTTCGCCACCAACTGTGGAACGACACCATGAGCGGCACTTATCCCGAGGCGGTTACGACAGACCCGGCCATGCTGACTTACCTGGGCGTATGGAAGAAGGCATTCGCTGACACGCGGCACTGGGAATTGGAACCCTTCTTCGATGTGGACAACGGGCGCGGGTTGTCTCTTCCTCAGACTGAGTATCTGATCTATATTGAGAAGCCTGGCCCGGTGGTGGTGCGGCTGGATGGAAAGCACAAGTGGAATGTCGAGTGGATCAATCCCCTGGATGGTCAAGTGATTGAGTCGAAGGATTTGAAGGATGAGAACTACAATGGCTCGACGCCCGATAACTCGCATGACTGGGTGCTACATATCTATCGCGAAGGACACAAAGAGGGTTTGAAGAGCTACCACTTTGAATCGAGGCCGGTGTTGATGCAAGATGTTGAAGTTGATGCCGGCAAAGTGCCGTTTGAGATCGCGCAACCGGCGGGGGATACCATACCGGCAGCCGCGGCGGTTCCTTATGCAGCCAAGCTGAAGCGCGAAACCAAGGCCTCGCGCAACATGATCTATCTTTGGACGGGAGAGGTCACCGCTGATGGCGAAGGGTATCGCGTGCTGGGGACGGCTACCAGCGGGGAGTTCCATGTTCCAGCGGGCATTGTCCACCACTTTCCGGCCACTCTTCACATGCGAGTGTACGGTTTGAATGGTCTCGGAAAGCTGTATTCGCTGGACCAGAACTTCGGTATCGCCCAGTGATCGTACTGGCGCTCGATACCGCGAATGACTTTGGAAGTATCGCGCTCACTTATGGTGACGAGACACTGGAAGAAGTGTCTCTACATTCCCCGGACGGGTTCTCCGGAATCCTCTTTGATCAGATTGACCGGCTGCTGAAACGCAACGCGATCATGCTACCCCAAGTGGATATCTATGCGGCCGGGATGGGACCTGGCTCATTCACTGGCATTCGGATTGGCCTTTCGGCGGCGAAGGCTCTGGCGGTGGCTGGCGCGAAGCCTTGCTTTGGAATCTCGAACCTGGCTGCCATGGCGAACCTTGGTTCCGCGGGAACCCGCGCCGCTATCTTAGATGCCCGGCGGGGAGAGATTTACGGCGCGGTTTATGGGGCGCACTCCGACGCGGAGATAGTCACGGCGTTTCCGCTTTGGCTGGCGGGTATCCCCGCTGAGACTGAGGAATTCCTGGCGTTTGACTTTACGCCTTTTGACGCGGCGTTGAGTCACTCACGGTTCGCGCACGCCGCCAGGACAACGGCGCCCCGGGCGCTGGCGGCATCTATTGCCGAACTAAGTCTGGCACGCTTTCGCGCCGGAGAACATGGCGACCCTGCAGTGCTGGATGCGAACTATGTCAGGCGGCCGGATGCTGAGTTACTATGGCGTGACAAGACTTAGCCGCGGAATGCGCTGACGCGCCGGTGGCAGGGCAGGGAAGTCGGTGTACGGTTCCGATTGATACCAGTAACAGACGGAATAGAAATTATCTCCGCGATCATTGGCATGCCCGTGCTCGATCGTATGCTTCAGATAGCGCGTGAAAGTAACTGGATTATCGGCGTGCCAGCGGTATACGTTGGTTCTGCCTCCAGCGCGCTCGCCGACTCCGATGTAAGGAGCTCCGTTATAGAGATGCGCGAACGGAGTCGCTGTGTCGCGTCCCCCGAAGTCCCATGCACCGTTAATGTAGTCTTCCGTCCCGGTTCCGGTAATGGCGGGCTTAGATTCGTCATCGATGAATATCATCTCGTCACCTTCACCCATCCAATACTCGGTGTTCTGCAAAACTCCCATGGTGATCCCCATCAGGTGGCCTTGACCGCGCGTTTCCACGAACACATAGTTCTTTTCGCCCAGCAGGTTCAGCTCCTTCTCTTCAGAGGCATAGTGAACGGCTTGGTTCGGCGTCGCCTGCCGGTATTGTGCATGGAAGTAGACTGCATCTGCGGGAAGTTCAGAGACCAGTTTATAGTCGATGTTCGAGTACAGCGCGTGCACCTTGCGCGCGCTTTCGTTAGTGACTGTCGCGCGGGCCGATTTGCGAAACGGCATCGCGAAGTAACAGTTCAGCGCCTTTACAGAAGAACAATTCAGGAAAGCGGATTGATAGACATAGTAAATGCCCAGATTCAATCCGAAGAAGTCGCCGATGGGGGTCTCGACGCTGGGCTTGGAATTGCCGTCCCAGTAGATTCGCAGCACCAGTTCCTTCAGATGGTCCGGACTGTCGGCCGCGATGGTAAACCAGATATGCGATATGATTCCGGGCCCGTCGGATTCGAAGACCGTCTGCGTGGCGCCTGGCTCCACAGCCCATGAGTCACGGTTGCCTCCAGTGCGATCAAAGCTGGATTGCTTCAGCGAGCGGTGGTTCATCTTGCGCGCGTACAAAGGAAGCTGGGCGACACCCGAGGCGCTGCTCTGGGCCTGCGCGCCCGATGCTCCCGCAATGGCTGAGGCGCCAGCCAGACCGGCCATACGTCGAAGGAAACCGCGGCGCTCGGCGCCCTGAGCAATACCGTCTTGAGACATGGTCCGGATTATATCCGACCGGCCTAAGGCGCTGCTATGGAAATGGAGGACGGCGCGCTGCTGAGTCCGTCGAGGAAGATAACCAGTGGGATCTGCTGGCCGGGCGCGACGTTGGCCGGGACGACGAAAGCGACTTCGAAGGTGGCACTGCCGGGAACTTGCGTCACAGCCGTCACGGGATAGTTGGTTCCGTTAAGATTGACCTGCACCCGGCTCGGGGCGATGGTCTCTCCGGGTGTTCCGAACCCTGTTAAGAAAGCCTCCACGGTGTCTCCAGCCTGTATAGAAGTACCGCTGGTAAGGGTTGGCCCTAGCGCGAGTGTGAGCGAAGTGATTACCGGTTCCGGTGGGTTGATGGTAACAACCACCGGGTAACTCGACATGGAACCATTGTTCACAAGGAGCGTTGCAAGACCAGGGGCAAGGCCGCTGGGAAGCGTCAGATTGATCTGGTAGGGCGACGCATAAAGCAGATTGGCAACCTGCCCGTTGAAAGTCACGGTGGGAGTTGGGTTGCCGGGGGCTTGCAAATTGGTTCCGTAGAAGCTGAGAGTCGCGCCGGGGTACGCTCCGGTTTGCAGCGGGGTGTCATTGAACAGGATGGGGACTGCGGAGGGCAGGCCCGGCTGAGGCGCCTCAACCTGGAACGCTTGCGGCGCGATAGCCATTTGGAAGTCCGTGAGCGCGGTAACGCCGTCCACAACCTGCGCGGCCCCGGCGGGGATGCTGACATCGACGATCACGTGCGTGGGACTTACGACAAAGGTGTTGCGCACCACCAGATCATGAGTTCCGAAACCGATCGCGGTGCGGCCCTGTATAAAGTTCGTATTAGTTCCGTTGATGTCTACGCGAGCCTCCGCTCCCGCAGGCAAGCTCGAAGGGTTGATGGCAAGGGCAGTCGCCTGCTGTGCGGAGTAGGAATAAGTCGGGGCGGCATTCACCTGCAGAAACATGGAGTTTTGGCCATCGGCGTTATAGGCGGTCAACGTGGCCGTCTGGTTCGAGGCGCCGGCGGGAGGCGTGACGGTAATGATGCCGTTCGCCAGATTCATGCTCAAGATGGTCGCCGGCAGAGCATCGAAGTAGATCAGCGTACTCGCCTGGAATCCTTGTCCTGAAATGCTGACTGACCCGTCTGCATTGGACACCACGGAGGAGATCACGGGCACCGCATTCTGCACGCAGTTCACAGCATTCGGAAGGATATAGAGATAGCTGGGCGTGGAGAAGACCATGTGCTGTGCGCCGTTGGTGGCGAAGTTGGAAAAGGCCAGATCAACAGCCAGATAAGTATCGCCGCTTGAGTCGCTGTAAGGGTAGAACTGCTGCACGGAAGCGTTTCCGCCCAACACTTGAACATTGAGACCCTCCACGGCGGCAGCCCCATCCGTCAATCCGACGCCGGATGCAACCGTAACGCCCGTGGATTGGCTGTCATTCACATAGGCGGGATGTATCGCAGTTGAACCTGGGTAGCTATACATGGAAACGTCGTAGATGGGAACAGAAGAGATTGGCGCGACGCTCATGTTATAGCCGCTCGATATTTGCCCCGCCACAACGGGGACACTGGTGGCGCTCAGCAGGTTCATCACTCCGGGATAGACGGCTGCGGCGAAAGCACCGGTGGGATTGACGCTATTTCCGTTCTCATCCACGGGAGAGATGATGTCCGCCGTCGGTGGAAGGGGATGTACGTAAAGGAAATACTGTCCAGGAGGGATACCATCGATTTCAAAGCTGCCGTCGGGTAGAGTCAGGGCGCTTACCGCGGGAGCGCCGGCCGCGATGGCGACCACCGAAGCCATATGGACCGGCGCGTTATCCGTCGAATACGTAATGGCGCCGCGAATGGACCCGTACTGGGAAGCTGATGTCAGGGTGGGGTAAAGCTGCGAGATTCCAGCAATATCGTCTACGTCGATGGGCTTGCTTAGCGAGGTGGCCCTTGTGGCGAAGGTGGACATCGAGCTGGATGTGAACGTGTGCTGTAAACCCAGCGCATGACCCATTTCATGCACCGAAACCAGGTAATAGAGCTCGCTGAAGCTCGGCCCCGGCAACTGGGTAAGGTTAATGCTCATG
>Ga0326727_10008154_pt1 | contig 26855 bp, 18 predicted proteins | sample MB2enrmetagenome_FD_207643 | JGI IMG/M metagenome (GOLD analysis project Ga0326727, IMG submission 207643) | Lab enriched peat soil microbial communities from McLean, Ithaca, NY, United States - MB29MY | ecosystem: Environmental > Terrestrial > Soil > Wetlands > Peat | place: USA: New York...
TCGGGCCTTGGCCCCAGTCGTACAGGCCGGCCTCGTGGATGTTGAAGGAGACAACTACGTGATCCTCGAACCGGACCTCTCCCCGAACCTGGGCGGCTCAATCCCGGATGCCACTGTAAGGGCCCTCCACCAAGCCGTGGCCTGCGCAATTCTCAAACGCGAGCCTCACCCGCGTGGTGGCCTTCTCTTCCGGGTGGCTGCCCACTGGGCCGAGGCCCGGGAAGTAGGCCTGGGGGTGCCGGCCCTCATGGCCGCTGGAGAGGAAGCTGAACGCTGGGGTTCCTTGGAGCTGGCTGAAACTTGGCTGAGGCAGGCAGCCCGTCTCAGCCAGATCGATCCGACCCTCGAGGGGCGGAAACTGGAGGAGCAGATCTACGCACGGCTCGCTGGAGTGCTCCGGCGAAACACCAACCATGCCGGCTCGAGCAGAGCCTACCGGCGCGCACTGGCGATCAACAAGCAACGTGGCGCCAAGGGATACCAATGGGTCGACTATGTCAGTGGCATCAGCGAGACTGAGCTTTCTATGGGAGAGGATCCCAGGGAAACGATACAGAGCGCTCTGCAACAAGTCCGGGGACACAATAGCGACAAGGAGGCAGTTCTCCTGCGGACCCTGAGCAATTACTTCATGGACCGTGGGCAAGCAGAGGAGTCCCAAACCACGGCCGAACGCGCCTGCTCGCTCGCTGACCAAGGGCACGACGCGGGCCTCAAGGTGAGGGTGCACGTGAGCGCGGCCAACTCCTACATCTTCAGCTCTCGGGAACCATATCGGGCGTATGAGCACCTGCTCAAGGTGCAGGAACTGCGCCCCGCACTGGAGGGCACAGTGGATGAAGTACTGGGGATTGACGGTGACGTCCTGCTGATGCTCATGGAGAGCGTTCTGGGCAACTTCGAGGAGGCGGTACGCCATGGAGAGAGGGCGCTCGGGGAGGCACGACGGTACGGAAACGCAACTACCCTTCTCACGATACTGGGGAATCTCGGGGAGGTTTGCGTGTATGCGAAAGACCTCTCCAGGGCCCGGGAGGTGGCTCAGGAGATGCGACGACTCTGCGACCGGCTGTCCGTCATGGAGACCGACGCAGACAGACTCCAATTGCACCTCTTGGACGGGATCATTGCCGCCGGTGAGGATCGCTTCACGGAGGCACGCAGATGCATGGAATTCCTCATTCGAGCCGCCGAGAAGAGCAAGAACCGCCTCTATGAGGCTCAAGCTCTGACTCACCTAGCTAGCCTGGCGGCAAGAGAGGGAAACCGCGAGGAGGCGCACAAGTACGTTCGTCAGCTCGTAAGGGAGGGACTCAAGAGAGTCCTGATGATGGACTACCGGCTGATTCTGGCGGAGGTCGAGCAGTTCCTCTCAACGGAAGAGGAGAAAAGATAGAGGTGACAACGATCTTGCGAACCTTATGATGTTCGAGTCCGATTCTGGTTACATATGGAAAACTACCCCTTTCCACAAGGAGAATCCTATTCTCCCGTCCCATACCGTATTGTGAGGGCTGGTACGCCTTCGCCCCTTCCCCCGCTGCGGTTGTGGGTTGGCGTTCGTCTCAGAGCCGCGCGTCCGTTGGTCCTGCGTTTCGATTTCTCGCGGTAACAAGGATTGTCGGGCAGTGACAAAGCCCGCCAAGACTTCCAGGCGGTCCAGCGGCCCACATGGGGCCGAATTCTGGCCCTCGGCGCTGCCGGCCTAACCACTCAATGACGTTCGCTCGCAAAGAGAAGGCTACCGCATTCGCGGGTCTTGTAGTTCACGACGCGTCCGGCCCAGTTGTAGACGGTGGAAGTTTGCTCCAGCTTCCCGCACTTGGGACATTGAAAAGTGAAGTTCTCGATAGGAACGCCGTTCAAATCCCCCGCCACCTTGGAGAACTCCAGTTCGGCCGGCCTGAGAGCATCGAATCCAGTCTCGATCGTCTCTACCAGATCGATGAACGAGCCTATGGCCTTGCTGTACCATTCGGGACTTTGCATCTCGTTCAGCTCCAGGGCGAACTGAACTTTGTGCACCAGGCCCGCAATGAACGGATGCGAGTTGGACATATTGGGTATTGATGACCATTGGTCGTACGCAGCTAGCCAGGGGGCGGAGTGAAGCAGGTCTTGCATCTTGGGATAGGACGCTTTTCCGAGCACATGTCGAGGGCGTGAAGTTCGAATGATCCAAGATGAATCCTTGGAATTGGGACGGCCGAATTGACGAAAGATTTGAAAGGGCAATGCTCCCATCGCAGATTTTCCGATTGAGGTCAAAGGCAGAGGGCCAAGGAAGAAGAATGGCATCGCCCTTTCAGCTTCTCTCCCAGGTGGAGCACCTCTAAAGTAGGTCTGTGTGAGCAGCTCTCCTGCCAATCCCCACGGTCTGCGATAGTGATAGTATTCACGACGGTGAACATACGCTACGGTCTCCCACCCCCTTCCCAAATGGCTGCCCTTGAGCATCTTCCCTCCAAACAGATAACCCGGCGACCAAGGTTTCTCGACCTTACCCAGGACACCTTCAGAAACCTTGTACCAGGGATGGTCCTTCTCCACCTGAGAACACAGATCCGCCCATACCTTGAGCGCCTCGTCGCGGGTCTTCATCCTATACTAGTCAACTCCAAAGCCAAGTACACGAAGGTACCGATTGGGCCCGCCGTTAATATATGTTCGCAAACGGAGTCCCGTCCAGACTTCTTCCATCGTCTCCACAATTGGGCAATAGGCCCTACTGCAACGGCTGTCCCGGGGACCCTTGCGCCTTCCGAGCCTCAGCTTCTGCAAGCGCCGCCCCAGCCATTTCTGCCAACCCAGGGGGGAGCGACCGACCGCACCTTGGACATTTCCCGAGTGCGATCTCGAACCTCTCTGAGCACTCAGGGCACTTCGTGACGAGCTTCCCGTTCTCTCTTGTGATGTACAGTCTCGTTGAGGTCGATTGTTTGGTGATGAGGAGAGTGCTTCTTGCATGCGGCCGACTCGCAACGCTCTCTGCCGTGGCAATCTCCAAAGGAGTGAGCGCACGATGACAGCTAGGGCAGACGCCCAGGGCTGCCTCGAAGATTGTGCCGCACTGCGAACACTTCTCCCTTATGTGGCCCAAGGACTTCGAAGCCGGGGCGGAGGCGTTCTGACCGGTCGGGACATCGAACTCAGGGGCAGGGGCCATGTTCGGCTCGAAAGAATCGGGCTCCTTTCTTTTCTTCTTCCAGAACGGCAATCCAATCCTCCTATTCTAGTGCTTACTGATTGAAGCGGCGGTGGATAATAGTGCGTCCCGATGCGTGTGAAGTGAATCGCAAGTTACTTTGCGAACTATTGTGATAGACCACTTCCCCGCGCTGGTTGCAGGTTGGCGTCCGTCTCAGCGCCACGCGTCCATTGGACATGCGTTTCGATTGCTCACGGTAACAAGGGTTGTCGGGCAGTGACAAAGCCCGCCAAGACTTCCAGGCTGTCCAGCGGCCCACATGAGGCCGAACTCGGGCCTTCGGCGCTGTCACCTCTTCTGTTGCTAGTGTGATCAGAGATTTCCTGGGGTTACGCGCTCTGGATTCTCCAAACCCATGATGGCAATTTCTCCGCCCTCACGTTTTGCGTTGCCAATCAACCATCGCGCCTCAGCTACACTTAGGGTCTTGAATGGCGTCGAGGCCTTGGGGCGAATCTCACGGGGACGGATGGAGACATTGACTCTGCCAGGGTCTTGCTGCGCTATCTGCCACATATGCGCTGGCTGCCACTTAGGCAACACAGAAAGCACCACTTCTGACCACCCCCAGGATCTACTCTCGGGCCATGCCCATACCGGTATCTGAAAGAGAAAGGAGCGATTTGCCCCCCGACCGGTCCTCCGGACCTTGGGTGCGCGCACTTCTTCGTACCTTAGCCCGGTCGTTTCCAGGGTCCACACGCACTCTCTCGGTTGTTCCAACATTACCGAAGGCAGGACATCAATTCCCAGCACGCCTGCAAGACCAAGGAGTGCCGAACTACCCAGGAAGAAGCAGAAGAGCACAGTCTCGGGAGCTGAATAACCAGTACCAATGATGAGAACGTAAACTCCAAGGGCGGCCAGGTAGAGGCAGAAGGCCGCAATGCCTACACAGAGGACCGTTCCAACTACGTCGAGAACGATGGTCGGATACCCGACCCGTCTTCGGCCCAATTCCAACGGTAAGCGAACCTCGTTCGCTCCTTGAACCATACACCGGTGGGATTGAGCTCGCCGTTAATATATGTTCGTAGGGGCGACCTCTCCACCTCCCCCCCCGATGCGGTTGCGGTCGGCATTCGGCTCAGTGAAGCGCGTCCATTGGACATGCGTTCCGATTTCCCACGGTAAATGGGTTCGTGGGACACTCGGATCTCGCAAGGATTCTCCGGGCGGACCAGCGGTCTCCATAAGGCCGCATTAGGCATCCACATTGCCATCTCCTAGTGCAAAGGATGCGGTCCTAGCTGCTTCCCTTGAGATATCTATTGAACCAACGGACTACTTCCTTGGTGGCCCGGATCCGGTTGGGGGTCTTTCTGAAACCGTGCCCCTCGTCAGGGAATACAACGAGCTCTACGGTCACGCCTCGTCTCCGGAGTTCGGCCTCCACTTGCTGCGCCTCGATGAGCGGGACGTTCGTGTCGTTGGCCCCGTGAAGAACCAGCGTTGGCGCCTTCACGCGGTCGATCTTATGGATCGGGGAGAGTGCCCGCAGCAGGTCCAACTGGGTGTCCGGGTCTCCATATTCGATCTTGGAGATTGCCGCCATCCAAGGTTCACTGTGAGCAAAGAAGGTTTCGAAATTGACGATCCCGAACAGGTCTGCGCCAGCGGCGAACAGGTCAGGAAACTCCGTGAGGGCGGCCATGGTCATGTATCCTCCGTAAGATCCCCCCATGACCCCAATTCGGTGAGGGTTCGCCACTCCCGCGTCTATCACAGCTTTTACGCAAGAGCGGATATCGCGGATAGCGTTCACACGCAGCGGTCCGTTGTCCAGGTTGAGGAAGGTCTTGCCGAAGCCAGAAGAACCACGAACGTTGGGAGCGAAGACGGAGATTCCCTGTAACAGAAGTGCCTGATAAGCGGCATCGATGTAAGGGCGTTCCTGGCCTTCGGGCCCTCCGTGGAAACTAACCACGACCGGGCCCGCAGAGGTCGTTCCTCTGGGCCTGTACAACCAGCCGGACAATGGGAGACCGTCCTCCGCCTTGAATGTAAGGAGTTCGGGAGAGACGAGCTCTTCGAGACGAATCCCAGCATGTGGGCTCGAGCTCAGCTGTCGGAACCTGTCCTCCCCTAGGTCAAGTACCCACACGTCCACTGGCTTTGTGGCGCCGGTGAACGAGGCGGCCATGATCTTGCCGCTGTGTGAGAAGGTGATACCGCTATAGTAGGCAACTTCTGCCGGAAGTCTGGGTCCTCTGTGGATCTTACCCGAATGCAGGTCGATGATATCCATTTCGTTCCGGCCGGCGACATTCCACATCAGCGCAGCTATCTGTCCGTCTTCGGAAACCTCAAACATCTCCAGGTCACAATCTGCCCTCTGTGCGATTACCTCCATAGGGCCAGGCCGGCCCATAGGGCCCAGTTTCATCCGGGCGAGACGGACAAAATCAGAATCAAGGTTCGTGGACAGGTACACTTCCGATCCGTCGGGTGAAAACCGGGCTTGGAAGATATCCCCAGGTCCTTCGTGCGGTGTCAAGAGCTGTTGACCACCAGTGGCAATGTTGATGAGGAACAAGTCCGAGCAACTTCGTTGAGGGGTGTTCAAGAAGAGGGAGAACTTGCCGTCAGAGGAGATGTCGTCGTTGGTTCCAACACCGGAGGCCTTTCCGGCTCTCTTCTCTTCACCGGTCTGAACATCCATGATGATTCCCTCAAGGCATGCCGGGTCGCGATCGTTGGAGGAGAATAGGATGAATCGCCCGTCTCTGGACCAATGGCCAAGCCAGTTGTTTGTCTTTCCTCCCTTGGACAGTCTGCGGACTCCGGTCCCGTCGGGATGAACGACATAGACCTGCAGATTCATGCCTCCACCCGGAGCAAGACTGAACGCGAGCCAGTCCCCTCTGGGAGACCAGGTCACTTCCCATACGGGGTCGTCAAAGGCAGTCAATTGCTCGGGCCATCCACCTTTGGTAGGGACCTTCCAGACCTGCGGAGTGCCACTGATGTTCGAAACAAATGCTATTGAGCTATCGTCCGGGGAGAATGTTGGGCCATAGCAGGTCCCGATTCGAGCAATTGCTTCGATCTTGGCCGCAAGGTCATCATTTGGAGATGGCGTCTCAGAAGCGCACATTCACAAGGCTAACACATTACCTCAATAAGACCGTTTTGCAATGAAGAAAAGTGACCGAAGCCCTCCTTCGTCACCCTTCGCCCCGTCCCCCGCGGCAAATTGGGCCAACTATCGCGGAGCAGGATTCGGGTCTTTCAGAGATGTCCGCCTTCCCATGACCTCATGGGCAAGGACAGCGGTCACCCCCGCCATGATGAACGCTAGGGCGGCTACGTAGAAGCAGTATTGAAACGCGGCCCTGGCGGGGAGCACCATGAGATGTCCTTCCACGGTGTAGGCCAGTACGAAGGTGGAGAGAATGGCCCCTGCTATCGGGGCCCCGATGCTCTGGCCGATGTATCGAAACGCCGTATTCAGCGATGTTCCGAGACCCATCTCGCTCTTCTCCAGGGACAGCACGAGAAGGTTTTGGAGCGAGACAGACAGGAATCCGCCCCCCACGGCGTATACACACAAGTAGGCAGTCACTTCCTCCGGGCTCGTAGAGGTCGAAAGCAGGAGGAATCCGGATACCGCAAGCAGAAAACCGATGTACAGGAACGGTTTCACTCCGAACCTCGGAATGACCACCCCCACGCCATAGGCTACCGGCAGGATGAAGACTGCCAGGGGCAGCAGATAGAGCCCCGTCTGGACCGTGTTGAGCCCAAACCCGCTTGGGGCAGGCAATTGGAAGTAATATGAAAGCGCCTGAAACGCTATGCCGGTCGAGATGCCGAAGAGGAGGGTGATGATATTGGAAACCATGACATTCCGTTGCCGCAGCAACTTCAGGTCGAAGACCGGTTCGACCTGTCTCCCCTCGTAGAGGGCGAGGGGAACGATCAGGGCCGATCCGCCGATCACCATCCCCAGAATAGGCGCTGAAGTCCAGCCCCACGCAGCTCCTTCGGAGAGTCCAAGGACCATGGCGGTCAGCGATGCTCCTAGCCAGGCGGCTCCGACATAGTCCAGACGAACTCCGGGCTTACGGGAGGTCGATTCCCTTACCAAGAAGATTGCGAGAACGGTAAGTGCGAGGATGCACGGCACGGCGAGGTGATAGTTGCTTTGCCATCCATAGTCGAGGGTGAATACAGCACCCACCACAATTCCGGAAGCACTCCCCGAGAGCTGCACGGCGCTGATCAGTCCCTGGGCGCGGGGGACCATGTCACGCGGGAACTGCTCCCGGGCGATGCTGTACGAGAGCGGGATGACACCGAGCCCAACTCCCTGGAAGAACCTGGACACCAGTATGAGGTTGAAGCTGGGGGCGAACGACGTGGTCGTCGCGACTGCTAGGTAGATCATTAGGGTGATGACCATTACCCGTTTCTTGCCGTAGATATCGCCGAGCTTCCCGATGATCGGCATGACCGCGACCCCGAACACCGTGTAGAGCGAGATCAAGAGGCTCGTCTGGGCGATGCTGACCCCGTACTCCCTGGCAATGGTCGGCAGCGCGGGCGTGAGCATGGTGTCGATGTAGATGATCAGCGCTGAGGTCAGCGACAAGATGGCTAGGGTCCGATAGGCGTAGGCACGGTCGAACGTGGGCGATGGTTTAACAGGGAGAGACACTACATTGCCCGATGACCCACTTCCTGAGTTCACCATCACTGCCTCGGATGAACGTACGACTGGAGAGGCAATGGGCTTGCGACCTAGTAGGCTAGGCTTTTTCCGATTGACATTTATAGTTCTGAGCCGGTCTGGACCATATGCGGCGTATTGTCGTTGAGATGTACGGCGCCGAACTGGCTAGGAGTCTACGCAAGAACCCCGCCTTTGGCAGGATTCGTGAGATAGAGGTTCTTCGTATCCTTCGCTACGACGAGCACGAAGCGACCATCATCTGTCGCATAGCGTTGAAGGATCCTCGGGGAAGAGTGGAAGAATGCTTCGATGGTGCCCCAACTCCGACCAAGGTTGTGCTTCTGGGGACGGAGATGGAGAGGGAGAAGGCCGTTATGGCAGAACAGGGATCCATCGTGCTCCTTCGCAGGGCGATGGAACGGTGGTTCCTCTTCGGCGAGATCATTGGTACTGGGTCGGGCTACATACAGGCTCCCTTGTCCTACAAGGGTGGGAAACTCACCTTCACTCTAATGGGGAGTCCGGCAGAGCTCAAGTCCATCCTCCGAAGTGTCGAGAAGCGTGGCTACCAATATCGAGTAGTTTCATTGAAAGAAGCACGTTTCGACTCCGATTCATTGCTTAGGTCGCTTACGAAGAAGCAGCACGGGGTCTTGCTCGCAGCCTACAGGCTAGGTTATTATGATGTTCCGCGCAGAAGTACTTCAGCTGAGATTGCCAAGTCGCTTCACTTGAGCGATGGCACGGTAGTGGAGCACCTGAGAAAGGCCGAGAAACGGTTGCTTTCGGGAATACTTGATTAGCTCCGTCCCCCGCGGCGCGGGCGAGGCGATGGAGAGGCATTGTGGCCAACGGTGCCGGGGACAAGGACGGACTGCTGAGGAGTGCCAGTTCCTCTCTGTCAACACGTCCGGCAACATCTCTGGCAACACTCATGGCATCGGTCCTGAGGACGAAGACGGGCTGGGGACCGAGCGTGAAGATCCTTCCAGCATACGGGAGCACACGGTTGCATTGTGCCCCTCTAAGTCCGTGGTATACGTGCCGGGGACCATAGGGCTTGGACAGCTTCCCTACAAAGTCCGACGGTCCGTCATTAATATAGCCGGCACATCTAGCTTCCGTATCTGAATTGATGAGCGAGTCGGGGAAGAGCCGGGGAGGGAGCGAGCCGCGTTCCGAGCCCGCTCCTGCCGGGACAGTGCGGCAGTCGGTCCCCTTCGCTCTGGCCATTGTTGCAATCCTATACAGTCACACCATCAGTCCGGTCAGCAGGTTCTTTGGCCGCCTCTGGGCGCCCGTCGGCAGGTGGGTCAAGCGCCATCACCTGATCGTAGTCTGGACCATAAGGCGCGCGATCAACGCCGTGGCCCAGATCCTAGGCATCCTCACGATACTCTACTACTTCTTTGACGTGCTCGCAGCCTCCGCGTCCACAAACGAGACCCCTCTCTCCGTGATCACCGGCTGGTGGACCTTCGTCACCAACATACTGACCGGTCAGTGGGGCACGATCTCGATAGCAGGCGTGGTGGCGATCCCCACGGCCACGTACATCGGCTACTACCTGCCCTACTCCATCGAGCTCGCCGCCCTTGCTCTCGCGATCAGCCTTCTCGTCGCGTACCCTGTCGGCCTCTATTCCGGGTGGCACCGCGGGCGGGTCCTGGATTCCTCCGTCCGGGGCTACACCGCCGTCTGGCTCTTCTTCCCGGCGATCATCTTCAGCCTGATCGTCATACTCTTCCTGTATCAGCCGTTCCTCACCTATTCCGGGGACAACATCAATGCCATCTTCGGGACCCTCCCCAGCATCGGATGGTTCTCGCTGCATGGGGGCTACCCTTCGTGGATAGATCCGACGTACGACTTCACCTCCCCCACAGGTTTCCCCCTGATAGACGCAGCCTGGCACGGTGCCTGGTCCATGGAGTGGATAATCTTCCTCAAGGTGATGATCGAGGCGCTCTGCATCGCGGTGAGCTACGTGGCCCTGTTCCTTCGGTATGCCCGGAACGCGACCGTCGAGGCCACCAAGGCCGAGTACCTCAGGGCCGGCCGCGCCCGCGGCATCCCCAACCGGCAGCTCCTCTGGCGCCATGCAGGCCGCAGGGTGATACCGCTCTACATCTTCACGATCGGTAACACCTTCGGGATGTTCATCATCATACAGTCCACCGTCGAGCTCATCTTCAACACACAGGGCGCGCTCTACCTCCTTCTCTTCGCTGGCGGTCAGTCTCTCATAGGTGGCGGGATCCAGACTCAGCAGGCGCTTCTCATCGTGCTCATCTTCCTCATCTCAGTCGTCATACTTGTAGTCAGCATCGTGGCCGAGATAGTGGCCATGGCGCTCGACCCGGCCTGGCTCTCCGAGAAGGAGAAGGGGGGAACATGAGCTCGCCCAGCCGGTCTTACCTCAGGCGCAGGGTCGGGCAATACCTCCACCACACGGAGCTCATGCTCGGGACGACGATCCTGGGGTTGTACGTGTTACTCGCTCTGGTGGCTTGGATCTACTACCGCGGGGGATTGTCGTCGATGGAATTCCACATCAGGGTGATGGCCTATGGTCCTTCCCCCCCCACCATCTCGTTCTTCCCGTTCTCCCTGGGTCCGTACACCCTGGGCCAGACCGGACTTTTCGGTTTCAACGTTCTGGAGGGGCTCATCAAAGCCACCCCCTGGGACCTCATGCTCTTTGCCGGGATAATCATCCCCACCTGCCTCATCGGCCTTGTCATAGGGGTGGTGGCGGGGGGGACCGGGAGCTTTGTCGATGACGCTCTCATGACGTTCACCGACGTCATCCTCTCTGTCCCGCCCTTCGTGGTCGCACTCCTTGTCTTCGTCGTGATCTTACCCGGTTTGCCCACATCCCAGGCCCCGCTCTTGTTCGTGGCCGCCATGATACTCATCAACTGGGCGCCCTACGCCCGGGTCGTCAGGGCAAGAGCGAGGACCATCGCGTCCAAGCCCTTCGTGGAAGCCGCGGCAGCCTCCGGGGCGGGCAGGTTGAGGATACTCTTCCGCCACATCCTTCCCAACAGCTATTCCCCGATGCTGAGCCAGGTGCCGATAACCCTTGCGAACCTCATCATCATCCTGACCGTCATTCCCTACGTCGGGATCGAGACCAGCCAGCAGTACATCAATGTCGTATCGTTCATGCCGGCCATAAATTTCCCCGAGTGGACGTGGATACTGGTGAACGGCATGATAGGCTTCAGCCCTATCATCTCCACCAACGCGTGGTGGGCGTACACTTTCCCGTTCCTCTGCATATTCGCGTTCGGCCTGGGGGTCCAGCTCTTCTGTGACGGCCTGGAGGACTATCTCTCCCCGCAATCTGGCTCCAGGACGCACTGAAAGATGATTGGCCTTGGGCCTGCATCGTGCTGCGCCAAAAGTTGTGTACGGGGGCCTCAAGGTGGGGCATTTGGTAGGTCCAAACCCCCCTCCGGTGTAGTCAGGTAGGCTACATTTCCGTTATAGACGGTCATTTGAATACAGAGGGGAAGACCATGATCCGACTAACAAAGGATTTTGAAGCGCCGAGAGGGTTGCCCCGCAAGACCGCAAGCCTTTGCCCGCAGTGCCAGAAGGTCATACCGGCTACGCTCTTGGAGAAGGACGGGAAAGTGATCATGGAGAAGACCTGCCGCGAGCACGGTGCGGTCTGGGACGTGATCTCCACGGACGTCCCTCTTTACCTGAGGATGGAACAGTATGCCCGGGACGGGGTCGGGTACGAGAACCCCAAGTTCCCCACGTTCAAGGGCTGCCCTGACACCTGCGGGATGTGCACTCACCACCTCTCACACACGGCCCTCGCACTGGTGGACCTCACCAACCGCTGCAACCTCAGGTGCCCGGTCTGCTTCGCGAACGCGAACGACGCCGGGTATGTCTACGAGCCCGACAAGGACACGATCCGGTTCATGCTCCAGACTCTGCGGGAACAGAAGCCGGTGAAGACGGTGGCCGTACAGTTCTCTGGTGGCGAGCCCACGCTCTCCCCCCACTTCCTTGACGCGTGCAGCATGGCCCACGAGCTCGGGTTCAACCAGGTCCAGGTGGCCACCAACGGCATACGGCTTGCGAACGAGCCAGGCTTCGCCCAGGCCTGCAGGGAGCATTTCCTCAACACGGTCTACCTCCAGTTCGACGGCCTTGACGACGACATGTACCGCAAGGTGAGGGGCGTGCCACTCGCCAAGCTCAAACAGAGGGCCATCGAGAACTGCCGCAATACCCACAGACCTAAGGCCGAGATCAAGGCCGGGAAGACGGACAAGCCCCTCTCCGTGGTCCTCGTGCCCACCATTGTCGGCGGGTTCAACGAGCACCAGATCATGCCCATCGTGAACTATGCGCTGGACAACCTGGACGTGATCCGGGCAGTGAACTTCCAGCCCGTTGCGCTCACCGCAAGGATACCCGATAAGGACAGGTTCCAGATGCGGTTCACCCAGTCGGACCTCGTTCGCGTGCTGTGCACAGAGGGACCGTTCGAGAAGACGGACTTCTTCCCGATACCGTCGGTCGCATCGATGTCCGAGCTCGTGTCGATAATCAAGGGGAAGGAGAAGATGACCCTCACGACACACCCCGGGTGCGGCTGCGCCACCTTCGCCTTCGTTGACGCGAACAAGAAGGTCATCCCGCTGCCCCGCTTCATGGACGTTGACGGGTTCTTCAAGAACATCGGGAAGCTGGTGGAGGACTACCGGGATGCCCGCTTCGGGCGGGTCCGACTGGCGCTCGCCGGCAACAAGCTCATCCACGAGGTCTCGAAGTACTTCGATTTCTCCAAGGCCCCGGAGGGCATCGACGAGAAGAACGTCATCAAGATCATCGCGGGCATCTTCACCGAGGGGAACAAGGAGTCCCTGGCGAAGTTCACCTGGAAGACCATCCTCATCGGCAACATGCACTTCCAGGACTCGTACAACTACGATATCCAGAGGCTCATGCGCTGCGACATCCACTACGCTGCGCCGGACGGACGCGTGATCCCGTTCTGTGCGTACAACTCAGGCCCCACCTACCGTACCGAGGTCGAGAAGAAGTTCTCTGTCCCCATCGACGAGTGGAAGAAGTCGAAGGGCGAGAAGATGAAACTCAAAACCATCGAGACGATGGGAGTGAACGGCGAGGTCGTCGTGGACCAGGAGACATACGTCGCGCAGGCGATGAAGAACCAGCCGGGGTTCTCGACCAAGAAATAGGCGGGGAAGGATATCCTGCAAGGAACAGGCCCAAGTGCCGTGAGCCGGGCTTGAACCGGCGGCCTCCAGATCTTCAGTCTGGCGCTCTCCCAACTGAGCTACCACGGCATTCCCCCGTTCCTTCAGGAAGGAACGAAGTCGGTTCGGGCGGCACGGGAATCAGGTCAGCGCATATAACCTTTCGAGTAGTATAGAGTTATTTAGAAGCCGAGTAGTGGGCAACGTCTCCATGCACAAACTGGTTGTTACCGAGAAGTTCAACACGGCCCTTAGGATAGCGGTAGTACTGTCCGATGGGAAGATGAAGCGGGAACGGAGCGGTCCCGTCGCGGTCTTCAGCTTCACGCGGGACAAGGACGACTACACTGTCGTCGGACTCCGCGGCCATATTGTCGAGCTGGACTACCCCGAGGAGCTCACCCACTGGAGCCTTTCCACTCTACCCAAGCTCCTGGAGGCCGACCCGATCCGGAGCATCACCGAACCATCAATAGTCGCAACTCTTCGTACCCTCTCACCGGACAATGGCGAGGTGATCCTCGCCACAGACTGGGACCGGGAAGGCGAGGTGATTGCAGCAGAGTGCCTGGAGATCCTCCAGGAATCAAATCCTCACATCAGGGTCAAGAGGGCGCAGTACAGCGCAATGACGCGCTCCGATGTGGAGCGGGCATTCGCGAACCTGAAGGAGCTCGACATGAACCTGGCCGCCGCCGGGATGGCCCGCCAGAACGTCGACCTCATGTGGGGAGCGCTCCTCACCCGCTATCTTACTCTCGCGACCCGTGCCGAGTATCATGGGGCGGGCCAGGGCGGCCCTCTGCTCTCGGTGGGCAGGGTCCAGACCCCCACGCTCTACCTCCTCGTTGAGCGGGACCGGGCGATCAAGACCTTCAAGCCTGACCCGTTCTGGGAGATACAGGTCACGGTCTCCACCAAGGAGGGCAAGTTCGTGGTGAAGCACGAGCACGGCCGGTGGTTCGACAAGAAGGAGGCTGACGCAGTCTTCGAGAAGATCAAGGCCGCGAAGGACGGCATGATAAGGGACTTCAAGGAGGAGAATGTCGCACTCCGTCCTCCAATACCGTTCAGCACCACGCTCTTCCTTGCCGAGTCGACCCGCCTCGGATTCGGGGCAGCCCAGGCCATGAGAATGGCCGAGGAACTTTACACTGGCGGGCTCATCAGTTATCCAAGGACGGACAATACGGTCTATCCGCCATCGTTGAATCCGAAGACCGTGCTCGGTATGCTCGCGGAAGGGGCATTCTCCAAGGAGGCGAAGTACTGCCTGGACCAGGAGAGAATCCGCCCGACCAGGGGCAAGTTCGAGACCACCGACCACCCGCCTATCTATCCGACCGCCAACCTCGACATGAGGAAGGCTGCGGGAGAGAAGGCGCGCCTGTACGAACTCGTTGCCCGCAGGTATCTAGCAACTGTTGCTCCCGAGGCCCTTGGTATCAAGCGGCGTGTCCTTGTGGACATCAGCGGGGAGCGCCTTGAGGGAGAAGGATTCCGGCTCACAGACCGCGGTTGGTACAACGTCTACCCTTACATGGAGCCGCGCGAGAGCGACCTGCCGCAGCTCAAGGTAGGGGAGCACGTCAGGATCGAGGAGCCGAGGCTCGTGGAAGGACACACGGAGCCTCCGCGCAGGTTCACACAAGGGAGCCTCATCCAGGAGATGGAGCGGCTTGGCCTTGGCACCAAGTCCACCCGCCACGAGATAGTCCAGAAGCTCTTCGAGAGGCACTACATCATGCCGAGAGGGCTCGAGCCCACCACGAGCGGGCTCGCAGTGGCAGAGGCCCTGCAGGCGAACGCTTCACTTGTGACCCGCCCCGAGATGACGAGCCGGCTCGAGGAGGACATGAACGCCATCGCCCAGGGGCAGAAGACCCTCGACGACGTCGTCTCCGAATCGCGGGAGATGCTGAGGGAGGTCTACGGTCTGCTGGTACAGAATGCCCAGGGAGTGCGCGATGCTATCCAGGGGGCACTGGACAAGCAGCACTTCGCTGGCAACTGTGTCCTGTGCGGGGGTGCCCTCAGGATCTACACTTCGCAGCTGGGGAAGAGATGGGTGCAGTGCGTGAACAATCCCCGCACGTGCACGGCCTCCTACCAGCTCCCGTCATCCGGGCATGTGGAGCCCACCACTTCGGTGTGCCAGAAGTGCCACGTTCCTCTCATTCGAGTCGTCCACAGAGGGCAGCGTCCCCAAGACACGTGCATAAACCCTGCCTGTGAGACTCACCAGGATTCGAACCGCTTGGGAACCTGCCCCTCCTGCAAGTCTCCTCTTCATCTCAAGTATTCATACCGGGGGAAGCGGTTCGTCACCTGCACCGCGTTCCCGGCCTGCCGCGTCTCCTATCCATTACCTCAGAGGGGCAGGCTTGACAAGCACGAAGAGCCTTGCCCGAGCTGCGGAGCCCCGATCGTCACGATAGTCGAGGCAGGTCGCCGGCCGTGGACCCTGTGCGTGAACCCCGAGTGCCCTTCCAAGAAGCAGGCTGCTGCAGCTCCGGTCAAGGTCCCTGTAGCGGCTCCTCCGGCAAAGGTACCTGAAGTTATAGCCCCCGCAAAGGTACCTGAGGTCGCCGTCCCGGTCAATGCAAAGCCAAAAGCAAAGCGAGCAACCAGAAGCCGCAGTAGTCGTACCAACACTAAACGAAAGCGCGACGATAGTGACGCTGCTCCGGCAGCTTGACCAGGTCCTCTCCGAGCAGCCTTTCACGAGCGAGATAATTGTCGTGGACGACGACTCCACGGATGGCACTGCCGAAGTGATCAGGTCCACCGAGATGCGGGTGAAGACGCGGGTTGTTGTAAGGAAAGGTGAGAAGGGGCTTGCTTCGGCCATAGTTCGTGGACTTGCTGAGGCCAAGGGCCGCGCCTGTCTTGTGATGGATGCTGATGGCAGTCATCCCGTTCGGCTGGTACCGCAGCTCTTGAAGCCAGTCCTGTCTGGCGAAGCTGAGATGACCATCGCCAGCAGGTACCGGGAGGGAAGTGGCGTTGAGAACTGGCCGCTCCACCGTCGTCTCATTAGCACCGGAGCAACGGCCCTCACCAAGCCGCTCACTCACGGGAAGGATGTGCGCGATCCCATGAGCGGGTTCTTTGCCATCGACAAGCGGATACTCGGCCGGGAGAAGCTGGATCCGATAGGTTACAAGATCGGGTTCGAGATCCTGGTGCGCTGCAACCCCCGCCCCGTGGTGGAGATACCATACCAGTTCCAAGACCGTCAGGGTGGCAAGAGCAAGCTCGGTCCCAGACAGATGGCCGATTACGTGATGCACATCTTTAGACTATACCGTTACGCTTACCTCTGAAAGGCATCCAGGAGCTCGGCGTAAGGGCTAAATGAGCGTCGATTCTGCCCCCTCCCGTGGGTCTGTAGCGCAGTCCGGTAGCGCAGGCGGCTCTTAACCGCCTGGTCCAGGGTTCAAATCCCTGCAGGCCCGTGCGACACCTTAGCACGGATATCGGGCCATCATGACACTCGTAGATTGGCGGAACCGAACGAGCTAGGAGAGTGAATTGCACGCCAGAGTGGTGAACCGTACCCATTGAAATCGCAAACCCTCCGGCACCCTTAGCCATGGCTGGAGAATCGACTACGGGTGAGCGAGAATGGGGATGTCAGGGCTTAATTAGCACGAGCCATTGGGAGGCTCACTGTGCAGGAGTTGGGGAAGGTCATCGCCAAATCCATTGAGGATGCGGTGCTGCGTTGCGTTGAGGGGCATCCCGCCACTTCATTGCTCTTCTCTGGCGGAATTGATTCCTCGTTGCTGGCCTGGATATTGAAGAACAAGGGCTGTCGCGTGGATCTCGTTTCCATAGCATTGCCCGGAGGAGCTGACGCCAGTACGGCCAAGGACTCGGCCCGGATCATGGGCCTGGAATGCCAGATCCACACAGTCTCCAAGACAGAGATTCTCGAGATGGCGAAGGGGTTGAGGCAGCGATCACCGGCGCTCTCGCTGAACGACGTGGCCATACAAACTGCGATGCAGACGGCCATCTCCAAGGCCGGCAACAAGGCCGTGCTATGCGCACAGGGAGCCGATGAGCTCTTCCTGGGATATGCCCATACGAGAGATCTCAGCGGGAGCGCGTTGGAAGAACGTGCGAAGGAGGACCTCGAGAAGCTCACCGAGAGGGATTGGCCACTGGCGAGGGAGTTCGCCGCCTCGTTGGGCAAAGATTTGGTCGCCCCGTTTCTCGATGATTCCTTCATGAGCTCACTGTCTGCCATTCCTTGGGATGCCCGAATCAACATTAGCGAGAACAAGTGGCTGCTTCGGCAGGCGGCAAGGGAGTTAGGTCTACCACAAGATATTGTGAATCGTCCCAAGAGGGCGTTCCAGTATGGGAGCGGGATCTACAAGGAACTGAAGAGAACGCTCTGAGCTGCATATGAGTGTAGTGCAGGCGACCAGGCACTCTGCCGTCCTGCCATGTCCGCTTTCTGTTGGTCAAGGTATTATACTGTGATGTGTGTGGTTCATTCGCACGGCCATTGACACACGGTCATTGGCGCACTCACCATGGAAGAGCTTGACCTACGCCGGCACACTGCACCATCGCAAGATGGCCGCCGTGCGTCCGCATCTTCTGTGGCAATCATGGTCGCGCTGCTTGCAATCTCGTCAGTGTTGACAATCTGCCTCTGCGCATTCCCTGTTTCCTCGACACGGGTTCCTCAGAACCAAACAGGCTTGCTATCCTCGGCGAAGACCGGCTCCCGCACCGTTCATGCGGCATTCCCTGAGATTGGGAATTGGAGCGTACAAGTGGACCAAACGCTATGTCTGATGAACGACACACTACTTGCGGGGGAACAATCTGAGGCATGTAATGACAGAGCCCTCCCTTCGGCCGCAGCGTACGACACAGCTAATGGGGATATCTATGTCACCAGTCTCGGAGGGAACTATAGTGTCGTTTCTGGGGTAACAAACAGGGTCGTCGCAACCCTGGCAGTAGGGGGCCAGACTTGGGGTGTCTGTTACGATTCTGACAATGAAGACCTTTACGTCGTGAACATCAACTCCGATAGTGTCGTTGTTGTGTCCGGGGGTACGAACGAGGTCATCGATAGGATTTCCTTGGTGAGCCCTTGGATGTGTGCCTATGACCCCAGCGATGGTGACATTTACGTGACCAACATAGACTCCGACACCGTCTCGGTGATCTCCGGGACGAACGATTCGGTAGTTGCCACGGTACCCGTGGGGATCGGACCTGATGCAATCGCCTACGACCCTGAAAACAATATCGTCTACGTGGCCAACATGGGTGCGGGCGAGCGGTTCAACGGTGCCGTGAGCCTGATCGCTTCGGGCACAAACTCCGTTGTCGGGACCATCCGTGTGGGCCAGTGGCCAGATGGTGCCACCTATGACCCCTACAACGGTTACATCTACGTTACCAACGCATGGTCCGAGAATGTCAGCATAATATCCGGTAGCACGGACAAGGTGGTCGGGTCAGTGGCAGTGGGAGCTTGGCCGGCAGGGTCTGCGTACGATTCGCAGGACAATGACATCTACGTCGCAGACGCCTCTTCTTGCGAGGTGACAGTCATCTCTGGTGAGAGCAACACGGTGATCGCGTCCGTTTCTGTTGGACCGGCTGGAGCCTCCCCCTACTACCCGATGTACGACCCCGCAAACTATGCTGTCTACGTAGTTGACCAGGGGTCTGGGGCACTCTCCATACTGGGCCCGGTCGAATCTCTGTATGCGGTCACCTTTGTAGAATCCGGCCTCTATTTCGGGTATGTCTGGTCTGTCACACTCGATGGGACCACCACTCTGTCGCTCTCATCCAGCGTGATTCTCAACGAGACCAATGCAACCTACCAATACACGGTGAATCCCCCCGCAGGTTATGCCGTCAGTCCCTCCTCGGGATCGGTAACCGTGGATGGCAGCGACGTGGCCGTGAGCGTAGCCTTCTCATCCACCTCTGCCCCGTTCGTGACCACGCAGGACCTCGTGGTCATTGTGACCATCTTGGCCGCAGCGGTGGTCCTGGGCGTGGCGGTCTGGATCCTTGCTCGCAGGCATCGGGGGGGTGATGGGGATGTTGACGAAGAAGAGTCCAAGGAGGATGATGACGGGACGAAAGGGCCGTCGCATCGAAGGACTCGTATCCCCATTTCGAGGGTTTACTCCCAGGCGACTCACCCACCCTCCACTCGGCATGGACCTTCACCCGAGGAAGGGGCCTTGCTTCCGCCTGCCCGCGATTCGGCCGCAGACTCGTCGGCTGCACGTGGACAGGCGGTCCCTGCGGACCCCGACGTGGGAGCGGAGAGCCGGGATGCCGGGCCTCGCATCTGTCCCGGATGCGGCGGAGAGAACCCTCCGGCACACAAGTTCTGCAGGAAGTGCGGCAAACCCCTGCCCCGGCCGGACCGCCGTCGGAGCACATCGCAAGGCCAGCTCGACCTAGTCGTCCGCTTCCGAGGTGCAGGCTGCAAGATCTCAGGCAAGAACATCCTGACAGGAATCGACCTCGACATCCCCCGTGGGGAGATCATGGGGTTCCTTGGAAGAAACGGAGCCGGAAAGACAACCCTCCTTTCCCTTGTCTCAGGCCTGAGGAGCCCGACATCGGGAGAGGTCACGGTGATGGGACGGAGGATGCCCTCGCGCGACATCAAGTGGAGGAGGAGAATGGGGCTGGTCCTTCAAGAGAATGCTTTGTATGAGGAGTTGACCGTGAATGAGAACCTGAAGTTCTCCGCCAGCCTCTACGACATTCCGCATACCTCAAGGAGGGTCCGTGAGATCCTCGCGCTCTTGGGACTCAGTGACCGGGCAAACCAGGTCGTGAGCACGCTGTCCGGGGGTCTCAAGAGGCGGACCGCGATCGCGCGCGCATTTCTCCACGACCCGGAGCTTTTCATAATCGACGAACCGACGCTGGGCGTCGATGCCGACGCCAGGAGCGCCGTCTGGGCCTACCTCCGCCTTCTGAAGTCCAAGAAGAGGACCGTCATCGTTGCGACAAATTACCTTGACGAGGCTCTGGCATTGTGCGACCGGGTAGCGGTCCTGGACAAGGGCAGGCTGCTAGCGGTCGAGAACCCCCACGAGCTGGTGAAGCGCGCCGGCAAATGCCTGGATATCGAGTGTGACGAGGAGACCGCCAAGCGGATCGCCTCGAGAACAGACACAGCCCCCCAGGTTCTCCGGACCGAACAAACCCTGAGCGGCATCTCATTGTTCCTAGCCAGCGGGACAAACGCAGACGAGTTCTTGCACGAGTTTGTCGGACACGAAGGTGTCGAGGGAATCCGCCTGAGGGCACCCGACCTGTCAGAAGTGTTCAAGTCGCTCGGGGAGTGAACGCATGGGCCGGCAGACGCGTGCATTTCTCGGTGGGATGAGTGCGGAGTTCGGCAGGCTGCGCAGGTCTCGCCTCATGATCGCCCTCGTCCTCTTCCAAGCTACCACGTTCATTGTGCTCGTCACCCTCTTCGGCATGACCGGGGCGAATGCTCCAACCCTCGTCGTGAACTACGACAGTGGACCGTTATCGCAGAAGTTCATCAACATCCTGGAGAACGATCACCACGCGTTTGCGTTAACGTTCATCAGCAATGAGACTGCTGGAGAGAACCTAGTCGCGGAAGGGGAGTACGTGTGCATGATCGTCATCCCCGCGAATTTCACGCAGAACATCCAAGAGGGGGAAACGGCGAACGTCACGGTCTATGTCGACAACATCAATACGGACATGACATCGGACATCCAGCGCTCCCTTCCTGCGGCTGCCCAGACCTTCGGGGAGCAGTTGAGGTTCGAGGGGGTGAATGCCTCCGTCTCTGAGACCGATATCTACCCCTACGACACGAGCTTCGTCGATTACATGATCGCCAGCGCGCTAGTGCTGGACTCGCTGATAATCGCTGGAACCCTTGGCGCATTGGCTGTCGCCGATGAGTTCGAATCGAAGACCGCCAAGCTCCTCGCCGTCGCGCCGGTCCATCCGCTCATCCCCCTGATGGGGCGCGTCATGACCTCGGCCCTAGTATCGGCCGGGGCCGTGGGCCTCACCGTCCTGTTCGCCCTCCTGGGCTACGGCATCACCCCCATGGACCCCCTGGGGATGGCGTTGACACTGCTACTGTGCCTGGCCGTCTTCAGCTGCTTGGGCGCCGCGCTGGGCGCTGCCATCAAGAGGACCCTCCCTGTCGCCGTGCTCGTACTCAGCCTGGCCCTTCCTCTCTACCTCTACAGCGGCTCGTACGAGCCGATGCGGTTCGACGGGAACAACATCTGGCTCGCCGCGCACTTCTCTCCGGAGTACTACGCGGTGGGCTTGATGGAGCACGCCGTGTTCGGCCTAGAGGTGACGCCCGAGCCGCTCTGGTTGCTTGTGCTCGTCCTGGCAGGGTTCGCGATTGGCTCTCTGGCCTTGGCCGGCATCTGCTCCGTGAGGAGGTTACGATGAGCCTCCGAGCGCTGCTGAATGCCACCATGCACGACCTCTACAGGTGGAGGCGGATGCCCTTCACGGCGGCAACCGCCGTCGTCCCGCCCCTGGCGATGATGCTCATCCTCTCAACGCTGAGCATCGGGGTCACAACGGACCCCACCGCACTCGTGGTCGAAGGAAGGGGTCCATATTCGATTCGCATGGCTCAGATCATCGAGAACGACACCGATGCGTTCCTGCTCACGGTGTGCGATAACGCGACGGCCAACGCCATGCTCGAGAGCGAGCAGGTGCTCGCCGTCATCATCATTCCGTCGACCTTCGATTCCGATGTGAAGAACGGGACCGGCAAGGTCCAGCTCACTCTCTACAACGTCGACTACGATAGCTCGGACGACGTCCGAAGGGCTGTCGCAATGTCTGTGGTGGAATTCAACGAGCCGACCTTTGCACCTCCCAACCCTAGCGACACGAACTCGTCCTCAACGAACCCCTATCATGTCTCGTTCGATGAGAACTACCTCAGAGCCACGAACGTCGACTGGTTCCATTACCAGCTGGTCCCCACGTTCGTGCTCATGGCCCTCAACGTGGGCCTGGTTGGGACAGCGGTCCTGTCGTCCATCGACGAGGAGAGCGGCACGGCCCGCATGAGAATCCTGTCGCCGCAGCGGGCCTCGACGCTGGTGGCAAGCCGCATCCTGGGAGGAGCGATCGTGTGCCTGCTGTTGATCACTCCCATGCTCCTGTTCTCGGAATGGATCGGCTTCATCAGCGTGCCGACGGACCAGATACCTGCCTTGATCGGCATCTTCGCGGGAACCGCCGTCTGCGCTTCTGGCATTGGCGCCATGGTCGGAACCCTCATCAAGGGCACGAAGCACGTGGCGTTCCTATCCACGGTCCTCGCAACTTACCTTTTTATTCTTGGTGGAGGGTTCTCCGCGATCGAGTTCGACCCGCGTTGGCTCCAGAGCCTCAGCGTCTTCCTTCCCACGACGTACTCCATCGATGCGCTGCGCCAGGTGCTGTTCTATCCAAATCCCACTGGGGTTCCCATGTCGTTGGCGGTCCTGTGGCTCATCGCTGCGGCCTGCGTTGGGGTTGGAGCGCTCCTGTTGCGACGCTCATGGCTGCACGGATGACGTAACAGCTCCATCCCGCTCACGCTCGGGGCCTGACGGGGCAGTACCCAGCGATAATATCGTTCTGGAGGGGGCGCCTTGCTGTGCATGTCGCCCATGAAACGAGCAGGGATGCTCCCCGTAATAGCTCCGAATCTCCGTTCCATCAGCCAAGGTAAAATACTGTAACGCGTGTCCTTGGACCGCACGGCCATTGACACACGGTCAGTGGAACACTCAATGACAGCGTTCGGATTATCGCAACCACTACTTGTTGTCATATCATTAACTGCCATAATGGGTTTCTGCACATACTTGGCCCTTCCCCTGGTTCGATGGGGCCGGTTCCTCAGGAGCCGCTATTTCACCCTCTTCAATGCGATTGGGTTGGGCATTCTCGTCTTTCTCGTCGCCGACATCTTCGTGGATGTTTACGAGGACGTCTGGCCAGGCGATGCCATCATCGCGGACTTCACCATGGCATCCATATTCCTGGCAGGTGCCATAGTTGCCTTCCTCATACCCTGGATAACAGAGGGAGAGGAGGGGGACGATGCCGAGGTAACGGCGGACCGCACCGCCTTTGCGGTCGCCCTGGGAATAGGTTTTCAGAACCTCACTGAAGGGCTGGCCTTCGGCGCTGCTTGGGCCCTTGGCGAGATTCCCCTTGCGGCTGTCATACTTCTCGGATACACGGTCCAGAACATGACCGAGGGGTTCCCGATTGTCGCAGCATACTTCGGGACCAAGCAGCCTGGGATTTGGCGGATGGTCTACCTGTTCTTCCTCAGGGGGATTCCCACTGTGGTTGGTGGGGCGTTGGGATTCGCCTTCGTGGCCTGGACATCAAGCTACCAATCTATGATGTTCGACACGGCCTTCAACGCCTTTGCCATCGGTGCTTGCCTTTACTGCATCCTGCCAATCCTGTCCGAGGCCTTCCAGCCGGCCGAGACGCCAGACGCAACCACCTTCCGCAGAAAGCTTGTCTACTGGGGCATACTCGCGGGTTTCGTGCTTGGATTTGCAACCAACATGATCTGAATGGTGTCTAAAAAGCAGGGGTGGTGAATCTGGAACATGAACGGCAATCGAACTAGAAGCGTCATGGTTGTGATGGCAGTGGCCTCTCTCATGGTTCTGTCGGGTCTCGCATTCAACGGCTTAACGGGAACTGGTCGTCTCGCCCTTGCGGTACGGTCAGGCCCGCATGAGAGCAACATGACGACGGAGAACGATGCCTGTACGGGTACGGGCGCGACAGACACCGATTCAGACGCAATTGCTGCCGTTACGGCACTTGATGAGCAGCAGGAATACAATGTCTCGTTTGTCGAGGACGGCCTGACGGACGGGACATTGTGGAGCGTCTCCCTGGCCTGGTCCACGGACAACTCGACGACTAACATGACCACCAACTCGACCACTGACACCATCACCTTCGAGGAAGGAAACGGCAACTACTCGTTCTCTGTGTGGAACGTCTCTGGCCTTGCCCCGAGCCCTTCAGAAGGAAACATCTTCTTGAATGGCTCCTCTGTGACCGTCAATACTACCTTTGCAGGCTGTCCCTCTTCCCCCAGCGGATTTGATTGGAACCTTGTCATTGTGATCCTGTGCTGGGCAGCCATAGTGGCAGTGGTGGTCGTGGCGCTGGTCATCGACCGGAAGAGGACTCCCCCGGGCCCGCAACCCCGCAGTTAACGAGTACCTGCAAGTCTACACCGGACACCGTGTCTGGCCTTGGCAGGCCATTTACACAGCATGTCGTGGCTAAACTAGTATAGCCCTTGGGGCATTGTAACTACTCACCTTTCTGGCTAGATTATCTCGCCTGATCGACTACCGAAAGTACTGTTATGTTCCTTTCGCATCGACTGCCGCGTTGGCTGTGAGTGGGGAGATTGCCCCAGATCTCGACAGCTCACATGGTGACATGACTGGCTTCAGTGCCTTCGCCAAAGAGGTGTTCGGCCCGGGCTCCGCGGACTGACTGAGGCACTACAGGATCGAGGGACCCGTTATGGAGAAGACTCTTCCTCAGAATGTCTGCGCGATTGGAGTCGTCGATGGAGTTCCTTTCTCGCGGATGCGGTGTACGCGGACGGGCGTGGAGCAATTGCAATCAGAAGTAGGACAGAGCCGTCGACAGTGTAGAACACTCGCTTTGGTCCGAGTCTAAACCTCCACACCCCCGGAAGACCAAGTTGTTCCTTGAGCTTGAGCCAAGGGTATGAGCGGTAGGGGGTCTGAATCAAGTAGGGGATGAGATCACGCAACTGACGTTGCAACGAGCGGGGGAGATTGCGGAACTCTTCGCGTGCCTCCGCAGTAAACTCAGCGTGGTCGAGTGTCACAACCCGGCCTCTTGGAACACCTGAGCCGCCGCGTAGCGGCGGCTGTGTTGAACCCTTCTGCGGAGTTCATCCAAGAAAGCCTCTGGGTATTGAGATTCCAACAAATCCTGAAGTAGGTCATCATATGACTCACCAGCAGCCTTCACGGATTCCAGTAGCTTGCGAGTGCTTGCGTGGACGGATATGGTGGTTATTGGATCGCTTGTCATCAACCCTTAATTAACAGTAATTAGTATTTAAGCAATGTTCTGTCCTGGATGATCTGGGATACTGCTTCCCCCTCGATGCGCAGAAACCACCCTTATTGCCCCAACCCTGCACCACTGAAAGAAAGTCACTGGGAGGAAGTCCTTCCTTGCTTCTCTAACAGTCGGTTCGTGTGAGCCAACAGAAAGGAATTAGGTGGCCGTGCACACACGGTTGTCCGTCCCTGAGGGGGCCGCCAGAATCTGAAACTTCAGGGTTTATACCCATTTGGGTATAAATCCCTGCAGGCCCGTGCTATACTTTAGCACAGTCATGATCTTACCCCCTCTACTCGAAATACCTCATCGTCCGAAAAGGTGGCAGCCAAGGACATGGCCGTCCCTCGGTGAGGCCTACTCATCCTTTTCGAGCAGGTCCACAAGGTTATGGTTTCCTCCACCCCCTCTCACCAAGGTTTTCACTTCTCACCGCATTGTGACAGAGGATGGGGTCTAAAGAGGGGAGACGGGTTCCGGAGGATGCTTCAACGCGAGAGGAGAAAACGGAGGCTCGACAACGTATCGTCGAGCGGATCGAAGGCGAAGCGGGGATTCCCGGCCTCGTGGATATCCTTGCTGAAAAGCTTTCCCCCACCGACCTACAGTCTCTCCTCCTTGAAGTGTACGCCAGACGTGTGAGACGTCGCAAGCCCAGGGAGATTCTAGATGACTACAGGGCAGGCCGATTCGTGTGTCCCTCCGCCTCGTTGCCTCAACACCTCGCGGTTTGGGACTCGCTGGCCTGGTCCATGCTACCGAAGGACTTCGTGGCGCTCGAGCTTTCCCCCGTCGCCCCGCTGGGAACGATCTCCGCCCTCGCGCCTCTGTCCCAGGACTGGAGTGTGACAACGAGCCGCAACAGTGAGGTTGTCTCGGATGCGACGAACGTGTTGGCGCTCGAAGCGGCCGCTCGGAGAGCGCTCCAAATGGAGGACCCTTCCAAGGGAGACTCACGTGTCCACCTCGCCGCGAGCCATCGTCTATTGAGAGGACAGAAGTTCGGCGAGGGTCCCGGGGTCCGTCAGCATTTCCGTCTGTTCGCGCTTTGTTCGTCGGGGCGTGATCCCGGAAACCTTCGGTTCGAGGTCGAGACGGCCTTAGCTCACGTGGAGTTCTTTGTCCGGGCTCTCCATCGCTACCTGGGGCGGTCAGTTTCCATTCGAGTGGCCTTCGCGGACCTTGGGGACCCTCCGCACCGGCACAGACTCGAGGATGCCCTAGTCGGTGTACTCGCAGCCTCGGGACTCCCCTGCCAGGTCGGGTGGGAGGAATCGACGTCCGAGGGGAAGGCGTACTACCGAGACCTCCGGTTCCACATTTATGCCAAGCACCCTAACATGGGGGAGAAGGAGCTAGTGGATGGCGGGGGTGTCGACTGGGGGGCGAAGCTCCTTAATAACGGCAAGGAACGGATGGTCATCAGCGGGCTGGGCTCCGAGCGGCTTGCCCAGCTCTTCGACCAGGACATAGGATTGGGGCAGAGGGTATGAGCGAGCCTTGGACCGTCCGTCGCCTTCGAGAGACCGAGTGGGAAGGATTCCGGGAG
>Ga0326727_10008155_pt1 | contig 26853 bp, 17 predicted proteins | sample MB2enrmetagenome_FD_207643 | JGI IMG/M metagenome (GOLD analysis project Ga0326727, IMG submission 207643) | Lab enriched peat soil microbial communities from McLean, Ithaca, NY, United States - MB29MY | ecosystem: Environmental > Terrestrial > Soil > Wetlands > Peat | place: USA: New York...
CCACTCGGCAAGATCTGCATCGTAACCAATTCGGGGGCGCCGTGGGCGGCCCGATTCAGAAAGACCGCTTATGGTTTTTCGGGAATTATGAAGGTAACCGCCAGATCCAGGATAACGTTGCCAGTGTTACCACCCCCACGCAGGCCATGTTCCAGGGGAATTTCTCGGCCTTGTCGCGGACCATTTACGATCCGGCGACTTTCACGACTGCGGCGGGGACGCGCACGGCCTTTACCGGCAATATTATCCCGACCACAAGAATCAATTCGTCTGCGGCGGACATCCTCCCGTTCTACATTCCGGGTTCGAGCTTGAGTGTAACGCCCAACCTCTACCTTACCCCGCACTACGTACTGCGGGAGGACCAAGTCGGTACCCGGGTCGATGCCGCACCGACGTCCCGCCAGAGTTTGTTCGTCCAATTGTTCTATCAGCATTCCAATCTCGACAATCAGGGGAACTTCCCCTTCTCGGGCGGGATTTACCCCGATGATTCGCAATTCGTTGTGCTCCAGCACACGTATTCGCTGCGGTCTAACCTGGTGACGACGGTTCGGCTGGGAGCCGCCCGCAATTTTGCCGACTACATCAACGACGGGTGGCTTAATGGCCCCACCGGCACCCAGCTCGGCATCAATAACCGGCCGGGTGGCCAAGGCTTGGGAAAATACACGTTTACGAGTTACGCGACGTTGGGCAACTCCAACGCGGGCGTGGGAAATGGTGACAATGACTATCAGTTGGACGGAGAAGTGAACTACGTCCACGGCAAGCACAATGTCCAAGCCGGGGTCAGCCTCCATTATTTCCGGGCTTGGGAGCAAAACGCTAATGTCTCAGGTCTCGGCACCCTGGGATTTCAGCGCTTCTACTCCGCTCAGGTTCAGGCGAATGGCAGCGGTGGGTACTCCGCCGTGTCCGGCACGGGAGACAGTTTTGCGGATTTTCTGCTGGGCATGCCGGCCAGCATAGGAATTAACAGTTTGCCGGCGATCCCTTACCGGTGGACGCAGTTTATGCCTTTTGTACAAGACAGTTGGAAAGTGACGCGCAGCCTGACCCTGAACATCGGGATGGGTTGGTTCAAGGCCACGCAACTCAATCCGCAGGGTCGATACTCCGGGTGGGCGCACGGATTTAACTTCACCACCGGCCTGCTAACTTATTCCGCGCTCAACCAGGTCAACTCCGAGGTGGTTTCTCCGGACAACCGCGACTTCACCCCCCGGTTGGGATTCGCCTGGCAGCCGCATTTTCTCCACGGGACAGTGATTCGGGCAGGGGCGGGGCTTTATTACGCGGACTTGGTGGCTTCGACGCTGCAGGGTACCATTGTAGCACCGCCGTTTTCGAACCCTATTTCTCTTGTCCAAACCCAGCCCACGCCGCCCTACACCATGGGGAACAATATTTATCCGGCGTTTGCTGCGCCCACGGTCCCCAGCTCGAGCTACGCGGCCAGCCTTTCGAACATCGGTCCGTACCTGTTCGGTCCGGGGGCCGGCGCTCCCTATATGCAGCAATGGAACCTGTCGATTCAGCACGCCTTCAAAGGAAAGGACATGCTGGAAGTGGCGTACACCGGGTCCAGCGACCATCGGCTATCGCTCCGGCGTGACATTGACGAATGCCGGCCGGGCCCCAATCTGACCTGCACGGCGGCCACCCGGCCCTGGCCCCAGTACACCAGCCTGCTGGACTGGGCCAATCTTGGCAATGGGTCCTATGAAGCTTTGATGGCCCGATTCGATCATCGTGTGTCCTCAGGTTTGGACCTGCGAGTCGAATACACCTGGGCCAAGACGCTTTCCGATGCCGCCGAAATAAATGATCCGGAGATCGCGGCGGTTCAAAGTAACGAAAAAGGCCCCGAAGGCTTCGATGTGCGGCATCGGGCCGTCATAAGCTTGCTTTACGCTTTGCCCGTAGGCAGGGGGAACAAGTACGGTTCCAACATGTCCAGAGCCTTGGACCTGGCGGTGGGTGGTTGGACCACCACCGCCATCTCAACCTTTGAGTCAGGGCCGGAATTTGATGTCGAGATGCCCAACTACACCATCAATCCGTTTATCACTACCCGGCCCAACCGGGTGTGTAATGGTAAGGATCCTTCACTGTCCGGTAATCTCCGGACGAACGGTATGATGTACTTCGATACGAACTGCTTCCCGGAACCCACGGCGGGGTCTTTTGGCACGGCTGGACACAACGCCCTTACCGGGCCCGGATTGAACAACTGGGACATTGGCTTGCAGAAATACTTCACCCTTACCGAACGCGCCAAACTGCAGTTCCGATGCGAAATGTTCAATGCCTTTAACCATGCGCAGTTCGGAGCTCCCGACAGCACGGTCGAGGACACGACTTTCGGGAAGGTCACGAGCGCCAATTCGCCACGTTTAATTCAGCTGGCGCTTAGACTCGTCTTTTGAAACACTGTACCCTGCTCCGCCGCCGGGACATGGCCCACGCGTCATGTCCCGCGGCGGGGTCTTTTGGGCAAGGCGGCGGCTCTGCCGATGGCGATGAGGCCCCGCTGAGGGGCCTGCCATCGTAAAGCCCCTGGCTTAGTCGGCCGGCGTGGGGGCGGGTTGCTGCCCGGTGACGATCGGCACGTAGCCGACCTCCATCCCTTTCGGCGGCCTGACGATGAGTGCCGAGTCGAGCGTCGCCAGCGCTCCGCTGCTCGGGGGCGCCATGTAGTTGCGATTGATCGGCCAGTCAGCCTGAATCCGCTCGACCACAGCTTGCAGCCGCGCCTTGTCGGCCTCGCTCAATTGCAGGTGCTGAAGCGCCGGTTGGTCCACAAAGCGATACCAATAATAGGTGGCCTGGGTGCCGTCGCTCAATAGGATGGTGATGGGTCCACTCTTGGGTCCGGGATTGCCCCAGTCGCTATCGGGCCCAGTGGGCGAGGTGTAGGGCTTGCCGGTCGTCGCCGGAGCAAAGGTCTGGGTTAACAGTGCAGTTTCCGGAGACACCTGCGAAGCAGGGATGGCGACCATCTTATCGCCATCCTGCTTGAAGTATTGGGGGAAGCCGGCGGGCGACCCCTTCCACTTGAGGCCGAACGAGCACGACCCGCTTTGCCCCACCATCGTGGTCTCCACAAACGCCTCAAAGCGGGTCATCGGCACCTTGTGCTGGTCAAATTTGAGCGGCTGATTCGCGCAGGAGGGGATAACGGCCCCGCGCGGATCGAACGCGCCGGTGACGGCGCCGCTGGCATCGGACCACGCCTTCACAGGGTTGAAGAGCGCCTCGGGTGAGTACACCATCACGTCCTGCATAAGGACGCTCGTATTCGTGGCACTGATGGGGAACAGCAGTTGCGGGATGCGCGAATAAAGAACGCCGTGGCTATCCTCATTGCTGAAGTAGGGGACAGTGTTCACCTCGATAGCGCCGCCCCCAATGACCCCCGGTCGCGCATCCAGAGTGCGTCCCGCGGCGGGAGGATAGCCGTTGGCGATGGCGCTCCACGTATCGGGAAGCCAGAACGCCACCGGCCCCTTGAAGTTCTGCGCGTTCACGAACAGCGTCCAACTTTTGTCACCGGTTGGCTGGCGATGGTACGCGGCATGCGGGTCCATCAGCGGCAGCGCCATCCACGCTGTGCCGAACAGTTCGCCGTGCATGCCTTGCTTAAACGTCACCCCATCGGGCGGAACCACCAGGCGGTTGCTGATCTGGACCAGCCCCATCATTTCGGAACGAAGCGCCGTCGGCTGGTAAAACCCCCAGCCCGGGGAAGAGATTTCATCGTTGTAGCAGTTGGGGGTGCCGTTCATCCGAAATTTCGGAGTGGGTGAGCCGAACTTCGTGCTCTCCCAGAAGCCCATGCCGCCCTCTATAGTTTGGAAGACATTGCGATAGAAAGTGGGGGCGCGCTCCTTCCACTGATCGCGTGCCAGCGTGCCCGGCGGGCACAAGGGCTCTTCATAATTACGGTTGTCGGGGATAATCCAGGTACCGGGCAGGCCGATTTGAAAGGACTTGAGCGGGGTAGCGAGCAGAGGCCAGGCCGCGGAATAGAAGCTGACGCCGTAGCCGTAGCCGTCCGGAGGTGGAGACACCTTCATCGAGATGTATCCGTGCAGCCCTCCTTCCCACGACTCGGTGAGGGTGACGGAGGGCGCGGCCTGGCCGGCCACCGTCGCCGTCGGACGCAAGGCGTGGGCGGCAAATGCCAACGTCACAGCAAGGGCTCCCGCCACCAGCCCGGCATTGAGCTGTCTGCGCTTGGTGTTCATAGGATTCATGGTCTTCTCCTCAGTGGTGCTGCGCCGGGGCGGATTCCTGCCGGGTCAAGATCGGCACGTAACCGACCTCCATGCCTCGGGGCGGCGTAACAATGATGGCCGAGTCAAGTGTTGCCAGCGCTCCGCTGCTGGGGGGCGCCATGTAATTGCGAGTGATCGGCCAGTTGGCCTGAATTCGCTCCGCCATGGCCTGCAACCGCGACTTGTCGGCTTCGCTCAAATGCAGGTGTTGAAGCGCCGGCTGGTCCACGAAGCGGTACCAACAATAGGTGATCTGGCTACCGTCGCTTAGCACGGCGGTGATCGGCGCACTCTTGGGTCCCGGGTTGGTCCAGACCGTGCCGGGCTCAGTGGGCGAAGTGTAGGGCTTGCCAGGATCCGGCGGCGCGAAGTTCTGGCTTGCCAGTGCGGTTTCCGGGGGCACCTGCGAAGCGTTGATGGCGACCATCTTATTGCCATCCTGCTGGAAGTATTGCGGGAAGCCGGCCGGAGATCCCTTCCACTTGAGGCCGAACGAGCACGAACCACTCTGCCCCACCATCGTCGTCTCCACGAACGCTTGGAAGCCGGTCATCGGCACCTTGTCCTGATCGAACTTGAGCGGCAGATTCGCGCAGGAGGGGGTTATGGCTCCCCGCGGATCGAACGCGCCGGTGAGGGCGCCGCCGGCATCGGACCACGTCTTCATGGATTTGTAGAGGGCGTCGGGCGAGTACATCATCACGTCCTGCATGAGGACGGTGGTGTTCTTCGCACTGACCGGGAACAGCAGTTGCGGGATGCGCGAATACAGCACACCGTGGGCGTCCCGATTGCTGAAGTAGGGGACGGTGTTCACCTCCATGGCGCCGCCGGCCATGACCCCCGGCCGCACGTCCAGGGTGCGTCCTGCGGCGGGCGGGTAGCCGTTGGCGATGGCGCTCCACATATCGGGAATCCAGAACGCCACCAGCCCCTTGAAATTCGCGGCATTCACGAAGAGGGTCCAGCTCAGATCACCGGTCGGCTGGCGATGGTACGCGGCATACGGGTCCATCAGCGGCAGTGCCATCCACGCCGTGCCGAACAGTTCGCCGTGCATGCCTTGCTTAAACGTCCAGGCATCGGGCGGAACCACCAGGCGGTTGCTGAGCTGGACCAGTCCCATCTTTTCGGAACTGAGCGCCACGCGATTCGAAGGCGGCCCAAAACCAAACCCCGGCGTCTCAATCATGTAGTTGTAGCAGTTCGCGGTGGCGTTCATGATGAATTTCGGCGTGGTCGAGTGGAACTGATTGCTGGTCCAGAAGCCCATGCCACCCTCGATGGTTTGGAAGACGTCGCGATAGAAGGTGGGGGCGCGCTCGATCCAGTGATCCCGAGCCTCCGTGCCGGGCGGGCACAACGGCTGTTGATAATCGCGGTTGTCCGGGATAATCCAGGTGCCGGGCAGACCGATCTGAAAGGATTTGAGCGGTCTGGCAAGCAGAGGCCAGGCCGCGGCATAGAAGCTGACGCCGTACCCGAACCCGTCGGGAGGAGGAGACACCTTCATCTTGATGTAGCCGTGCAGCCCTCCCTCCATCGACTCGCGGAGGGTGACGGGGGAGGGGGCAGCCTGGCCCGCCACCGTTGCCGCCGGACGTAAGGCGTGGGCCGCGAGGGCGAAGGCGACAGCAAGAGCTCCCCCCACCAGCCACGCGTTGAGCTGCCAGCGCTTAGGATTCATGGCCTCCTCCTTCTGCTTCCGAGCGAGGACCGGATCGGCCCCCAATTCCAGGGTGTCAGTCCGGTCGCCTCGGAGTTCCCGGCTGCCCAGGTCTAACTGTGGCCTTGCAGCCTGATTTCTTGCAGGAGCGACGTGAGGTTTCTCACGATGTCCGGGTGCTGGTCGTACACGTTCTCTTTCTCTTCCACGTCCACATCCATGTTGTAGAGCTGTCCCTCCGGTTCGTCAGGTCTGGCGACATACGCGCACGGGTCCCACCCTCCGCTCCCTACTCCCTGAATCAGTTTCCAAGGCCCGCTGCGGATGGCGTACATGCCGTTTACGGAATGGTGGATGGTGGTTGGGCGAATGCCCCCACCGGCGCGCTGACCCATGAGCAGGGAGGGGAGAATGTTGTAGCTATCCTCGCCCGCATCCTCCGGCAATGACTCTCCCACAATCGCCGCCAAGGTTGCCATGAGATCGGCCAGGCAGATGGTTTCAGCGTTGGTGGTCCCGGGAGTAACTTTGCCCGGCCAGCGCACAATAAACGGCTCGCGGTGTCCTCCATCCCAAATATCCGCCTTGATTCCCCGCAGGTTTCCGTTGGGATAATGCTGGTACAGGCGGACGAGGGAATAGGGGGTGTCATCTTGGTCGGTCCGGGCCGGTGAGCCGTTGTCACTGGTAAGAATCACCATGGTCCGGTCGGCAATGCCGTTTCGTTCCAAGGCCTCCATGACTTGGCCCACGGACCAGTCGATTTCCACAATGAAGTCACCGTAGTCTCCCGCCTGGCTGCTCCCTTTCACAAACGGGGCGGGCGCGACGGGCCGATGGGGAGCATTGATGGGGAAGTAGAGGAAAAAAGGCGTCTCCGCGGACTTGCTCGCGTGCTCATCAATATACTTCACCGCCCGGCGCGTGAGATTGGGCAGGACTTCCACGTGTTTGAAGCCCGGCGCAATCGGTCCCGGCCGCCAATAGCCCTCCGTGGCCACATTGCTGCCATGGGTATACTCGGTGGGCGCTTGCACCAGCCGGTCGTTCTCAAGGTAGCAGTAAGGCGGCATGTCAAGAGCGGCGGAAAATCCGTAAAAATAATCGAAGCCGTGATCGAGCGGACTCACCGCCAGCGGCTGGTCATAGTCCACTACTTTCGCCGCATCGTCGACGCGTTTTCCGTCCTTCCAGGGCGACACCTCGCCGTCTCTAGTCCGCCACCCGAAGCCCAGGTGCCATTTGCCCAGACATGCGGTGGTGTAACCGTGCTTCTTGAGCAAGGAGGCCACCGTCATGCGATGGGGCGCGATCAGGGGAGCGTCAAACCCCGACATCACCGACCTCTTCAGCCGCGAGCGCCAGCAGTAACGGCCCGTCAGGAGAGCATAGCGGCTCGGCGTGCACACGGCCGAAGACGAGTGCGCGTCGGTGAAGCGCATTCCCTCGGCCGACAGCCGGTCCATATGGGGGGTGTGAATCTTCGTGTCGATGCTCTGGCAGGAAACATCCCCGTACCCCATGTCGTCTGCCAGGATGACGACGATGTTCGGCTTGCCACCACTCGGTTGCGCCGGGGCGAACTTCTGCGGAAACCGCAGCGCTGCCGCACCATAGGTAACAGACTTCAGGAAATCCCTCCGCTCCCATTGTTGGCTCATACTGCCCCCTTTGTCGGTGGCGCCATCACGCCCTTCCGGACAAGTCGATGAGATCGTGCGTTGCCAGCGGCAAGAATAGCCAGGCGCTGCTGACCGCTTTCCAGAACCGCGATTTCGCGCCTCTCATTGCGCCCGTCAACCCTGCCTTTTACTCCTGCATGTCCGCACCCAAGTTTTGAACAAACATCTGCGACGTGCTTTCTGCCGCTGGCATTGGACGTCGTCTGAGAAGCTTGGTTGGTGCTGATCTGGACGGCCGTCACCGTGGCTCCGGGGAGGGCCGAGCCGGAAGGGTCGGAGACCTGCCTGAGAAGCTCTGAAAAAATAAACAGTTTCACGCCAAGCCGCAATGACTCAAAGATCGCAAAGAATATTTGCTTGGCTTCCTTTGCGCCTCTGCGCCATGGCGGCTTGGCGTGCGGTGTTTTTGCTATTTTCATAATTATTCCACCGCCGATCATGAGCTAGCGCTCCCAACTGATGATCGTGGCGCGGAAGTCCTAAGGGAATGAGAATCTCGCAGCCGCCATCCACACGGCAATGAGCATGCCCGCGATAATTCCCAGGCGGAATTTCCTCGGCATCATTAATCCTCGCCATCTCCAACGCAGACTTTATACAATATACGCAAATTAATTTAATGTGTGGATTCCGATTGTCAAGGGGAAATTTCAATTCGAATTGACATGTCGCAAAAATCAGATTCTAACCACGGGATCTGCGGTCGCGGGAGTTCAATGAGCCACCTGTCGGAAAATCCCAGGCTCCAATTAAGTGGTATGGGACATTTGCAACACACCCGCGCCGATCTGGTCTTGGGAAACTCTAAGAAAGGGTCGTTATGACCGAATAACGGAGGATACCATGCGTTTTTAGGAACGGAACAACCGTCAACCGAGCGCCATGGGGTACGCCTCCCGGGCGCACGCGAGGTGCACCAGCAGGAACGTCTTCATTTGTTCGCGGGCTCTCGCCTGCGAGGTTGCGCCGTAGAGGTTGTTCCACTCGTGCGGGCCCGTCCTCAAGTCATATTGTTCGCCTCGGACGTCGTGGGAGTGGCTTCCGGCTTCGGCCAGCGGGCGGTCCATCAAGAAGATGGTGTTCGGGGGAGTCCGCGCCGGACGCCTTGGGACGAGTTTCTGCCTTGGGCCCATTCCCGAATAGGGCGGCGGCGCCCAACCCACCCAGGAATTCACGTCGTCGCATAGAACTACCTCCTCGAAAAGCCACAGGCCTCGGTTCAGCTCTCCGTACATCGGCAACCTGGCAAGTGCGCTGCCAGTTGGATCACCGGGCTTGGCCCTCGCTCCTGAATCCTGGACCCGCGACTCGCACCGCCATATACTTGCCACGACATGTCGTTCAAGGGCTTTCTCCTACACGGTCTTTCTTCTCTGCTTGGATTTCATCTCGGGGAAAAGCGGCTGACTGGTCCAGAAACAGTTGCAGACCACCCCCATCGCCGTCGAAGACTGATGTAAAAGATCCCTAGGTCAAAGATTCCTTGACAAAAGCCAACTTATACATTATCCAATATTCTACCATGAAGCCAGCTATGGCGAGGTGCGCGAGTTGCTTGGCGATTGTTAGGTGGAGAGGGACTCGAACCGGCACGCGCCCCCTGAGCACATCAAATCCCCGGGGGTGGACATTTCGGCCCTTGCGATTCTGACGCGGGCAGTAGTCGACAGTAGCGGGCAGTATCGGATTATCCACAATCGGGGCGCCAAAACCACCCCCCGCGCCCCAGAAAAAGGGTAGTTCCAAAATGACACGCCCGAAACATAGGATGGATCGCCGACGCTTCTTGAAGGCGACGGTGGTCAGCTTAGGCACCTCCGGAGTGCTTCGCGGGGGAACGGTTAGTCCTCAAGGGAAACAATTCCTCACACGAACTGCCGCCGCATCCGGCCTATCGGGCGAATCACCCACGTGGCAATCCGCGGGCATCGCGGATACGAGCGCCAGTCCGTACGCCAAACTGCATCCCATCCCCATCCGCGCGGTGAGCATGGGTGGGGGTTTCTGGGCGGAGCGCATGCGGGCCAACGTGGAAAAGAGCCTCCCCAGCATGTTGCAGCTTCTGGAAGAGCACGGTTACGTGGACAACTTCCGTCGCCTGAGCGGCCGTTCTCCCGTGGCTCGCCGTGGTTCGCCCGCCTGCGACTCCGACGTGTACAAATGGATGGAAGCCGCCGCGTTCGTGCTGCAATCCGGCGACCGCCCCGAGCTTCGCGCCACGCTCGACAAGTTGATTGACGACGTGTTGGCGGCGCAGCAGCCTTCCGGCTACCTGAACACCTACTACATTGAGGACCATGCCCCGCTGGGTTTCACCGAGATGTACCGCAGCCACGAGCTCTACTGTCTCGGGCATCTGCTGCAGGCGGCGATCGCCTACTATCGCGCCACGGGCGACCGTCGCCTGCTCGATGGCGGCATCAAATACGTGAACTTCCTCCTCGAAACTTTCGGTCCACAGAAGCGCCCGGGAGTGACGGGGCATCCGGAATTTGAGATGGCGGTGGTGGAGCTCTATCGCACCACCGGCGACCGCCGCTACCTCGACCTCGCCAACTATTTCCTGACCGGCGATGGCGAACGGCTGGCGTTGACCGAGGAGCAGACCACCTACTTGTTCAGTGGCATCCCGTTCACTTCGCGCCCCGAGCTGGTGGGTCACGCTGTGCGCGCGCTCTATGCCTCTAGCGGCGCCACGGACTACTTCCTGGAGACCGGCGACCCCGCTTACGGTCAAACTCTGGATCGGCTCTGGCAGGATCTGGTGGAGCGCAAAATGTACATCACGGGCGGAGTTGGGTTGCAGGGGAACCGTGAATCGTTCGGCGCGGCCTACGATTTGCCCAATGCTCGCGCCTACGCTGAAAGCTGCGCGGCCATTGCCGGCTTCATGTGGAATTGGCGCATGTTGGCCGCCCACGCCCAGGCGCGCTATGCGGACACCATGGAGCGCGCTCTTTACAATGGAATCAGCTCTGCCGTGTCGCTCTCCGGCACGCTCTACTGCTACGTCAACCCCTTGGAATCCCACGGTGACAAGGAATACCGCAATCCCTTTTATGAGCCCACCTGCTGCCCCACGAATCTGGAGCGCATGTTCGCCGCGCTGCCCGGCTACCTTTATGGCACGAGCCCAGCGGGTGTTTACGTGCATCTCTACCACACCTCCACGCTGAACTGGCACCTGGAAAGCGGCACGGGTCTCAAGCTGAGCCAGGAGACGAATTACCCCTGGGACAACGTCGTCACGCTGAAGTTGGACCCCGCCGTGCCCTCCACGTTCAGCGTCTTTGTGCGCATCCCCGGCTGGTCACGTGACACAAAGGTTTCTGTTGACGGCCGGCCGCACGCCGGGCCAGTAACGCCCGGTGAGTACTTGGAGATTCATCGCGAATGGAAACCCGGTGACACGGTGCGTATGCAATTCGACATGACGCCGCGCCTCACCGTGGCCAATCCTCGCGTGCGCGAAGACCGAGGCAAGGTGGCGGTCGAGCGCGGGCCGCTGGTCTATTGCCTCGAGCAGGTGGATCAGGGCGCAGAGACTTCAGTGTTTGATGTGGAACTCCTCCGGGAAGGTCCCAGCGTGGGCAAAGCGTTTCATTCGGAATACCGCGCCGATCTTCTGGAAGGGATTGTCGTCCTGCGTCATCCCGGCGTGGTTTTGCGGAAGCCGCCTGCGCAAGAACCGTTGTACACTCCTTTTGAAATCGGGGATCGGGCGTCCGCGGAGAAGATTCCCCTGACGCTTATTCCGTATTATGCGTGGGAGAATCGCGGGCGCAACGCGATGACAGTGTGGATGCCGGTTACGGCCGCAGCGAGCGCCACGAAAACCTGACATTGCGAAACGTAGCGCCTCCCTTTAGGGCGGCACTTCCCGTCAACGGCAACCGTGACTGGCAAGGCCGTGGGTTTCATGGAGGTGCCGGGCTGAAGCCCGGCGGTACGTGGACCGGACATTGGGGACGTAGCGCCGCCCTTTAGGGCGGCACTTCCCATCAACGGCGACCGTGGTTGGGAAGGTTGAGGCAGCATGGAGGTGCCGGGCTAAAGCCCGGCGCTACGAGGCATGTTAAGAGTACACAGGCAGTACGCGAGGTTGGGTGGAGGCTGAAAAATGGGATCGAGAATTTGTCTGGCAATAATTCTGTTCTCTTCACTGACGTTCACTCTGTTTCCTTCCGGGGCGGTTGCGCAGGACCAGGGGTTGGTGGCGAAGTGGTCCTTCGATGAGGCTGCCACACCCATAACGCATGACTCCGTCGGCGGTGTCGATGACAAGGTGGAAGGCTTCTACAAGTACGTTCCGGGAGTTGCCGGGACGGGCCTGCGGTTTGACGGCTATACCACCCAGGTCACTCGTGCGGGTCGGAAGGCTCCCCGGCTCACTGATGCGTTTTCCGTGGAAGCTTGGGTGGCTCTGAACACGCTTCCTTGGAATTGGGTGCCGATTGTTGACCACGAACAGTTTCAACAGGCCGGCTACTCGTTCGGGATTGACGCGTTCGGCCACGTGGGGTTGCAGTTGTCCGTTGCTGGCGTGTGGCAAACGCTGTACTCAACGACTCAATTGCCACTGAAGAAATGGGCGCACGTGGTGGGCACTTTCGACCCGACTCGCGGCCTGACGGTCTACATCGACGGCAAGGAAGCGGGAAGGTTGGCGGCTGAAGGAAGCACGAAGCCGGCCGGTCGTACCGACTTGTTGATCGGCAGGACGCGTCAGGCAACGCTTCCGGTTCCCGCCGAGGCCATTCACCCCTTCAACCCGGTTTGGTACTCGCTGGATGGAATTCTGGACGAAATTAAAATCTACTCGCGCTGCCTAGGTTCGGAAGAAATAGAAGAAAGATTTGCCGATGCCAACGCGCCGAGGGGTGAGGTTCTCCCCTGGCCCGTGCTCCCCGCCGGACCGGCCGGGGCGGGGCGCTTCGGAGCGTATTACGCCACGCTCCAATTCGAAGACGTTTGGGACCGGCCGAGGCGGATCGGGGCGCAGTCGGACGTCGTCATACGATTCGAACAATCGCCCATGCGGCTGGTTTTCTGGCAAGGCACCAACTACGTTCCGGCATGGGTTACGGAAAACGGCAAGTGGTATACGGATGAGTTCCTGGAAGCGTGGGGCCACCCCGAATGTCCGGACGGCGAGGACTGCGAGCCGATGTCGGACAAGCAGAGCCACTACTCGCACGTCAGCATTCTGGAAAGCAGCGATGCCCGCGCCGTCGTCCACTGGCGGTATGCGCTTTCGGAAGTAGAGCACTACCTCGGTTCGCACACCGATCCACTCACCGGATGGTTCGATTGGGTTGACGAATATTGGACGGTTTATCCGGACGGGGCGGCGGTGCGCAAGCAGGTGGTGCACACTTCCAATCCGAAGTCGACGGAGTTCGAATGGCAGGAAACGATTGTGATCAATGGGCCGGGCCAAAAGCCCGAGGACAACATCAACCTGGACGCCTTGACCCTGGCCAACATGAAGGGGGAAACGGTCACCTATACATGGAAACCCAAGCCCGCGTCGACCTTCGCGCGGCCGTATGGTCCACAATCCGTCACCGGGCCACCCGACGCCAACATCCAGAGGGTGAATCTCAAATCAACCTGGAAGCCATTTCAGATCGTTCCGCCCGCCCACGTGAAGTGGGACATCTATAATGGGGAGAATACCTATTTCACTTTTGAGTGCTGGAACCATTGGCCCGTGGCGCAAATTGCCTCCAGTGGCCGGCCTTGCCTGGCGGCAGACCGTCCGTCGCACTCCTCGCTGTCGCATATTGTCTGGGGCATCGACCAGACCACGGAGGGCACGCAGAGCGAGTTGCTGCTCGATGGCCTGACCACGAAATCTCCAACTGAATTGTTGCCGCTGGCCAAGTCGTGGCTCTCGCCGCCCCCGATCGCGGTGACCGGTGAGGGCTTTCGGAGCGAAGGATATGATCCAGCCGAGCGGGCGTTTATCGTGGTGCATGAGGCTTCCGCCCAGCCGGGGGCTCTCGACGTGACGATCCAGGCAAGCGAGGCATCGCCGGCCGTCAATCCCGCCCTGGTGATCAAGAACTGGGGTGACGGTGAGGCACGCTTGACGCTCGATGCAAAACCCATGAAGGCAGGGAAGGATCTCCGTTTCGGTCGTATTCAGAGGTTGGAGGGGACTGACCTTGTCGTGTGGATCCAGACGCAAGCCACGAAGCCGCTACGCGTCAGGCTGGCGCCCACAGGAGAGAAATAAGCGCGCTTCATTCTACTGGCATTCATGTCTCGACTCCAAAACGCTGGGCCGAGGGAGGAATTGCGAGGAACCTGACGTGAGCATGATAGGAAAGAAGAGGTACCTCATGTTAGGGGGATACGTCCCTCTTGCCCTGCTGTGGGGGTTGCTATTGCCGGGGCTTCTGCAAGCCCAGCAAGTCGATGTCTTCAGCCGCCCCGTTCATTATGAGCGAAATCACGATTACGATGTGCTGCATTACCAGATTCGCCTGACATTCAACTTAAAGAGTCAGTCCTTCTGGGGTGATACCACCATCACCCTCCGGCCGTTGCGCGACGACTTCTCGGTGTGCGTCCTTGATGCGGAGACTTTTACTGTCAGCAAAGTCGAGATGGAAGCCAGCAAACCGTTGCGGTTTGAACAAACCCGGACCACCTTGATTGTTTATCTTCCTCACCCCTATGGGTACGGCCAACAGTTATCCTTTAAAGTGTACTATCGCGAAGATAATCCTCAAGTGGACCCTCAAGAATACGGGATGCCCAAAGGCTATGACCTGGGATTGACTTTCAAAGCAGCGACCGCGGATCATCCCCGATTGGCCAATACCCTCTCCTTTCCAGAGGGGGCGCATCACTGGTTCCCCTGCTACGATCATCCCGATAACAGAGCCACGAGTGACATCATCGCCACGGTTGATCAACCTGACGAGGTAATCTCGAATGGCCGGCTGGTAAGCGTTACGGAGGATCCAAAAGAAAAGCAAAAAACTTTTCATTGGGCCGAGGAGAAGCCTATAGCTACTTATCTGTTCGTGCTGGTGGTGGGTCCGTATGTCAAGGTGGAGGACCACCTGGGAAAGTTGCCGGTGGATTATTGGGTGTATGCACAAGACGTTTCCGATGCGCCCCGGTCTTTTCACAACACGCCGGAAATGATCCGGTTCTTCGGCGACGAATTCGGCTATCCGTACCCCTGGGTAAAGTACGACCAGATTATCCTTCCGCATTTCAGCGGTGGCGCTGAGAGCACCACTGCAACCGTCTTAGGTGACGCCACCATCCACGATGCGAAAGCCGATCCTGATTTCCCCAGTGACTGGCTTGTGGCCCACGAGTTGGCGCACCAATGGTGGGGCGATCTTGTGACCATGCGCGACTGGAGTCAAGCCTGGCTCAACGAAGGGTTTGCGACCTATTTCCAATACGTTTACACGCGACACACACTCGGCAACGACGAGGGGGCGGTGGATCTCGACAATAAGATCAATCAGTATCTGCGCGAAGCCCATGAGCGTTATGAGAGGCCCATCGTCTTTGCCCGCTGGAGTTATCCCAACGACAATTTTGACCGGCATATTTACCAGAAGGGAGCGGCGGTGCTCGATATGCTGGATTGGATCATGGGAGACAAGGACTTTCTGCGCGCGCTTTCTTATTTCCTTCACCAGCGCGCCTATCAATCCGTGGACACGCACGATTTGGAGAAGGCCATCACCGACTCGACGGGACAGGTCTACGATTGGTTTTTCGACGAGTGGGTATATAAGGCTGGACATCCGGTCTTTGAGGTAAGTTACGAATGGAATGAGTCCGCGAAAAAGGTCGATTTGGAGGCGGTCCAAACTCAGAAAACGTCCGCATGGGTACCCATCTTCGAGGCCCCCGTGGTCATTGCCATTACCACGACCTCCGGCAAGCAATCCTACAAGGTGTGGATTCGGGAGCGCCAGGAGCATTTTGAATTTCCCTGCGCGGAGAAGCCGCTCCTGGTAAGGTTTGACGAGGGCAATCATCTCCTGAAGGAAATGACCTTCCCCAAAACGGTTGACGAACTTGCATTTCAGCTCCAGCACGACGACGTGATTGGGCGGATGTGGGCAGCTTCGCAGCTATCGCGCCACCTGGATGACTCCCCGGCGACTACGGCGCTCCGGCAAAGCGCGGCCGGGGACCCGTTTTGGGCCGTCCGTGAGAAAGCGCTGGTGGCGCTGGCCCCGTCGTTGGGCATTGCCGACGTCGCATTCTTGAAGGAGAGGGCTCTCGATCCGAAATCTGCCGTGCGCGCGGCAGCGCTTCGCGCTTTGGGTAATCTGCATGACCATTCTCTGGTATCCTTCTTTCAGGACCGGTACAACCGGGACAACAGTTACGTCGCCGAGGCAGAAGCTCTTCGATCCATCGGAAAGAGCGGAGACTCTTCAGCCATTCAATTCCTGCAGAGTGCCGGCCGAGTAAGATCACCCGGACAGATCATTCACTCGGCAGCCGAAGACGCGATCCAGATGATTGAGAAGCAGCAATAGGTCAAATCTTTATTCCGGAAACTTGGGAAAATCAAGTGAGTGTCACCACACACGGCGCGTCAGCCATAACCCAACCCCCCGCGGACACGCTCGGTCGCGTGTTTGATATCCGGCACTACTCGGTCCACGACGGCCCGGGGATTCGGACTACCGTCTTCTTCAAAGGTTGTCCCCTTGCTTGCTGGTGGTGTCACAATCCGGAAGGACGCAGCCCGAAGCCGCACTTGATCCTCGTTGCGGACCGCTGCCTCAGTTGCGGGGACTGCCTCACGGCCTGCCCGCATGGAGCGATCTGTCGGGAGGAGGGAAGCATCCGCACGCTCTCCTCCGTCTGCCAGGCTTGCGGCGCCTGTGTTGAGGTTTGCCCAGGCGATGCGAGGCAACTGGCCGGCCGCCCGATGACCGTGGCCGCGGTCATGGAAGAGATTGAAAAAGACGTCGTTTTCTATGACGAATCAGGGGGAGGCGTCACTTTTTCGGGGGGCGAACCCTTGGCGCAGCCTCACTTCCTTGGCGCCATGCTCGCCGCTTGCGTTGCCAGGCGAATCCACACGGCTCTGGATACTTGCGGCCTCGCCAAGAAGGATCTGCTGCTTGACCTCAGCGAGAAAGTGGATCTGTTCCTTTACGACTTAAAGTTGTTTGACCCCATCAAGCACCGGAAATATGCGGGCGTCTCCAACGATGCCATCCTGGAGAACCTGGAGGCGCTGGCCCAGAGAAAGAAAGCCGTAGTTATTCGTTTTCCTATCATTCCCGGCATTAATGACGGGCATGAAGATATTCGTCGGACGACAGCATTTCTCTCTCGTCTCGGGCTCCTGCGTATTGATCTATTGCCATACCACCGCATCGGGGTGGGGAAATACCCGCGGGTGGGAATCCCATACCCGCTGGAAGGACTCGAACCGCCCTCGCCGGATCACGTGCGGCACATCGCGCAACAGTTCGAACGGGAGGGATTCGCGGTCAGAATCGGAGGCTGAGATGAACGAGCGCGTAGCCCGATTGCGGCAGCAGAGCCTGGAGGCAAAACCCTGGCTGTCCATCGAGCGGGCACAACTCATTACCGAATCGTACCAGAACTCCCGCATCGCCTCGGTGCCGATGCGCCGCGCCTGTGCGCTGCGGTACTTGATGGACCACAAGACCATCTATATCGGCGACGACGAGCTTATTGTCGGTGAGCGCGGGCCTAACCCCAAAGGAACCCCAACTTACCCGGAGATCTGCTGCCATAGCCTTGAGGATTTGGAGGTTCTTAATTCTCGCGAAAAGATTGCATACCACGTCCCTGAGGCAGCCAGAACCAGCCAACGCGACGAGATCATTCCGTACTGGCAAGGCCGGTCGATGCGGGACCTCATTTTTCAGGAAATGACTCAGGCGTGGAAAGATGCTTACGAAGCGGGACTCTACACGGAATTCATGGAGCAGCGCGCACCGGGCCACACCGTCCTGGGGGATGTTATCTACCGCAAGGGCCTGTTGGATTTGAAGGCCGACATCGATGCCAGTCTCCAGCGGTTGGACTTCGGGAATGACCCGGAGGCATTCAGCAAGCAGGAGGAGCTAAGGGCGATGTCGGTGGCCGCCGATGCTGTTATGGTTTTTTCCGAACGGCATGCCCGCAAGGCCGAGGAAATGGCCGCGGAGGAGACAAACCCACGCCGCAAAGCGGAGTTGGAAAAGATTGCAGAGGTTTCCCACCGCGTGCCGGCACACGCGCCGCGAGATTTCTGGGAGGCTTTACAAGCCTATTGGTTTACCCACCTCGGGGTCATCACGGAACTTAACACCTGGGATTCGTTTTGCCCAGGACGGTTGGATCAACATCTGTACCCGTTCTATGCGCAGGGGTTGGCGGACGGAACGCTTAGCGAAGATGAGGCCCGGGAACTTCTGCAGTGTTTTTGGGTGAAATTCAATAATCAACCCGCACCGCCCAAGGTGGGCGTGACCGCCGCGGAGAGTGGCACCTACACCGATTTCGCCAATGTCAATAATGGCGGCCTGAAGCCGGATGGCTCTGACGGCGTCAACGCCCTCACGTACTTGATCCTCGATGTGGTGGATGAGATGCGCTTGCTTCAGCCATCTTCGAATATGCAGCTCAGCAAGAAAAACCCGGAGCGCTTCCTGAAGCGAGGAATTGAGATTATTCGCAAGGGTTGGGGTCAACCTTCGATCTTCAACTCCGATCTGGTTGTGGAGGAGCTTTTGCGGCAGGGAAAGTCGATTGAGGATGCTCGCGCCGGCGGGACTTCGGGCTGCGTGGAAACGGGCGCATTTGGCAAAGAAGCCTACATCCTTACCGGTTATTTCAACCTCCCGAAGGTGCTGGAGATTACGCTCAACAATGGAGTGGACCCGCGAACCGGAAAGAAAATTGGGTGCGAGACGGGAGATCCGAGGACTTTCCTGTCCTACGGCGGCTTGTTTTCCGCCTACCAGAAGCAGTTGCGGCATTTCATCGATATCAAAGTGCGGGGGAATAATATTATCGAGCGAATGTACGCCAGGTATTTACCGGCACCGTTCCTCTCCCTGCTGGTTGAAGACTGTATTGGCAAAGGCAAGGATTACAATGACGGCGGTCCCCGATATAACTCCACCTATGTCATGGGCGTGGGACCGGGCAGTTGTACGGACAGCCTGGCGGCGATTCGCTACCATGTTTTCGATCAAAAGCATTTCTCCATGGCGGAACTCCTGGAAGCGCTCGCCAGTAATTTCGAGGGACACGAAAAGGTGCGGCAATTGCTTTGGAACAAGACCCCCAAGTACGGCAACGACAACGACTATGCCGACAGCATTCTGGTGGATTTATTCAATGCCTTTTACGACGAGGTGAACGGGCGCAAGAATACCAAGGGTGGCCTCTATCGGGTCAACTACCTCTCCACGACCTGCCACATTTACTTTGGTTCGGTGACGGGGGCGACCCCGGACGGCCGAAAGGCATGGGAACCCCTCTCGGATGGCATTTCCCCGGTGCAGGGAGCGGATCGTCGTGGCCCGACGGCCGTGCTCAAATCCGCGGCCAAGATGGATCAGGCGCGTACGGGAGGCACTTTGCTGAATCAAAAATTCACGCCTCAACTGTTGGAGGGCGAAGAAGGCGTCAACAAACTTGCGCATTTGGTGCGTTCGTACTTCCGGCTCGACGGACACCATATTCAGTTCAACGTGGTGACGGCTGAAACCTTGCGGGCCGCCCAGGCTAACCCGGAAAAATATCGCGACCTGATCGTGCGCGTGGCTGGCTATAGCGACTATTTCTGTGACTTAACCCAGGCCTTACAGAATGAGATCATTGCTCGGACTGAGCAGACGAGCCTCTGATAACCGGTGGGGGGAATTAAGCCCGCCAAAAATCAGAAAGGGCCAATCTCAAACCGCGAAGTTGGGCGGCAGATCGGCCAGTCTGGCTGAATTGTGGAACATGCCGCTGGCCGCATAATCCCCAATCCCTGCCGTTCGAACCAACATGCCTGTTCAACTGAAATCTGCGCCAGGGCCCTTTGAAACCCTTTGAAGTTGAGGTATCGGCCACACCTTGTTAATCTTTCCTGGTTGGTTGAACCTATCGAATTCAGGAACGAGCCAGGATTATCATCAATGATGTCGGCCCCTGGAGTGATTTTGCTGCTTCCCTCCGCCCGCGAGTTCGATCGAGGGTTAAGGCGTGGAATCGTCGAATACGCGCAGGCGCATGGGCGATGGATCTTTTACGAAGAGTCGCCTCCTTATGTGCAAAGTCTCACACGCCGTCAACGCCTTCGTCACATGCACAGGTGGGAGGCACGGGGGGCGATCGTATTGCAGAGCCGAGCCGCCGAAGTCAAGCCGCTGGGGATACCCACCGTCGTTTCGATTGAAACGCGCCCGCTACCCAGCTCCTGCTATCAAGTTGCTTGTGCCAACGAAGAGATTGGCCTCCTCGGCGCGAGAACACTAGCCGGGCTCGGGTTGCGGCACTTTGCCTATTGCGGGTTGGACGGATTGGAGTTTTCCGATAACCGGCGCGCTGGCTTTCTGCGGGGAATTCGGGAAGCCGGGTACTCGGCGGCGGTTTATTCCTCATCACTCAAGAGCCTCGCTCAGTCCTGGTATGCGGAGGAAAGGCAACTGGCGCGCTGGCTGTCAGCCCTCAGCAAGCCCGTCGGCCTCATGGCCTGCAACGACGACAGAGCTCGTCTGGTTGCTGAGATTTGCCACATAAATAAGATCCGTGTGCCCGATGACATCGCGATTCTAGGCGTCGACAACGATGAACAGGTGTGCCGAAGCGCCAACCCACCCTTGTCGAGCATCGCCCTTGCGACCGAACGAGGGGGGTACGAAGCGGCAGCACTTTTGGCGTCCTTAATGGCTGGACGGCCTCCCCGCGCCCGGGTGGTTACCGTCCACCCCACTCACACCGTCTCCCGGCAGTCGACCGACGTTCTGGCCATCGAAGACCCCGCCCTCGTCCGGGCCCTGCGTTTCATCCGCCAAAACAATCATCGGAATCTCCAAGTCGCGGACCTCGCGGCGGCCGCCGGCCTTTCCCGACGCGCGTTGCAGGACCGGTTCAAACGGTGCCTGCGCTGCACACCGATGAATGAAATTCATCGTTGCCGGGTGGACCACATCGCGCGCCTCCTGGCAGAAACCAATATGACGGTCGGAGAGATCGCGGCTGCCAGCGGGTTTGAAGTCGACGCGCATCTCGCCCGCTTTTTCTCTCGCCAAACCAGCATGACCCCGCTCGCCTACCGTAGGAAGAGTCGGATCAGCCAATAAATACCAGGTGCCCGTGGAGCCGGGGGTGTTCAGAGTTTTCCCGCATACCTTCTTGCCGAAAATGGTGAAAACTTTGCCGAAACTCGCCTTGACAGGACTGCCCGCTGGGACTATTCAAGTATGGTGTAAGGCAATTTCCATAGATTGTGAGCAATTACACGGAATTTCGAATTCAAGGTTAGGACACTATTGAAACGAAATAGGAGAAGTAATGATAGCGCGCATTAGGAAGAGCCTGCGCTGCTTGCTTTCACTTGCAGCGATTGCCCTCCTGGCCGGCTACGCTCCGGATACCAAGCCTCGCATAGCTGCGGCGGCAGAGAACCCTTCTGAGCTGCCGTCGTCGCAATGAAAGGGAGGTACGAATGCATTCCACCGTTTTGGGGTTGGTACTGATTCTCATCGCGGCAATCGCGGGCGGAGCGCTGGCTGTCCCTCTCAAGAAGCGCCGGAAATTCGAATTGGAAAACATCTACGTGCCGTCGACGCTGGTCATGATGCTCATCCTTCCGTTTCTGATGGCCGCGTTCGTGGCGCCACACTGGCCAGAAGCCGTGGGCGCGGCGGGAACGCGCACGGTGTGGGCCGGGGCGGCGTACGGCTTCGGCTGGGGGATTGGCGCCATCCTGTATGGCTACGGCGTTACGCTGGCGGGCATGTCGGTGGGGGTTGCGACCATCATGGGAATCAACACCGCGGTGGGGTCAATGCTTCCCTTCATCGTGAAGTCGCGTGCCGACTTGTTCACGCCCGGGGGCATGGTGATATTACTCGGCATCGCCGGATGTGTCATCGGCGTCGCAGTCTGCGGCCGAGCCGGCTTTCTGCGCGAAAAGCAGGGCGGCAAGGGGGAACAGCGGCACGGTTTCGGTGTGGCGATGCTGGTGTGCGCCGCATCGGGCGTGCTAAGCTCCTGCGCAAATCTGGGATTCACGTTCACCAGCCGCGCGGGCGACGAGGCCCAGAAGTTGGGTGCGAGTCCCGTGTTCTCCACGCTGGCCAGTTGGATGCCCGTTTTCTGGGGGGCCACGGTGTCGCTTCTGCTCTGGTTCGTCGGTTTGCAGATCAAGCGGGGAACGTGGCGGAAGAATTTTGGTCCGGATGCCGTTTTCGACTGGTCGAACGGCGCGCTGATGGGCGCCATCTGGTTCGTAGCGACCATTCCGTATGGAATGGGGGCGTACTATCTGGGCCGCCTCGGAACTTCGGTGGGATGGGCGCTCTATATGGCCTCGACGCTGATCGTCGCCAATGCTTTCGGGTTTATCACGCGCGAGTGGACAGGCGCGCCCGCGCGGGCCATTCGAACGCTTTACATGGGCCTTGGGATCCTCATCATGGCGATCGTCGTGCTTTCCATCGGCAGTTCCATGACCGGCGCCTAGAATCTCCAGAAAAGGGGTATTTCCTGATGCAATACAATCAGCTCGGCAAAACGGGGTTGAAGGTTTCCCGGCTCAGTTTCGGAGCGTCGTCCCTGGGGTCGGTGTTCCGCCCGGTGGATGAATCGGAAGCGATCCAGGCGGTGCATGCCGCCCTGGACCTCGGCATCAACTACATCGATGTGGCGCCGGCGTACGGGGGCACGCTGGCAGAGACGGTGCTGGGCAAAGCGCTGCGCGGCATTCCCCGCAGCCGCTACTTCCTTTCCACCAAGGTGGGCAAGTACACCAAGCCCGGCAGTTACGGCGACGACACGCTGGACTACTCGCGCGCGGGCATTCGAGCCGGCCTCGACGAGAGCGCGCGGCGGTTGGGCGTGGACTATTTCGATATCATCCACATCCACGACATCGAGTACCAGGGAAGAAAGCACACCGAGTGGGCCTTGAGCGAAGGGTACGCGACGGTCCAGGAACTGAAGCGGGAAGGCCGGATTGGAAACGTCAGCTTTGGCATCTACCCCATGGATTTGTGGAAGCGCATCTTCTGCTCTCTGGAAATCGATGCCGCGCTCGTCCACAATCACTATTGCCTGAACGATACGCAATTGCTGGATCTCCTTCCCCTAGCGAAGCAGAAGGGCATTGGGATTGTGAATGGTTCGCCGTTTGCGTCCGCTCTGCTGACAGACCGCGGGCCGGCCGCCTGGCATCCCGCCAGCGCCGAGGACCGAGGCCGGTTCCGCGCCGCCGCCGAATTCTGCCGGAACAAGGGAATTTCGATCAGCCGGCTCGCCTTGCAGTTCTCGAGTCAGAATCCGGAAATACCCACCACGCTGTTCAGTTCGGCCAGTCCCGATTCCGTGCGCCGCAACGTCGAGTGTCACGAGGAGCCCTGCGATATGGGCCTGGTGGCGGAAGTCCGCAAGATCCTGGAACCGGTATTCAACAAGGAATGGAGTTATTAGAGTTGACGATTGACGCACACCATCACCTCTGGGAGTACAACGACCGGGACTACGTCTGGATGTCCGGCGAGATGACCGTGCTGCGGCGGAATTTCCTGGTGCCGGATCTCCAGGAGGCCGTGCGCGAATCCGGCGTGGACGGGACCGTGGCCGTGCAGGCTCGCCAGATGACCGTCGAAACGGAATGGCTGCTGGACCTCGCCGGGCGGAACGACTTGATCCGGGGCGTTGTGGGATGGGTTCCGCTGACCGACCTCGACGCCGGCAAGTATCTGGAGCGATTCGCGCAAAACCCAAAGCTGAAAGCCGTCCGCCACGTCCTTCACGACGAGCCCGACGACTTCTTCATGCTGCGCGACGATTTCAATCGCGGCATCAGCCTGCTCCCTGACTTCGGCTTGGCGTACGACATCCTGATCTTCGAGCGCCATTTGCCCCAGACGCTGGAGTTTGTGGACCGCCATCCCACCCAGGTGTTCATTGTGGATCACATCGCCAAGCCCCGGATTAAGGCCCGGTTGGTTTCGCCGTGGCGGGAGCACATTCAAGAGTTGGCGAAACGGGAGAACGTGTATTGCAAGGTGTCGGGCATGGCGACCGAAGCGGACTGGAAAGCTTGGACCGCGGACGACCTGCGGCCCTATTTCGACGTCGTGCTCTCCGCCTTTGGGCCGAAGCGGCTCATGTTCGGATCTGACTGGCCGGTGCTGACGCTCGCCGGCAGTTACAAGACATGGATGGACACCTTCCGGTCGTTTATCGAGGAATTGTCAGCGGATGAGCAGGAGAGCGTGCGCCGCGGCACGGCGATTGCCGCCTACCGGCTCTGAATCGATGAGGGGTTGAGATTTCATGAAAACGATCATACTTGAACAGCCGGGGCGTTTCAGGCTCACCGAAACCGCGCCGCCGGACGCGCCGGGACCGGATGAAGTGCTGGTGAGGGTATTGACGGTCGGCATCTGCGGCACCGATCTCCACGCCTTCGAAGGCACGCAACCGTTCTTCACATACCCGCGCATTCTCGGGCATGAGCTGGCGGTGGAGGTTGTCGAAATCGGCGACGCCGTCAGCGACTTCAAGCCAGGCGACCGCTGTGCGGTGAATCCCTACATGACCTGCGGGAAGTGCGCGGCCTGCTTGCTGGGGCGGACGAACTGCTGCGCGAAGATGCGCGTTATCGGCGTCCACAGCGATGGCGGCATGCGCGACCGCATTCTGCTACCGGCGAAACAGATATACAAGTGTGAGAAGCTGCCCTCCGTGCAGATTCCGCTGGTGGAAACCCTGGCCGTCGGCACCCACGCCGTGGGGCGAGCGGCAGCGCAGCCGGGCGACCGCGCCATCGTCCTGGGCGCGGGGCCCATCGGCCTGTCGGTGGCCGAGTTCTTACGGCTGTCCGGCGCCGATTTCGCCGTGGTGGAGAAGTTGCCGGAGCGGCTCGCCTTCGCGGCCAAGCATTTTGGCTTGAAACGCTTTTATCCTTCCCACGAGGAAGCGCGGCAGGAAGAGCCGTCCACGCTGGTGTTCGACTGCACCGGCGACCGGGGTTCCATGGAGCAATCCATTCACATGCTCCAGCAAGGGGGCAAACTGATCTTCGTCGGGCTGATCAATGACCACGTTTCCATATTCGACCCGGACATCCACCGTCGCGAGGCCACCATCCTGTCGAGCCGCAACAGCACGGCGGCCGAGCACCAGCGGGTGCTCCAGGCGATGGAAAGCGGGCAGATTGATGTGGGGGCGTGGCCCACCGAGTTCGCCCGCCACACCATCATGCCCGAGCGATTTCCTGCGTGGCTGCATCGGGAAGCGGGCGTGGTCAAGGCGGTGGTCGACTGGTCGTAGGCCTTACCGTGCAAATTCCGGATGTCTTCTCTGCCACCGACGCCTGCGCGTTCAAGATCACACGCGCCGGCCGGTGAGGACAAATCAGTGGAAGGGAGTTCACCATGAATGGCCGCGACCGCGTCCTTGCTGCCCTTCAACACCGTGAAGCTGATCGTGTTCCGTTCGATTTCGGGGGAACCCTGGTCTCGGGGATTCATCACATTGCCTATACGAGACTGCGGGACTACCTCGGTCTGCCGGCGAGACCCGTCACACTATTCGACCAAGTACAAGGCTTGGCCCTTATCGAGGAGGATATGCTGGCGCGGTTACAGGTTGACACGCGCGGCGTCCTTACTGGCAGCTCAAGCGGTTGGGTAATGTCGATGCAGCCCGGAGATGGCTACGAGCAGTACCAGGATGTCTGGGGCATCACTTGGCGGAAGCCGTTGCCGCACGGGTTTTATTATGACATTGTCGGCAACCCGCTGAAGGGTATGACGCTCCAGGAAGTGCGTTCTTACCATTGGCCGGAGGTCCAGGACCTCAACCGCTTGCGGGGCATCAAGGAGCGGGCGCAGGAGCTAGCCCAAACGCAGGCATTCGTCATGATGGGCTGCACCGGAATGACGGCCGGCCTGTTCCAGCAGCTCCAGTGGCTTTTGGGACATGAATACTGCTACGAGGCCATGGCCTCCGATCCACCGCTCATCGAGTACTTGATTGGTTGCCTCGCCGACATGGACATCCGTTTCTGGGAGTGGGCGGTCCCCTTTCTTGGGGATGACATCGCCGTCGTCATGTATGCCGACGATTTTGGCTTGCAGACCGGCCCGGCCATGAGCAAGTCCATGTTCAATCGTTACTTCAAGCCGTGGTATGCAAGGATTTTCGATACCATCAAGAGACACGGCCCGCACCTTCGGATCTTCTTCCATAGCTGCGGATCCTCCCGATTCGTGCTTCCCGACTTGATTGAAGCCGGCATCGACATCTTCAATCCCGTCCAGACCAGCGCCCACGACATGAACCCCGAGCGCCTTAAGCAAGACTTTGGCAAATACATTACCTTCTGGGGGGGCGGCATCAATACCCAGAAGACCTTGCCGCACGGCAATCGCCAGGAGATCAGGGACGAGGTAAAGCGGACGCTTGAAATCTTTGGTCCGGGTGGCGGGTTTGTCTTTGCGACTATCCACAACGTCCAGGCCGATGTACCCCCCGAGAACTTCATGACCATGTGGGAGGCCTTGATGGAATTCGGATCCTTTTAGCTCATGCAGGATGCCATCCGATTCATCCTGTTGGGGCACCGAATAGTAAGTCCACATACGCTCCGTCCCTATCTACCCTTCTTTCAGGACCACAACTCCTTGCGCCAGATTACGATCACCGACGTTGATGAAGGGATAGCCCGCAGAGGGCGCGACGACGGATATGCACGATTGTCGGTCCGGGCTTATGCTTCCACGAGTAGAATCGCTCAACATGTCAATTCGCCATAGACAGGTTGTTCAGAGCTTTCCCGGTATGCCGTCTTGCCGAAAATGGTGAAAAATTTGCCGAGAGTGGCCTTGACTACCCTGCTCACTGCGACTATCAATTAGACTGCGTGGGGCTGGATTGGACCACGATAATGTCGATCTGAGGAGGGAAAATGCCATTCAGCATCTGTCGTTTGTTATGGGTTAGGAGAACGCGCATGGAACTCAAACTTAGACAA